>Ga0316202_10000658_pt1 | contig 34247 bp, 33 predicted proteins | sample 3monrhotite_MG_FD_204934 | JGI IMG/M metagenome (GOLD analysis project Ga0316202, IMG submission 204934) | Microbial mat bacterial communities from mineral coupon in-situ incubated in ocean water Damariscotta River, Maine, United States -... | ecosystem: Environmental > Aquatic > Marine >...
GCCGTATTTACGGCAGAGCTCCTTCACCGTGATGCCGGCCTCGTGCTCCTTCAAAATCCCGATTATCTGCTCGTCTGAAAATCTGCTCTTCATTGTGTGTCTCCGTGTCGTTATCGAAAACACTAACCTTAAAATGGATCAAGTTTTAGGGAGAACGTCACTGCTTGCGTTTTGATATATCGGCTCTTCCTTTCATGAAGCCAGAAAACACCAAAATAGTAGCTTACGTCACTGTCCGGTTTCTGGGGAGTAACTTACTTCGCACTGGACACTACCGATAGGGTACGCGCGCCGGGATGATTGAATAAAAGAGATTGTATTTATTAAAGTAATTCGTTTTAATAAATGCGGACTGCAGAGCCAATCGTCATGAAGAACGGAATGGCACAGGGGAGGGACGACGACGGACATGTTGCAATCGGGTTTATCCGGAACGAATCTAAAACATGCGAAGGATCACAACCAGCGTGTGACCTTGCAGGCCATCCGCCTGCAAGGGCCGGTTTCCTGCGCTGAGCTGGCCTCGGCGACGGGCCTTACACCCCAGGCAATTTCCTACATCTCGAAAAAGCTGATCCGTCAGAATCTGGTTAGAGAAATCGGGCGCCGTCGCGGCGGCCGGGGGCAACCGGCGACCGAGATTGCGATTAATCCGGATGGGGGGTTTTCGGTTGGCGTAAACATCGACCGCGATCACCTGACGGTTATTCTGATCGACCTGTCGGGCAAGGTTCGCGGCAGAATGCACATCGAAAAGAACTTCATGCTTCCCGACGAAGCCTTTGACTGGATCGAAGTCGCGTTCCAGCGTCTGTTGAAGGAAAGCGGCCTCAGCCGCAACGACCTTGCCGGTGTCGGCTTGGCCATACCTTTCAAACTTGGGTATCTGCGTCTTGCCATTACCCCGGAAGCCTTCGCCGCCTGGCATGATTATCCGTCGAAACAGAGGCTCGAGCAGATCGTCGGGCTGTCGGTCTACGAGGAAAACGATGCCACGGCGTCGGCAATCGGAGAATCCCAATATGGGCATGGCATGACGACGCGCAGTTTTTTTTATCTGTTTTTTGGTTACGGCCTCGGCGGCGGCCTGGTCATCGACGGCAGCTATGTACATGGGGCCACCGGCCATAGTGGAGAAATCGGACATATCCCCCTGGTCGGCCACAACAGTTCCGGAAACAGGCCAGTCAATCTTCAGGACAGGGTGTCTCTGGCCACTCTGTATGCCTTTCTTGAGAAATCAGGTCTGAAGGCATCCGTCCCTGGAGAGCTTGCCGAACTGTACAGGACTCGTTCGAGTGAAATACGCGGCTGGCTGGATTCCGCTGCAGATGACCTGCTGCCGTCGCTGATTGCCATGAATTGTATCGTTAATCCGGGAACCATTCTTATTGGCGGACGCCTTCCCGACCCGTTGATTGATATATTGATAGACGCCCTTGAAGAACGGATTGAGCCAGTCCGCGCCGCCTTGCCCGATACACCGGCCATTAAGCGGGCCATATGTTCCACCGATGCGGCTGCGTTGGGGGCGGCCATCGTGCCGTTTACGCGAAACCTGTTTCCCGCGCATGACGTGCTGCTGAAGAAAGTGAGTTAGTGTCAAATTTTGTGTGGTCTCGGGGCTGATCGGGTGAGGCGGAGCATTCCGCTCCAAGACTCAACCCCAAGACAATGACAACGGAAATTTTAAACCAAGGGAGAGGAAGTATGAACATAAAACAGGTATTTATAGCCACTCTGGCGGTTGCCGCCGTGACGTTGCCATCGGTGGTCAAGGCCGAGCCTAAAGCGGAAGTCCTGCACTGGTGGACGTCGGGAGGTGAATCGAAAGCCGTAAAGACTCTGATGGATGAGTTTAAGGCGAATGGCGGCACTTGGACTGACATGCCGGTCGCCGGCGGCGGTGGCGATGCGGCCATGACCGCTCTTAAGGCCCGGGTGTTGTCTGGCAATCCTCCGACGGCGGTGCAGCTTAAGGGACCCAGCATCCAGGAGTGGGCCGAGGAAGGCGCCCTGGGGGATCTGAACGATGTCGGCATCGCCGAAAAGTGGGATGAGGTCCTTCCAGCGCAGATCGCCAACGTCATGAAATACAAGGGCCACTATGTGGCGACCCCGGTTAACGTTCATCGGGTTGACTGGATATGGGCGAACCCCAAGGTACTTGCCAAGGCCGGAGTTTCCATGCCAGCTACTTGGGATGAGTTCAATGCCGCCGCCGACAAGCTGAAATCAATGGGCATCACGCCGCTCGCTCATGGCGGCCAAGCATGGCAGGACGCCACCGTATTTGAAACCGTCGTTCTGGGCCTCGGCGGCAACGATTTCTACAAAAAAGCACTGATGGATCTGGACCCGAAAGCCCTCAACAGTCCGACCATGGTTAAGGTTTTCGATCAGATGCGCCGGATGCGGGGGTATGTCGATGATAACTTTTCCGGTCGCGACTGGAATCTTGCGACGGCCATGGTGATGAAGGGTGAAGCCGCCTTTCAGATCATGGGGGACTGGGCAAAAGGAGAATTCCTCGCCGCCGGTAAAAAACCAGGATCAGACTTCCTGTGCTCGCCGACACCGGGCAAGGGTTACCTGTTTAATGTTGACAGCTTCGCCATGTTCAACGTCAAGGGCAGCGACAATCTGGCGGGCCAGAAACTGCTCGCCAAGTTGATCGTCGGCAAGGGTTTTCAGAAAACCTTCAACCTGATCAAGGGGTCGATTCCGGCCCGGCTTGACGTGCCGATGGGCGACTTTGACTATTGCGCCCACAAGTCAGCCTATGACATGGAAGTGACCAGCCAAATCGGTGGACTGCTGCCCAGTTATGCGCACGGCATGGCGCTGCGCGGAGCCCAGGCCGGGGCCATCACGGACGTTGTGACCCGGCACTTCAACTCCGACATGTCGTCCGCGGACGCGGCAAAGGCGCTGGCTGAAGCCGTCAAGCAATCGATGTAGCGTAAGTTCCCGGGTCCGCCTTTCCGGCGCCTTGAGCGGCGGGCGAGCGGACCCGGGTAGCTTTTATTGACGAATTTTACAACGCTCCGGACAGATGAAGCTCATGTTCAGGTGGTTACAGAATAATCTGCCAAGAATAGTAATGGCGCCATCGCTCGTTGCCGTCGCGGTATTCGTCTACGGGTTTATTATCTGGACCGCTTACATTTCGATGACGTCGTCGAAATTGCTCCCCCATTATGAGTTCGTGGGTCTGGTTCAATACGCCAAGCTGTGGAGCATGCCGCGCTGGTATGTAGCGCTGGAAAATCTTTTTGTGTTTTCCGGGTTGTTCATCTTTATCTGCATGGCGCTCGGCTTGTTGCTGGCCATAATGCTTGATCAGCGCATCCGCTTGGAAGGGGCCTTGCGAACAATTTACCTCTACCCAATGGCGCTTTCCTTCGTGGTTACCGGCACAGCCTGGAAATGGATACTTAACCCTGGCCTGGGCGTTGAAAAGGTCGTGCACGACCTGGGCTTCGAAAGCTTTGAATTCAACTGGCTTGTTGATCCGGATATGGCGATTTATACGGTCGTCATTGCTGGTGTCTGGCAGTCATCCGGTTTTGTGATGGCGATGTTCCTTGCAGGATTGAGATCCATCGATCAGGAAATCATCAAAGCGGCATATATGGATGGAGTTAGCCTGCCCCGTATTTACCTGGGAATTATCATTCCCTCGATGCGCCCGGTTTTTTTCAGCACCTTTGTTGTTCTTGGCCATCTTGCGATCAAAAGCTTCGACCTGATTGTTGTGCTGACAGGCGGAGGCCCCGGTTACGCCACCGACATGCCAGCGACTTTCATGTACGCGATGGCCTTTCAACGCGGCCGCATCGGAATATCTGCGGCCAGTGCGACGATCATGCTGATGACGGTGATGGCGGTTATTGTGCCCTACCTCTATTCGGAACTGAGGAAAAAGACCGATGACTGATGTGCGGTTTTCCCTGGGCGGCGCACGCGCAACCCGCATGACACTCGGCCGCTGGCTGCTGTTCATAATACTTGGGCTGTTTGTCTTTTATTTTCTGACACCGTTGTACGTCATGATCATCACCTCGCTGAAGACCCTGGACGACATCCGGCTTGGCGGTCTGATGAATCCACCGTCCCAGATCACTTTCGAACCCTGGATCAAGGCGTGGAATGGGGCCTGTGTAGGTATTCAGTGTGAAGGCCTTAGGGGATATTTCTGGAATTCGGTAAAAATTGCGGTTCCAGCTGTTTTTATTTCGACCTTGTTGGGCGCCATCAATGGATATGTCCTGACGAAATGGCGTTTCTGTGGTGCAAACGTCATCTTCGCGCTGATGCTGTTCGGCTGCTTCATTCCGTTTCAGGTGGTGCTGATGCCAATGGCGCGGATGCTTGGGCTTCTGGGATTGGCGGGAAGTATCTCGGGTCTTGTTCTGGTTCACGTCGTATACGGAATCGGGTTCACGACACTGTTTTTCCGCAATTATTATGTCACCATCCCCGATGAATTGGTAAAGGCGGCGACTATAGACGGGGCCGGATTTTTTACGATCTTCTGGCGAATAATATTGCCGTTGTCGATCCCCATTATCGTCGTGACCGTAATCTGGCAATTTACCCAAATATGGAATGACTTTTTGTTTGGAGTGTCGTTTTCCGCCGGTGGCGGTCAACCCATCACCGTCGCGCTCAACAATATTGTTAATTCATCAACGGGGGTAAAGGAATACAACCTGGACATGGCTTCGGCAATTATCGCCGGGCTGCCGACACTGCTGGTCTATGTGTTTGCGGGCCGGTACTTCATTCGCGGCCTGACCGCCGGATCAGTGAAAGGTTAAACGATGGCTTCTCTTGAAATCCGCAATCTGGTCAAGCGGTTCGGTGAAACCGAGGTTTTGAAAGACATCAATTTCGCTATTGATGATGGAGAATTTCTGGTTCTCGTTGGCCCGTCGGGGTGCGGCAAGTCAACCTTGCTCAATATCATCGCCGGATTGGAAACCGAAACAAGAGGCGAGGTCCTTATCGATGAGCAGAGCGTGAACGATGTCCATCCTAAAGACCGTGATATCGCCATGGTTTTCCAGTCTTATGCGCTGTACCCAAACATGACCGTCCGCAACAACATCACCTTTGGAATGCGGGTGCGAAAGACGCCGAAAGAACAGGTCGAACAAGCCCTGTCCCGGGTCGCCGAGCTTTTGCAGATATCGCCTCTTCTTGATCGCAAACCAAGCCAGTTGTCCGGTGGTCAGCGCCAAAGGGTGGCGATGGGCCGGGCGCTGGTGCGTGATCCTAAAATATTCCTTTTCGACGAACCGCTGTCCAATCTTGATGCCAAGCTTCGCGTTGAAATGAGGACGGAAATCAAGAAACTTCATCAACGGCTTGGCACAACCATCGTTTATGTCACTCATGATCAAATCGAAGCCATCACCCTGGCAACCCGTATTGCCGTCATGAAGGATGGAATCGTTCAGCAGTTCGACACACCACAGGTCATCTACGATCAGCCCGCCAACTCATTTGTGGCCAGTTTTATGGGTTCCCCGGCGATGAACCTGATCCCCGCAAGATTACTGGATAGCGAAGGTCATTTGTGTGCGGAAATCACTCTTGAAGGGGGTGAGGTTTTGAGTCTTAAGCTTCACCTGCCGGAGGAACAGCTGCGGGCTCATGCCGGATCATTGGTTGTATTGGGGCTCCGTCCCGAGGCCTTTGGCGATCAGGATCATGCCATCGGGGACAGACAGGCGATCCGTCAATTTACCAGCCGGGTCGATATGACGGAACCGACGGGCCCAGACATGTTGGCGATGATAAATATTGGTGGTGTTGAAGTTACGACCCGGTTGCATGCCACAGCCGATATTCGGCCGGACTCAGTTGGCGCTTTTAGCGTTGATATGTCCAAGGCCGTTTTCTTCGACGCCGAAAACGGTAACAGAATTTAGATTGTATCAAGAGAACGGTTTGTGACGAAAACGACAGCCAGTAAAGAAGAGCACCGGTCAATCGATTCGGATGAGAGATTGCTTGTCGCCGACATCGGTGGAACCAACGCCCGTTTCGCCATTTCTGTTTATGGAGAGATCGGGCTGTCACAGTTGCTCTCTCTCCCGACCCGCCACTATCATGGCGTTATACCGGCGGCACGGGCCTACCTGGACCAGATCACAGGCGAGCGGCCTTCGCGGGCGTGTATGGCGGTAGCCTGTCCCGTCTGGGGGGACTCTGTCAGTCTGACCAACAATGACTGGTCCTTTTCCATAGAAAATGTTCGCCAGTCCCTGAATTTGAAACATTTGATGGTGGTTAATGATTTCAAGGCCCTGGCAACGGGTGTCTCTCTTCTGGGGGTGGATGACAGGATGCAAATCGGCGTCGGGGAGCCGGTGCCGGATCGTCCGATCAGTGTAATCGGGCCCGGGACGGGTCTCGGGGTCGCCAGCGTCGTTGAGGATTCTGGCCGTCGCATCGTACTGGATGGTGAAGGCGGACATGTCGGTTTTGCACCGGGGACTGAGCGGGAAATTGAGATTCTGAAAATTCTTTCCCGCCGCTATGGCCGGGTCTCAGTGGAACGCATTCTGTCCGGGGAAGGGTTGACAGCTTTGTATACAGCGCTTGCAGAGATTGACGGTATCGAGGCGGCTGACTTGAACGCGGCTGATATTGTCAAACGGGCTAAATCCGGTTCATGCAAGTTATGTATGAATACCATAAATTTATTTTGTTCCGCGTTGGGCAGCTTTGCAGGCGATACGGCCATGACCATGAGCAGCCAGGGTGGTGTTTACATTGGCGGCGGGATCGTTCCCCGTATGGCGGATTTACTGATTAATAGCCCTTTTCGGGAACGCTTTGAGACGAAGGGCCGGACATCATCCTATATCAAGAACGTGCCGACTTATTTAATCACCACCGAATATGCGGCATTAAGAGGGGCAGCGTCCCTGTTGCGTGGCGGCTTCCGCGCCAGGGACTGATCCTGTCAGTCGTTTATATGCGCCCTGTTGGGTAACGGCAGGGTAAACGCCAGCGCCGCCAGTACCAGTGCTCCTGAAACCCAAAGGCAGGCGACCAGGCCTGCGTATTGAAAGACCAACCCCGACAGCAATGTACCACCGAGGCGCCCGACAGCGTTGGCCATGTAATAGAATCCGACATTCAGGGCAACTTTGTCGTGGTCGGAATAGGCGACGATCAGGTAGGAATGAAGGGCGGAATTAAGGGCGAAAACCACCCCGAATATGAGCAGACCACCGACCAGAATGAGAGCTGAGGGTGTTCCTGGATTAATGGCGCCCGCCGATGCCAGCACGCCGGGTGTCAACCCAAGCGCAATAATAGCCGGAATAGCGCTCAATACCGCCGCCCATTTTTTTGCGTTCCGAGCGGCGCTTTGGGCGTCGGTGGTTCTTTTCAGAAACCTGGGTGCGGATGCCTGTACGATGCCGTAACCGATTACCCAGGCGGCCATGAATCCACCGACCTGATCGAACGACCAGCCAAAATTTCTGTACAGAAACACCGGCACCCCAACGACGAACCAGATATCACGGGACGCAAAGAGGAAGATGCGGGCGGCAGCCAGGTAATTGATTTCCCGCGTTTTGGAGAACAACTCCTTACCTTTTATTTTCTCTTTGGCTCTGCCGAGATCGCCCCGGATAGTGGTCAGCGCCAACACCAGAACGACAATCAGCATTAGCGCCATCGACCATAAAGACAGCTGAAACCCCAGCCACGACAGCATCACGCCACCCGCCAGAAAGCCCAACCCCTTGAGCGCATTTTTAGATCCGGTCAGCAGCGCTACCCACTTGAACAGACGGCCGTGGTCGTGCACCCCGATCAGCAGTTTGACGGCACTTTTAGAACTCATTTTGGTGAGGTCCTTAGCCACCCCGGACAGCGCTTGTGCGCTCATCACGTAAGCAACCGAGAAAGCTATTTCCCAGTCAGGATCAGTTATCGACAGCAAGGACAGTGCTGCAATTTGGATCGCCAGCCCGGCGAACAGGGTCACCCTGAGACCAAAACGGGCGCCGATCCAGCCGCCGAAGAAATTGGTGATGATACCCATGGCTTCGTAGAACAGAAACAGGAACGCCAGGTCCAGCGGTGTAAATCCAAGTTGATGAAAATGCAGCAGGACCAGCATGCGCAAGGCGCCGTCAGTCAGGGTGAAGGCCCAGTAAGCCGCGGTGACGGCAGCGTAGTTTTTGATATCAGCCATGGCCGTAAGTTCTAAAGCTGGGCCGCAACTTTGCGAGTCAGTTCCATCAGGCGATTGACGTAGCCCCATTCGTTGTCATACCAGGCATAAATTTTCACCTGGGTTCCGTCGATGACCATGGTCGATGGTCCATCGATAATGGAAGAGCGCGGATCATTGACAAAATCAGTGGAAACCAGCGGTTTGTCCTCGATGCCCAGGATGCCGTTCAGCGGGCCGTCCGCAGCCTGATGGAACAGGGCGTTAATTTCATCCGCCGTGGTTTCCCGTGCGACTTCAAAGACGCAGTCGGTCAAAGAGGCGTTAAGCAATGGAATGCGTACGGCGTGCCCATTTAGCTTTCCTTTCAATTCGGGGTAAATCATGGCGATGGCGGTGGCTGATCCCGTCGTTGTTGGAATCATCGCATTGAGAGCCGAGCGCGCCCGGCGTAAATCCTTGTGTGGCGCATCAACCAGCACCTGGGTATTGGTGATGTCGTGGATCGTGGTAATGCAGCCGTGAATAATTCGCAGGTTTTCGTGAATGACCTTGACCACGGGAGCCAGGCAGTTGGTGGTACATGACGCCGCTGTCAGCAGATGATGTTGGTCCGGGTCATAAAGATTGTCATTAACGCCATAAACAATATTCAGCGCACCTTCCTTAATCGGAGCGGTGACGATCACCTTTTTGACACCCCCGTCAAAATATGGTTGAAGCAATTCCGCCGTACGAAATTTGCCTGAACTGTCAATGACGATATCGCAACCGGAGTCACGCCACGGCACGTCCCCAGGTTCCGCCGATTCCGAAAAACCGATTTTTTTGCCATCAATCGAGATCGATTCCGGGCCATCGGCTTCCACCCTATGACCCCAGCGTCCATGCACCGTATCATATTCCAGGATATGAGCGGCGCAGGCGGTGCCGCCCTTGATTTCGTTAATGTGGACGATATCCAGCTCTGGCCACGCCCACGCCGCGCGTAACGCCAGACGGCCCATTCGCCCAAAACCATTGATGCCGACACGGATGCCCATTTTTGTTTTTCCTATTATGTCAGAATGGTGGAAATTTTTCGGCCAAAATTACCGGCGCTAAGACTATCATGCCGCCCGGCAGCGTTCGGGACGACTCTGCATCTCCGTCAGTCGCGCCAAGTCCCCGACGAACTGGGGCTCATCAATCAGCCCATCAGTGGTCAGATGCAACACGCCCCAAATCCATTTTGGTAGATCTGGGCGAATTTCATAAAATACCCATTGTCCCTGACGATGATCGACAACAAGATCCAGTGTCCTGAGCAATGCCAAATGCCGGGAGATTTTGGGCTGGGACAGTCCGGTTGCATAACAGAGTTCGCATACACAAAGACTCTTTTCACGTGACAGCAAGGCTAGGCATCGAAGCCGGGTTTCATCGGCTAGAGCCTTGAAAAAATTGGTGCCGGTCATGATTGCCTCCAGATGTTTAGCCATATGCGTGTGCATGCATATGGCTAAACATATATATGAAAATTCATATATTGTATTAAATTTTGGTTACAATAATTATGCATGGTATTGCGTCGCCAATACGTTGATATAATGGGCCGGTAAATTTACCGTTTCTGGCGGGCAAGTGAATGCCGTCAGGTAAACATAAGGGGAATAAGCCTTTGTCTCTCGTGCTTCTTGAAAATCCCGGCGATGGTGTCGCTCTGCTGCGCATGAATCGGCCCGAAGCCCTGAACGCCCTGAACATGGCGACCCGCCTTGAGCTGGCCGACCATTTTCGTCGATTGAATGATGATGACGCTGTTCGGTGCATTGTCATAACAGGCAGTGAAAAGGCGTTTGTCGCCGGGGCGGACCTGAAAGAAATGTCAGAAATGGGAACCGCCGCAATGGCGATGGGTCACGGGCGGCGACTGTGGAAGGTGATCGCCGATTGCCCCAAACCGGTCATCGCGGCGGTGAACGGGTTTGCATTGGGTGGTGGCTGCGAACTGGCCATGCATGCCGATATCATCATCGCCGGTGAAACGGCCAAATTTGGGCAACCGGAAGTTCGGGTTGGCATTATGGCCGGGGGTGGTGGTACGCAACGCCTTGTCCGCGCCGTCGGCAAATTCAAGGCCATGAAGATGTTGCTGACAGGAGAGCCGGTAAGCGCCGCCGAAGCGTTTCAGATGGGTCTCGCCAGCGAAGTCGTCAGTGACGAGCGGGTTCTGGAACGGGCTTTGGAATTGGCGGACAAGATCGCCGCACTGCCACCATTGGCAATCCGTCAGACGAAAGAAGTCGTGCTTGCCGGAGCGGACTGTTCACTGGACGGCGGGTTGATGCTGGAGCGCAAGGCGTTTGACGTTCTGTTTGATACGGAAGACCAGAAGGAAGGCATGCGGGCCTTCATTGAAAAGCGTAAACCCGAGTTCAGGGGAAAATGAAAATGACGATTGAAGCGGGCCAGGAAAATCTGATTGTCGGCGTGGTTGGCGCCGGCGCCATGGGCCGTGGTATTGCCCAGGTCGCTGCGACAGGGGGGTGTCAGGTAAAATTGTTTGATACCCGCACCCAGTCTTCCAAGGAAGCCGTCGCGTTTATCAGTACCATGCTGGATCGGGCCGTTGACAAAAACCGGATGAGCGCTGATGACGCGAAGGCGGCGATGGCGCGGATTGAGATTGTTGACGGCATGTCTGGTTTTGCCGACAGTCATATCGTCATCGAGGCGGCGATTGAGAACCTTGATATCAAACACCAGATTTTCACTGATCTCGAAAACATCGTTGCGGAAGACGCCATTCTGGCTTCCAATACATCTTCCCTTTCGGTAACCACGATCGCTGCTGGCTGCAAACATCCGGAGCGCGTCGCCGGGTTGCATTTTTTCAATCCGGTTCCTCTCATGAAGCTTGTCGAAGTCATTAACGGTGTGCGCACGGACCCCGGCGTCATCGATTTTCTGATTGGGTTGGGAACACGCATGGGGCGGGTGCCGGTTCGCGTCGCCGATGCTCCGGGGTTTCTGGTCAATCAGGTCGGGCGTGGTTACACCATCGAAGCGGCGCATCTCGCTAGCGAAGGTGTCGCCGGATTTGCCGATGTAGATCGGATCATGCGCGACGCCGCAGGGTTCCGTATGGGACCGTTCGAACTGATGGATTTGACGGCAATCGATGTCACCCACCCGGCCACCGAACAGATCTACGGGCAGTTTTTCCATGAACCCCGCTATCGCCCATCAGCCATGATGAAAACCAGGATGGATGCGGGCCTTCTGGGGCGCAAATCCGGTCAGGGATTTTATGACTATGATGATGATCGCCAGCAGGTACCAGAAGAAGAACCCCCGCCAGAATTCGACGGTCGCGCCGTCTGGGTGAGTTCCTCAAATCCTGAGTCCCGGGGCCAGGTTATTGAGCTGTTGCAGACGCTGAACGTCAGTCTGGATAAAGATAAGGAACCGGGCGAGGAATCGTTGATTGTCGTCACCCCCATGGGGGTTGATGCGACGACCGCCTGTCTGGAAGAAGGCCTGGACCCCGAACATACCATTGCCCTGGATACGCTTCTGGGGCTGGATGTCCGGCGTACAATCATGAAAACGCCGGTCACCGACCCCATTTTCACAAGGTCTGCGCAGGGCCTGTTTGCCAGTGATGGAATTCCGGTTTCAGTGATTCGCGACAGCGCCGGTTTTGTTGCTCAACGTATCCTGGCGATGGTTGTCAACATAGGGTGTTCAATCGCCCAATCTGGGGCGGCGACACCACAGGATATCGACAAAGCCGTGACCCTTGGTCTTGGGTACCCGCACGGGCCCTTGGCGTTCGGCGATTTTCTTGGATCTGACCGTGTTCTGGAAATTCTCATTTCAATATTCGAAATGACAGGCGACCCACGCTACCGGCCGACCCCTTGGCTGCGTCGGCGCGCCTTGCTGGGCGAATCCCTGCTTACGCCGGAAAGCTGATTTTTTAGCCCCAGAGATCACCCGAATATGGCCTCCAGCCGGAGCTTTGCGATCTGGTGGACCTGTCTGAGCGCTTCCTGAAATTCAATGTCAGGATCATTGTCAACGCGTGAGCGTAAATCTTCGAGAATTTCCGGGACGTTGCGCCCTTTGACGGCGAGGATGTAGGGGAAACCAAAAGCTGATTTATAACGGGCATTCAGGGCCTGCAGCTGATCGAATTCTTCGTTCGTACATTTATCAAGTCCGGCGCTGGTCTGTTCAGCAGTCGATTTTTCGGTCAGTTCGCCGCGGACCGCCAGTTTTCCGGCCAGATCCGGGTGGGCGCGCAACAGGGCAAGTTGTGGTTCCGGACCCGCCGTCTCAACGACGTCAGCCATTGCCGCCTGAAGCCCCGATACCGTGTCCTCGGCGCGGGTCAGGCCCCGGTCCCAGGCCTGTTTCGCAATCCAGTCGGAATGTTCGTAAATGTCACCGAATGTTTCGATAAATTCAGCGCGGTTCATCTGATTTACGGATGTCATGATGGATTTGTTCCTGCGCCCAAAAAGGGATGGTGTTCGCGCCAGTGCCGGGCGATGTCGATACGTCGGCAGAACCACACATCGGCATGGGATTTCGCATGCCGAATGAACCGCTCCAGCGCGCGGATACGCCCCGGACGTCCGATCAGGCGACAATGCAGTCCAACTGACATCATCCTGGGGGTCTCGATGCCTTCCGCATAGAGGACATCGAAAGCATCACGTAAATAAGCAAAAAACTGATCGCCTGAATTAAACCCCTGAGGGGAGGCAAAACGCATATCGTTGGAATCGAGTGTATAGGGGATGATCAAGTGTGGATTGTCATTGACGGCTGTCCAGAACGGCAGGTCGTCGCTGTAATCGTCGGCGTCATAAAGGAACCCTCCGTCTTCGGCGACAAGGCGGCGGGTATTGACGCTGGAACGCCCCGTGTACCAGCCGAGGGGCCGTTCGCCGGTGACACGCCTGATGATATTGATGGCTTTTTCGAGATGTTCTCGTTCCACATTTTCCGGGACACTGCGATAATCAATCCAGCGATAGCCGTGCGAACAGATTTCATGCCCGGCCTTCATCGCGGCGTCGGCCACTGCGGGATTGCGTTCCAGCGCCATGGCCACGGCAAAGACGGTCAACGGCAGGTTTTCACGTTCGAACAGCTGCAGGATACGCCAGACACCAACGCGACTTCCATATTCGTAAATGGATTCCATGTTCATGTGCCGCTCGCCAGGCCAGGACGCGGCCCCGACAATTTCAGACAGGAATGCTTCAGACGCCGCATCGCCATGCAGGATATTGTTTTCTCCACCTTCTTCATAATTCAGGACAAACTGAACGGCGATACGCGCGCCGCCAGGCCAGTTGGCTTGGGGAGGGGTGGGACCGTAACCGATGAGGTCGCGGGGATAGGAAGAGTCTGAGGTCATGATGAGCCTGATGTCCGTCCGTTGGAAGACCCGCAGAATACAGATATATTATTTAATTTTCACAGATAAATTATCGGTTATTATCAATTTTGCATTGAAAGTGTTTACCAGCGCTGTTTCTTCTACAACGGGCCATCTCCGTGTCAGTATAGTTGTGCAAGCCAAGGGCCCTGAATATAGAATGGCGAAGCGCCAGCCGGGTACCGATCAAGTGGTTTGATAACAGGGGTAGGGAGATTTGCGTTGGGCCGTTTGAGTACCCACGTTCTGGATACGGGTGCCGGAAAACCCGCTGCGGGGATTTCCTGGACGCTGTACAAAATTACGGATGGAACCCGCGAGCAGACCGGGTGCGGAGTCACCAATCATGATGGCCGCACCGATGCGCCGTTGCTTGACGGAGAGGCCGTCCTGGCGGGCTCTTATGAGCTTGTCTTTGAGGTTGCGGAATATTTTCGAAACCAGGGCGTCGAGCTTGCCGATCCTCCATTCCTGGATTGCATACCCCTTCGCTTCTCGATAAGCGATCCCACGCAGAACTATCATGTGCCGTTACTGGTCTCTCCCTACAGTTATTCGACCTATCGCGGGAGCTGAGATTGACATGACCGGCTCGCAAACACGTTCAAAAATCCGGATTCTGCTCGGCTGGAAACCTGTTGAGGTGTCGGTTGAGGACCCTCATCAGACAGTACTGCAATACCTTCGTGACGAGGCCCATCTGACCGGGACCAAGGAAGGGTGTGCGGAAGGGGACTGCGGGGCCTGCACGGTGATCGTTGGCGACTGTATTGATGGCGATGTGCACTATCGGGCCGTAAATGCCTGCATTTTGTTTTTACCCGCCATGGATGGCAAACAGATCTTGAGTATCGAACATGTGAGTCTGGGAGAATTGCACCCGGTTCAATCTGCCATGGCCGAGCTTCATGGCGCCCAGTGCGGATTTTGTACGCCGGGTATCGTCATGTCTTTGATCGCGCATCAGCTGAATGAGGGCGGTACCACACGGCGTCAAATTGATGATGCGCTGGCGGGAAATCTCTGCCGCTGTACCGGGTACGGGCCGATTATTGAAGCGGCGAAATGCGCACTGGCTTCGCCAACGAGCGCGGAATGGCAGAGCGCACAGGAACGGACCCGTCAGCAGCTTCTGGTGTGGTCGGAAGATCACCGGCCATTAGATATCGAAACGCCTGAGGGCCGGTTTATTGCGCCGACGTCTGCGGAGGAGCTGTGCGGTGTTCTTGGGGACAATCCGGCCGCGACCATCGTCGCTGGTGCGACCGATGTCGGGCTGTGGGTCACCAAACTGGGGCGCCGGCTGAATCCCATCGTGTCGCTGGGGGCGGTTCGTGATATCAATGAAATTATCGAGTCGGATCACCATCTCGAGATAGGCGCGGGGGTGACTTATGCGCGGGCTGAAAGAACTCTTTCGGCGTTGTCGGAAAACCTTGGCGAACTGGTGCGGCGTATTGGTTCGACCCAGGTTCGCAACACTGGCACGGTCTGCGGCAATATCGCCAACGGCTCGCCCATTGGTGATCTACCGCCTGCATTGATTGCACTGGGCGCGACACTTGTTCTTGCAAGCGCGGAAGGCCGACGTGAATTGCCGCTGGAAAACTATTACATCGAATACGGCAAACAGGACAGACGGGCCGGTGAGTTCGTGTTCAGTGTGCGTATCCCCAAACCAACCGGATTGTTCCGCTGTTACAAGGTTTCCAAACGGTTCGATCAGGATATTTCCGCTGTTTTAGGGGCATTCCATGTCGGGATTGAAAATGGCCGGGTTGAATCGGTGAAGGTCGCTTATGGCGGCATGGCCGGAATTCCCGTGCGCGCGAGCGGGTGTGAAGGGGCCTTCAAGGGCGCCGACTGGAACATGGATACGATCAGGCGCGCCAAAGAAGCCCTTGATCGGGACTTTACCCCGATGACCGATGCGCGGGCGTCCATGGCCTATCGCCGTCTGGTTGCAGGTAATTTGCTAGAGCGGTTTTTTATTGATACCGAGAACCCGGGTCTTGCGCTGGAACTGGCGGACCGCCGGGTTCTGGGGGCCGCGCATGGATAAGGCCCGCAGCGATGTGGACCGGATCACCGGCGGCATCGCCGAGAGTCTGCGTCATGACAGTGCCGTCAACCACGTCACCGGGCGTTCCACCTATATTGACGATATTCTGGAGCCGCGTGGCACCTTGCATCTGGCTCCGGGCTGCGCCACCTTTGCCTGTGGTGAGATTACAAAGGTTGATCTAAGTGCGGTTGAACGGGCTCCTGGCGTCGTGGCCGTGCTTACGGCGGCGGACATTCCCGGTCATAACGATTTCAGCCCTACCCATTCCGGAGATGATCCCGTGCTTGCCGCGGACAGGGTCGATTATTTTGGGCAACCGGTTTTTGCCGTCATCGCCGAAACCTATGAGCAGGCCCGGTCCGCCGCCCGGCTGAGAGAGATTGAAGGTGATGCGGAAGCGCCGATCATCAGTATTGATGACGCCCTGACAAAAAACAGTTATGTCAGCGACACCCATGTCATGGAACGCGGCAACGTCAAAGCGGCGATGGCGGATGCACCCAGCAGGCTGTCGGGGCGGATAGATGTCGGCGGGCAGGATCATTTCTATCTGGAAGGACAGGTGTCGCTGGCGATCCCCATGGAAGACGGAGATATCTATCTCCACTCCTCGACCCAGCATCCTTCAGAAGTGCAACACAATGTGGCCAGTATTCTGGACCTTCCGGCACACGCGGTGACGGTCGAGGTGCGGCGCATGGGCGGGGCCTTTGGCGGCAAGGAAAGTCAACCGGCGCAGTGGGCGGCGCTGGCGGCAATTGGGGCTACAAAAACCGGACGTCCAGTAAAATGCCGCCTTGACCGGGATGATGATATGATCATGACCGGTAAACGACACGAAATTCGCGGCGACTGGACGGTGGGCTTTGATGATGATGGGCGCATTGTCGCCGCCGAGGTCGATATGGCGACGCGCTGCGGTTATTCGAAAGACCTGTCCGATGCCATCAGCGACCGTGCGATGTTTCATTTCGACAATGCCTATTATCTGGATGCGGTGCGGATTTCCTGTGCGCGGCTGAAGACCAATACGGTTTCCAATACGGCCTTTCGCGGATTTGGCGGGCCGCAGGGCATGATGATCGGTGAACGCATGATCGAAGCGGTGGCCCGTGCGGTTGGCAAGGACCCGCTTGAGGTGCGCAAGCTAAATTTCTATGGCGGTGATAAACGTAATGTGACCCCGTACCATATGGTGGTCGAAGATTTTGTCGGTGATGAACTGGTCAATGAGCTGGAAGAAAAATCGAGTTATCAGCAGCGCCGGCATGAGATTGCCAAATTCAATGCGGCAAACCCGGTAATCAAAAAAGGCCTGGCTTTGACCCCGGTGAAATTCGGTATTTCGTTCACCACCACATTTCTCAATCAGGCAGGCGCGCTGATCCATGTTTACAAGGATGGCAGTATTCTACTGAACCACGGCGGTACGGAAATGGGTCAGGGCCTGTTTATGAAAGTGGCGCAGATTGTCGCTGAAGAATTTCAGGTGGATGTGGAGCGCATCAGGATCACGGCGACCAATACGGGCAAAGTCCCCAATACATCGGCAACGGCGGCTTCCTCGGGTACGGACATGAACGGCATGGCTGCGTTAATCGCCGCCAGAACGATCAAGCGCCGCCTGACGGCCTTTGCAGCAGGCGAATTCGACTGCGCCGACTCTGATGTGGAGTTTCTGCCCAACCGGGTCAATGCGGGCAATCATGTCCTGACCTTTGATGAACTTGTTAACAGGGCCTATCTGGGGCGTGTGCAGCTGTCGGCCACCGGGTTTTACCGCACCCCAAAAATTCACTACGACCGCGAGACGGCATCCGGCAGGCCGTTCTATTATTTCGCCTATGGCGCCGCCGTCTCGGAAGTTGCCATTGACACCCTGAGCGGCGAAAGCCGGGTTTTGGGTGTTGATATCCTGCACGACGTTGGAAAATCGCTTAATCCGGCGCTGGATGCGGGGCAGATCGAGGGCGGTTTTATTCAGGGCATGGGCTGGCTGACAACGGAAGAGTTGTGGTGGAATGACGGTGGGCAACTCATGACCCATGCGCCATCAACGTATAAGATTCCCACCTGCGGCGACCGCCCGAACCATTTCAACGTGAAGATCTGGGACAAGGGACGGAATGTGGAAAACACCATCCATCGCTCCAAGGCCGTGGGCGAGCCGCCATTGATGTTGGCGATTTCGGTATTCCATGCCATTTCCGATGCCATATCCAGTCTTGGCGATTATGCCCAGGTTCCAGATCTCGATGCCCCGGCGACGCCGGAACGCATCTTGATGGCGGTCGAGGACATGAAAGCACGGGTGCAGGCATGAATGAGCTTAACCACTTCTCCAACGCGAACGCTCTGGGACCCGTTGACTGGGTCAGCGCGGCCCATGAGGTCGCGGCGCGGCGCGAACGCTGCGTACTTGTATTTGTCGCCAATCACAAAGGTTCGACACCACGCGAAAAAGGAGCCTGGATGCTGGTCAGCGTGGAGCAAAACCTGGGGACCTTGGGGGGAGGAGAAGTCGAGCGTCTGGTCATTGCCAAAGCCCGCGACCTTCTGGACGAAGGCAATGACTGGCGACGGTCCGCTGACAATTTTCAACTCGGACCCGATCTCGGACAATGCTGCGGCGGGGCCATGACAGCGCTGTTCGAGCCCGTTGATGAGACCTCCTTGATATGGCTCGATGACGCACTCAATCTTGGGGATGGAGGGTATATCCTGTTCCCGACGCTGGAACCGGAAGCAACACCGCGCGTGGTCAAGGGTGATATCCCTGAAAATCTCAGTGAAATGGCGGGACTTCATATCCAGCCGCTGGTTGATGACCGCCCGCGCGTCGTGCTGTATGGCGGCGGGCATGTAGGACGCGCCATTGCGGCGGTTGCGGCGCAGATGCCGATCCGGCTTGAGGTGGTTGATGAACGCCGGGGAATGCTGGCCGAAATACCGCTGGCGGAGAACGTGATGCGCGTTCACCGGGACAGCCCGCCATCTCATGCGCAAGAACTGAAGGGGGCCGATGCGGTCCTGATCATGACCCACAGCCACGGTCTGGATTACCGGCTTTGCCAGATGTTGCTGAGGAAACCGGAGATAACCTATCTCGGCCTGATCGGCAGCGCGACGAAAGCCGCCCGGTTCGTCAGCGGCCTGTCGAAGGAAGGGTTCAGTGTGGAAGAAATAGCGCATTTGACCTGCCCTATCGGGGCCACAGGACCCGCCGGTAAGGAGCCTGGAATTATCGCCATTGCCGCTTTGTCGGAAATCATCCGCGTACTGAGGTCGGCTGACGCAAAAAAATGCATGGGACCAACAATTTCAAACAGGCGAAAAGAGACCGTTGATGTGTGAGCACCCCGAACATCACGCCAGGTTTATGGCGGAAGCCGCCAGAGTGTCGCGGGAAAAAATGAATGCCGGTTTTGGTGGGCCCTTTGGCGCCGTGGTTGTCAAGGACGGCAAGGTAATCGGCACCGGGTACAACAAAGTGACGACGGACAATGACCCGACGGCGCATGCTGAAATCGTGGCGATTCGCGACGCCTGCGCAAACATTGGCGACTTTAGTCTGAGGGGGGCCGTTATTTACACCAGCTGCGAACCCTGCCCGATGTGCCTGTCATCCATATACTGGGCGCGTCTCGACAAGGTTTATTACGCAAATACACGGTGGGACGCGGCAAGGATTGGGTTTGATGACGCAGAACTATATGATGAAGTAGCCAAGGGCATTGAAGATCGTAAAATTCCCATGATTCATCTGGCCGATGAAGAAGCCGCAACGGCGTTCGAGGAATGGGACAAAAAAGAAGACAAGATCCGCTACTGAGCAGAGTTTGAAACAGGGGAGGCGTAAACGTGCAGCCGTTACTGTCGCTTCGGAAACTGCGGAAGGAATTTCCCGGTTGTCTGGCTAACGATGATATTGACCTGGATGTCCTGCCGGGAGAAATCCACGCGCTGTTGGGTGAAAACGGAGCTGGCAAGAGTACTCTGGTCAAGATGATCTATGGCGTGCTCACACCTGACAATGGGGAGATGATCTGGAACGGCAAACCCATTGGTATTGAAACGCCGTCGGCCGCCCGATCCCTGGGTATCGGTATGGTCTTTCAGCATTTTTCATTGTTTGAAGCGTTGACGGTTTCGGAAAATATTTCATTGGGTATTCCCAAGGAACTGGCGAGTTCCGGGTTGGATCAACGCATTATCGACGTCTCCAAATCCTATGGTTTGCCATTGGACCCTCATCGCGAGGTTCACTCGCTTTCGGTTGGCGAACGTCAGCGCATTGAAATCGTGCGTTGCCTGCTGCAAAACCCAAAACTTCTGATTATGGATGAACCCACATCGGTTCTGACACCGCAGGAAGCGAACAAACTGTTTGAGACATTGAAGCGTCTGTCATCCGAAGGGGTGGCAATCCTTTATATTTCGCACCGCCTGGAGGAAATCAGAAACCTCTGTCACAAGGCGACGATTTTGCGTCTGGGCCGAGTCGTTTCAGATTGTGACCCATCGCGTGAATCGGCGCGCGGACTGGCCGAAATGATGATGGGGTCCGATCTGACGTTGCCTGAAAAAAGAGCGGTAAATGAACCGGGGCCTGTCCGTTTCAGGGTTTCCAGCCTGTCGATGCTGCCGAAAGACCCATTTGGCGTGCCGCTCAGGGACATTTCTTTTGATTTGCGGGACGGTGAAATTCTGGGGGTTGGCGGGTTGGCGGGCAACGGCCAGACAGAGCTGATGGATATGCTGAGCGGAGAAAGCCGCTCAGACACGCCGGATGTGATTGTCATGGAGGGCAAGCCCGTAGGCTCACTGGGTCCCCGCGAGCGTCGCGGTCTGGGTTTGGGATTCGTTCCTGAGGAACGCCTGGGTCACGGGGCAGTCCCCGACATGACCCTTTGGGAAAACGGCTTCCTCAGTGCAATGGGCCGTCAGGGGCTGATGCAGAATGGCTTTATCAAGGTTGGGAAATCTGTTGATTTTGCGGTTTCGGTGGTCCACCGGTTTAACGTCAAAACCACCGGCGTCGATCACAATGCGTCAAGCCTGTCCGGAGGGAATCTACAAAAATTCATAGTTGGCCGTGAGATCGAACAAAATCCTCGTGTGTTGATCGTCCTGCAGCCCACATGGGGTGTCGATGCGGGGTCCGCGGCCGCGATCCATCAGGAACTGTTGGACTTGGCCGCCAACGGCACCGCGGTGTTGGTGATTTCCCAGGACCTGGATGAGTTGTTTGCCGTGTCTGACCGGATTTCCGTGATGTGCGAGGGGTGTCTGTCGGAAGCTACCCCGGCGTCTGAAACCACGGTGGAACAGATTGGACTGTTAATGGGTGGCCATCAGCACGCCGGGGAAAATATGGAAAAGGCTGCGTCATGAGAATTGAAGCCCGCACAGAAATCTCCAAAACCATGATTTATGCCGCCCCGATAATTGCGGTCGTACTGACGATGATTGCGGGTCTCGCCCTGTTTGAAATCATGGGACGCAATCCAGTTGACGCCCTTTACACGTTTTTTGTGGAACCGGTGTCGTCTCTGGATGGTTTGGCCGAACTTGGGGTCAAGGCCACACCGTTGATTCTTATCGCCATCGGCCTGTCTTTCGGCTTTCGCGCCAACGTCTGGAATATCGGGGCCGAAGGACAACTGACAATTGGCGCGTTGGCCGGAAGTACGCTGGCGTTGGCTTATTTCAATGTTGACTCGCCTCTGTTGTTGCCGGGCATGATCTTTGTGTCGGCCCTGGGAGGCATGGCTTGGGCGGCAATCCCGGCTTTCCTGAAAACACGCTTTAACGCCAATGAAATCCTGACCAGTTTGATGCTGACCTACGTTGGCCTGCTGATCCTCAGCCTGTTGATTCATGGTCCGATGAAAGATCCAGACGGCATGAATTTCCCGGAATCACGAATGTTCCATGATGCCGCGCTGTTGCCGAATTTGGTTGAAGGAACGCGCCTTCACATTGGCTTCCTGATTGTGATCGGAGTCGTCGCCACGGCCTGGGTCATCCTTGGGCGCCATATTATCGGCTTTCAGATCAGGGTCATCGGCATGGCACCACGCGCCGCGTCCTTTGCGGGGTTCAGTCAGGATAAAATTGTCTGGTTATCGTTTATGGTTGCCGGGGCCGCTGCGGGGGTGGCCGGAATATTCGAAGTGGCCGGACCCCTGGGGCAGGTTGTTCCGGTCATTTCTCCGGGTTACGGTTTTACCGCCATTATCGTGGCGTTTGTCGGCAGATTGCATCCGGTGGGAATTTTCTTCGCCGGTCTGGTGATGGCGTTAAGCTATCTGGGGGGCGAAAACGCGCAGATCGAAATGAATATGCCGAACGCCGTTATCGGCGTGTTTCAGGGGATGTTGCTGTTCTTCCTGTTGGGCTGCGATGTGTTGATCAAGTATCGCTTGCGATTTATGTGAGAAAAGGAACCGGAAAATGGAAGCATCAGACGTTCTGATCTCAGCCGCATTGACAATAATTACGGCGGCGACTCCTTTGGCGTTTGCCGCGCTTGGTGAACTGGTGGTGGAAAAGGCCGGGGTTCTTAACCTGGGCGTCGAAGGCATGATGATTGTCGGCGCAGTCATGGCGTTCGCGACAGGTGTGACGACGGGAAGCGCCGTGCTGGCGATTCTGGTCGGGGCCATATCCGGGGCGCTAATTTCTGTTGTATTCGGATTTCTGGTGCTGGTCATGATGTCGAACCAGGTGGCGACGGGGTTGGCGCTGACAATTTTTGGGCTTGGATTGAGCGCCTTGGTGGGGCACAGCTTTGTCGGCATGACGTTTGCCGGATTGCCGAACCTGAATATCCCCATCGTTTCCGAAATTCCCGTTGTCGGTCCGATCATCTTCGGTCAGGATGGCATGGTGTATTTGTCCATTATCATGGCCGTTGCGATCTCCTGGTTTTTGACCAGATCACGGGCCGGACTGATACTTCGGGCGGTGGGAGAAAGCCACGATGCGGCTCACGCGATCGGTTATTCAGTTATTCGCATTCGCTTCGTCGCTATCCTGTTCGGCGGGGCGATGGCTGGTCTTGGTGGGGCCTATCTGTCACTTGTCTATACGCCGCTGTGGGTTGAAAACATGACGGCGGGGCGGGGCTGGATTTCACTGGCGCTGGTTGTATTTGCGGCATGGCGGCCATGGCGTGCCTTTTTCGGCGCCTATCTGTTCGGCGGCATCACCATTGTTCAGCTTCATATTCAGGGTTTTGGTCTGGCAATACCGTCGCAATTGCTTTCAATGTTGCCGTATTTGGTGACAATTGTCGTCCTTGTCTTTATTTCACGGGGGAGTGTGCGTCAGCGCCTGAGTGCGCCCGGCAGCCTCGGGGAAAGTTTCTATGCTGCGTCCTAACCGGAGCGGTGGGTAATCTAAAACATTGGAGGATTCTATGTCAGGAATAAAAATATTAAATAAACTGCGAAATGCCATTGTAGGTGGCGCAGCGGCCTTGTTGTTGGTATCGGGCGCGCAAGCAGGCGAGCCGCTAAAGGTTGGTTTTGTGTATGTCGGTCCGGTTGGTGATCATGGCTGGTCCTATGAACACGATCAGGCCCGTCAGGCGGTGCAGAAGGAATTCGGCGACAAGGTCAAAACCACATACGTGGAAAGTGTGCCGGAAGGGGCAGATGCGGAGCGTGTTATTACCAAACTCGCCAAAAGCGGTCACAAACTGATTTTCACCACCTCTTTCGGCTATATGAACCCGACCCTGAAAGTCGCCAAGCGGTTCCCGAATGTGAAGTTTGAACACGCGACCGGGTTCAAGCGGGCGAAGAACATGTCCACTTATTCCGCCCGGTTCTATGAAGGTCGCTACGTTGTCGGGCACCTTGCCGGAAAACTGTCGAAGACGGGTGTGTTGGGGTATGTCGCCTCGTTCCCGATCCCGGAAGTGATCCGCGGCATCAACGCCGTTACGCTGGCGGCGCGCAAGATCAATCCGAAAATTCAGGTCAAGGTGGTTTGGGTCAATTCCTGGTTTGATCCCGGCAAGGAAGCCGATGCAACCAAAACCCTGATTGATCAGGGCGCTGATGTCATCTTCCAGCATACGGATTCCCCGGCACCGATGCAAACCGCTGAAAAACGCGGCGTATGGGCGGTTGGTCAAGCTTCCGACATGAGCAGCTACGGCCCTAAAGTCCACATGACAGCGATCATCGATAACTGGGCTCCCTATTACATCGCACGAACCAAAGCCGTGATGGACGGGACCTGGACGTCAACGGATACCTGGGATGGTATCAAGGCGGGTATGGTCAAGCTGGGGGCTTTCAACAAGGCCTTGCCAAAAGATGCGGTTGATCTTGCGAAATCCGTTATCAAAGGCATTGTTGACGGGTCGATTCAACCGTTTGCCGGGCCGATCAAGGATCAGTCGGGTAAAATCGTTGTTGCCGCCGGTAAAGTGGCTGATGATGGGATGCTTGCTGGAATGAATTTCTACGTTGAGGGTGTTGTCGGCAGCATGCCAAAATAAGGCGTCGTCAATCGTCGGAACGGGGGGGGCTGTGGCCCCTCCGTTTTTTTATGAAACAAAGGCTGAGTAGAATATGAGCGACTCTTTGTGGATCAAGAATCCGCTCGCCATTTTTGCCAACAACGCGGATGGCGGAATTGTCGTCAAAGACGGTCTTATCCATGAGCTGGTGCCCGCCGGCGGCATACCCGATGCCGAGATTGTTTTCGATGCATCGGAACACGTGATCCTGCCGGGACTGATCAATACCCACCATCATTTTTATCAGACCCTGACCCGGGCGTATGGTCCGGCCTTGAATTGCGAACTTTTCGACTGGCTGAAGACGCTCTACCCGGTATGGGCGAAATTGACTCCGGAAATGCTTTCCGTCGCGACCGAGCTTGCGTTGACGGAGCTGCTGCTATCAGGGTGCACCACATCCACCGATCATCACTATGTTTTCCCTGGCGGTCTGGAAAACGGAATCGACATTCAGGTCGAGGCGGCGCAAAAGGTCGGAATGCGGGTGCTCCTGACGCGGGGTTCCATGGATTTATCTGTCAAGGATGGCGGCCTGCCGCCGCAAGAGGTGGTGCAGGACGCCGATACCATCCTTGCCGACAGCGCGCGCCTGATCGATACCTATCACGACGGTGCCCCTGGGGCGTTTGTGCAGATCGCGCTGGCGCCCTGTTCACCATTTTCAGTGACCAGAGAGGTTATGGCCGGGTCGGCGGAACTGGCTCGAGACAGGGATGTGCTGCTGCATACTCATCTGGCCGAAACGAATGACGAAAATTCCTTCTGTAAAGAAACGTTTGGTATGCGGCCTCTGGATTATCTGGAAGATTGTGGCTGGTTGGACAGCCGTGTCTGGCTTGCCCACGGAATCCATTTTACGGACGGTGAAATGGAGCGAATGGCTGCCGCGGGTGTCGGAATATCAAGCTGTCCGCACTCCAACATGACACTGGCGTCCGGTATCTGCCCGGCCTGCGACATGGATAAAAAAGGAATGGCTGTTGGCGTTGGCGTCGATGGCTCGGCGTCAAATGACGCCTCCAACATGATTGAGGAGGTGCGCCAGATGCTATTGCTTCAGCGGCTGCGCTATGGGTCGGCAAATGTTTCACACAACGATGCCATTCGATGGGCCAGCGAGGGTTCGGCCGATTGCATCGGGCGCCGGGATCTTGGTAAAATCGAAGTTGGCCGCCGCGCGGACCTGGCGCTGTTCAAACTTGATGAACTCCGACATTCGGGTCATCACGACCCGCTTGCTGCTCTTGTCCTTTGTGGTCATCACCGTGTGGATTATGTGATGATTGAAGGTCAATGGCGGGTTGAAAAGGGGCAAATTTCTGGTCTTGACCCGTCACGGTTAATAGCCCGCCATTCCGAAGCGGCGCGGCAACTGGGTGGATTGGCCGACGCCTGAAAGGCGTAATCACTCACGCTCCCAATAAGGCGGATCACCAATCGTTTCGACTATGAAGTCGATAAAGGCGCGCACGCGCGGCGGCAGGAAACGGGCATGCGGATAAAGCGCGTGTATGGTGTGCGCAAGCGGTGGGTAATCCGGCAGGACAACCTGAAGCCTGCCGTCTTTCAGATAAGGACCGACTTCCCAGATTGATTTTAGGGAGATGCCATAACCGTTGAGGCACCATTCGGTCAGAATTTCACCGCTATCGGATTCCATATTGCCGGTCAATTTTGGTGTTACAATTGTCCCTTGAGGGGACTGCAGCTGCCATTCAAATTGTTGCGAACCCGGAAACCGGAGCAAGAGGCAGTTGTGTCGGGACAGGTCATCCGCTTCCGTGAGCGCGGGGTTTTTTGCAATATAGCCAGGCGAGGCGCAAAGGACCCGCTTGTTTTTTGTCAGTTGCCTGACGATGAAGCTTGAATCCTTCATCTCGGCAATTCGGATGGCGAGGTCAACTTTCTCGTCGATAAAGCTGGAGAAACGATCACTGGCGATCAACTGAAACTGGATTTCCGGAAATCGTTCCAGAAAGACCGGAATGTGTGGGGCCACATGCAGGCGGGCAAATGCCATTGGCACCGAAACCTTGAGAAACCCGGCCGGGCGGTTGCGCCGCGCAGAAACAGCATCCTGGGCGGCTTCTACTGTTTTTAGTATTTGCAGGCAGTGTTCGTAAAATGTTTCTCCATCGGGTGTTACGTTGACCTGACGGGTGGTGCGGTTAAGCAGACGCAATCCCAATTGGTTTTCAAGCCGCTGGATGCGTGAGCTAACGACCGCCGGAGACAGGCGCAGGTCGCGGCCGGCGGCGGATAGACTGCCGAGTTCGGCCACACGCACGAACAGATTGAGGTCTTCGGAATTCATTCAATTATCAAAAATTTATTTAAAGTGAAGAAAGATTATTCGGTTTTTCAAAAAAGTACAACGCGCTATAAGTTTCCCCACCAAATGTTCGCATCACTGTTCGGCGGGTCACAAAAACGAGGGCGGGGTCATGGAAATCGCAGTACAGGACTGGGCCAGTATGCTGGTTCGCTGGGTCCATATTATCACCGGCATCGCCTGGATTGGGTCATCGTTTTATTTTATCTGGCTTGATCTCAGCCTGCGGCAACGTGACGGTCTGCCGGATGGTGCCTACGGCGAAGTCTGGAGCGTACATGGCGGCGGGTTTTATCATGCCCAGAAATATCTGGTTGCCCCTAAACAGATGCCGGACGAACTGCACTGGTTCAAATATGAATCCTATTTTACGTGGCTGTCGGGGTTCTGTCTGCTCGCCATCATATACTACTGGGGGGCAGAAAGCTTTCTGGTCGATACCAGCAAGATGGCGCTACAGCCGTGGCAGGCCGTTTTGAGCAGTTTGCTGTTTCTGGCCGGGGGCTGGGTTATTTACGACCTTATCTGCAAATCACCCTTGGGCCGTAATACGGCGGTGTTGGCGACGCTGGTTTTTGTACTGATCGTTGTTTCATCATTTGGCTTGTCGCAGATTTTCAGTGACCGTGCTGCGCTGCTTCATGTTGGCGCGATGATCGGAACGATGATGACCGGTAATGTCTTTTTCATCATCATTCCCAATCAGAAAATCGTTGTTGAAGACCTGAAAAACGACCGAGCCCCGGACCCGTCGCTTGGGCTTCAGGCTAAACAGCGTTCCACACATAATAACTACCTGACCCTGCCCGTACTGTTGATGATGATCTCCAACCACTATCCCATGCTGAGCGGTGCGGAAAAGGGCTGGATGATTGTTGCCCTGATTCTGCTGATTGGTGGCGTTGTGCGGCATTATTTCAATTTCGCTCATGCGGGCGTCAAAGGCCGGGGCCTGATGTGGCAGTGGCCGCTGTCAGCAATTCTGCTGATCGGGCTTATCGTATTGGTGTCGGTGCGCAGCGGTGAAGACATCGTCGCAGAAGACGTGATTTCTGGCCCGGATGCTCTCGCCATCATTCAGACACGATGTATTGCCTGCCATGCGGCCAACCCTGTTGATCCGGATTTCGAACAGGCACCGGGGGGACTCAAGTTCGAAGATGCTGAAAGTGTGCGCAAAAATGCAACACGGATTCTGGCCCAGTCTGTCCTGTCAAAGACCATGCCGCTTGCCAACAGGACGGGTATGACGGCGGAAGAACGCAGACAACTCGGGGGCTGGATCAGGGCGGGAATGCCGGAAGAATAAAGGTCGAGACGAGAGAGGTCAGATGATTTCAAAAATCTTCTGATCTTCCCGAAACCAGAACTCTTCCAGATCCATGCCCGTGCCGCCGCGATCCACAATCAGGAAATCGCTGTCCGGCTCTAGAACCAGCAACGGATGGTGCCAGACACCGCGATGGTAATTGACCCCTTGATGACCTTGCGCCAGAAAAACACGCAGGTCTTCCGGTGCAACCGAATCACGGCGTTCCGCCACCACCACCAGCCAGGGACGGTTCTGTAAAGGATAAAAGGCCTGTGATCCGATCAGGTGACGTTCCATCATGTAAAGCGGGACGGGTCTGGAGCGTGGCTGACCTCGAAAAATGCTGATCAAAGGGCGGCCACCGTCCGCCGCAGTATCGACTTCAGCCAAATCATGAAACCGTGTTGTTGTCCCTTCATTGATGGAAAGTTCGGTTGCGCCGTCCGTCGTGATCACGTCGCCAAACGGTGCAAAGGCCTGTTTGGTCAAAGGACTTGGTGACAAGGCGCGGGTCATGGTGATTTTTCCTGCGCCGGGCGGCCGAAGATACGGAGACGGCTGATTCCGCCATCCGGGAAAATGTTCAGCTTGATGTAATTTGCTTTGCCGATGTTCTTGATGACATCACCTTCATAAAAATGCCGATGATCCATCTGCAGATAATGCTGGGGCAGGATTTCCTTCCAGAACATGGCCTGGCTGATGATGGACTGATCCGTCGCACTTTCGACATAGGCGCCTTCGACGGAACAGCGGTCGGGGAAGTTGCCCTTGAAGTGGGCTGTATCCACTTCGATACGGTCAATAAAACCGGGCCTGCCCAGCTTGACGATAATCCAGTCGTTGCCTGGTTCGCGGCGGCGGCGGGTTTCCCAGCCGTCTCCCATGTTCCTTCCTCGACCCTCGGTCAGGATCACCCAGGGGTCGCCGTAATGGGAATCGTTGAAGGCGACGACACGTCCTCCTGATTTGATGGCTGAAAGTTCAGTCACCTTGTCGCTTTCGGTATCCGCAGGTTGCGGTGTGCCATAGACACGTAGCCGTGCGATGCCGCCATCCGGCAACATATGAACCCGTAGATAATTGTAGGTAGTCTGGTCATGGACCGCGACAAAGTGATGGGTGTCGGCGCCAAGAGATGTCGGCGCTACGATCTCAGTCCACACCGTTTCGTCGGTCGGGGTTGATTCAGATGAGCAGGCGTCGATGGATGCTGCGGGTGGAAAATTGCCGGTAAAATGGCTGGTATCAATATCGACGCCCTTGATCAAACCACCGACACCCAGCTTGACGATACAGTAGTCATGACCGCCATCGCGGCGACGGCGGGATTCCCATCCATCCATCCATTTTCCGTTTTCGTCATACTTGTCGGCAAGAAAAACGGCGGGCTCGTCATTCAGCATGCGCGCCTTGTCGGCAAAGAAGTCGTCGGTAGCGTAGATGGCCTCGCTGCCCAGACGGGGCGAGGCGAGATTGATGGTGGTCAAGGCGAATTCCGGCAGGGCGAGATTTTCAGTCATTTTCTTTATGCCTTTTCGTTATGCTGGAGCTTATGCCAGTTCTGAAAGATATTCGTGATGGCGTTCGATCTTTTCCAGATGCGCACGGGCAGTTTTACCCATGGCGGTGAATGTTTTGAGCGACAGATAGCGAAGCACGCTGATGGGTGCCGTGTAACTGTCAAACATGAAGCCCCCCGATACGGTGCATCGGATGGTCCAGGTCGCAAACCCAGGTGAATTGCGGGCCGTCGGGTCTGTTAAATAAAGAATGTCAGCTCCGGACCGGGCTACCACCTCCATCAGGTTTGGTAAATTTTTGGTGCGGCGGCGAATTCCGGAAATAATGACAAGATCACCTTTGCCCATGCGGGATGTGTATTCCCCCATCGTCTGCCCGGAAACAGGCAGCAGATGAACGTTGGGGCGGAATTGGGTGAATTGCCAGTGACCGTAAGTGGCGATCATGTGATTGTAACGATATCCGATTATCCACAGGTGGGGGGCGGAAGATAGCGCCGAGATGATGGAATTGACATCATCTTCAGGAAGGGATTCCAGGGTCTGAGTAAGGCCCGTAAATTCGTCTTCAAGGTAGGCGCTGCGATTGGCCCCGAAGTCTCCCGCCGGTCCGCCAGCGGACTGCATATAAAGAGGTGCTCCCCAGTTTCGGGCGTCACGTGCAAGACGGCGGGCCTCGTCGAAGTTTTTGAAGCCGAGCCGCTGAAACAGGCGCGTCGCCGCTGCTTTCGATACACCCGCCAGTTCAGCAAGCTCGGTCGCCGAATAGGCGGCCACGTCGCCAGGGAAACCCAAAAGAAGATTGGCAAGTTTGCGTTCTGCTTTTGGCAGGTCGATGTAATGCTGATGTATCCGATCTTCCAAAGAACGTTGATGTCTGCTCATACTCTAGGCCGAATTAAAATTTTAGTTTCAATAATATATAATGTAATGAAACAAAAATTTCAATTTTGAAATTATTCCAAATATTGAAGGTTGATGGTGTTGGAAAGACCGAACCAGAAACAAATCCTCAACTGCGGATGTGAGCGTTAAACGGGTCTTCGGGTATACGCGGATCGTTATATACAAGGTTTCTGTTAACCATTTGCGGCTAGATTCTATGGTCATTTCGGGTTTAAGACTGAATCCGTTGGAAAATTTGATTCTGGCAAAGCACACGGAACCATGAAAATCGAAATTCCATCTCCGATGCTTGTTCGTTTACAGGTGATGTTCAATTCGGGTATGACGCTGCAGGAAGTCTGCGAGGCGTTGGAGCTGGAGACGGTTGACCCAGCACCTGAGGCGCTGCAGAATTCCATGCCGCCACAATCAATGGCTCCCCCCGAACCACAGGTCCAGGAAAGCCCGGCGGCGGCTGACACCGCAATTGCGGCAAAATCTGGTTCGTTGCCGACGGAGGTCATTGACGGTCTTTACGGGCTGGTCGGTGCGGTGCAGGAACTTGGGAAAGACGTCTATACCTTCGCCGGTCATGATAAGGTCCGTAAATCGCGCTCGCTTTCAAAAACCGGCCAAAGTCTGGTTTCTTCGACACAGTCCATCGCCAAGCTGGTCAATGCCATAAACAGATACCTGCCCGCCAACCCTGCCGAAGGGACCGGGCCGACGGCCCAGAAAGAGAGGTGGGCGGACCCATCCGCACCTTCAAAAACACCCTCTCCCAAGGGGTTGAACCGCAAACCTGTCGAGGAACCCGATTCAACAAACGGGAAATTTACAAAACCCAAAGAGCCACAGGCCATAAGCCCCAAGCTCGGGAAAAATGAGGGCATCCGGCCAGGGCTGCCGCCACGCAGGGAAGACAAGGCTCTGTCGATGTCGAAATCCAATTCGATTTCAAGTGGAGCCCGCCCCCCGGCGTCACCGGCACCATCCATGATCAACGCAGACTTCTATTCACGAATCGCGTCGGTTCTTGGTCAAATTGACGGGGCTAAAAGTAATCAGATTGATCCCGGAGACAGTCAGATTAAAAAATGAAGTTATCCATTGTCTGCTTAAGTGGCGACGAGCCGGGGTTCTCAACAGGTATTTTGATAAAACCACCTCAATCTCCATCAAACGATTGCCACAGTGTTGCCTAATCGCTCATAAGAATAAGGTGGTTGCCCGTGAGCGGGTGGTACTGAACGAACAGGTGGACCGGATTGTATGGCGGATGAGACGGCAGTAGATTCCAGCACCCGCATCATTGCTGTTGCCCATCAGAAGGGCGGGACGGGCAAGACGACGACGGTCTGTGCACTGGCCGCCAGCTTTGCCACGCTAAAACCGGGACTGAAAATCTGTGTCATTGATCTTGATCCGCAAGGTGCGACCAGTTTGCATCTTGGTGGCGAGGGACCGTTTCAGGTCGGATCATATGAGGTCGTCATTTCCGGAAAATCATTGATCGAGAGCGCCTTCAAGACACAAATCGAAAACTGTGACCTGGTCCCGGCAACGCCGCGCCTGATCCTGTCTGAAATGGATCTGGCATCGCGGTCCATGTCGTTTGACGCCATGGCGGCTCACCTCAAAGACCCTTCTCACGGCTACGACGTGGTCTTTATCGATTGTCCGTCCGGGTTTGGTATGATTTCAACCATGGTCATGACGGTCGCCGACCTGGTTGTCATCCCGACGCCCCCCGTGTTTTTCGCCGTGCGCGCCCTTCGGGAAACCATTTCCTACCTCAACCGCCTGCGCCGCGATGCCAGCGTATTTACCGCCGTCGTATTGACCATGGTCGAACCGGACAGTTCACTGCATACGATGATGGTAAAAAAAATCCGTCGGGACTGGGGGGATCTGGTCATGCCGACGGAAATCCCCAGCGAAGACAGCGTCGAGCAAGCGGCAATGGAGAGCAAGCTGCTGCTCAAGCAGTTCCCCGGTGCGGCATCGGCGAGAGCCTACACCCATCTGGCGGGCAGTCTTGCGGTGCGGCTTGGTTTGATCGACAGGGAGCCAGCGCTTGATGTTCCCATCCCCCCCAAACCGAAAGAAAAGCCACGGGCGGAAGCCCCGGCGGAGGCTGAACCGGGAAAACTTGTGGTGCCGGAGAAAAGGCCAGCGTCGGAACCCGCTACGCAACCTCCCCCCGCTGCGGAAGCGGTTCAGGAGCCAGCTAAAAAACGTCCGGTTGCGGAAAACCTGACACCGGTAAAGAAAAACCCGGCCATGCCACCAACCGGGGGCCTGACACCGCTCATGAAAGGGCTGATTGGTTTTTTGTTGTTTGTGGTGACGGCAATTGTTATCTACGCGGCCGTCCAGGCGAAGGTGCTGGCCTGGGTCATGTTTATCTATCTGATCCTGATTCTGATATTTTTCCCGGTGCTGGTGTTTTTGCTGGTTTAGGTCGGGAACGGAAGCCCCATCAAATTCAAGACGCAGGCGAGTGTGATTTTTCTACGATCAACAGGGCTCCAAAGGGAACAAGATTGAAGACTAAAGTGATGATCTTGTACATCCCAATGAGCGCGTATATGACAACGTCAAAAGCTTCTCGCGATATGTGAAATAGTTATCCGTGGACGCTATAAATAAAGTCCGGGACCGCTATCAGCATAATCGCCGAAAGCAAAAACAGGGCAACGTTGATGATTGTGCACTACTTGAAAAACATTGTTAGCTTTTGAATACTCATGATGTTCTCCACTTCGACTGTTTGTTGACTTGACGAAACGGTCATGAATTAACGAGAGTGCCGACTAACGTCATGAGTCTATATGGCGAGCTCTCTCGTCGGCATCTGTCTTCACGCAAGTCGTTGCATCGTCTGCTTTCTGGCGACGATCACAGGGGACTTCGTCTCGACCGAGTGACAGCACACAGTTTTCCTTAAGGATGTTCTGAAAGGCTGCGCGCGCGCGATGCAACAGGACCCGGGAATTTGCGACGCTGATCCCTAAATCTTCGGCGATCTCCATATGGCTGAGACCTGCCATATCGTGCAGGGCCATCACCCTGTATTGAGGGGTGGGCAGCATCAACAGGTGTTCGGCAATGCAGCGCGACATTTCCGCTTTCATGAGAGTCAATTCGGCATTTTCTCCGCCGCCGGCCAGTCGTTCCAGGGTTTCGGTGTCGGTCGGCGTTTCCGGTCGTCGGGCTGCGGATCGGTAATGGTCGCGGACAAGATTAAGGGCAATGGCGCAGAGCCAGCTTTTAGCCGCCGCCTCGCCCCGGAACCCGACCGCCCTGCGCTCAGCCCGAACGATGGTTTCCTGAGCCAGGTCTTCGGCCAGACCGGCATCGCCGGTCAGGCGCAACACGAACGCTTCCACTGCCGGGCGGTGCGACAGGAATACTTCGAGTAAGGGTTTCGTCATTGTTGTTTCTAGGCCCGGCCCCAATCGAATTTGGTCCGGGCCTCCTGAGTGTAAGGCGGAGTATAGCACAACCGGGTGATAACGTCATCCATGCCCGGTCGTTTCGCCGGGTTTATTCTCGGTTCTGGAATTGGGTTCAGCCTTGCCTTCCTGTCCCGTTCTCCCGTCGTTGTCATCCGATGAACAACACATCGCCGACATGAAACCCTTCATTTTGTCCATCATGTCGCCACAGCAACTACATTGCTCCATCTGTTTGACCATGCCTTCAAAACCCTTGGTGGCACCCGGGTCTGTTTCGACCGCGTCTGGACCGGTTTGGGTGTTTTCCTGTGACATCGTCTGTCTCCTTGTTTTGGGATTGAAGCACTTGTCTCACCCCTAAGTGTCTGTCCGGGAAGTTAACTATATTTTATAGATATTTATGATTCAAAGGGCTTTTCCCTGATGGAGGAGAAGACCGATGTGGACGTCAGAGAACCGTGGTTCCTATGATCGTAGTAAACTTCGC
>Ga0316202_10000660_pt1 | contig 34226 bp, 35 predicted proteins | sample 3monrhotite_MG_FD_204934 | JGI IMG/M metagenome (GOLD analysis project Ga0316202, IMG submission 204934) | Microbial mat bacterial communities from mineral coupon in-situ incubated in ocean water Damariscotta River, Maine, United States -... | ecosystem: Environmental > Aquatic > Marine >...
CCTTTCAGGGCGTTTTTTTATTCCCGCAATATTAATCCTTGTAAGCCCTATATGCCTCTCTAAAGAGAATCCTAATCAAAATTGTGTAAGTACCCACTTTGACGAAAAAGCAATACTTGAGTACGTTATTGATGGCGACACGATTGTTTTAAAAGATAAAAGGCATATTCGATTAATCGGTATAAATACACCAGAATTAAGTCACAATAATAGTCCCTCTGAAGCGGGCGCAGTCACCGCACGGAATGTACTTAAAGAAATACTTGGCAATTCACCGTTCATTCAACTTCTTTACGGAAGAGAACGCCATGATCGACATGGCAGGACTCTGGCCCATATTTTTGCGGGAGGCATAAACATACAAAGCCAATTACTAAAGGCTGGCCTAGCAATGCCCCTACAAATTCCGCCCAATCTCTCTCTTGCTGATTGCTATAATAAAGTAAGTCAATTTGCTAAAGATCAACAATTGGGTCTCTGGGGCCTATTACGTTACAAAACACACAGTGTCGAATCACTTAGCGGTAATGAAAAAGGGTTTCATCACATCTCAGGTAAGGTACGACAAGTTTCAACCAGCAAATCATCTGTCTGGGTAAACCTTGGAAACAATGTCGCACTTAGGATAAAAAAGGCTGACTTAAGTTATTTTAATAAATCGGAATTACTTTCATTGGAAAGTAAAACCATTGAAGCTAGCGGTTGGTTATATAAGCATAAAAACCAAATACGCATGCGACTACGTCACAATCTGGACTTAAAGATAGTCAATACTGAAGATTGAACTGAATTATTTCACTGTCTGACTTAAAATTATGCAAATGAAATATCTAATCGCTTTATATTTTTTATCCTTACTAACTTTAAGTTCATGTGCCGTTAATCCGGTTACAGGAAAGCAAGACTTGGTACTGCTGAGTGAAAGTGACGAACTGGCGCTGGGCCGCAAGACAAATGCTGATGTTCTTAAACAATATACTGTCTACGATAATCCCGCGCTACAGAATTACGTTCAAAATATTGGCATTAAACTAGCAGCAAAGAGTCACCGCTCGAACTTGTCATATAGTTTCACAGTACTCGATAGTAAGGAGGTTAATGCCTTCGCCTTACCAGGAGGATATATATACATTACGCGTGGATTAATGGCCTATTTAAATTCTGAGGCGGAACTAGCTGCGGTACTAGGCCATGAGATAGGACATGTCACTGCCAGGCACTCCGTGCGTCAGCATAGCGCAACTCAGCTAACAAACATCGGAGCAGCATTAACTTCGATATTTGTACCCGGCATGACCCAAGCGTCTAACCAGTTAGTACAATTCGCTGGCGGTGCATTACTACGTGGCTACGGGCGTACTCATGAACTAGAAGCCGACCGCCTCGGCGCTGAATATCTCGCCCGAACCAACTACAACCCTGAAGCCATGCTAGACGTCATCCGCGTATTAAAAAATCAGGAAGTATTTGATAGAGAGCTAGCACAAGCCGAAGGACGTGAACCAAGGGCCTATCATGGTGTATTTTCTACGCATCCAGATAGTGACACACGACTTCAAGAAGTCATCGAGATGGCCAAAGGACTTAACGAATCCGGAACAGTGAATTTTGTCGGTCGAGATGAATACATATCACTCATTGATGAATTGGTATTTGGCGATAGTCCTCAAGAGGGTATTTTACGTGGCCGTAATTTCTATCATGAAGGCCTGGGGTTCTCCATGCGTTTCCCGCAAAAATGGAAGATGACCAATCTTCCAGATCGGCTCCTGTTAACTGCTGCTGATGGCAATGCCTTGATGCAAATCAGTGCTGAAAATGCAGACAATAAACTGTCGCCCAGAGATTTCATGATCCAGCGTATGGGATTAAATAATCTCGAAAATGAATCGCCATTAACCATAAATGGTCACACTGCACATACAGGCATTTCGGTTATCACCAATAAACAGGGGAGTATTCCTACCCGGTTCACAGTCATTTATTTTCAACAACGAGCCTTCATAATCGCTGGAATGGCCAAGGGTAATAATTTAGCTACATATGACAATGCAATACTTGAAACCGCTAAAAGTTTCCATTCTTTAACATCGGATGAAAAAGTATTGGCAAAACCAATACGCATAAACATTATAGAAGCAAGTAGCAAAACGCGATTTAGTCGTTTGGCTAACCAATCTCCCCTAGAGAGCCATGCAGAATCACAACTGCGGCTTTTAAATGCAAAATATCCAACGGGTGAACCTGACAAAGGATCGCTAATAAAAGTCCTTAAATAGACTTTTTAGCTGATTTTTTGTGGATTCTTAGCCACAACTCTTAAGGCCATTTCTAGCTTAGATCAGCTAAGTAATTGCTACTATTCAGGGTTAATTTCTTATCCACATTTTCTGTGGATAACTCTGTGGATGTAGTGCGAAAATGACGTCAAAAAGACTATAGCTAACTCATCTCTGACAAAACTGTTAAAAACTAACCGGCAGCTGTATTTAATATATTTTTCAATAACTTACACCGTTTTTATTTGCTCTTAGAGGATAATGGCTGTCGTTTAAGACATACATGTTGGTAATAAAAAAAAACTGTGCATAAACGAAAATTTTTCGTTGACAAAACCTAAATGCCGGGAACTCTTTGTAAAGCTTAGCCTCTAACGAATTAACAGCATATTTTTCCTTCTTTACTTCCCTTTGAAGGAAATATAAACCCGGTTCTCCCCAGCCGGGACATTCTGGCCCCGGATGCATACTTTCCCCTAAAAAAGATCGCCCGGGGCATTTTTTTATACTGAAAAAATCACGTCAAAAATAACCAATCAGCGAGTTTTTGACGTGCTTCATCTAGCCCCACACCCTTCAAAGCAGAGAACTGTTGCACGCTGCCATTAATATCTGCCAGCGCACGACTGATATCCGTGGTCGTCTTGTTTGCGGCACTTTTGGATAACTTATCTGACTTGTTCAAGAGGACATGTAATGGCAAATCACAGCTCTTACAATAATCCAGCATTATTTGATCAAATTTCCCCATTGGGTGCCTAATATCCATTATCAAAAACACGCCTTTCAGGGAGCTTCTCTCTCGCAAATAACGTTCGAGTATCTTCGCCCAGGCATTTCTCATTGTTTCATCCACCTTCGCATAGCCATATCCTGGCAAATCGACGATATGCGTGGATTCATCATAGGCAAAATAATTTAATTCTCTGGTTCTGCCGGGCGATTTACTGGTTCTGGCTAGAGAACGCCGATTGGTGATCTTATTTAAGGCACTCGATTTTCCAACGTTAGATCGACCTGAAAAGGCAACCTCAGCACCTATGTCATCAGGAAGTTGATCAAATGCAGCAACGCCCTTAATAAATTCAAAGCGGCTGAACCAACCATTTGGTATTATTTGTTCTTTTTTTATAGTCATCTCTGTGTGAACTGTTAATTTTATTTAATCATTAAAATAGTTTGCTTATGTTTTTGAAGATTATTAGGTTTTGAATTAACCTTCGTTATCAGGACATTGTTCTGAAAAATAATCATACTATGAGTTTATTGTTACTACCCGGCATATATGTTGTCTTAAAGGATCTGGAATTATGAAAAATTATTTAATTGTTGTTTGTCTGTTAACGCTTACCTCTGCTTATACCTATGCTGCCGGGGGTGATCCTGCAAATGGCAAGACTCTCTCACAAACCTGTGCTGCGTGTCATAGTGTCGATGGCAATAGTGTGAATCCTGTTTGGCCAAAATTGGCAGGACAACATGCTTCCTACATCGTTAAACAGTTAATAGATTTCAAAAAAGGAAACCGTGTTAACGCCCAGATGACAGCGATGGTGGCGCCATTAAGCGATCAGGATATGCTCGATCTCGGTGCTTACTTTTCCAGTCAAAAAACGACCTTAGGTTCAGCAAAGCCTGAATTAATAGAAACAGGAGAGCTTATCTATCGAGCTGGGGACTACACAACGGGTGTTCCTGCCTGTATGGCTTGCCATGGGCCAAATGGCGCGGGAAACCCAACTGCTCTGTATCCTGCCTTACGTGGTCAACACGCAGAATATACCGCTATCCAGCTTAAAATGTTCAAGGCAGAAGAACGTAGCAATGACCCTAATAATATGATGCGTACCATTACCGGGCCAATGACGAACCTCCAGATAGAGGCTGTATCTCAATATATCCAGGGTCTGCATTAAAAATTTATACTTTTGCTGAAGTAAAACCAGAATTTAGGTGTCTATACCTGTAAGGCTGGGTTAACCACGCCCTAAATATAATAAATTTAAGGACAACCATGAAAAAAATAGTTACGACTCTTTCGATATTTTTATTTTTCTTGATTAGCAACCTGTCATACGCTGATGGCGACGGCTATGTGACCATCTCTCCAGCACAACCAACCCAGTCAGGAGACAAAATAGAGGTAGTGGAAGTATTTTGGTATGCCTGCCCACACTGTTTCGATTTTGAGCCACATATAAGCAAATGGCTGGAATCAAAACCTGATGATGTGGAATTTAGACGCATGCCGGGTATTTTTCGCAAAAACTGGATACCTCATGCCAAGGCATACTTTACTGCTGATAAATTAGGTGCTTTGGATGCCATCCACGCACCATTATTTGATGCCATACACAAACAAAAGAAAAAGATTCATGACGATGATTCAATTAAAAAATTCTTTGTTAAACATGGTGTCGATAAGAGCGATTTTACAAAAGCATATGAATCTGATGAGGTTCAGACCAAGGTTAAACAGGCCTTTGTCATGGGACAACGATACAAGCTCACAGGCGTCCCAGCCGTCATTGTAAATGGAAAATATATGGTTAGTGGTTCCACTGCCGGTAGTTTCGAGAATGTACTAAAGGTTATTGATCAACTCGTCGATAAAGAAAGAGCGAGCACTACAAACGAGTAACCTGTTGCACTAAATTAGATCATTCCTGTCTGTAAGGCAGGAATGACTATAACCATCGATTGTAACGCCCGCATCATGTTTTATTTAATTGCCGGATACAATCAATGCTGTCACAAGAAAAAGCTACTGACCCTGACACAGACTGGAAAAAACAATACGTTCAGACCCTGAAAGAGCTGGATGTAAAAGAAAAGGCATGGGAACAGCAGCAACAGGAATTGTTAAAAACCGTATTGAGGCTGACCTTCGCCTATCAAGGTTCAAATGACATCCTCGATAAAAAACTGTTTGACCTCAAAGAGGCTTTAAAACAATCCGGCAACAACCTACCACAAGAAGAAATTGAACAAATTGTGCTGTCCATCTTATCACTGAAGAAGGACAAAGATGCCGATGCATCAAGGACGAATCAATTAGTCATAAATGTAATTCAATTATTATCCAACGACAATCAATTTGATCAATATTCAGAGGCAGTCGATGAGATCAATAATGATATACAAGACAATTCCATCGAACCCATCAGCCAATTAAAGTCAATTAATGATGTCGTTACTAATATAAATAAATCATCGACAAAGGATAAACAAAAACCAGACGCCTTTAAGGTTTTCTTAAGAAAACTATCCGAACATCAAGATACTGAAAACTCACTTGCTGAGCTATGTAAAAAATCCATAGCCCTAAAGAACGAACAAGAAAAATTAAAAGTAATCAATCAATGCGTAGAGCAAATAAACTCACAATCGCCTCAGTCAGACAGCAATACATCAACACCTGCTATAACAGAGAAAGAATCTGAGTTTACTATTAGTCATCTGGTTACTATGCTTGATTGGATAACAATCCCAGGCAAATCACAGGCAAAGCTCGACACTCTAAAACAACAGCTTGAACAACGAAGCGATGGTGCAGACATTGGCAACTTACTACGTCGTATAGCGTTGACGATAAGCAATGCCTACATGGAGGTTCAGGCGGAGTTAATAGAGACCGAGGGCTTCTTGAAAAAAGTAACTCAACAATTAAATGAGATTACTTTACAGGTAGCTGACATAGAATCCCTTGAGAACGAATCATTTTCGAATTCAGTATCACTCAATTCTGAAATGGAAAAGCAAATCAACTTAATTCAGACAGGTGTTGATGAAGCCGACTCAATTGAAAACATCAAAAATACAATCAATAGCCGAATTGAAGTTATACAAAACAACATGGATCAGTTTATTACTGTTGAGCACGGCCGGAAAAAAACATCTGACATTAACCATAAGGAACTAACAGACCGCCTAAGCAACATGGAGTCGGAAACTGAAAAACTCAGAAAGTGCATAGAAGAAGAAAGAAGCAAAGCCTACACCGATGCATTGACAAAAATACCAAATCGTATGGCGTTTGATGAACGCATTACCCATGAGTACCGTCGCTGGCAACGATACAACAATAAATTAACACTATGCCTGGTCGATATTGATAAGTTTAAAAATGTAAATGATACATATGGTCACAAAGCAGGTGATATTGTCTTACAAACTGTCGCGGGAAAATGCAATTCAAAAGTACGCGGCAGTGACTTTTTTTGCCGATATGGTGGTGAAGAATTCGCATTAATCTTGCCAGAAACAGATCTCTCCGCTGCAATAACTGTCGCAGAATCATTAAGAGAAAGTATAGAAGCCTGTTCATTCCAATATGGCGATAAAACGGTACAGATAACCATTTCCTGCGGCCTCGCTGAATTCAAGGGCAAGGATAACCTGGACACAATATTCAAAAGAGCAGACAAGGCCTTATATAAAGCAAAAAATAGCGGACGTAATTGCTGTATTAGTGAGGACCAACTGCGTCTAATTTAAACTACTTAAAAATTAGGCAATAAAAAAGGGACCTTATGGTCCCTTTTTTATTGTTCCGAGAAGGAAATCTTACTTGTTGTTGATGTACATTGTTACTTCAAAACCAAAACGGATGTCGTTGTATTCAGGTGTTTGCCAATTCATTGTTATATCCTCGTATTAAGTTAATTTAAATAAGATTAAAGAGGGTCTTATTTGTTGTTGATATACATTGTTACTTCAAAGCCAAAACGAATGTCGTTGTATTCAGGTGTTTGCCAGTTCATTGTTGTATCCTCGTAATAAGTTATAAATTCGGTTATAAAGTTTTTTCTTATCTTATATAGAGCAGATCATGTGCCAGTTTCACAAAAAAACAATTTAATCAATATTATTCAATCACTTATGGCTAATTCGTTGATTTGATTGAGTCCCTTTTATTGGTTAATTTGGTTGTTAATAACCAATATACTGGTTTTAAATAACCATATTTCAACCTTTTTAATAACCACCATAACCATACAGAACCCATAATCTATGCCGCTATCTTGGCTACAATTAACAGAATTACAGATTTACTACGTAGATTATGCTAAATTCGCCGACTTTTTTAAGACTGTCTACTAAGCAAACCCATGAGTGAAAATAAGAACAAATTCAGGAATAAGCATATTGCGAGCGGGCATCGAATTGGAATCGTTGGTGGTGGCCAACTAGCAAAGATGACAGCACTACCTGCGATGGAGCTTGGTTGCGAGATAGTCATCCTGGAAAAAACAGAAAACACACCAGCTTCCTGTCTTGCCGCAGATATTTTATATGGCGACTGGGACGATCCTGCAAATCTACTCAATCTGGCAGACAAGGTTGACGTGGTTTCTCTGGAAAATGAATTTGTTGACGCGCATAGTTTAAAAGCCGTTGAACAAGCAGGCCACCGGCTATACCCAAGCTCGACTACGATTGGCTTAGTACAAGATAAACTGATTCAAAAGCAGGCCCTAAATGATGCTGGAATAGCGGTTGCACCTTTCGCAGCCGTCAATTCACAAGAAGACATCAATCAACACGCCGAGCAGCTTGGCTGGCCGCTAGTTCTAAAAACGAGGCGCAATGGCTATGACGGAAAAGGCAATGCCACTTTAAACAACGCAGTAGATATTGAAGATGCCTGGGCAAAATTGGATGGCAATAATCGAGAGCTCTACGTTGAAGGGTTTTGTGATTTCGCTGGTGAATTAGCAGTAATGGTGACACGAGGATCTAATGGAGAAATGGTCAATTACCCCGTAGTTGAATCCGTCCAAAAAGATCACATCTGCCATATTGTACGTGCACCTGCCCGTATTGGTGATGTACTTGCTGATGCAGCTATTGAACTCGCACGCAAGGCAGTGACAACTATAGATGGCGTAGGCACCATCGGCGTAGAAATGTTTCTCACCAAAGAAGGTCAGATTATTCTTAACGAAATGGCGCCAAGGGTACATAATTCCGGGCACTACACGATTGAAGCTTGTGAATGCTCTCAGTTTGAAAATCATGTAAGGGCAATTCTCGGGCTACCACTTGGTTCAACTGAAATGATTGCACCAGCAGCGGTAATGATAAACATGCTTGGCGAAGAGCAGGGCACGGGCTACCCGGTTGGCATTGAACAAGCTCTGGCAGTGAAGGGCGCCCATATACACGTATATGGAAAGACAACAACAAACATAGGACGCAAGATGGGTCATATCACAGCGTTAGGTTCAGATATTAATGAAGCTGAAAAAATTGCATCAAAGGCTGCATCATGTATTCGTTTCGGAGCACAAAAATGAAAGCGCAAACCAAACCACTCGTCGGCATTATCATGGGAAGTGATTCAGACTGGCCAACCTTAAAAGCAGCTGCAGATATCTGCGAACAGTTTTCAGTTGACCATGAAGTACACGTCGTCTCAGCACATCGTACCCCCGATGATATGGCCAGATATGCAAAGAACGCTTATAAAAAAGGCTTGAAGGTTATCATTGCCGGCGCCGGTGGCGCAGCACATTTACCCGGCATGGTCGCCAGTCAAACACCCTTACCTGTCATTGGTGTACCGGTAAAAACTGAAGCGTTAAGTGGTATGGATTCATTATTATCAATCGTGCAAATGCCAGGGGGCGTTCCGGTTGCAACAGTCGCTATTGGTGCGGGTAAAAATGCCGGACTATTAGCCGTTGAAATACTTGCAACGAGTAATGCAAAACTAATGGATAAACTATTCGAATATAAAAAAGAACTTGCTATCGAATCACGCAAAAAAGACAAAACCCTAAATAAGCAACTGTCGAAATAATTTCTTTAATTAATCAGATACCTTGATGATTTCAATCAATTTATTATTCTCATCAAACTGAATTTCAAATAGACCAAAGACGCCCTCATGTGTGAGAAATTTTCGAATTGCGTCGGCTGGGAACTTTATATTAATGTTATCTTCTGAACGCACCACAATGTCTCGCGCTATCCCTTTGTAATAAGCAAGATACTTTTCTGCCTCTATGCCTAGGCGAAAACGAGTACAACGTGATGTACCTTTTTTAATCATTTAATAAATGGTTTATTACTACCAATATCGCTTTCGCGTTGATTAGCCATTTGCAGGATGGTTTTACGTTCTGCATTATTCGCTTGGCCCCATTCGATGATTTCTGCAATTGTTCTATAACATCCCATGCAAACATCTTGTTCATTCAAACAACAATTTCTTACACAAGGCGATTCCACATCAGCTGTATTATTCATGGAATGAATAATTTAATACCATTAATTTCCAGTTCTCGTATAACTTTCTTGCTGTTTTATTAAAATCATCGATATTATCCAGTGCATCTTGTTCAAGTTTATTCACGGCATTTTCACCCAGACTTTTTTCCAGTGCGTCCTTATAAGCTGGAATAGTACTCCAGTCTGATACCGTTGAAGTAATGATTTCTTGGTGGTACTGCATAGTGAATACTTGTGCTCCCAACGATAAGGATTGGATAGCACATTTTTCCGAATAGCTTAAAACCTCCATTCCGGGTGGAGCGCTTTTTACTTCAGCACTATGCCATTGCAAACAATTCATCTTGTCCGGTAGACTTTCCAAGTAGGGGCTTTGCTTGCCTGAGTCAGTCTTATGAATTGCCATAACGCCAACCTCAGCATGATTTCCCGAGCCAACTTCACCACCAAGTGCATCGGCTAATAATTGGTGGCCAAGACATATGCCAACAAAAGGTATCTTCAACTCACATACGACTTTTCGGATAGCTGCTTTTTCATCGATCAACCAGGGATATTCTGCTTCATCCCAGACATCCATAGGACCGCCCATTACCCACAAAGCATCAAATCCTTTTAATGCCGGGATTTCATCACCTTCATCTAGTTCAACAATAGTCGACTCAATGCCGTCTTCTTTAAAAAATTCGCGGAATATGCCGGGGTGTTCAATACGCAAGTGTTGAAAAACAAGTATACGATTAACTTTCATTCTGTTTAATCAAGTCAGTAATTGCTCTGCGAAAATCTACATGCACCGGCTGCCAACCAGAACGTGAGATGGTGACGCTGTTATCACACCTCCGGCCCAAGCCACGCTCATTACTTTCATGAGAAAAAATTGGTGCGGCTTGATTTAGTTGTTCCGCTAAAAATGAATAATACTCACTGCGTTTGATTGGATTGCCATCACAAGCTAGTTCAATTGATTCCGGCTCGTCCATCGCAGCAATACAACTTAATAATTCTGCGCCATCATCGACATGGATCAAATTAAGCCAACCCTCAGGATCACCATTTATAGTGTTACCTTTTAATATCCCGTTTTTACCAATTACGCGCTCAGGTCCATATATTCCTGCAAAACGAATAATACTTCCTTTTTTTATAGCGGCTAGCCATTCTTGTTCTACAAAGCATTGTCGCTCCGCTCTTTCGCTATCGATATTCACATCACTATTGGCATCAACAATTCTGTCTTTGTTGCCGTAAACTACTGTTGACGAGACCAAAATAGCATTTTGAACATCAAGTTTATTTAATCGTTCAATAAAACAGGGAAAAGCCAATCTATCTATTTGGCTGGGGGGCACCATAAAATAAATTCTAATACTTTGTTTTTCAGAAAGCGCATCGAGGTTACGCCATGTATGTTTATCGTTAATATTTAAAATGAGCTGGTGATTATCATCAGATGGATTTACAGGCTTATGCTGCTCTGCTCTATTTACAACATAGTTTTTTTCGCCACGCAAAGTTTTCAGCAAGCTTCTGCCTAGATAACCACATCCTATGATCAAGTTTATTTGCTTCATTTCTTTATGAACTTTGACTATTGCGTATTAAGCCAATTGAAAAAAACATCTATTCATTAACACTCAATATTTGTGATTTAACGTCTACATATTTTATAAGCACGTTATAATTATCACCTTTGCTATCACGCATATTCGAAACACCTTCAAAAATCCGTAAAGCAGGCTTTTCACTGTCATAGTATAGCTTCAATGTCCCTGCAATAACGCGGACAAAGAAACTGTCTGGTTCAATATTTATCAACCTTAATGATTGACCTTCTCTGTTCACGATAGCATCTTGATAGATCCTGAAACTTAAAAAGTCTTGCATGCTTGGCACAAGAAAATCGCGTTTGAATTTCTTTCCTTCAATAATCTGGGCCCAGTGCTCAATAATAAAGTTATCAAAGCCAGCATCGCTAATTGCGTTATCTTCATAAATTATTTGTGATTCTTCCCGAGTTTTATTTTTTGACTCACTAAAAAACACTTCGTATTTATTGTCTATAAAACGCGTTTTTTCTTCATGTCCGGTGCGGATGTTTTCTAATGCGAACTCAGGCATAAAAAGACTATTGCTAAAATCTGCAATCTTACTAGCAAAGATTTTTTCTGCCGGATCCTTATAAATCACTTCTGAGCGCTGTAATACACCACCACTGTATTTTTCATGATGACTCTCAGTATAGAGTAACTGGTTAGTGTTACTATCATAGGCATAGCCCACTCGGGTCATAGCATCTCCAGCAATAGCGGAAGACACCCATAAAGAGAGCATCGTTAATAGAAATATCCTAAACATATAATTAGTTGCCATTTGTCTGCTTACCCAACCAAAACTTTTTCGCACTACCCTCCGCTTCATAAAATGATTTCAGAATATAAAGACATGACAGCATATTACCAAGTAATAAAATCAGGACAGACCATGATAAAGCGGTTGTTTTATTTTCTTCACGGCATATAACCCAAAAAGAAAATAGCAATAAACCTAAATAAAGATCAACAAGCGTCACCATGCCCCATGCCATATCAACTAACACAGCGCCTTCCACAAAAAAGTCGCCATAGACTAAAGCATAACAGATGACTAGTAGCATAATTAAGAAGCCACCGTAGGCAATAACTACTGGCATCGAAATAAATCGATTCTTTTTAACCACAGTTGTCATGATAATACCTTCGGTGGTAGGGGGAAGAACATGCTTGTCGTTTTCTGATACTCTCTGTAAGCATCTCCACGACTACGTATAGATTGCTGCTCTGTGTAGGGCACACCCGTAATGCGTGTGATAAAGACATAGATAACAATCAGTCCTGTCCAGGTTAGCCACCAATAATCACTGCCATAGCCAATCAAAACAAAAGCCCACCATTGCAACCATTCAAAGAAATAGTTGGGATGGCGTGAGTAGCGCCATAGCCCAGTATTACAAACTATGCCTTTATTGACAGGGTTCATTCTAAAACGGTGTAATTGTTGATCACTGATAACTTCACCAGCGATAGCAATGATCCAGACTGATATCCCGAGCATATCTAATAAACCAACATGAGGATTACTATTTCTTGCCGCGGCCCAAAATGGTAAGGCAAACAATATCGTCCATGTCGCTTGTACTTGAAAGAAAACGAACATCACGACTTGTGCATGTTTACCGCAGTATTCACGCATGTATCGATAGCGACCATCTTCAATCTCATTCATGACCCGGTTATATAAGAATGTACCCAGACGAAAGCCCCAAAAAAGAGCGAGTCCAATAATCAACCATTGACGGGCTCCATTTTCGATTTGATCCATGAGTATTAACCAGACACCAATCATTGGCGTTAAAAATGACCAAGCGACATCGACGATGCCTGCATTTTCTGTTTTATATTGCACCATCCATAACAGCAACATCACAACGGCACTAAAACCCCAAGCAATTAAAAATATCGATGCTAACGTCATTTAGATTTCTCCAAACCAAGAGACATCATTTGATCTTCAATCAATTGTTGTCTGGTAAATATTACTGAAGTCCATATTAATAATGGCATAGCAACACACCACATCATCGAAATAACGAAAAGAGAAGTGTTTCCGAATAGGGTAATTGCACTCAGTTTTTCACCTGCAACATAAGCCAGTGGACCTGCAATAGCTGCCATAGCACCAGCAAGCAGATAACGGCCTTTTAACCACGATAAGGAGAGATTGATGGTCGCACTAAGATTTATCCAAAGGCAGACCATCCAGAGAGGAGAAGGGCCAGCCAATAAAGTGTGCTCGGGAAAAGCGATGACTCCAATCACGACTAATATTGAATCCAATAAATAACCCAAGCAGGCGGCAAATAATAATAACTTTATTTCCGTAATTCGTATCTCATCCATTATTGATAAATGAAAGAACATCCATATCATCGTATAAGCCACACCGATGTAGGGCATACCTTTTGCGGCTGAAAAGATTGTAATAAACCAGGCTAGTTGAAACAGGATGAAATTAGTTATTTTCATAGGTATAAGTTCAACTTAATGACTTGAACTAATTGCCTGCCTTCCATAGCCAGGTTTATTCATAAGCATATGTACAACGCCGGTATAGCGCTCTAGAAAGCCTGCCTCACAATAACAAAGGTAGTACTCCCATAACCGTATAAAATCATCGCCATAATCCTGTTGTTTGACTTCATCGAGTCTTGCATTAAAGTTTTCTCGCCAAACACGCAATGTCATGGCGTAGTCCAATCCAAAATCTTCAACATGATTAACACGTAAATCAGATGCCTTTGTCACCGCATCAACCATTGCGGTCAAGGAAGGCACGCAACTGCCAGGAAAAATAAACTGTTGGATAAAATCAGAACTCTTTAAATATTGTTTATAACGTTGATCAGGCATTGTAATTGCCTGAATCAACATTTGGCCATCATCTTTTAATAGTGATGCGCAACTAGAGAAATATGCCGGCAAAAACTCATCACCAACAGCTTCAATCATTTCTATAGAAACGAGCTTGTCGAAGCTTCCAGTTAGATCCCGATAATCACAAAGCCTTATATCAATAAGATCGGTAAGCCCTTGTTGCGTTATTCGTTCTTTAGCAAGAGCGTACTGTTCTTTTGAAATAGTAATTGTTGTGACGTGGCAGCCATAATTTTTGGCCGCATGAATAGAAAAGCTACCCCACCCACTGCCTATCTCTATTAACTTATGATGCGCTTGCAGATCGAGTTTACGACAAATTCGATCAAGTTTTTCGATCGAGGCTTCTTCGAGCGTTGATTGTTTATTAAGAAATATTCCTGAAGAGTAAGTCATTGTCTTATCCAAGAATAACTGAAACAGGTCGTTGCCGAGATCGTAATGCGCATGAATATTTTTCTGGCTACCCTGACGTGTATTACTTCTCGCTTTATGTCTACGCCGCAACCACCAATTTCCAAGGGCAGCTAAACCACTCTCAAGCTGATCTGTGTTATCAAGGTTTCTTACCATCAACTGAAATAGACCAACTAAATTATCACAAGACCAATATCCATCTCGATATGCGCTAGCCACACCGTTGCTCCCTGCCAACAGCACATCAACATAAAAACGTAGATCGTGAATCTCTAATGTAAAGTCCGGCTCACGGCTGACATCAGTTTGCCACACATCAAGTTCATCTTTGATAGCAATACAACCAGAAGGCAGGCTACTGATTTTTTGTCGGATTATCTTTTTTGCAATCATGACAAAAACATTTGCCGTGCCCGTTGTTTTAAATTCATCTGGCTTTAGTGTCGTTGATCTCATCTTGTTGTCTCTTGCGTTAAATGTTTTGGGTGAGAATAGAAGGGTGTTTTTTTGAACCACAACTTCATGGCCTGCCAATAGATAGTGCTGATAATTTTTATCGTCATTAAAGGGTACACAAACAATACTCGATTAAGTTGAAAACCTGTGATCGTTTGTCTTTTTAAATTCATCGTTGCATTAAATATTTTTTTCTTATTTTCAAAACTATTCATATTGACCATTAGTTTTTCTTCTGGTTTTGGCAAATGCCATTCGTAAACATGATCCATGCCCATGAACGGCGAGACATGGAATGATTTTAAAAATGAATAGGTATCAGAGTCTTTCTTTAATCCAGATCTATCAAGCACATAACAATGGGTTTCTCCCCATGGCGTGTTATGCACCTCGGCAACGATATATTCGAGCTCTGTATCCTCATCATTCCAGCAATAATAAAAACTTACTGGGTTCATACAGTAACCAAAATAACGTAAGTGGGTAAGCAATCGAATTGCCCCAGAATGTTCTTGCCCTGTTTTTTTCTTGATGATCTGGCGTACACTTTTATCTAGCGGCACATCGCTATCACCAACATGATCTTTTCGTCTAAACCACGCTAAAGCCGGACGTTTCGAAGACCATAATGGATAAGTATCGAACAGCTCCGGTAACTCGGCTAAATCGAGGTACATCATGTATAAAGTGTAGCGAAAATAATGGTTGTGCGGAGCTAGCCGATTATGCGACACCAGCCCTTCATAGATGCAACTGTTCATGCCGCTAGCACCTGATCATAAGTAGCACATACTGCTAGTGCACTACGCACACCATCCTCATGAAAGCCGTAACCCCAATAAGCGCCACAATAGGAAATACCTCGTCGCCGAATTAACTTGTCATGCTGTGATTGTGCGAAATCTCTACCGGGCTGAAATATCGGATGATAATAATGGATGCGCCGGATTATTTTATCCGGATCAATCTGATCGGACTGGTTAAGCGAAACACTATATGTCTTCTCGCTCTCAATACCCTGTAACATATTCATGTTATAGCTTACAGCAGCATGACTATTTTCAGTCGCAGGTATTCTATAGTTCCAACTTGCCCAAGCTCGTTTATTAACTGGTAGAATACATGTGTCGGTATGCAGGATGGCTTCATTGTATTGATACTTAAAAAGCTCCAGCATGTTATTTTCTTCAGGCTCAATATTTGTTATGAGGCGACGACTAGTATCAGCATGCGTTGCCATGATTACCTCATCAAATAATTCAGTTTTGCCATTGCTCAATAGCAACTCAACCTGATTATTTTTTCGGGTGACACTGCTCACACCTTTATTTAAATATATCTTTTCACGAAAACCTTTCGTCAGTGGTTCTATATATTGATAAGAACCACCTGTCACGGTTCGCCATTGTGGACGATCATTAACCTGTAACATGCAATGATTATCCAGAAATTCGAGAACAAACTTGATAGGAAACTTACGAAACTGCGCTGCTGGACTGGACCACAAAGAAGCCCCCAGGGGAATCAGATAATATTCAATAAACTTCTCAGAGTACTTATTCTTCTTTGCAAACTCGGCAACGGTCACATTGTCATCAATACCGTTGCGCAATGCCGCAGGTGATTCATCATTGAATCTCATGATATCTTTCAACATTCGCCAAAATTCTGGATTAAGAATATTTCTACGCTGGCTAAACACACGGTTAAGATCACTGCCGTTGTATTCTAAACCCGACTTTTCACAATGAACGCTGAAGCTCATGTCTGACTCACGACTCTCAACATTCAAGATATCAAACAATCTGCATAAATTTGGGTAATTACTTTTATTAAAAACAATGAAGCCAGTATCGACTGGAATTTCTTTATTACCTTCTTTGACAAGAACTGTATTGGTATGTCCGCCTATATAATTGTTAGCTTCAAATACATACACGTCATGTTCTCGATGCAACATATATGCGGCTGTTAGGCCAGAGATACCAGTGCCGACAATAGCAATCTTCATTGTCGCCGACCTTCTTCCAGTATATGTACTGGTACTGGTTTTAGATCTTTAGCTAGGCCAATTACAGCCAGCATATTGATCAAGATAAAACTGATATCTAATTCGCCACGGTAAAATCCCTGTCGCGTCGCAGCCGGGTAACGATGGTGGTTGTTATGCCAACCTTCACCCAAAGTTAAAAAGGCTAGCCAGATATTATTTCGGCTATCATCATTGGTATCAAACCGACGTTTACCAAAGACATGTGCCAGTGAATTAATAGTGTAGGTGGCATGATAGAGAATGACCGTTGACACAAACCCTCCCCATACTAGAAGTTGTAGACCGTTGGAATTCAAAGCAGGAAAATATGCTGCCAAAACTTCACCCAGAAAATAACACGCTAAGAATAAGAGTAGGAAAGGCACCCAATCAAATTTTTCCAATAACCTAAGTTCAGGGTATTTGAGTAAGTCTTTTATTCGGTGATCATGTAAAGAAAAATTTCCACGACGAAAAAACCAAAGCATATGGCTATTCAGAAACCCATTCCTTGGCGAGTGAGGGTCAATCTCTGTATCTGAATTTACATGATGTCCCCGATGATGACCTGCCCACCATAGTGGGCCTCGCTGTCCAGCCGTACAACCGAAAAAGGCCATCAGAAACTGCATCAGGCGTGATACAGCATATGTGCGATGGGAAAAATATCGATGATAGAACGCAGTAATAAAAAACATTCTGGCAAAATACAATGCCAACATTAGAGCAACAGCAACCCAACTAATTCCCACATAAAAAACACTCAAGCAAGCAATATGCATCAAGAAAAAAACCACCAGTCTAAAACCATCGATCTGGTGCTTCTCTTCATCGCTTAAACCTTCATATAATGAAGCATCATTAAATATCCAGCGCCAAATCTTTTGAAAAATGGATGGGTTGCTAGATGATTCCGAATTTTCGCTCATAAATATCCTTTATTTTTATGCAGTTTATAACCCTGATTGTGAACAGACAGTCGAGCAGGTGTGAAGATTATGTGAAGAAACTAATAACGGCAGCGTTAATCTGATGAAGCTTCCGGGAAATTAATTTTTACTCTCGTACCAGATCCTAGTTGACTATCAATGTCGATAGGCCAATGAAAACGCTCTGACAACATTTTTACAATAGTTAAACCTACCCCATAACCACCTCTTTGTTTATTATTACCGCGCTGAAATGGTTTGAACATTTGCTCAACATCTTCTTTTGCTATGCCGATTCCGCTGTCCTCAATGACCAATTCGTTAGCAGAAACAGTGATATTGACACTACCCTCATCAGTATAGGAAAAGGCATTGCGTATTAGATTGCCTATCATTACCGATAGGACCTTATCTGAACCGATAACAAACAGTTTGTTCTTTTCATCAACATTTACTTGAACAGGCTTATTCAGAAGTAAATTATTTGTCCGATCTATCTCTTCTGACACGACATCATTGATACACACAGGTTCGTATGACAAGGCGCTATCGGATTCTCTTGCCAGTATCAATAAAGCCTCAATCAATTCTTCCATGTCAGCGGCATTATTCTTAATGCGTTTAACTGGTTTAATTTGTGCTTCAGTAAGTGATTCATCTTCCAATAAGAAGTCCGCAGCAATCTTGATCACGGTAATAGGACTACGTAATTCGTGGCTCGCATCTCGTGTAAAATTTCGTTCGCGAACAACAAACGATTCAATCCTTTCTGACAGGTCAGATAATGCTTCTGACAATACTGCAACTTCCTGATCAACATTTTCAGGCAAGGCTTGCTTTAGCTTTTCAGAGAATTCTTCACTTTGCGGATCAAGCTCCTCAAGTATTTTTGCCAATTTAATAATGGGTGATACCGCATGCGATACAAATCGATATGAGACCCAGCCAGAAAGATAAATAACAATCAAAAAAGCAGCGAGTGGGAAGATACCAAAAAATAATGCGAGTTCACTGACTTGCTCACCATCGAATTCAAGAAATAGAGTCTCTCCCTTATGTTCAGAGACGTGTACGATATAAAAATCTGAATTGTTATCCGTAAGCTTATGCAAACCCGTTTCTAGCACCAGAAATGCTTTGGGAATATTTTGATCGAGTGATTTTATGTACCCCGTTAAATTATATGTATTAGGTCGAGGCCTATGTTTATCTTTTTCATACATCGTCCAGTAATGTGACGCTTCATCATCTAGGGCGCGTTGGATTAAGATATCACCGATAACATAGCGAGCGGCATACACTCCAAGCAAGGCAATAACACTTATCAAAACTGCCTGAATAATAAAGGCTTGTAATAAGCGCTGGTTAATCCCTGTGTCAGTCGTCATTTGGTTCGGCCAGCCGAAAACCGGTGTTTTGCATAGTTTCCATCAATTGCTTGGCAAAGGGTTTATCGATCGATTTTCTGAGGTTATACATATGACTACGTAAGGTGTCACTGTCTGGCAGGATATCCCCCCAAATTTGCCGCTCGATCTCACGCCTGCTAACCACCCGAGGCGCGGCATGCATTAGAATCTTTAATATTTTTAGTCCAATCGGTGTGAGCTTTATCGTTTTATCTCCACGTGACACCGTCATCGTGCCGGTATCAAAGACCAAGTCAGCAACTTGTAGTTTTTCTGGACTGACCACTCCTCGTTGGCGGCGTATCAAGGCGCGGATTCTGGCCTCCAACTCCTTTATCTCAAAGGGTTTGACCAAGTAATCGTCTGCGCCTGCATCTAAGCCGGCAATCTTGTCTTGTAAGGTATCTCGAGCAGTGAGTATCAGTACCGGAACAGCGCGTTTCGCCTCATTACGTATTTTTCCCAATAAGGCGATGCCGTCCATACCAGGCAACATTTGATCAAGGATAATGGCATCGTATTCATTACTGACCGCAAGATGCAAGCCGGTAATACCATCCGCGGCGTGATCCATAACATAATCACAGCGCTCCAGATACTCACACACCATTTCGGCAATATCAGGATGATCTTCTATCAGGAGAATGTGACCTTGCTGTTTTGTGATCATGTTTCTGTAAGATTTTCTAAATTTAGTTACTCATATTACACACAAACAGATGTGATGATTATGTGAATTTTAATTTACTTACAAGCAGATAACATACTATTCAACAACTGGATATCAACTTACCTTATCGACAAAAATGCTGTGAGTTTAACGTTTGTAACCCGACTTTTATTTGATAATTAAAGCTTAAAGAACCACTGAAAAAATTCAGCATGTAGGTTAGTCGGAAAAAGTTATGTTTTAGTAAGTCCTGACTTAATCGGAGTTTATTTGTTTTAGAACGCAATTTCCGAACCTGTTATCTATACATATAGACCACGTCCTCGCAGCTATAAACTCGTTCGGTCCTCGTTATTTTTATCTTATTTTCTAAATTTCCCCAATCTTGGTACAGATCCTGAATATAAATTGAGCATTAACCTAGTTATAAATAACGATAAACATGGAGGTACCACAAGTGCCAAATGCACAAGATTATCTGGTCGATGTTGCAGAATTAATTACCCTGCCTGATATATACATCGCAATTAAGGAAACGATTGAAGACCCAGAAAGCGATATGAAAGAGCTGACTGAGGTCATTTCAATTGACCCCGCTATATCAACAAGGCTTTTGAAAATTGCCAACAGCTCTTTTTATGGACAGGTAGCTGATATTGACAGCTTGAATAGGGCCGTATCATTGCTGGGAACAAAGACCATCCATGACACTGTGCTAGCTATAACCCTCTCACATGTATTTCAATCTATGGTCGGTGTGAATTTTGATGTCCCCAGCTTTTGGCAAAATTCCATCATGCGCGGCGTAGTAGCAAAGTCATGCGCAAAAGAATTGAAAATTCATGATCCCGACAGATTATTTATTTTGGGCTTACTATCTAACATCGGTCACATGGTTATGGGTATTCGTGATCCGATTTTGATGCAAAAGGTGATGGTTCAACATCAGAAAACAGGCTATCCCATTCATCTTTTTGAACGTTCTACTTTTGGTTTTGATTATGCTGAGCTAGGTGCAGATATTCTCGAAGGTTGGTCTATCCCCAATTCAATTATCTCCGGAATTCGTTACCAAAATTGCCCCGAGATAGCGCCTGAATTTAAACAAGAAGCGGCTATTGTTTATTGTGCCGCACGCTTACGACCCGATGAGGACGAATTTCCCAATATGATCGATGGTGAAACACTGATTCAATCGAGTATTGACCATTTCGACTATGATCACGTCCGTAACGAGGCAAAAGTTCTCTATATCGAAGCCTTATCCTTACTACCTATACCCCAATTAAAAGTAGCCGTCTGATATCTCTCGAATGTCGAGTGTTCCCTCGGGTAGAGACTATAGGTATACTTTTGCCCCTTAAATATAGAAAACACCAAAAATTTAGAATACACCCTTGGGGATAAATGATGAGTAAAGAACAAGATCAAATATTTTTCAGAAATTTTTCACTGGCACTTGGCGTTATCGCCGTAATGATGGTGGTATTTTTCGTTGTCGCACAGTTTGCCGCTTCAGACGATGAGGCAGAGGCCAAAATGCGCTCAGCAAAAGTAGCCAAGGTTACTGAACCTGTAGGACAGGTCACAGCTGTTGGAGAAGAAATGGAAGTTGCTGTTGAAGAAGTCGTGGCAGAAGAAGCAACAGCGAGTGATGTGGCAAGTGGAGATGTAGGCAAAACAGTCTATGAAGGCGTTTGTATGGGCTGTCATGGAATAGCCGCTATGGCTGCGATGATTCCTCAGGCTGGCGATGCTGCCGCATGGGGTCCTCGTATAGAAAAAGGCATTGAGACCTTATATAACAATGCAATTAACGGATTTCAAGGTGAAATGGGCATGATGCCAGCTAGAGGAATGAACCAATCGCTTAGCGATGATGAAGTTAAGGCAGCGGTAGACTACATCGTTGGTCAAGTTCAATAAGTCTTATCTCCATAGATGGAGTGTCATGATTTGTGTTCCAGACGAATCATAAGCGCCTACTTCCGTGTAGGCGATGTCGCGAGAGGACACGACTACATGGATGTAGGAGGTAGAGTAACGAATGGAACAGTTGCCGAGAGAAGTCCTAAGCGGTGAATCTTTGTAATTAAATAAAGGGAGCCTTTGGCTCCCTTTATTATTTATGTACAGGATGTACGATATGTCGCGAGCGCAAAAGCGACTATTCCAACCTTAAACTCGACTGATAAGATTCTTCGGATAATTCATCCCAACCCGCATAGTTGGTTCGAAAATTCTCATACGCATCATAAACTCGTTTGAACGCTGGGCTAGCTGCCGCCTCTTCATCAAGCGTTTCCTTGGTCAGGCGTTTCAAGCTAGACAATACCTCATCCGGAAATTCAAGGATCTGTACATTTTGTTTCGTCTTTAGCTCAGTTAATGCCTGTTGGTTGTGAAATTCCATCTGTGCATAGATCCATTCACTGGTCGCCGCGGCGGCAGTCTCGACAATCTTCTGTAAATCCTTTGGTAATAAGGACCATTTTGCATCATTGATCATCAATTCAAAGACCGTACCCGGCTCATGCCACCCAGGATAATAATAAAAATTAGCAGCGCGGTTGAGACCCAGTCGCATATCATGAAATGGTCCAACCCATTCAGTAGCATCGATAGTTCCCCGTTCCAAAGCCGTGTAAACCTCACTGCCCGCCATTAATACTGGGTTACCACCTGCCTTTTTAAATACCTTGCCACCCAGTCCCGGGATACGCATACGTAACCCCTTAATGTCTTCCATTGAATTGATCTGTTTATTAAACCACCCCCCCATTTGCACACCGGTGTTACCCATTGGGAAGGCCATTAAATTAAATGGCTTATAGATCTCGTTCCAAAGTTCCAGACCTCCTGCATTGTATAACCAGGCATTCATCCCTTTTGCAGTCATTCCAAAGGGTACAGATGAGAAGAATTGCGCTTCGGGCACCTTACCCGCCCAGTAATAGGGTGAACCATGGCCCATTTCCACAACACCATTAGAGACCGCATCAAATACTTGCAGCGCAGGAACAAGTTCACCACCGGCATACACATGAACATCCAGACGATCATTACTCATCGTACGCACATCATCCGCAAATCGCTCAGCACCTTCCTGAAATATCGGAAAATTAGCCGGCCAAGTCGTCACCATCTTCCACTTAAACTTTTTAGTAAGATCAGCACCCGTTTCACTACTAACTCCGGACTCTGATGCACCTCCACAAGACATTAAAACTAACGAAAGTAATACATATAAAACGATATTGCGTTTATTCATAAATAATTTTTACCTTAAATAAAATCTACCAGCCAGAATTACAATCTCTTTCTATGGTTTCAAATAACAGAGTCTCTATCTATTTCCCAATACTTTAATTTTACTTCATCAAATTGTTGCTCAAGTGCTTCCAAGCCATTCTCTGCTATAAATTCACGTTCAGCACTGCTTATAGGTATTAAGCAAGCGACACGAGTACGATTAGCCGGGATTAATTCAATCGATGGATCAAACGAGTATGGTAATGAAACCAACCAGTTCTCACAAAGAGACCCTTCTAACCAAGGTTCGCCGATAGGCACAGTATCGGTATATTCAAGCCCATGTTGCGAATGGAAATACGTCACCATCGCGAGCATTTGAACCATGCGCTCTGTTTCAATAGGCGATATAACAATGAATTCGTATCGTCCCGCTGTTTCATGATTTATCTTCGATGTCCCTGCCGAACAATAAACCCACTGGTCACATTTCTTACCGGGTGAAAACTTTATCACCTGAAACTCAGGGATAATATCTTTAATAGGGCCGGTATCCCAGGTCATCAATTCAAAGTCATGCCCTTCAAAATAAGACTTAAAATGTTGAGTAATATTATCAATCTCTGCCGCCATGATTTCTCCTTCTTTAACTATTTATAATTTTTTTAAATTAAGAATGAGCTAGTTTATTCGAGTACGATGCACAATGCTTTTTGTGAAGCGGAGTTGACATCATGTCAATGAGCATCGCAAAAAGTATTGTATCGAAGTAATCGGATGCAATAGCCATTGTTAAGCGGGCTGGAGGTTTGCGTAACTCGCCACCAACCACTTACTCCCCGCTTGTTCAAAGTTAACTTGTATACGCATATGCCCACCACTACCTTCAAGGTTAAGTACAATACCTTCGCCAAACTTGGCGTGCGTTACACGTTGTCCGAGAGATAATGAGCCATCGCTATTTGTTGCTGAGACTTCACTCTTACTAAATAATGATTCTGTAACACTACCTCCGAGACGAATATCGTTAAGTAACTCGGGAGGGATTTCATCTATAAATCGTGATGGCGACGGATAGTAATCTGAACCATGCATCCGACGATGTTGTGCATGGGTTAAAGTTAATGTTTGTTTCGCTCGTGTTATACCAACATAACAAAGCCGCCGTTCTTCTTCCAACTGAACCAAATCTTCACTACTACGTTGATGTGGAAACAAACCTTCTTCCATACCGACAAGATACACATCGGGAAACTCTAAGCCTTTTGCAGAATGTAACGTCATCATGTGCACACAATCAGAGCTATCGCCTGCCTGTGTTTCACCTGACTCTAATGCCGCGTGAGCCATGAAGGCCGATAAGGCATCCATCTCGGCAAGCTCTTCATCGTCACCTATTTCAAATTCGCCTGCTGCAGTGACCAGTTCTTCCAGGTTCTCAACTCGCGCCAGCCCTTTTTCACCTTTTTCTTTTTTAAAATGTTCAATTAATCCACTTAATTGTATAACCTGATCGACATGTTCATTTAAAGTCGCTTCAGATTCAGCAGCAGTCATTTTCTGAATGAGATTAACGAAATTTTCAAGGGCATTTAAAGCGCGTGCACTCATTAATTTATGCTCAACGATATGTTGTGCTGCTTTCCACAAAGAGCAATTATCTCTTCTTGCTGTGACACGCAATTCTTCAACAGTTCGATTACCAATGCCGCGTGTTGGTGTATTGATAATACGTTCAAACGACGCATCATCATCTTTAAACCGAGCAAGACGTACATAGGCGAGTGCGTCTTTTATCTCGGCACGTTCATAGAATCGCATGCCACCATAAACACGATAAGGTATGCGTGCCTGCATTAATGCTTCTTCAATAACACGTGACTGAGCACTAACTCGATATAAAATGGCGTAATCATTAAACTCTTTGCCTTGATCGGGTGCTTGGCGAATTTGATCTATGACGTAACGTGCTTCATCGGTTTCGTTATAGGCCATGTAAACACCAATGCGATCACCATCTTCACCATCGGTCCAAAGATCTTTGCCCAAACGCGCATTATTATTCGCGATCAGCTTATTAGCGGCCTTTAAGATAGTTGCTGTTGAACGGTAATTTTGCTCGAGTTTTATTAACTTCGTATTATCAAAATCTCGTTCGAAGGCCTGCATATTTTCAACACGGGCTCCTCTCCAACTATAGATCGACTGATCGTCATCACCGACAGCGAATAAGGTACTGGCTGTGCCTACCAACAACCTCAGCCAACTGTATTGCAGCGTATTGGTGTCTTGAAACTCGTCGACCAGGACATGCTTAAACCGATGTTGATAATGTTCACGAACAGCACCTTGTTCGCGAAACAATTCAAAGGTACGCAATAATAATTCTGCAAAATCAACCAAGCCCGATCGTTCACAGGCATCTTGATAGGCTCTATAGATCTGAACCATCTGCGCAATGGTCACATCGCCATGATCATCGATATGTTCTGGTCTAAGACCTTCATCTTTACGGGCATTAATATACCATTGCGCTTCTCTAGGCGGATATTGTGATTCATCTATCATCATCGACCGTATCAAACGTCGGATCATGCGGTATTGATCTTCGCTGTCAATGATCTGAAAGCTCTGCGGTAAACCCGCTTCTTGCCAATGTGCGCGCAATAAACGATGCGCCAAGCTGTGGAAAGTACCCACCCACATGCCACGAATTGATTGTCCTAATAAATTTTCAATTCGATTGCGCATCTCAGCTGCGGCTTTATTGGTAAAGGTCACCGCCATAATACTGTATGGGCTAGCCTGACCCGTTTCGATATACCAGGCAATCCGGTGCACTAATACACGGGTTTTGCCACTACCTGCACCAGCTAATACCAACATATTGCCGGCCGGTGCGCCGACGGCTTCGCGTTGATCAGTATTTAGGGGGTCGAGCACATGAGAAATATCCATGGAACGGATTGTACGCAAAACCATCAGACTATTGAATTAAACTGCTAAATGAATCGAACTGAATGTTAGAATACCCACTTTAAAAAGTATAAATAATAAATAAATATGGAAGCTATCAATTCAAACGCGTTATCTGATAATCGTGATGAACTCATCCGCATCATTGATTCCGTTTTAACTCAGGCAAAGACAATGGGCGCCACTTCAGCAGAAGCCGATATTGGTGCTGGATCGGGATTATCTGCCAATGTTCGTAAAGGCGAGATCGATAAACTCGAATACGAACGTGATAAAGGGTTGGGGATTACTGTCTATATCGACGGTCAAAAGGGTAATGCAAGTAGCTCTGACTTTAGCGAGACTGCACTGAAAGAGTCTGTACAAGCAGCAATCAGAATTGCACAACATGCCAGTCGTGACGATTGTGCCGGTCTAATAGAACCCGAACTGATGGCAACAGAAGTCCCTGACCTTGATTTGTATCATCCTTGGTCTATTTCACCTGAAGCAGCCATCAATCTGGCCATTGAATGTGAACAAGCGGCATTTGCCTGCGACAAACGAATATCTAACTCAGATGGTTCAGTGGTCAGCACCTATTCAGGGATCAATCTTTATGGAAATACCAATGGTTTTATCGATGGCTGGAACTGGTCGAGCCACACCATCGATTGTACTGTTATTGCCGAAGATAAAAATGGTATGCAACGTGATGGCTGGTATAGCAAGACGCGCGACTTTAATGACTTGGAATCCATCAATGACATTAGTAAAGAGGCGGTAAGAAGGACCGTTTCTCGATTAGGATCTCGTAAACTCTCTACTCGACAAGTTCCGGTTATCTTTGAAGCGCCCGTCGCATCGGGTCTTTTCTCAGCATTCATTACGGCGATCGCTGGTGGCAGTCTCTATCGTCGAGCCAGTTTTTTGCTGGATAAAAAAGGTGAACAAGTATTCGCAGACCATATCAATATACGTGAACAGCCACATATGAAAAAAGCGTTGGGTAGTGCCCCATTTGATAATGACGGTGTCGCAACCAAGGCACGCGACATTATTAAAGACGGCATACTTCAGGATTATGTATTGAGTGGTTACTCTGCACGTAAACTTGGATTACAAACCACGGGTAATGCAGGCGGTGTACATAATCTCGTTATTGAGTCTGGCCAAAGTGATCTAGACAATATGATTAAAGAAATGAATACCGGTTTATTGATAACCGACATGATTGGCTTTGGTGTTAATCAGGTGACCGGTGATTATTCGCGTGGTGCATCTGGTTTCTGGGTTGAGAATGGTGAACTGGTTTATCCTGTTGAAGAGATCACTGTTGCCGGAAATTTAATCGATATGTATAAAAATATTACGAGTATCGGTAATGATGTTGACCCACGAGGAAATGTTTTGACAGGCTCAGTCATGATCGATGCAATGACTGTTGCGGGAGAATAAACCTAAACCATGAACATGAATGAAGATATTAATTCATCATCAGCTAATACTGCCAAACTTGATGATGTCATTGATGCCATTGGCGAAATAATTCTTGGCAAGAACACTGCCATTAAACTCGCGTTGGCCTGCTTGATAGCCAGAGGCCATTTACTAATTGAAGACACGCCTGGTGTAGGAAAAACAACGCTCGCGCACACGCTTGCTAAAGTATTAGGCTTGAATTACCAGCGTATTCAATTCACCAGTGACTTATTGCCGGCTGATATCCTCGGCGTTTCAGTTTATAACCGCGATACCAGTAAGTTTGATTTCCATCCGGGACCCGTTTTTTCGAATGTCCTGCTTGCAGATGAAATAAATCGTGCAACACCGAGAACACAAAGTGCTTTGCTAGAAGCCATGGCAGAATATCAAGTCACTATTGATAACGACACTAGATCATTACCCGAACCATTTTTTGTCATTGCCACACAAAACCCACAGAATCAGGTAGGTACTTACCCATTACCTGAATCCCAACTGGATCGTTTCCTGATGCGCATAGAGTTAGGTTATCCAGACAATGCTGCAGAACGTGAATTATTAAATGGCAAGGATCGAAAAGAGCTACTGGAAAATATCCAGCCCATAATATCCGGAGATGAGTTAATACCAATACAAAAGCAGTTAGAACATATACATGCTGCGGACGCCATACTTGACTACCTGCAAGACTTACTTGAATTCAGTCGCAACTCTGGCAACTACTTACATGGCCTATCACCACGTGCAGGTATTGCGGTACTAAGCGCAGCAAAGGCGTGGGCACTAATTCATTCACACCAACATGTTTTGCCAGAAGACATACAAGCCGTCTTGCCCAGTGTCATTGGTCATCGACTTCAGTTTGTTCATGAGGTTTCAGATAAACAGGCAATACAAGCTGCAGAACATTTAATTCAAAACGTTCCTATTCCCTAGCAATGGGGATGTCGGTTGTATTAGAACGTATACCTGCAGATCCTTCTGGCAGGACCGGAGTTTTATCAGATCAACTTAAACGTCAACGCGTTTACATCTTCCCAACACTACAGGGCTGGCTATATGCAGTGATGTTGGTCGTTATGATGTTAGGCGCTATAAACTACAACAACAGTATGGCCTTTATACTTTGTTTTTTACTGGCGAGTCTTGGTTTGGTTTGTATGATTAATACTTATCGTAATCTGGCGGGCTTGATACTGACCGCTACGACACCCAAGCCCATCTTTGCCGGACAACAAGCTTTATTTCCGATACAAATTGATAATCGTCTGGGTCTGGCAAGGTACTCTATACAATTAGAATCATATGAAACCGTAAAAAAATTATTCCGTAAAAGGAAACGACGCCATATCGTTTCAGTCAGTGTTAAAGCAGGCAAGCCGTTAACTAGCTACTACCCTGTATTAACTACGAGGCGTGGCATATTGCAGTTAGAGCGACTAAAACTATCAACAAATTTTCCATTAGGCCTTTTTAGTGCATGGGCATATTTTGAGCCTGAGTTTTATTGTCTGGTTTACCCTACACCCAAGGGTAATAAACAATTACCACAGAATGTATTACAAAAAGAAAACGTCGACTATGGAATACAATCGGGTACAGATGATTTTTCTGGTTTTAGAAAATACCGCCCGGGTGATCCGGTTAATTCTATAGCATGGAAAGCATTTGCAAGAGAGCAAGGCTTATTAGTAAAACAATTCAGTGGTAAAGGTTCACAGACATTAATACTAAGCTGGGATGCTGTCTCATACATCAACGATATAGAGTCACAATTATCTCAATTATGTTATTGGATATTACTTGCCGAAAGATCTTCGATTCAATACGGCTTAGAGATCCCCGGCAAGAAAATTGATCCCGGTTTGGGCGCTCATCACAAAGAACACTGCCTTGAAGTATTAGCACGTTACGGAAAACAGCAATGACTAAACAAGAGCTAACCATTAATGAGGTATTGTGGCTTGCAATTGGCGTTGCCTTAGCCAGTTTTCCACATTGGCAACGCTTACCGATCTGGATCCCAATATTACATGTCGGCTTGTTACTGGCCCGCATTTATATCCCTCTGCGCTTATCCTTGTTCTGGGAAAAGAAAAAAAACATCATCAATATAGTCCGCTTGATCATAATGTTTGCCGGCGTCTTTAGTATCTATGGCAATTATGGAACGCTAGCTGGACGTGATGTCGGGGTCGCATTATTAGTAATGTTGGCTGCGTTTAAGGTTTTTGAGAGCAAATCTAAGCGGGATTATTACATCTGTGCGTATCTTGGTTATTTTCTGATCATCACCAACTTCTTCTACAGTCAGACTATTCCAACAGCGGCATATATGATGGTTGTGATTATTATTATGACTGCCGGCTTAATTAATTTTAATGATACTGAGGAACAACTTACCCTGCTCCAACGTTTTAAACTTTCATCGACACTATTAATACAATCAATACCAATCTTATTGGTATTGTTCATTCTATTCCCGCGCATAAATGGTCCTCTATGGGGCCTCCCCAAGGATGCTCACACTGGCACCACCGGTATCGATGATCAAATGTCGCCGGGATCTATTAGTAAACTTGTGCAATCAAGAGAAGTGGCTTTTCGTGTCACCTTTGAAGATGAGATTCCGGAACAGTCTTCACTTTATTGGCGTGGGCCTGTCCTATGGCAAACAGATGGACGTAAATGGATCACAGGAAAATCTGTATCGAACAGAGATCCGGCGCCAATTGAATTAGCAGGTGAACCATTGCAGTATGACGTCACCATCGAACCTACCAATAAAAGATGGCTGTTTGGACTCGAGATGGTTTCAACACCACCAGAAAATACCTACCTGACTCACGACTATCAATTAAAAACCCGCAAACCACTACAAGCAAGAAAGGCATTCACATTAACATCCCACAGCACTTTTACACTGGGGACAGAAAGCGACGCAAATCTGGAACGCGGCTTACGCTTACCGGAACTAAACCATCCCCAAACCCGTGAGCTTGCGTCAAAATTACGTGACGAATTTAAAGAACCCGCATTAATTCTTGACGCTGCACTTGAATGGCTAAAAAAAGAAAATTTCATATACACCTTACAACCCCCCTTAATGGTTGACGATATGGTCGATGAATTTTTATTCGATAAGCAACAAGGGTTCTGTGAACACTATGCATCTGCGTTTACGATATTGATGCGAGCCGCTGGAATTCCGGCACGCGTTGTAACCGGCTACCAAGGTGGCGAGATCAATCCGGTTGGGAACTATTTAATTGTAAGACAATATGATGCTCACGCATGGACCGAAGTTTGGCTTGAAAACAAAGGCTGGATTCGCGTTGATCCTACCTCGGCCGTATCGCCGATACGAATAAATGAAGGCATAGAGAATGTTATTCCTGAGGCTATTATTAATATGCCGCTTGGTCTGGAAAACAACGAGACAGCGATGCGTCTTTGGCAACGACTGCGCAATACTGTCGACATGGTCAATTATCAATGGGCTCAATGGGTATTGGGTTATGGACCGGAACGACAAAAACTTTTTATGAAAAAATTTGGGTTTGACTCAATTGATTGGAAACAATTGACGATTACACTTTTTATTTTCCTTGGCACTATAATTGCTGCTATTGCAGCTTATGTGTTAAATAAAACACCAAAACCAACTGAACCTGCAAAAATGTATTATGATATTTTCTGTAAGAAATTGGCCAAGACGGGAACACCTAGAAGATCGTATGAAGGCCCGCTTGATTTTGCTGAGCGTGTATCAAAATCACGACAAGATATTAAAAGTGAAATAAAGAAGATAACGGATTTATATATAAGTATTCGATATTATTCGAATAATAAAAACCTATTACAATTAAAGGCGGCAATAAAATCTTTCAGCCCGAAAAAGATAACTGCAAGCTAAACAACAACATCGACAACAAGGCATCGTCATTATCAGAATTAGATATTGGCGGGCAAGAATTGTTTAATGATGTGGACTTCAGCTCAATCATGCCGCTCCTGTCTGATTGTAATATCAGAAACATTGCTGATCGTGAAACATTAATAAAAGCCGGAGATATAAATAATAATGTTTATTTAATATTATCTGGCGAATTCAACGTTCACCTGACACCAGATTGCTCTGATCCAGTTACGGTGCTTGAACCAGGCCAAAGCATTGGCGAAATTTCTATCATTGACCATCAACCGGCATCGGCTTTTGTGTCCGCAGCCAAAGATTCACGTGTACTTATTATCGATGAAGAAGTCATGTGGTCATTGATAGGCAGTTCACATGCGATTGCAAATAACTTACTCGTCGTCTTGTCACAACGCTTACGCCACGGCAATTCTGTTATTAATAAAATTAAAGGCTTACTTAAAGAATACGAACATCATGCCACCGTTGATGCACTGACCAGTCTTTATAACCGGCGCTGGCTCGATAATATGCAATCACGCGTCATGCAACGCTGTCATAAGAACAATGAAGCACTGTCCGTTATGATGATCGATATCGACAGCTTCAAAGATTACAACGACAAGAATGGCCACCTTGCAGGTGATATCGCCTTACGTACCGTTTCACAAACCATCATTCAATATTTACGGCCTGAAGATCTGGTGACCCGTTACGGCGGAGAAGAACTCTTTGCTCTCTTACCCGGCATGGACATCAAGTCCACCGTGACGGTTGCTGAACGTCTGCGCGAAGCAATTAAACAAACCAATATAACAGACAAAAACGATCAACCTTTACCCAGTGTGACCATATCAATCGGCGTTGCCGAGATGACGATTCATGATGATCCCCATCAACTCATCGAAGACGCAGATAAAGCAATGTATAAAGCGAAGCATGCCGGACGCGATAAAGTCTGTAGTTAAACATCCAGTCCCTGACCTCTGAATTCCTATTATATTTACTTTGAGCGGCTTTTATTGTCACGATTAATTCGGACAGAAGCGGACATCAATTAAACTCAAGAAGCATCAGTTTTATTAGGCTCTTCTACACCTTGCTCGAGTATTGATATATAGTTTTCAACACCTTGCGCACCTGTCACAAGTTGACGTTGATTAATGATAATGGCGGGCACACCGGTAATCCCTTGGTCAGTCCAGTATTGTTGTTCAAGCCTTACGTCTTTTGCGAAGTGTCCGTCTTCTAAGATGGCTAATGCTTCTTTTGAATCAAGGCCGATATTAGCTGCCGATGATGCTAAGACATTCGTCTCCCCAATATGAAGGCGACGAGTAAAAAATGCACTAAACAGTTCCATTTTAAGTGCGTGTTGTAGTCCTTTTGTCCTCGCCCAATGCAAAAGTTGATGAGCCAAGAAAGTGTTATACATACGCATGTCTTCGGCATAATTAAATTCGAAGCCAAGCTCTTCTCCCATCGCGGTAATACGCGCACGAGCCTCCGCGCTCCCTTCAATAGTTGTTCCATATTTTGCTGCTGTATGCTCGCGTAGGTTTTCACCTTGAGGAGCCATCTGCGGATTGAGCTCGAACGGATGCCAAGTAATATCAGCCGTCAATTCAGTCGCAATAAGAGCCTTCTCTAATTGTTTAAATCCGATAATGCACCAGGGACAAACAACATCAGATACGATGTCTATACGGATGGAGGTGTTGGGAAGCGTTGTCATTTTTTACTCTTTAAACTTATTTGCGTTCATAAATATTAAGGGCCACATTGGATCGAATCTATCATTATTCATATTTCGGCCAGAAGTAGAACAATTTCTTGATTAAAATTAAGTCGCAAATTGTGATTAGAAAAATTTACTAATCATCCAAAATGTTAAAATACATATTATAAATAATATTCCTATTAATACCGATAACGTATTTTGGATGGTGCGTAGTTGTTTAAATTTAGTCATTCTTACAATTGACATAGGAACCCAGACAATTTCAACTGATAGACCCACCATTATTGATATAACGATTAGTTTTGTAAGCAAGCCGTTTATGTTCCACATATATTCCATATGTCTCGAAAATTGCCAAACAGCTATGAAAAATGGCCCCACTAAAGCCGAAGTAATAAGTACGATTCTAGGTACGTCCGGTGTAGTAGTGGTGTTCATATATACAATAGTTAAGAGTTTAGTCTGTAGGACCTTTACTTCCGCATTGGGTCGTTACCAGTCTTGGTCTTTCCAATCTTTACTGCTTAGATTTAAATACTGACCAGAAAAGTTCTTAATATTAAAAATAAGCATTGCCGGAAAACAAATAAACATATTAATCAAAAATAAAATATAGCCTAATTTAGACAATAAAATAATTTCCAACCAACCTGCTGTTAATGTAAGTAAACCAAACCCTAATCCTATCAAACATGAAAGCACTCCAATTACCCAACTTTTAGGTTTGTTCCGTGGAATAAATGGCTTCTTTTTATCCATTACTTATTTCTGCTTTGGGTCGTTAGCTGCATATTAACATTTAAACCAATAACGAAAAGCGGACATAACTTTATTCAATTCGTGTTGTATCGATCTACTAAATAAAGATGATGTTTATATCCTTAAAAAATACTTCTTATGAGGTATGTTTAGCCGATCCCCTTAAGTCTTGGGCATGCAGGAGTAAATAACTCGCCATAAAGGGGAAACCAATGATA
>Ga0316202_10000662_pt1 | contig 34135 bp, 18 predicted proteins | sample 3monrhotite_MG_FD_204934 | JGI IMG/M metagenome (GOLD analysis project Ga0316202, IMG submission 204934) | Microbial mat bacterial communities from mineral coupon in-situ incubated in ocean water Damariscotta River, Maine, United States -... | ecosystem: Environmental > Aquatic > Marine >...
AAAGCAAAACTGACCATCAGAAAAGCCTATGGCTTTAGAACCTTCAGAACAGCCGAAATAGCGCTATATCATACGTTAGGTGGTTTACCTGAACCAAAGTTTACCCACAGATTCTGCTGAAGAGCCAGTATTTTTTTCTTAAAAAAATGCCACACACGTTCGATCAAATTTAACTCAGGGGAATAGACGGGAAGATAAACCAGCTTTAATCTCGGGCTTTTCTCAACAACCTCTCTCACTTCTTGATAATCCTAGATTCCTCAGTTGACCGCTCGCATTAGAGGGTAACTAACTGTTTGGTAAATAATTACAGTCGATTCATCTTTTCACCCAACAGGTGAGTCCCGCTACGAGCTGAATTGCACGTTTGCGGCGGCGTATCTCTGCGTTGTAACTCCTTAGAATAGCGGGCTATTCCGCGTCGTTACGCCTTGATCTACACCACCGCAATCGCACACTTCAACTCGTCCAACTGAGGATTCTAGGATAATAATGATATTTGGCATTATCTAAAATAACGATAATTCCTTTTGAAGAAAAATATTTACGATTCAATATTTCCAATAACTGTATTGTGAAATTTCTATTAAGGAATGGAAATTAAATAACTTATATAAGTAGCGCTCTGATTTAGTCCGTATTCGCCTAAAGCCCTACTTTTGGTATTTGTTCTGATTGAGCAAAAGTGTAGGAATAGTGGAGTGGTTCTTATTTCGAGCTTTTGCGATTGAAGAACGGGCGAAGACGGCCTGAAGCAGGGATGCTAATGGTATAAGTTATTTAATTTCCATTCCTTAGTTGACGTCCGGTATAATGGTGATGACGTAGTTCTGCTATGCCACCTGCTTGATACTTCTTAACATAGGGGCGCAATGTCTCGTTATCCAGCAGCAGGGCTTTCTTGACATCCTTTAGCTTCTAATCCGTTCCAAGTAAAATAACCGCATTAATCTTATACGCTGCATGACGGTTGCGTTCAGCACGATAGGTTGAACGCAATTCACTGACTTGCTTCTTGTTCAAACTAAAAGTCTTCATGCGTCAATACACTAATCAAAATATGCACAGATTTCAAAGCCAATTAGAAACTGGAAGCTAGCATTGAATCGTTTTAATGTTGAGTTTTAAGATCGACTGGCGGGCTATATTAAAACGGACAGTTACGCTAAATTACTTACGGTTTCTGTAAATTTAATCCTACAGACGTTTTCTGTTTTCTTCTGGTATGATTAGTAAAGTTTAGTAATTCAACACTGTCCGTACTGAAATATGTACTTCTCAAGAAGAGTCCGAATATTTACTGAGTTTATATTAAGTTCATGTTTCTCATTAATATGAGTTAGCAATAACACATTATTATTATAATAATAAGCAGAGTGAAAAGTATGAAAAATGTGCATTTGATATGCAAAAAGTATAGAGACGGATTTGCAATAGTCTCCCTGGAGATATAAATGAGTTATCATCAGGCTTTATTATAAACCTTCATTGTATGCGTTTGATGGGAGTGCTTCGGGAACAGAAGTCTTGTATTACTATCGTTCTGAAAAAAGAAAGAAAGTCGCATTAGTGTTGAGCAATCTACTGGTTGGGTGATTATGCAGAAGATTCAGGTGATTCGTTAATATGAACAGCAAGATAGTCATCCAAAAAGCCCTGCAGGAGCTTCAGGAACTCAAAGCAAAAGAACAAAAACCAGAAACGAACAGCTATGAAAAAATTGCTATCGTTAGCGCTGGATGTCGCTTTCCGGGTAACATTGACTCACTCGCATCATTTTGGAAATCACTTTCTGAAGGACATGATGCAATCAGCGAGATCCCGTCCGATCGCTGGGACACGGCGGCCAGCTACGACCCCGAACCCAATCAGCCTGGAAAAAGCTATATTCGACATGGCGGTTTTCTTAACCAAGTAGATTCCTTTGATGCTGACTTGTTCAACATATCGCCTGCCGAATTAAAATGCATGGACCCTCAGCACCGGTTGTTACTCGAAGTGACTTGGGAGGCTATCGAAAACGCTGGTTATTCGCTACCAGAAGTACAACAGACTACAACAGGCATCTATGTTGGAATCATGAACAGCGACTATGTTTTACGGCAAGTCAGTGAGCTTTCCTCTGCACCCGATGACACTGGGCTGAACCCGCACATGGTTACCGGCAATAGCAACAGTTTTCTTGCCGGTCGAATTTCACATTCCTTTAACCTGAATGGCCCCTCTCTTGTCGTAAACACGGCCTGTTCTTCGTCGCTAGTCACTGTCCACATGGCCAGCCAGGCATTGCGCAACGGTGAGTGTGATATTGCTTTGGCAGGCGGTGTCAACGTCATCCTTGACCCACTCACCAACATTCTGCTTTCCCAAATGAGTGTGATAGCACCAGATGGACGCTGCAAAACATTCGATGCTGCTGCTGATGGATATTCCAGAGGAGAAGGATGTGGCGTTGTTATGCTCAAACGGATGTCGGATGCAGTGGCAGACAATGACACCATACTGGGCGTGATTCGTGGCTCTGCTATTAATCACGATGGAAAATCTCCATCGGGTATTACTGTTCCAAACAGAGAGTCTCAGGAAACGCTGCTTAAAAATACCCTGAGAGTGTCTGACACCGACTCGCTTGATATTTCCTACATTGAGGCTCACGGAACAGGCACGACCATTGGAGATTCAATCGAACTCCAGGCACTGACAAACACTCTGACAAAAAATCGGAAGGAGCCACTTTATATTGGCTCAGTAAAAACCAACTTCGGACACCTGGAGTCTGCGGCGGGTATCGCCGGGCTGCTTAAAACAGTACTTGCCCTTAAACACGATCAGATACCTGCCAGCTTGCATTTTAATAACCCCAATCCGCTGGTTCCCTGGAATAACATCCCTGTAAAAGTTGTCACTGAACTCACGCCTTGGCCGCAAAAGCGGGATAATAAACGTATCGCAGCGGTGAACTCCTTTGGCCTGAGCGGTACCAATTCATGCGTCATTCTAGAAGAAGCGCCGCTCCCATCAATCCCGGTTATTGCCCCCGGGAGTATTGATAGGCCATTGCATCTTCTTACGCTCAGGGCGGCAACAAAACCGGCATTGCTCGACCTGAAAAAACGATATGCGAAGTATCTCACCACCTCTCACGAAGCGTTTTCGGATATCTGTTACAGCGCCCACACAGGAAGAACTCAATTACCCTACAGGTTGACCGTTGTTGCGCAATCAGCCAAAGAGGCAGTAAAAGCGCTGGATGTGGCCGAAATCACCCAAACAAAAAAACGGCCGAAGATTGCATTTTTGTTCACTGGACAAGGGGCTCAGTACCCGAATATGGGCAAAGCGCTTTTTAATACACAACTGGTTTTCAGAAGCGCCCTGGAACGTTGTGATGCCATTTTACGGTCCTACCTTGAAATACCACTACTGGACGTTCTGTATCCCGATCCAAACGATACCTCGCATGATGCTGACAAAAAGAGTGACTTAATCCATCAGACTTGCTATGCCCAGCCAGCACTCTTTTCGTTTGGCTATGCCTTGTGCGAGCTATGGAAATCATGGGGTATAAAACCGGATATTGTTTTGGGGCATAGCGTTGGTGAGTATATTGCCGCATGGTTAGCCGGTGTGTTCAGTCTGGAAGATGGCCTGAAACTTATCGCAGCACGCGGAAGATTGATGCAGGCATTACCTGAGAATGGAAAGATGGCATCCATTCAGGCTCCCGAGAAGCAAGTTATAGCGGCGATTAATCATTTGCATGTCTCCGATAGGGTATGTATCGCCGGAGTCAATTCACCTGGCAGTACCGTTATCTCTGGTGTTTCTGAGGCAGTTGAAAAAGCGGCAGACTATTTGCGTGACAACAATAGCGAAGTCACTTTCCTGGAAGTCTCACACGCATTCCATTCCCAGCTGATGGAGCCAATGCTGGATGAATTTCTCGACATTGTAAACACGGTCACATTCTCCAGACCCGCTGTGAAGCTGGTCTCAAATCTTACAAGTCAAATGATAGACGGGGAAATAACAGACCCCGAATACTGGGTACAGCAGATCAGACAACCGGTAAGGTTCTCTGATGGGATACAGGCTGTTGATAAGACTGGTTGCAAGGTTTTTCTGGAGATTGGCCCTAAACCTGTTCTTTCAGGGCTTGGCAGAGAATGTATTAAAAGTGCTGATACCGTGTTTTTATCAAGCCTGAGAAAAGACCAGGAATGGAAATTCCTGCTGGAAAGCCTGGGAAGCCTGTTTAAACTGGGGGTGACAATTGACTGGCATGGCTTTGAAGGCAAGTCAGTCAATAGCAGAAAAAAAGTTTTCTTACCGACCTACGCATTTCAAAGAAGGCGTTACTGGGCGCTAAACGATAGCAATAAAGTCCCACTGCCAACACAATCGGGTAAAACGCCGGATAGCAATAATACACAATGGCATCAGGGAACAATCAACCAACTGCTTGCTGCCCTGGGCTCATCTGACAACCTCACACCAGAACAAGTCAAGTTAGTCCCTGCTATTATCGATGTGCTGTCAGAGCTTAACCCTGCGGCTAATGATCAATCCCATGAAAATTCGCCACAAGATTCACTTAAAGAGATCCTCAGAAAAGCGTCGAAAAAAAATCACGCTGACTTAATCAATCAGGCTGTTGCAGAAAAAGCCAAAGCACTGTTGGGGTTTGATAAGGCACTTGAACTTGACGTCTCATTACTGGATTACAGTTTTGATTCCATCATGTCTATGGAGCTTAAGGCCTGGTGTCTTCGTGAACTGGAAGTTGATATTGAAGTTTCCGAGATACTCTCGGAATCAGGCATCCAGGGGATAACACAATCAATTATCTCTCGTTTGAGTTTGTTTGAAGAAGAAGCAACCAGAACATCTGATGCTAACGAAGACAGCGAAGAACACATAACACCTGTTGAACCGGCAAGTCCTATTTCAGCGCCGTTATCGCATGGTCAAAAAGCCTTATGGTTTATCTATCAAAGCACCCCGGAAAGTTCTGCCTACAATGTTGGGCTCGCCTTTAGAATCTATTCAGAACTTGACCTTGATGCATTGCAAACCGCATTTGAGTTATTAACGGATAGACATCAGGCCCTTCGTACCCATTTCGTATCGCAAGACGGAGACCCTCTCCAAATTATCGAGCCATCTCAGCGTATTGCTTTTGAAGTGATTGACGCCAAGGAGTGGGACGAAGAGACGTTATTGAAACAAACCCAGGCGATGCATGAGTTGCCTTTTGATCTGGAAGCAGACCCGCTGATGCGGGTGGTTGTATTTTCCTGCAACAAGAATACCCGGACAAACCAGCACAATCATATTTTATTGCTTACCTTGCACCACATTGTTTGTGATAGCACTTCGGTCTGGACTTTGTTATCTGACCTAAAAGCATACTATTCAGCTGTCAGGCGCAGTGGCGATGGATTGGAAACCCCTGTGTTGCCAAAGATTGACAGCAGCTATGTCGATTATGTTTCCTGGCAAGAGCAACTGCTTGAGGGTGAGCAGGGCAATCAACTCTGGGAATATTGGCAGCAACAGTTAAAAGGTGATTTACCATTTTTTGACTTGCATACCGACAAACCAAGACCAGCGATTCAGCGTTTTGAAGGCGCTTCTGCTTCTGCTACATTGTCTGCAGGCTTAACCAAACAACTCAGAACTTTCTCTGTTGCTCATAAGACCACCCTTTACAATGTCTTGCTGGCGGCTTATCAGATATTGTTGCACCGCCATACAGCACAAACAGTCATTCTTGTGGGCTCACCGACTGCCGGTCAAAACCGGGGCCGCTTCAGTCATGTGATGGGTTATTTCCTGAATACGCTGGTTATGCGTGCAGATTTTGATGATGATCCGGAATTTGATGTTTTTCTCAAACGCGTCACTGATAATTCACTCAATGCCATAAAGCATCAGGATTACCCTTTCTCCCTGCTGGTCGAACGATTAAATATCAGACGGGACTCCAGCCGGGCACCATTGATACAAACACGTTTTTCCCTCCAGAAAGCGCCCCCGTTGTTAAACGGGGAAGTCGATATCATTCAACAGGCAAAATGGGGGGACTTTCTTCTCGAGCCCTACGAATTCCCCAGTGAAGAAGGGCAGATAGATATCAATATGCATGTTCTGGAAGGTAGTGAAAAAATGAAGTTGGTCTTTAAATATAATAAAGACCTGTTTTACAAAAAAACTATCGAAACCCTGATGCAGCACTATATTACCTTGCTTGAGGATATTATCGAACACCCTGCTGCCAGGGTTTCACAGCTGAGACTCATATCCACCAATGAACGGCAATCTTTGTTAAAGCAATCAGCCAACGAAAGCAATGACAAGGCACTGACGTCCGTTCATTCACGGTTCGCTGATCAGGCGCAACAGGCTCCTGATTTGCCAGCGGCTATTTTCGGTACAGAACAACTGTCCTATCGTGAACTCGATCAAAGGGCAAATCGTTTGGCTAATTACTTGCAGTCTCATGGTCTTGGGCGAGGCTCTGTCATTGCCATTTACCTTGAACGATCACTTGCCCTGCCAGTAGCGATTTTGGGTATTTTGAAATCTGGCGCAACTTATCTCCCCTTGGACCCGAAAACCCCGACTGAACGTTTGGATTTCATTTTGCGTGATAGCTCGGCGAACTGTCTGATTAGCGAACAAAAACTGTTAGTCAATATCGATAGCCATGATTTCCCTGACGGGATGCGCGTTCTTTATCTTGAAGGCAACGATCCGCTCCTGTGCGAAGGAAATGCTGAGACGCCTTCTAAGCTTATCGGTAACGATGATGTCGCTTACATTATCTACACGTCCGGTACAACAGGCAAACCCAAAGGGGTTAAGGTGTTACACCGGGGCCTGTCCAATTATATCGATTGGTTAGTAAGCCGATTTAATAGTGGCAATGGCTCAGGTTCACCCGTCATGTCTTCAATTGCTTTCGACCTGACAGTCACCAGCTTATATTTTCCGCTTGTCACTGGCAGAGCCGCCTTTTTCCTGAAAGAAGGTAATGAGGTTGAAGAGCTTGCGGCATTGATGGCGAATCGGGAGCTGACGCTGGATAGACCGCTAAGCCTCATAAAACTGACACCGACACATCTGGAAATGTTGCAACACATCGTCCCCTCAGAAAAACTGGCGAATGCTGTTGAAACGCTTATTATCGGCGGCGAACCGCTAACCCAAAAACATCTTGCCTTTTGGCAGCAGCACGCACCTGATACGACCTTGGTCAATCATTATGGCCCAACCGAGGCCACTGTTGGCTGTTGTTACCATGTGATTGAAGGTACTGCCCCGATTGCTGAGGGTAGTGCTGAAGCAACCACAATGGTGCCCATTGGAAAACCGATGGCTAACACTCAACTCTATATCCTGGATAAATGGCAGGAGCCGGTTCCAGTAGGTGTTGCCGGTGAATTGTACATCGGTGGTTTGGGCGTCGGGGGCGGCTATATCAACAACACCGAGTTAACCGACGAGAAATTCATCAGTAACTCGTTTGGCGAAGGGCGCCTGTTTAAAACCGGTGATGTCGTTCGTCGCCTGACAGATGGCACGATTGGTTTTATTGGAAGAAATGATTCACAGGTGAAAATCAGGGGTTATCGGATTGAGTTACATGAAATCCAGTCGCTTTTGTCCAATCACCCCCACGTTAAACGAAATATTGTGACAGTGAAGGAGTCACCTGAGGGTGACAAACGGCTTATTGCTTATTACATACCTGTGCAGGATACGGAAAGCATTGGCGAAACGGCTGATATGTTGCGTGAATATCTCGCACAATCATTACCGGATTATCTGATTCCCGCTCACTTTATCCCGCTACCCGCTTTTCCTCTGGTCGCTAATGGGAAAATAGACTTAAAAGCCTTGCCTGTTCCTGAGACTCAGGCGGGAAAGGTGAACATTTCCAGTCCACGCGATGCTGTCGAAATGGAGCTGGCACCGATCTGGGAGTCGGTGCTGGGTATCAATCAGATCGGTATTCATGACAGCTTTTTTGACCTGGGCGGAAATTCACTACTTGCCGTACGTCTGGTCGCCAGGGTACAGCGAAAATTTGGCCAGAACATACCCATCGGTAGCCTGTTGCAAAATGACAGCATCGCAAAATTTGCTAACTGTTTACGTTCAGAAGCCACTGACGATACCTGGTCGCCGCTTGTCGCAATGCAACCTGCAGGCGCTAGAGTTCCCCTGTTCTGCATACCGGGTGCTGGGGGGAACGTCATCTATTTTCAGAACCTATCACGCGAGCTTGGCAAAGATCAGCCTTTTTACGGCATACAAGCTTTGGGGCTTGATGGAAAATCCCGCCCACACACCAAAGTTGAAGAAATGGCGACCTTCTACATTGATGCGATGAAAAGGGTACAGCCCAAAGGCCCTTACGCTATTTGCGGACATTCCCTGGGTGGCTGGGTTGTTTACGAAATGGCCCAACAGCTTTACCGAAAAGGTGAAGAGGCCTGCTTTGTTGGCGTGATAGACACACCGATGCCGATCAGTAAACGTGATGATGACCATTCCGACTGGGATAATGCGAAATGGATTGTCGAGCTTTGCAGTCGCATCCAGCACCTGCTGGCGCCCGACCTGAATCTCTCTCTCGAAACCCTGAGAACAATAGATGAAGATCAGCAGTTAGAATTTTTCAAAAATCATCTTGATGGCGTCAATCTCTTTCCTACTGGTGTTGGGATTGAGCAATTAAGAAATATCCTTGAACTATTCAAGGCCCAGTCAAGAGTCGTTTACACTCCGAAAAATTTCTTCCCGGTTAATTTGACCCTGTTCCAGACGAATACTGTGTGCGAAACCGCACCGGCTGGAGACGAAACCTGGGGATGGGGACAGTTTGCTCAGGTTGACATTCATAAGGTTCCCGGAGAGCACTTGACCGTATTGGCAGAACCGTATGTCGATGTGCTGGCAAAAGCAATAAATCATTGCTTGGCATCCGTTAATTGAGTCAACACTTAATTGAGTCAACACTGAAGAAATATCATGTCTACAACGATTGTTCTTAACCTGACAAGCTTTGGTCATATTAACCCGACATTACCGTTGATAGCGGAGTTGGTTAAACGGGGTGAGCGGGTGATTTATTACAGTATCGAACCCTTTCGGGCGATCATAGAAGGTTCTGGTGCTGAATATCGGGCATATGACTCCCCCGAGCTGCTGATACCCAAAACCCATCAGGGAGAACTGTTTAGCGTCATGGCGCATTTTGGCAAAGCTGCAAAAGCAATACTGCCGGAATTACTTGCAGATATCAGAAAAACACCCGTAGATTACCTGCTGCTTGATTCGATGTGTATCTGGGGCAATTTGGTACAACAGATTTTAAAACTTCCGGCGGTCACTTTTTCTTCGATATTCCTGATGCATAAGGATATCCCTATTGATGACATGCTGGATATGACCTACTCACACTTGCCCCAGAACATCCTGCTAAACGGCCTCAAAGGGTTGTACAGCTATTTTGAAACAAGCAAGGAAATAGAGGCAAAACATGACGGCAATTGTCCTGGGCTTATTGAATCCTTCACTAATACACAAGACGTAAATATTGTTTTTTCTCCACGCGATTTTCACCCGATGCCTGAAAAATACAGTGAAGCGCATTACAAGTTTGTTGGACCTTCAATTTCTGAACGAACGGAAAACATTGATTTTCCTTTTGATGAAATTGAATCAGCCGCTTTTATTTATATCTCACTGGGAACGATCAACAATCAGATTATTGATTTTTATCAGGCCTGCTACGAGGCTTTTGGAAATGGCGCAGAAAGGCCTTTCCCCTATAAAGTTATTTTGTCCATCGGCAACAAAATCAGTGCCGAGGATATCGGTAAAAAACCGGACAACTTTCTCGTACTGCCGAAAGTACCGCAACTGGAAATTCTGAAAAAATGCCATGCTTTTGTAACTCATGGCGGAATGAACAGTATTGGGGAAGCGCTTTTTTATGGTGTTCCCATGCTTGTCATTCCCCGCCGGGGAGACCAGTTTCTGGTTGCAAAGCAGGTTGAGAAAACGAGTGTTGGAAAAAGTTTGTCAACACAGGATGTGACCCCCGAATCTCTGTACAACGCAGTGACTGGTATTCTTCAGCAGCCTGATTATCAAAAAAATTCTCGCCGGATGGGACAGGCTTGTGAAGATGCCGGTGGTTACAAAAAAGCTGCTGACGAGATATTTTCTTATAAAAATGTCAGTTCAATAAGAGCACGCCATATCGTATGACTAATACTCCCTTAACTACAACCGCCAACATTTGCCATGTATAAAATAGCGCTTTCAATACTCTATAAATCATTTATTACGCCTGTGGGTAAATGGGCACGACGTAATAAAGACCCTTTTCTGGTAAAGGAGGATGCAGGCAGTGACAGCCAGAGCACGCCCCTTTGGCTTGAGCGTAGCTCACCTGATAAAACCATTCGCGATGCAAGAAGGCAGTACTAATGATTATTGTTGGAATCTCCTGCTATTACCATGACTCATCGGCAGCCATCTTGCAGGACGGCATGTTGATCGCTGCTGCCGAAGAAGAGCGTTTTAGCAGAAATAAACACGAAAGCAGGTTTCCTGCAGAAGCCCTTGCTTACTGTCTGGATGAAGCTGGAGTAAGTATTAATGACGTTGACTACGTCACCTTTTTTGAAAAGCCATTAAAAAAGTTTGACCGTTTTTACCAAAATATTCTGCATATTTCGCCTGACTGCAAGGAAAACTACCTGTATAGCTGGGATAGCCCATACAAGGAAAAACTCTGGGTAAAAGAGGATCTCCTGAAAAATTTAAAAATACCCGAGGAAAAGCTCCTTTTTATTGAGCACCATATCAGCCATGCCGCAAGCGCATTCTTTTGTTCACCCTATAAAGAAGCCGCCATTCTTACCGTTGATGGGGTCGGAGAATGGGCAACAGCTACGGCAGGAAAAGGAACCGCCTATTGGGAAGGTGATCAGGGCAAAAATGAAATAGACCTTTTCCATGAAATTACCTATCCCCATTCTCTAGGGCTTTTATATACCGCTTTTACCGCCTACCTGGGTTTTAGACCAGACAGTGGTGAATACAAAGTGATGGGCATGGCACCCTATGGAGAGCCTAAATTCGTTGAAGATATTTACAAACATATTATTGATGTTGATGAGGATGGTGGATTTCGCCTGAACATGGACTACATCCCCATCTACAAAACCGTGCCCTGGAATGCCAAAAATTTCTCGGATAAGTTTATCGGCTTATTTGGACCCGCCAGGGTTCCTGAATCGGAATTTTTCACCCACCAGACCCACCCAAAACAGGATCATCCGGGCTGGAGTGCTGCTGCGGAAAAGCTCAACAGGCATTACGCCGATATTGCCGCTAGTATTCAAGTGGTCACGGAAGAAGTCATGTTGAAAATGGCTAATTTCCTTTATAAAAAAACCGGCCTGAAAAATCTGTGCCTGGCAGGCGGCTGTGCGCTGAACTCTGTGGCAAATGGGCGCATTCTCCGGGAAACACCGTTTGAGAAAGTCTATATTCAACCCGCCGCATCAGACTCTGGCAGTGCATTGGGTGCTGCCCTGCATGCCTATCATGTACTGCTGGGTAAGCCAAGAAAGTTTGTTATGGAACACACCTATTGGGGGAAAAGTTACAACGAGGACGAAACGCTATCGGCCATTAAGAAGTTTGGTTTTTCCTTTGATGAAGTTCATGACACAGACAGGCTCGCCACGCTGGCAACCGAAGATCTGCTGCAAGGAAAAGTGCTTGGTCTATCGCAAGGCCGCTTTGAATGGGGCCCCAGAGCATTGGGCAATCGTTCAATCATTGCTGACCCCCGGAATGAGGTTATGAAATCTGTCGTTAACGAAAAAATAAAATTCAGGGAACCCTTCAGACCTTTTGCACCGGCAATTCTCGAGGAGAGGGCAGGGGAGTTTTTTGACGATATTGAGGATGTCGAAGATAACTATCCGTTACGTTTTATGCTCACCGTGTATAAAACCCGGCAGGAGAAGAAAGCTGATCTTCAAGCCGTCAGTCATGAAGATGGAACCGGCCGCGTACAAACCGTCAGAAAGGAGTTGAACCCACTCTACCACAGAACCATTGAGTTCTTTGGTGAGGCAACTGGCGTTCCGGTTATTCTTAATACCAGTTTTAACTTGAGAGGTGAGCCGATGGTGACAACACCAGAAAACGCCTTAAATACTTTTTCCAAAAGTGGTCTTGAGACCCTCTATTTAAATGGCTTTGTAATACGGAAATAATATGAACGGAATAAACAAAATTTTACTTCATATATCTTCATCTATGGAGATATTAAGTTTTTATTACCAGAAAAACGCCTGGCATCTGTTGCCGGGGTTATTCCTGTGGGCCTTTCTTCCTGCAACTATTGCGCTGTTTTTCATTCTTACGGGACTGGGAGTCATGGCTATCCTGTTTTGACATGGTAAGGACACCAAGATAAAACATGAACAGATTCTTAAAAAAAATGGGGTTCTCTCCCAATGACCACGTTGCCATTCTGCATGCTGATGATGTAGGCCTGTGTCAGGCCACGCTGCCTGCCTTTTTGGAATTATTCGATTCAGGCTCCCTGACTAGCGGATCTGTTATGGTTCCGTGTCCCTGGTTTCCCAAGGTCGCTTCTTTATTCACAGAGCACCCCGACCTGGACCTGGGTATACATTTAACCTTTACCAGTGAATTTTCTGGTTACCGCTGGAAGCCAGTTTCGGCTGCTAATGCCGATTCCGGTTTAATTGATGAGCACGGTTATTTTTTTTCAACAACGGCTGAGGTTCAACAAAAAGCCTTACCTGCTGCTGTTGAGATAGAAACAGAATTGCAGCTTCAGCAAGCCATTAACGCGGGTCTGGACATTACTCACATTGATATGCATATGGGAGCCATGCTGCATCAAAACTTTCTTCCGGCTTATCTGGCAGCTGGAAGAAAACACCAGATCCCGATGTTTGCCTACAGGATGTCCGCAGAAAAAATGAAAAAGTGGAACAACCCTCTACTGGCATCTGCAATTCAAAAGATTACCAATGATTTAGAAGAAGAAGGTTTTCCCGTTTTTGACAACTTCTATCAGACCAGACTTGATCACCCGGAAAATAAAATGGAAGAAATTGAAAGTTTCTTTAAGTCCGCCACGCCCGGACTGACGCATTTTATTACCCACCCGGCACTGGACACACCCGAACTGAGAGCGATTACCCCTCACTGGAAAGGCAGGGTAGCCGATTATGAAGCCCTGGCCTCAGAAAATTTCAAAGCACTGATTAAAAAATATGACATCCATCTGCTTGGGTACAAAGAGCTGAGACGCGCGTTACGTGAAGAGATATCTTCGAGGTAACAGAGAAGCAGTAGGAGATTGTTCATTCACTTTGATGGAAAGCCATAGATGTCAGATATAAAACAACAAATAAAAACACTCGACAAAGAGAATAAGGCTAAGCTTGCCGAACAAATTAAGCAGAAGCTTCAACAGAGGAAAACCTCTCAGGCTACTGATTATGATGTTGTCATTCTTGGAGGTGGTTTTGCGGGCTCTACCCTGGCCAGACAGCTAAAACTTCTTGACAGGGATATCACTATTGCAGTTGTTGAGAAGAATTCTTTTCCCTATAGAGAGATCGCCCATAAAGTTGGAGAATCTGCTTCAGAGCTTCAGGCACATTACCTGTCTGAAATATTGGAGCTGCGTGATCACTTAATAGAAAATCAAGTTGAAAAAGGGGGGGCAAGATATTTCTTTACCTTCGGCAACAATAAAGATATCAGTCAGAGAATGGAGGTGGGAACAAAGGCTTTTCCGCCGGTTCCCGGTTTTCAATTTGACAGAGGACGTTTGGAAAATCACCTCTATAACGAGAATAGCGCGGTAGGTATTAAATATTGGGAAAACAGTAAATATCAGGATCTGATCGTCGGCTCGCCCAATAAGGTGCTGTTGAATAGAGATGATGAACAGCACGAAATAACGGCTAACTGGGTCGTTGACGCCACAGGGCGAGGCGCTGTTCTTAAGAGAAAATTCGACCTTAAGGAAAGCTCGGAACACCCAGCCAGTGCTGCGTGGCTAAGGGTCGGTTTTACAGTGGATATAGAAACTTGGTCAGATTCGCCTGACTGGCAACAACGAGTGCTAAAGGGATTAAGAAAAGTTGGAACCTGTCATCTGATGGGGCAGGGCTATTGGGTATGGATTATTGTGCTGCCTTCAAATGCCACCAGTATTGGTATTGTTGCTGACCCCGCGATACACCCGCTAAGTGATTACAACAGCCCGGAACGTTTTCTCAAGTGGTTACAAACCCATGAACCCCAATGTGCTGAGGCACTTCGAGAGGATATAGAACAAGATCAAATCAAAGATTTTCTTGCCATTAAACATTTTGCTCATGGCTGCAAACAACTCTTTTCCGAGGACAAGTGGTGCATTACCGGAGAAGCTGGCCTTTTCCTGGATCCATTTTATTCACCCGGTGGAGATTTTATTGCCATTTCTAACTCGCTAATTTGCAATCTTATTACGCAAGACCTGCAAGGCAAACCTATCGCATCGATGCTAAGGCAATATGAAACCAGCTACCTTCATTTGTTCCGACAGTATCTTAAAACCTATCTGGACCAATATCCGGTAATGGGGAACCAGAAGGTTATGTTGGCAAAAATCACTTGGGACTGGGCCATCTACTGGGGTATCAATGCGTTTCTCTTTTTCCACCAAAACAAGGGTTTCGATTGGAACTGGTTGTCCGCTTGTATCGAGGAAATGAATAGTTTTAAAGAACTGAATGAAGCAACCCAAAGCCTTTTCCAATTCTGGAGCAAGCTGGAAAGCGCTGAATGGAATGACTGTATGTACAGTTTGTTCGATCTGGCATTTCTTTACGATATGCACACCGGATTAAAGGCCGATTTGCCTCCCCAGCAAGCACAACAGCAGTTAAGAAAAAATATTCAAACGCTGGCAATTATTTCTCAGGAGTATGCCAAACATGTCAACAGCATGCTGGAATCACAACACCCGGAAAGTAATGAATCGAATCCAGCTAATGTCCTGCTCGATATATTACAGAAGATTGACATCCCCGTAACAGATGATAACCGCCAAATTAAAATGCAATTACAGCAGATGCTAAACCTTCAATCTCATTGATGAGTATAAATTATGACAAACGCCGAAAAAACTGAAACAAACATACTGGAACCTATTGCACTTGTCGGCATTGGATGCAGACTGCCCGGCGGTGGAAATGATCCAGAGTCCTTTTGGAACATGCTCATTAACAAAGTGGATGCCATCACGGAGGTGCCAGAAGACCGCTGGAATCTGTCGAATTTTTTCAGCGAAGATAAATCCGCGCCAGGTAAAACCTATACAAGACATGGTGGGTTTATCAATGACATGGATAAATTTGAACCGGAATTTTTTGGTATTTCCCCTCGCGAAGCCGCCTGCATGGACCCTCAACAAAGAATCCTGCTGGAAACCACCACTGAAGCTTTCGCTGATGCAGGCATTGACCCTAAGGACTTCAGAGGTAAAAGCGTAGGCGTCTTTATCGGTATTTTTACCCATGAATACAATAATCTCTTACTTGACTCAGCTAATCGTGAATTGATCGATACCCATACCGGTGTCGGCGCGTCATCAAGTATTGTCGCAAACAGAATTTCCTATATTTTCGATTTTATCGGTCCCAGTCTGACACTTGATACCGCCTGTTCATCATCCATGGTTTCAATGCATCTGGCCTGCCAATCTATCCACAATGGGGAGAGTGAGATTGCCATTGCGGGTGGAGCAAATATTATTCTAAAACCAGAAATTACTATATCTACGGCTAAAGCATCCATGTTATCGCCGGATGGCAGATGTAAAAGTTTTGATGCCAGTGCAAATGGATATGTCCGCTCAGAAGGCGTTGGTGCTCTGCTTCTGAAACCCTTATCAAAAGCGCTGGAAGATGGTGATGACGTTTATGCGGTTATTAACAGTACCGTTGTCAATCAGGATGGTAAGTCAGATGGTATCACCGTGCCTAACCGGGAGTCCCAGATAAAGGCACTCAGAAAAGCCATTAAAAAATCGGGTGTCGACAGCAGGGATATTTCCTATGCCGAGGCCCATGGAACCGGAACTTTTGTTGGTGATCCGATTGAAGCCAATTCTATTGGCACGATTTTATCTGAAGGCCGCGATACGCCATTATTACTCGGTTCTGTGAAATCCAATGTGGGTCATTTGGAAGCTGCTTCAGGTATCGCCAGTGTCGTTAAAGTTGCGATGGCGCTGAAGAATAAGCAGATTCCACCCAACATTCATTTCAACACGCCAAACCCTAACATCGCTTTTGGCCGATTAAAGATGCGTGTGCCAACCGCTGTTGAGGAATGGAAGGTTCCAGCCGGCAAAGTACGCAGAGCCTGTATCAACTCTTTTGGTTTTGGTGGGACCAACGCTTCCGTGGTCATTTCAGAAGCACCTGCACAAAAAGCACCTGACCAAAAAGCATCTGATAATAACAGCTCGTCACCAGAAGCTTTACCGGCATGTCTTCCGCTTTCCGCAACGAAACAGAAAAGTCTGCGCGAGGTTGTTAAAAATTTCCGCGAGCTATTGCTCAATGATGAAGTTGCGCTGCAGAATATCATCTACAGTGCCAGCGTGCGCAGCACTCACTATCAAAACCGGGTAGCGTTTGTCGCAGAAAATAAAAATGCACTTATCGACCTGATGGATCAGTATCTTGATGGACAGGAAAGTCCTTTTATTATTCAAAATAAAAATGCCTATTCAGGGAAAAAACTGGCGTTTGTGTTTGCCGGTATGGGAACACAGTGGTGGGCCATGGGTCGCCAACTGTTTAACGAAAGTAGTTATGCCAGAAGCATTATTGAGGACTGTGACAAACGGCTGGAAAATCTTTCTGGCTGGTCAATTCTCGACGAATTACTGCGGGACGAACAAGACAGCAACATTAATAAAACCCAGTTTGCGCAACCGGCTATCTTTATAGTGGAAGTTGCACTGGCAAAACTGTGGCTGTCCTGGGGAATTCAACCCGACCTGATCTGTGGCCATAGTGTTGGAGAAGTTGCTGCAGCCTATATCTCTGGTGCATTAGGCCTTGATGATGCGCTAACCGTGATATATCAACGCAGCAGATTACAACAGACAACCGCAGGTATGGGCGGAATGCTGGCAGCCGCTATTTCTCGCGAACAAGCGGCTGAGTTCATTGCAGGAAATGAAGATAAAGTTTCCATAGCAGCCATTAACAGCCCAGTCTCCCTGACCCTCGCAGGAGACTCAGCGGTATTAGCCGACCTGGAAAAACAACTCACTGACAGAAAAATATTTTGTCGGCCTCTCACCGTTGAAGTGCCCTATCATTGCGTCGTGATGGACATTCTTGAAGACGAAATACGAGACGCGCTTCAATTCCTTACGCCAACTGAAACAACCATCCCGCTTTATTCGACGGTCACGGGTAAGCGAATTTCTGGAACCACGCTTGATGCAGAATACTGGTGGAGTAATGTTAGGCAACCGGTTCAATTTTCGGAAACGATATCATCCATGGTAGATGCCGTGGAGGGTGACGACGCTGGTGCTGCTGAAGTTTTTCTTGAGGTCAGTTCGCACCCGGTTTTAATACAGTCAATGAAGGAATGCCTGCAAAGTCAAACGCCATTTTTGACGCTGGGATCTATCAAACGCAAGCAGGATGAAATATTAAGTCTTTCACAAACCATTGGTGAACTATATACCTATGGTTACCCGCTGAACTGGAAAGCTTTTGTCTCTGGCAGCGTTGTTAAGTTACCGAGATATCCATGGCAAAAAACATCTTATTGGAGAGAATCCGATATTTCGAAAATGGACAGAATTGGCAGTCATGCCATACGTACCCAGGTTGTAAAAGATGAACATCCATTACTGGGTGCCAGGCTTGACCTGGCATCGAGAGATTCGGTGTGGGAGAACCAGCTGAACTATGACAACCTGACTTATCTACAAGGACACAAAATTCAGGACTCAATGATATTTCCTGCTGCCGGGTATGTCGAAATGGCTATTACCGCAGCATCAAAGAAAGCCAGCCAGCAAATTGAAATCGAAAATATCTCGTTGATTCAGGCTTTAACCTACCAAAATACGCCGACAAGAACTCAATTTGTTTTATCCGACAATGCGTTCTCCATTTTCAGTGAAAAACAAAAGAAAAACGCGGTGTCAGACTGGGCCTTGCTGGCATCAGGAAGTGTCTCAGTAAAAGCCGGCTTGAACGGGGAAAAACAAGCGCCGTTGATGTTGATAACGTCGCCAGAATCATGCTCGCTGAATGTCGATTCTGATGAGCTCTACCAACAATTTTCTGCCGTCGGATTAAATTACTTCGATGAGTTCAGGAAGATCGTCGATTTTAAGCGTAACGCGACCGACTCGATCTCGCAGATCGAAATTTCTCATGCAAACGCAGCCCCATATTCTCTCTATCCACCGTTGCTAGATAATGGCTTTCAGTCTTTACTCGGTATTGTGATTCATCAACTCGCTGAGAACGATGAAGAGCTGGTTGTATTACCGACTCAGATTGAAAAAATTACGTTTCATCCTGCATTTGAAATAGCGTCAATGGCCGAAGCGCCAGTGATCACCTGTCATAGCCAGATCGATACGCTAGATAACCAGCAGCTAAGCGGAAATATCGCTTTCTATGGGGAAGATGGAACGTTGCTGTTGGAAGTTACGGGCTTGCGATGCATTCTTTTAGCGAAAAAGAAATGGGATATGCTCGCCCAAAATAACGACAACAATAATTTCTCGAACTGGTTTACAGAGGTGCATTGGGAAAAAGCTTCTCCACTCGATGATGATCAGGAAATAGACACAAAAATCACTAGCAAGTCCTGGTTGATTTTTGACGACATATCCGGCCTTGGAAAAGAGCTTTCAGGAAAACTTGGAGATAACAGCAGGCTCGTTTCTCTCGATACATTTGATCAATTTGATGGGCCTGACCTGAAGTTAGCTATTTCAGCTTTTATTCAGGAAATAGTAGAACATCAGAAAATAACTGACATTCTCTACCTGTGGCCACTGGATATAGCACCTCTGAATGAATCTGGAAATGCAAGCTGTGGTACAGATTCTCTCCTGTATATCATCCAGGCATTAAATGAAATACAAGCGACTCCGGCACTCACACTGGTTACCAGAGGTGGTCAGGTGGTAAGTTCTGTCAGCCTTAATCCGGAACAATCAGCACTGTGGGGTATGATGCAAGTACTTACCCTTGAGCAACCCCAAATACATTGTAAATGCGTTGACCTTTCTCCAGAAGGAAATATTGATCAGGATGTTTCATCACTTTTACAGTGTGTCCAGATAGCCAATAATGAAAATCATATTGCTTTTCGAAATGGTGAGATGTTTGTGCAGCGACTCAAGCCTTCGCAATTTGAGTTGGACGACTATACACCCGTCTACGAAGAAGCGAGCGAAACGAAACCCGCACATGACTTGGAAGGAAGCTGGTTCATTACTGGGGGGTTTGGTGGGCTAGGCAAATTACTCGCAAGGCGCTTGGTTAGTATTGGCGTAAAAAATCTGGTTCTTATGGGCCGGAAGGGAGCATTGGGAAATGAAGAGTTGATCGAAGAGTTTTCTGCAAACGGCGTTCACGTTCTAGCGGTTAAAGGTGATGTCTCTTCCTACGACGACCTGCAGCGCATATTTCTTGAAATTGATGAAAAAATGCCTTCTTTGCAAGGTGTTGTACATGCCGCCGGTGTGCTTGACGATGGTATTATTGCGCAACAAACCCCACAACGTTTTGAGAAAATCATGAGCCCTAAGGTTCTTGGTTCTTGGAACCTGCACCAATTGACCCTCGACAGGCAACTTGACAGTTTTATTCTATTTTCATCCGTTGCGTCACTAATAGGCTCGCCAGGACAAAGTAATTATGCGTCAGGCAACGCGTTTATGGATAACCTTGCACGTTTAAGACAAAGCCTAGGGCTACCAGGGATGGCTATTAATTGGGGGCCATGGGCAGGCGATGGTATGGCCGAGAACCTTTTGGAACGACTTGAAAGTAAAGGATTCAAAGCGGTCGATGAAGAAACGGGGCTCAATGTTTTTCAACAGCTCATACTGGAAGACGAGATTCCCCAGATAGGTGTTGCTCCCATTCATTGGGAAGCCTTTTTTTCCACATTTTCTCAAGGCAATGCTGCCTTTTACGAACATTTTGCAGTTGACCACGCTTCTACAGAGACACAGCAAGCAGATTTTTACGCGCAACTTAAGCCGTTAAATGAGGCCGAGAAAGAGACGTTCTTGATGGACCATGTCGATGCTACAGTTAGCTCAGTTCTCGGTATACAGCTTACATCCGAGGAGGAACGACAGACCCTCTTGAAGGACTACGGACTGGATTCGCTGATGTCTCTTGAAATCGTGACTAAGCTTGAGAAGAGTCTCGGCATTCCTTTGCCGCCAACTTTACTTTTTGAGTACCCCAGCATTCAGACATTGGGGGGGTATCTCCTTGAGCAGCTATTAGAATCTAATCAGGAGACAAACACGACTGTGACTGACTCCAGTGATGAAGCAGACATTAACGATGCCCTGGATGGTTTAACCGACGAGGAACTGGACTCATTGTTGAGTGAATTAGCTGACTGATAGCACAGTAGGAAAAAGCCAATCTGATACCTGTTATTGTCTCAGGGCGCTAGCTACAGCCATTCCTTAGTGTGTAGCTTTACGCATATATGGGCGACACGATGCTGGATTTATCTGGCAGTATTGTTCGGTATTGGTTTGCCCCGTATTTCGTATTTGTGCGGGTCTAAGGGCGAACTCCGGCTCCATTCTCTTCTTCGGTAATCGCTTCTTTGGCTTTATCTGTTTGCTGGTGATAATACTCTCGGAGTGTGTCTGCGTTGAAGTCGAGTAAGGTGCCGCCGGTTTCATAGTGGTATTTAAAGACTTTGCCTATAGCGTAGGTGGATGAGGCTGCAAGGGCTGATAGGCCGAGTGCGCCAGTGGCACTTCCAACAAAGGGGATGGTTTTTGTCATGCTAAATAGACTGGACTTGATGGACAGGGGGATGGCGCTGCCGAGCAAGGCAGTGATAGCCGCTCTTGCGCTGTCTTCTTTGAATTCCACATCATAGAGATTGGAGAGGCGGTGGATCATTTTAATTTGTAAGGCAGTGATGGCGAGCAGGTCTAGTAACGGTAAAGGCAATAAACTTATTGCCGCGACACTTTTGATGTAATTATTGATAGATGTATTGGCTTGTTGCTCGATATCGTTTGTCATGCTGTCCCTTTTATACGAATAAGTTCCAGTCATCCGCATAGCTCCCTTTCATGTGCTTAGGGTAGCCAGAATCAGCGCAATAGCTGGTAACGTCGTAGCGGATATGCTGGTCTTCACGGAGGAAATAGGCTTTCCCGTCACCCCAGTAAATAGCGGCATCTATTTTATCAAAATTAACGCCAGACCAGCGTTGGTTGATCATTTGTGGGTAGCCTGGATCAACTTGACGAGTGTGGAGGTTGAAACGGATATATTGATTTCCACTAAATAAGTATATAGCATTATTGTCGAAGTGTAGTGCGGCATCGATGCGCTCAAAGGGAACCCCAGGCCAGCCTTCTGATATTTTCTGAGGTTGGGAAAATTGGTGGGTTTGCGTATCCATTTCGACAAAATAGCTTTGAGAAAAAAAGAATACTTTACCGCTTAAGGGGCTTTTTTCACCAAAGCCAATATAATCCCCGCTGAGGGTGGCATCAATGATATCAAAGCCCAAGTTTTCCAGTTCGGGCCATTTTGTTTTTAATGGCTGAGACTTGCAACTGACGCCAGTTTCAATATTGTAGGTGGAAAAACTTCGATTTCGAATAAAGTAAATATCTTTTTCAATGGAAAATATTGCGGTGACCGGGGTGAATGTGCTGGCTTCTTTATAGGCTTCTTTTAGTGCGTTGGCCTTGGCTTCATCATCGAATAAAGTCCAGATGCCTGTGACTTCCAACTCGAGTACTTGTGGATTAACTTTAATGGTAGCTAACCAAGCATTGTAACTCTCTGCGTCCATGGAGCCGAGTGCTGCCAGTTTTATTGAGTCTCCACCTTTACCTGAAACTATGCACTCTGAATTGCTTAATACCTGCTCTCTTTTTTCTTGCATTTGAGTGTTAACGTTGGCATTTCCTAGCCCACCATAACTGGCTTTGATGCCTGCCCGGATATCATTTTCACTGATGTTGGCGGATTTCAAAACGGAAAACGTCAGGTTAGCTTTCCCACCCACCCAGGCACGCTTCACAAAATGACTGCCGAAGCAGTCAAAGAATTTTTCATACTGCTTACGGTGCGCATGGCGAAAGGGGGTTGGGATGTCAAACTTCAGTATTTCTTTATTAAGAAGGTCTAAATCTGAAATATAAACAGTATAAAAGGGGATGAAAGAGATACGGCTGGCATAGTAAGCATCGCTATTGCGTTGAACTTGCGTTGTTTGACTTGCCGTTGCATCAACAGTGAATGTTTGTATACCGCATGCTGCCGCTGCTTCATATTGTAATTTCTTATCGAGCCGTTCGATAGATTGTTCAATCACTAACCGATTAAGCGCAACACCTGTTGGCACCGGTGGACTTTCGTTAATATCATAACCTTGTGGAATTTTGTAGGTTATATCTGTGTCCGCAGCAAAATAGGGTCGATAGGATTGTTGATTAAATAGAGTGGCTTTTAATTCATAGGGTTGGCGTGATTTTAAATAGACACCATGGCCAACGACATCAAGTCCAGGAATAGGTGGTAAAGTTTCGTTTTCGGCACTCATCAAGGTAGCTTCTCAGCAAGCAAATGTTGATCCCAAAGTATAGCAAAGTTATTTGTTTAAGTAAGAAGAAAATAAACGGAATATAATCAGGGAATGAATGGGGCGGACCACTTGGTCTGCCACTAACCAAAGCATAATAGAATACTCACTTTAATTAGTGTCCATCCATAAATAGATGTTTTTTTCGAATCCCCCCCCCACAAACTCGTCCGCGACGTTGCAGATACCAGCATACATTTTATTTTTTTTAATTTACCTTTGAGGTCCGGTGAAAATTCGATCAATTTGCTGTTTTTCAGGCATAAAACAGCCTACCGTACTCGGTAAATGGAAAACCTGTGTTGATTATTTTATTAGTTTCGATCAAAGTTAAAACCACCGCCTTTAGGTGGTCAAATTTATTTGTAATACTTTTGGCAGACATGGTCGAGGTGCGCTGCCATGGATTATCGTTATGGAAGTCATACTGTTTTTAATATTCAGTATCATTGGTGTTTATATAGGCCATTTTTTTGCTCAACATCCCTGTGAGCGCACTTCTCTGAATCCTTGTAAAGTGCAAAAAGCTTTCACCACAAAACAGCTCAACATCATTCGGGTGAGGAGAGAAAAATTGTATTTTCAAAAAAAATAACCAGACTGGGTGTTATGGAGTGAAATTATACCGTGCTCGTATTTCCTTTAGGCCGGGCGCTAGTAGCACCAATAGATAAAAAAACACGGTATCAGGCATGTTAGAACGTTTCACGCCGCTTAGCCACAACCCAAGTAATCTTTGGAGGGGATTGAGAGAATAAATCTTACTAAAGTGCGAGAGTATCTTTTTGTTTTCCGAGCTTAAAGGAAGCTCATTACGAAGTATTGCCTCAATATTTCGGCTGATTGAATCATAATATCGGGATCTCCTGAAGGAAGAGAGCACTTTATTCTTCCAGCCGCCGCCGGAGCCAATAGTATTTTGCGCATGTTGGCGGTAGAGAACTTGAGGTTCAGTATCAAAAACAGCTTTCCCGTTTTGCTGCGTTAAAATGAAAAGCCACCATTCGTGGTACATAACGTCATGTTCGTCAAGTTTTGTCAGTTGCTCTATTGCCGCGCTATTAAAAACCATGGTATTTCCTGGTGAAACATTTTCCACCAAGGACTTGGCAAAAGTATCCACTGGTTGGGTTTTATGGGGACGTATGGGGTTGTCGTTTTCATCAATGAGAAGTGTTGAACTGCTATACAGTTCGGGGCTGGCCGAGACCGATGAGATGGCATTTTTGGCTCGTGACAGCTTTGTTTTTTTCCAGATATCGTCCTGATCACAAAAGGCATAGTAATCAAAAGGTTCCAGGCTCAGTGCTTGTCTCGAAGCAAACATGAAATTTGCCATAAATCCTTTTTTTGGGCCTTGGTAGTAAATTACTTCATCATCGTTGAAATACCGGGATACAATTTCTTTTATTCTGGGGGTGGAAATATCATTAAAGCAATCGAGTGAAATAATAAGAAATTTTTTTTCATCAGATTGAGCAATTGATCGTATCTGTGGCTCAAAAAAATCCAGTACATCAGAAACGCATAAAATGATACAAAATGTCTTCTTTTCCGTCATAAACCTATTTTCCTCTTTCGCAGATCTAAGTTTGAATCGCATACAATTTATGCGGCTTGCGCAGCTAGGTGATTATGCATCAGTTCTTGAGCTGTTTTAAAGCCTAACGTTCTTCTCGATGCCGCGTTAAGTTCGGCTACCACCTCTTTGACTTCCCAGATATGCTGATAAACTCGTTGTGTAAATCTACTTCTATTTAACGCCACAAACTGGCATTTTCGTTCATGGGTCAGTTGTTTGTAGGTGCTCAAGTTATGCACTTTTGACGAATTCGGGCCTTAAAAAACTAGATCTTGTATGCTAGGCTAAGGGCGATTAACAATCGTTTTGACAATCCTGTTGTGCCGTTCCTGAAAAGCGTCAGGCAAGGTGAGAGGAGAGCAGTTTGGTTGCTCCAAACGAACGATGCAGCTTAGTGTTTTTCAGGCGCAATCCGAAGGGCCGGTGCTCATTTTTCATCCCCCGGCATTATCGCTCGCTCATGTGGAACAACCACACCACGCTCGTGCCGTCTTGAGGGATAAAAAATGAGCGCTGGCAAGACTGTCAAAATGATTGTTAACATCCCTGGTCTATACACTTTTTGATTGCACTACACAATTCGATGAGGCATTTTTCGGTTTCTCACTGAAAGGTGCTATGCAGCATCCAGTGATATAAAAATAACGAACAGCTTATTGGAAGACTTTTTTCATAATGGAAGCATTTTTTATTGCGACTTCAGCTTCACTGATGTTAACCGCGATTGTCTATAACCACATTGGCTGGAGTGAAGTAAAATATTGTTACTCGCACTGGTTGGAAAAAGAGTATTGGACATCTTATAACATTGTTGAGGCGTTAGCGTGGTTTACAAAAGCCGTTATCATAATTCCCGGGTTGATATTCGGGGTTAATATTTGGTGGTTGTACATATTCTCGTTAATAACATCAATGATGTTGATATGGGCAAGTAATAAAAAATTATTACCAACGCTTGTCGGGTTTAATACCTTGTGGATTTGGTTGAGTATGATGGTTATCGTGAATCACTTTATGTAATGGACATTGTTCAAGTCTGTAGGTGTAGTTCGCTCAGTGATATTATGAGAAGTTAAAAATATAAATATTGGATTGAAGTTATGTTGCAAATGAATGCGCTACAGTTTGAAGAGTTGTCTTTTCCTCCGGCTCGTTTGAAACCAATTTTGGCCACCCCCCGGAAAAATAATGTCAATCTTTCATTGTGTTTAAAGCAAATAAAGAATCGTTAGATCAGAAATTGGAAGGGAGCGAGTTAAACAATGGGAAATCCTGTAAAAGCCTTCTTTTTATTGCTCTTCATTCTAACTTACTCTTATCCAGCGGGTTCGGTAGAGGTGTCAATGTATGCTGGAACCCGATCAAATGTTGTTCTCATGCAAGATGCAACGGTTTGGACCTGGGGGAGTAATGATTCTGGCCAGCTGGGGGTCGATCATATTAAGGAAGCTTTTGTTCCCCAGAAGGTTTCCGGTCTTGAAGGTATCGTGCAGGTGGCAATATACAATCATGCGGTAGCGTTGGATAAACATGGTGATATCTGGACGTGGGGCGCTAACACCTGGGGTGAGTTGGGAAGTGGTGATATTAGATTAGGTTATTTTAGTTACGTGCCTCAAAAGGTCGAAGGTGTTGGTGAGATAAAGAGTATTGATATAGGGAATGGTTTTACTTTGGCGATAGGGTCTGATGGTGCTTTATGGGCATGGGGAAAAAACGCCAATGGAGAACTTGGGCTTGGGACAACGGAAGAACAGCTGGTGCCGACAAAAGTCAAGGGTATTGGTAAGGTCAGATATATTGCCGGTGGGGATGGTTACACATTAGCTGTAAAGGATGATGGTTCCTTGTGGGCGTGGGGGAAAAATAACCGTGGACAACTGGGTAATACTACTACTGTTAGTAGTCTGTATCCTGTCGAAATTAATACGCTAAAAAATATCAAGAAAATCTCTTCTGGTGGAAGTCATTCCATGGCGCTTTTGAAAGATGGCACGGTTTGGACCTGGGGGGATAATTCCTCGGGGCAGTTGGGAGATGGTGGATTAATCTTTCGCAATAAGCCTGAGAAAGTGGAAGGCCTGCCGGTAATAGTGGATATCGCAGCTGATGAAGGCCATAGTCATGCGCTTGATGAGAATGGTGAAGTCTGGGGGTGGGGCGGCAATATTTTTGGGGAGCTTGGAATAGGTAATAGGGATAAGTCGTTAAGGCCGAAAAAAATAGTTGGGTTAAGGGATGTTGTTCAAATACATAGTGGAACATCGCATTGCCTAGCGCTGGATCGTGTGGGCAATGTCTGGAGTTGGGGGCAGAATGTGTATGGGCAACTGGGAATCAAAAATATAAAGTCGACTTCAATACCGGTAAAAATTGATTTTCCAGAGAAGCATTTTTAATAGAATAAATGTAGATAAGAGCCTTCCTGCGAGGAACGCAGGAAGGCTTGTTTTTTTATGCGGCTTTAGCTTCAGTAGCTAAATCCTGGGCTTCTTTTTTTCCGGCATTGAAGTAATTTGAAAACTTTTCCTTCAGGCTGCTTGGTTTTATGTCCATGAAAGAGCCGCCTTGTTCGAAATGGCGAATAAAAAGGTTTCCTATCGCGTAGGTAACCGCAGCTGCAGTGATAGGTAGAGTAACTGCACCAGCAATCGATCCTGCACCAGGAATAAACTTGACTACGCTAGATAATAAGCCCTTGGAGAGCTCCAGGGAGCCAATGCCGCCAAGTAATGAAAAAACAACATTTTTTACTTTGTTTTCTGAAAAGGAGACGTTATAGACTTCGGCAATTTCCTTTAGCATTTTAACTTGTACGGCAGTTATGCCGATTAGGTCGAAAACTGGTACTGGTACTGCGCCGACACCGAGTGACCACAACATGTTTCTTTTAACGATAGCTTGCACCTGTTTCTTTTTGTCTTCAGGTTGGTCTTCAAGCACGGCTTTCTGTTGTGTGTCAGTTTCTTTCTGTTGTGTATCAGTTTCATTCTGTTGCGTGTCAGTTTCATTCTGTTGCGTGTCAGTTTCACTCTGCTGTGTGTCAGTCTCATCCACAACCTTTTTTTCCTGTTTGGGTTCTTTTGTAGCCATATTTAAGCCTCTTCCAGTGGTTAAATTAATTCAAAATGGTTATCTGGTTTGTGAATGCTCATAACTCGAATCTGATGCAAGCACCACTACCAGTCCGACGATGGGTGTTAAGACCATTGATCCGAAAAAATAACCCCAAAATCCCATTTTTTTGTGCCTTCCCAAAAAGCCAATTAATAAGCTTGATAGAAAGAGTAGAAATATACCCGGTATCATGAGCGATAAATTCTCTTTTGGAAACTGTAGCTCTGTTTTTGTCTTACTGGCTGCATGGCTTTTTGCAATATATATTTCACGTGTATCTGGTCCAAGCCTGATTGAGTCTGCCATACATTACAAAGCCTTAGTTAATGTTTGTTGGGTAAAATAATAGTAAAATTAAGATGCAGCCAAGTAACTCGCTCTAGATTAAAGCAGGGGTGTCTGGGGGTGTCAATGTTTACTTGGAAATAATGAAAAGTGGTATAAGTTCATATATTTTGCCATAAGACTTTGGCCGTTATCCGGGACGGAGATTAGGAGGGAGGAGAACAGAGTTCCAGAATGCGAGATTCTTTTCGCCAGATTTATGCGGACAGAAGTGAGGAGCTACGGTAACATACTCATTTAAACCATAAAAAATTACTATGTGATATTGATGGCTAAAGCAAAAGCACAAACTCTGGAAGTGGGCGGTTTTAGGAGTAAAATTAAAAAAATATACCGGAAGCATTACCTTAAACTTGTGGTTCTGACGCTGATAGTATTATTTGTAGTCGTATTATTGGCGAAAAGGATTTTTATTATTATTCCCCCAGGAGGGCAGGGGGTGCTTTTCCGCATATTCACTGGTACCGATATCTCCAGAACCTATGATGAAGGGCTAAATATTATTTCCCCCTTGAATAAGATGATTCGCTATAACATACGGATTCAACAGCGCAGGGAAAATATTACTATTTTATCCAAGGATGGCCTACCGATAACCATAGAGTATTCAATCAGATTTCGTCCCAAAATAGACTTGTTACCAATATTGCATAAGACTATTGGTCCAGATTATTTTGAAAAAATTGTGCTTCCCGAATTTAACGGTGCGATACGTGACGTGATGTCAGATTATCGTCCAGACGAGCTATACGCAATGCATCGTGATGTTGTGCAAAGGGAGATTGTCAATATTGTCTTGAAGCAAACCGGCGAAAAATATATCAACATTGATGATTTTTTGCTTCTTAACATCGAGCTTCCACCGATGGTGCGCCAGGCTATTGAGAAGAAACTGTCCCAGGAGCAGTTGAGTTTTGAATACCAGTACAGGGTTGAAGTGGCAAAACTTGAAGCCAAGAGAAAACTCATTGAGGCTGAAGGGATTAGAAATTTCCAACAAATCGTGTCCGATGGGATTTCATCAAGCTATCTGAAGTGGAGAGGAATTGAAGCTACCCTTGAGCTTTCCCAGTCTCAAAATGCCAAGGTTGTTGTGATTGGAAGTGGGGCGAGTGGGTTGCCATTGATCCTGAATCTGGATTCTGAAAAACAGGGGGAAATGCAGAAGGTATTAAAAGGCAACAAGAAGGGCTCTACACAAGACACTAAGTCTATCCCTGATTCTATTAATGAAATCAAATCCGAAAGTAACAAGGAATTTGGTAATGAGATGATAACCACTGGAGAGGTGGGAATCAATCTGAACCCGCTAGCCAAATAAAAAGTAGAGAGCCTGATTAAAGCAGGTATTGATTAAAACCAGCGGGTAAGTCCGTTTCAATAATACAAACCAATGTTAGATATCATATTCGAAACATCAAAAAAATCAGGAAAAAGTATTATCGTCTTTGGCATCATTTCCGGTATGTCCAGTGTCGCGATGCTTGCTGTCCTGAATGATGCTACGACAAACGTTCAGCAAGGCGAAGTGAACTATCAGAGCTTTATACTTTTTCTAATAGCGCTGGTTCTCTCTTCTTTTTCACGCAAAATTTCTCTGAATCGCGCTGATGTCATCGTGGAAGATGTTGTTATGACTATCAGGAACCGTATTACTGACAAGATCAGAAAATCCAGTCTGCTGTCTTTCGAAAAAATTGGGAAGGAAACCTATTATGTTTCGTTGACACAGCACACTCGATATATTTCCGATTCCTACTTAATGGTTATGAATGCCTTTCAGTCTTCCATTATTCTTGTTGGCTGTGTCATTTATATTGGTTTCCTGTCGATTCCTTCTCTTATTATTTCTATTGCTATCATTTTTTCGGGGGTTGTTTTTTATTTGAAAAAAACCAGGGAAGCCTCAAGAAGCCTGGTTGTTGCCTCTGATCGAGAAAAAGATTTTTTTGCCTTATTTGAGCACATTCTAAAGGGGTTTAAGGAGTTAGCCCTGTCGCGCAGGAAAAGCCGGGGAATCTTTAATGAGTTTAATCGTGTTTCGGACGAAAGCGAGCGACTCAAAATATCCGTAAGTGGAAAGCTTATCGAGATTACGATGATGTCTCAGGCCAATATGTATTTTCTCATTGCCATGCTGCTTATTGTCCTGCCTTTTTTGCAGATTACTTCCTATGAAACGATTCCTGAACTTATTGTCGCTATTCTGTTTCTGTGGGGGCCTTTGGAAACTATTGTTGGCGCTATTCCACATTATGCCAGGGCAAAAATGGCGGCTGTGGAACTTGATAAGCTGGAAAAAGAACTGGACAAAAGAAGAGATTTTCTCGAGCCCGCTAAAAAGACAAGCAGACGCGATAAAGGTAAATTTCTTACTGATTTCGGATTGCAAAAATATAAGTATATTCATAGTGATATAAATGGAGAGCCGTTGTTCACCTTTGGTGAACTGGGCTTCAGGGTATCGAAGGGGGAAATTGTTTTTATTACCGGCGGGAACGGATCAGGCAAAACAACTTTGTTCAAATCACTGACGAGTTTATATTCTGCCGATTCAGGGGACATCATACTGAACGATATACCATTGGTTCAGAAAGATTACCGTCAATACCGGGAAAATTTTTCTGCAATTTTTTCTGACTTTCACCTTTTTGAGAAACTGTACGGTATTAAAGGCTTGAAAAAAGCAAAGGTTGATGAGCTGTTAAAACGCCTTGGGATTTATGAGAAGACTTCGTTTAAGGCAAGAAAGTTTTCTAATCTGCAGCTTTCACTTGGGCAAAGAAAAAGGCTGGGTATTGTCGTCGCTTTACTGGAGGAAAGGCCAATTCTTCTGCTTGATGAGCCGGCTGCCGAGCTTGATCCAGAGTTTCGCAGATACTTTTATGAAACACTCCTGCCGCAGTTCAGGGATGAAGGGCGAACGATTGTGGTAATCACTCATGATGATCGCTACTTCTCCTGTTGCGACCGTCTGATAAAAATGGAATCAGGGTTGATTCTTGATGAGGAGGGGGAATGATTCTTTTTTCCGCTTTACAGAAAGAAGCTGGTTCCCGACCAAAGTACTTTTTTCTGATTGCTGCAATCGGCGGTGTTGCTAATGGGGCGCTTCTCTCGGCGTTGAGTGCTATTGCTTCCAGTGGTACTTCTGGACCTAAAATCGAGATCATTTTGTTGGTTTTTTCCATGATGGTGATTTACTATTTCACCAGAAGATATACGTTGAAAACTACTCATAACATGATTGAAACAGCAATTAATTCAATCAGGAAAAGGATTGTTTACAAAATTCACTACGTTGGATTATATGCCTTTGAAGGTCTGGATAAATCAAAAATATACAATTCGTTAACGCATGAAACCCAGGCGCTATCCAATTCAATTAACATGATTGTTATTGCTTTTCAGGCAAGCATTATCATTGTTATTTGTTTACTTTATATTGGCTATGTGTCTATCCCTACACTTATTGTCATGCTGGCAGGATTTCTATTGGGTGCTCATTCCTACATACAGATTCGGGACAAGGTGAATCGGCTCCTGGATAAAACCATGAAAAAGAATATAGAAGTTTTTACGGCATTCCGGCAGGTTCTTGATGGTTTTAAGGAACTAAAGCTGAATGCCAGAAAAGACGAAGCAGTATTTCAGGAGTTCAATGAAGTTAATGAAGAGCTAAAAATCTTGAATGTCACTGCCAGTGATCATTTTGTAAAAAGTCAGGTTTACACGCAAAGTTATTTTTATTTTCTTATCGGAGTTGTAGTTTTTTTGCTTCCGTATATTGCCTCAATAGATGCTGCTACTGTTAAAAATGCGACGATAGCGACATTGTTTATGATTGGGCCGATATTGATAGTGCTGATAGCCGTGCCAGAAATCTCAAAAGCCAATGTTGCCGTTGAGTTTTTGTATGAACTGGAAAAAAATCTTGATGAAATGCAGATGGAGAAATATGAGGAGAAAGGGGATGCCCCTTCTTTGGAGACCTTCGACAAGATAGTTTTTGAAGATATTTCCTTCAGTTATCGCAACGAGAAGAATGCAAAAGGCTATACGGTTGGTCCCGTTAATATGACAATTGAAAAAGGGGAAATACTTTTTCTTGTCGGAGGTAACGGAAGCGGCAAAACGACTTTGCTTAAACTGTTGACAGGACTCTATAAACCGGAATCAGGAAGAATACTGGTAGATGGGGTAGAAATAAAAGGGCAGTCGTTGTTTGATTACCGGGAACTGTTCTCGGGCATTTTCGATGATTATCATCTTTTTGATAAACTTTATGGTGTCGAAGAAAGCGATGCCGATGAAGTCAATCAGCTGATTGAAATGATGGAGTTGTCGGGAAAAACAGGTTTTCAGAAAAGACGCTTTACCAATATTTCTCTTTCTCAAGGGCAGCGCAGAAGGTTGGGTCTGATCGTTTCAATGCTTGAAGATAAACCTGTCATGATCTTTGATGAATGGGCGCAGGATCAGGCACCTCATTTTAAACAATTCTTTTATCAGGAATTGATGCCTGAACTTCAACGCAAGGGGAAGACCCTGATTGTGATTAGTCATGATGACCGCTTCTTTGATGCTGCTGACAGAAGGATTGTTATGGAATATGGAAAAATGAAAACAGTTTCTTCGTCGTAAACTTTTTCTTTGAAAGGATGTTATTTGTTCTGGTCAACCCATAGCGGATACTTTCAATTCGGACTTTTCATAGTTAACCCTAACGTTGCAATGTCATTAAGTTAAGCCAAACTTTCTGCTTTTTGTAGGTTGGTGGTGAGCTTGCGAACCCCAACACCATCGGTCCCGTTGGGGTTCGCAAGCTCACCACCAACCTACGATATACCGCCATTTGTTCACTTAATGACATTGCCTAACGTTGCATATTACCGGAGCAGGCTAAATGAATACTGTTGCATTCGGAAAGTACCTTGTATATAGGCATTAAATTTAGCGAGGGGTATTCATTAATACCGACTTTTTAGTAAATTCAGTTAGTCGGCTTCCGGGATATTATTCTGCGTCTTTGTGACCTTTATGTTAAAGAGTGTGGATGATTTTTTAAAAGCATGAACTGCCACGAAGGCTGTGTGGATTAGGCCTTGCCTTGTAGTTGAAGGACGATGGCTTCGTTTTCCAGAGTGGAGGTATCCTGGGTGATTTCCTCTCCGGCGGCGATGGTGCGTAGCAGACGGCGCATAATTTTTCCGGAGCGGGTTTTGGGTAGGTTATCAGAAAAACGCATGTCATCAGGTTTGGCAATGGAGCCGATTTGCTTGGCAACCCAGTTACGTAGTTCGGCGCTCAGTGCTGTGTCGATGCCATCTGCCGGGCGCTCACCACGCAGTACGACAAAAGCAAAAATGCTTTCACCTTTGACATCGTGAGGCCGACCCACCACGGCGGCTTCGGCGACTTTGGGATGTGCCACGAGTGCAGATTCTACCTCCATGGTGCCGAGACGGTGGCCGGAAATGTTGAGCACGTCGTCGATGCGTCCCATGATCCAGAAATAACCGTCTTCATCACGACGGGCGTTGTCACCGGCAACGTAGAGTTTGCCGTCGAACATTTCCCAGTAAGTGTCGTAATAACGCTGATCATCACCCCACACGGTACGGATCATCGATGGCCAGGGTTTGCGAATCACTAGCACACCACCTTGGTTGGGTTCGGTGATGGAGTTGCCCTCGGCATCGACAATATCTGCGGCGATGCCGGGCAGGGGCAGGGTGCAGGAACCGGGTTTGGTGGCCACGGCACCGGGTACGGGAGCGAGCATGTGCGCACCGGTTTCGGTCTGCCACCAAGTATCAACAATAGGACAGCGTTCGCCACCGATGATTGTGTGGTACCACATCCAGGCTTCGGGATTGATGGGTTCACCTACCGTGCCGAGTAAGCGGATACTGTTCAAGTCATATTGATTTGGGAAATCATCTCCAGCCTTCATCAAGGCACGGATGGCGGTGGGTGCGGTGTAAAAAATCGTGACCTTGTGGTCGGCGCAAATTTTCCAGAAACGCCCGGCGTCCGGTACTGTGGGTGCGCCTTCGTACATCAGCATGGTGGCTCCCACGGCCAGTGGTCCGAAGGCGACAT
>Ga0316202_10000663_pt1 | contig 34116 bp, 51 predicted proteins | sample 3monrhotite_MG_FD_204934 | JGI IMG/M metagenome (GOLD analysis project Ga0316202, IMG submission 204934) | Microbial mat bacterial communities from mineral coupon in-situ incubated in ocean water Damariscotta River, Maine, United States -... | ecosystem: Environmental > Aquatic > Marine >...
TTTGTAAATCTTGATGTATTTCTTTTTTCTGTTATTTGCCTTTGCTTTTCAAATGCATCTCGCCATTTAACATTACTCATCTCTGATTTGTTTTATTTTTTTTATTGCCCAGTTAACACCACTTGTACCACCCCATAAATTCCAAGCTACATAGCCATTATCTTTCCATGGTGTATCTTTAAATTTGGGATCAATAGTTGCATTCTCTCTGTGCCTGTTAAATTGTGCCATTCTAGCAACAGTACTTTCAGATAAACTTTCCCTTTTTGATAAACTCGATGCTCTTTGCCAGCCAACTGATGTGCCACCTCTCACCTCATCTCTGCCATATTTTTCACGCCAATCAATCATTCGCTTAGCATTATTACTAGCACTTTGTGGGTAATCATTATAAGATGCTTTTAATTCAATGCTATCTTTGACCTCAATATTACTTATTGGATTTTTTTTTTTACTATCCTCATCAGCTAATGGCTGTGGATCTGCAAAATCAATATCACTACCAGATGCTGGAATTAAGTTAGCTGGTATATAATACTCATCTAATATTGGATTGTCCTCATCATGTGCATAAGACATTGCGGCTCTCTTTTCATTTGGAGTTAGCCACCATGCCTTTGACATTTGATCAACCACTTTGTCAGTTTCCTCTTGTAATTCTGGTATTACACTAAAATCATATTCAATGCAAATATTATCACCATACATTGGAGCTAGCCATCTGTTTAATTCATCTTGTATTTTTAAAAGCTCTGGTATAACACAATTTTGATATAATGCTTTTTTAGCTTCTTTTACGTTATTATAGGTGCTAGATTCTGTATTGTTTAAAAGCGTAACTGGTACGTTATAGATATTACAAAGATCTTTTATAGATGCATTGTATTGCTCGATTAAACTCATGTCAGATGCATTTAATCCAAAGTTAACCCAAGATAATTTCTTTGGTGTAATAATAATATCACCAGCTTTTTTACTGCCTTGATGATCTTTTCTAAATTTATCTTTTAATTGTTGAGCTTGTACCTCATTTAAATCACCCTCATCACTCATTAATAAACCTCTAGCTGTTTGGTTTTGTAAAAACTTAACACCACTTTCAACTGCTTCATTGTTAGTAGTCATTGATCTTAAACCAGCTTTCAACGGTGATTGTCCATAAAGATGTGAACCAGTACCATCAAAGTATGGGTTAAAATCTTTAATGTGGCACATCTGTTCTGCTGGTATGTGATATGTGCCATTGTATTCAATAGTATATGATTCAACTGGCTTCATTATACCCCCAGAATTTATTTCCATAATCTGGCTGGGCATAATGTAAAGCTCAGTATATTTATTAATGTTATCACCAGTTTCTGGACCAATACCATAAATGTATCTGTTGCCAGTTAGTTTACCAAATGCAATCATTTCAGTAATCCAAGATGAATAAGATTGAGCTGGGTTTGGTCGTTCCAATAGTTTATGTAGTTCTGTATGCTCTAATTCAACTAATGCGTGTTTCTTTAGCATCTGAGCTTTGATCATAACATTAGGATCACAAATGCCACTTGATAATGCCTTATATCTTTTATAATCACCATCATTAACCTTTTCATAAATGTGATATGGAATTGTAGATGCCGCCTTTGTAATAAGGTTTATAATAGAATAAATAGTAGCATTTTTTCTATAACCATCATTAATATAAGTTTCATCATTTTCAGTATTCCAAACAATAGTATTACCGAGCCAATTATAAATAGCTCTGTTGTATTGTTCACTTGTATTTTGGGATTTTGTATTTATTAGTGATTTAAATTTATCAAAGAAAGTTGCCATTAATTTAAAATTTTATGTAAAAATACAAAATAATAAATTCTTTTATTATACAACAAAAAAATCATTTCTATTTCGCCACCTACTGTAAACACAATATCTGATCGAATCTAGCAAATGGTCCGCTTGGTTAGATTTTGGTTTATTGATTATCGTGCCATCTTTTAGCTCATCATAAATATATGATAATTGTTCTTTTAATATGTTTGATGATTCCTCACTAACATAAATATCAAATTCTTTTAATAAGCTAATACCAGCATTAATACTTCCTTGACCTTTTACAGCACCCTTTGCCCATATACTCATTTGCCTAAGCTCCTCAATACTTTTTGGCTCAGCACTATCACAATACATTAGCATATCATCTAGCTTTTGCTTTTTAATAAACTGAGCAATATCTCTGTTTGTCATTCCTTTTTTATAAATAAGCTCATGAATGTATAAGCTGTTATTATGTTTGCCAACTTTTACAATAGCTAAATTGTCCTGGGAAAATCCAAAATCACATCCAAGCACCTCATCATCTAATTCTGGAAAATCTTTATGTGGTATGTAATTCCAATTTTTAAATATTTGCTTTTCACTAAATACAGCTCTTTGTCCTTCACCATACACTCGCCAATAATCTGGATCTCGTTCTTTGATCCTTTCAATTTCATCAACTAACTCTTTAGGCAAAAACTTATTGTCTTTGTATGTTGAGATAAATAAGTTTGCATCATCTCTCTCAGCTAGATCATAAAGATAATGTACTGGATCAGATGGGTTAAAATCAATAAAGATTTGTTTTCTTGTTCTCATGAATAGCTGATTTGTGTCCTCAATAAAAAGTTCATTTCCCTCATTTATCCAAAGTATATCCCTTGCAGATCCTCTAATTTTTTGAGCATCATCAGCACTAAACATTTCTAAAAGATGCCCATTAAATTCAAATGTGTTTTCTGACTTATTATGCACCCCATTCCAGTAAATACCTAATTGCCTTGATATATGTAGAAAATCTCTTAGAACTGATCTTTTAAGTGCTGGTAATGTTTTCCTAACTATGCTAATAGTTATTGGCTTCTTTTCAGTAGTCATTAGATACAAACAATATTGCATCAAGCTCCAGGATTTACCAGATCTTGTACCCCCTTGAAATATATTTAATCTAGCTTTAGAGTTGACTGCTTGATAAAATTGCTTATTACAAAACTCAGTTACTCTTTTTGGTTTGCTGGTGTCCATTCAATAATTTTGCTTTCAATAGAGCCATCATGTTGTATTTCTTGCCTTTCAACATAACCTCTTTTTTTTCCTTTTGTTTTTAGTAGAAATATTGTTGCTGTTGTATTGCCATCCCTTATTTGCTCATGCAGTTGGCTCTCTGCAAAATCTAAAGCTACATTTTGTAACTCATCAACTTTTGCTTTAAACTTTTGATCCTTATTGTAATAATCATAATAGGTTGCTCGGTTACAACCTACGTTTTCGCAAGCTGTTGTAACCACACCTAATGAAAGCTCAAGTGCCTCTAATAATTTCTTTTTTATAGTGTTGGTTTTGTTGGCTCTAGTCATGCCACAAAATTACATAAAAAAAAGGGAGTTATACAAACCCCCTTTAATTACCTAAATCCATTACAACTGAATGCTGGGTTTTATATTAGGTTTTATTTTATTGCATCATATACTTTAGCCATATTACAGTCATCAACTTGGTTGCCCTCATAATTATCCTTACAAAAATATTGACCAAAGAAAAATGCTGGTTTATCTGGTGATGTCCATGTATCACCTGATATTACACCCTCTGAAAAAACTTTCTTTTTAATTAAACTACTCAAAACCCCTCTTAATATTTTTAAAGGAATTTTTGTTGCCTCTGCAATTTCATAAGTTTCGATTGCCCAATAAGTAACCGCCTGGTGCATATCATCTTCAAATGTTTTATCTGAAAACTTAATCTCATTACACCATGCTCTAATAACTTGTTTTTCTAATTCTGTAAATTTTGTGAAATTTTTAATAATTGTACTCATAATTGTAATTTTTAATTTATATAATTTGTTTGTTTGTTAAGTCAAATATACAAATATTCTTTTAATTACAAAATATATTTTCAATTATTTGTTGTTTTTTTTATTATACAGATATAAATAGAGATCCCAAATTTTATCACTTGCATCTTTTTGAGATGTATATGTGTGAGGTGATTTAATTAATGTGCCATCATCATTAATCTCAATAAATACTGCTTTAGATTCTTTTATAGGAACTATATAAACCTTAATATTATTTTCTAAACACCAGGATTGTGCTTTTAAATATTTATTCATTCTGTTCCAGAAATTATATCTTTTTTGTTTTCATCTTCAACAAGTAATGCAAACCCTAAAAACAGATAATTTAAAGCATCTGAATACCGACTATCTATTGGCTCAGCTTGATGCATATTCTGATCACCAGCATGGCTCAAAATAGCTTGTATGTGCTTATTAAAAAATGTACCCCAAACAATAAATGGAGTTGTATTTAAACTTTTTGCTGTTTGTTTAAAATTGTTTAATACATCAATACTTTTGTTTGTGTATTCTGGTTGCTTAGCATCCATTATATCCTGAGCTTTGTCTAAGATATATTGTCTAGTTTCTTGAAATTCTTTTTTATTCATGTTATTTTTATGTTATTTCTATGTTAAAATAATTTTGTTTGGTTTGTATTTATTCTCTTATTAGCAACATCGATATAATCTTTATTTATTTCAAATCCTATATAATTTCTATTCATATTAACACAAGCTAAACCAGTAGTTCCACTTCCCATAAAAGGATCTAAAACTAAATCATTCTCTTTTGTAAAATGTTCTAAACATAATTTTGGCAAGGTTAAAGGAAAAACTGCACTATGATTTCTGCCACCTTTGTCAACAGGAAATTTCCACACATTATGAGTATATTTTTTAGTATAATATTTCCCTATTGGATGTTTACTTAAAATAAAAATATATTCTATTGCATTTGTTAATCTATTATTCATGGGAATTGGATTATTTTTATGCCATATAATTATATCATTAATAAAATATCCATGTTTTTCCCTTAATCTGTTTATTATATCAAATGGTCGCATTACTCCAGTTTCACCATAACTAAATCCTAAATTTAAACAAGCTATTCCATTTTGTTTTAATTTAATTTTTATAGTTTCAAAAAAATCTACAATAACATATAAAGGTTCGCCGACATCTGCTGTATAATGAAACCCTGTGCCTCTTTGATATTTATGGCTTGAATTATAATAAGGGGGTGATGTAATTATACAATCAATACTATTATCTTCTAATGTCTTTGATAGTTCGACTGCACTTCCATTATATATTTGATTTATTTTCATAGTTATTATTTAAAATGGTACGTTATCTTTTATTACTTGTATTTTCTTTTCGCCTTGATATATTTCTTTATAGATGCCACCATTATCAAAATCTGGAGCTATCTCAAAATCACCTAATTGTCCGTTCTCTTTTCTTTTAACCTTTTCAACATGAAATCGAACAACATCACTTTTATATTTAGTTTTTTGCCCAATGCATCTATAAGCAATTAAACCATTGTATGCCTTATTAAAAAAATCAGCTGAGCCAGAAATATCATATAATGTTGGCTTTTTATAAACACCGCCCTCACTTTCAATTTTTCTTGGATGTGCTACTAAAAATAAATGAGTGTTTGTCTGTTGACAAAATTGTGTTATTTGACTAAGTATTTTGCCTATATAACTATGATCTCTTTGAGCCGAATGATCAAGCATATTCCAAGGATCAATAACACAAACATTTATACCCTTTTGAAATACAAGCTCCCTAAATGCATTTAAAATGCCTTTTAAAGTTAAATTTTCTAAGTCAATTTTAATCCAATAAAAATGATCTTCAATAAAATCTTTAGTATTATTTAAATCATCACTATTGCAATTTTTTTCATTTAGTTTATTTGCTATTCTTTTAATATGTCCCTCATAAGGAAAACTCTCTGGCGAAAACATTGCACATCTAAAATCATGCTTAGTAGCTAAGTTGCAAAGTATTTGATCTAATATATCTGATTTACCACTATTAGGAATTCCACTAACAACTGTCCATTCACCAAATGCCATTTTAAAATAGTCATCAGATCCTGGTAAGCCAATAGAATAATTAGTTATGCCATTTTCATTATAATTTAAAACATCTTGCCAGATATTATCAATATTTAAAACACCCTCTAATGGAAAGTTTTTAGCTTCCTTAATAATATTTCTAAGTGTTTCAGCTCCCTTTTCAATTAGAACCTCATTAGCATCTTTATATTCACCAAACTCAACATATTTACAACGATAGTTGCCAAATCTTCTAGCCAGCTCATTTCTTAATTGTAAACCAGCATCATCATTATCGGTACAAAGTATTATTTCTTTTTTATCTTCAAAATACTCAAAACAATTATCTAGGTATTCTAATTTCTGTGAACCTTTACTAGCACCATTTGGAACTGAGCAAACAGAATACAAACCAGCTTCATGTAAACTTAGTGCATCCATTTCACCCTCAACAATGTAAACTCTATTTAATTCTTTTATATTATCAATACCATAAAATATAAGCTCAGCACCAGAAACTAATTTAAAATTCTTTTCACCATCTCTATATTTTACATTTACAATTTCATTATTTCTATAATAATTAAAATTTATACATCTTCTTTTGGCTTTAACTTGTGGCATATATTCTAAAGATTCGCCTATTTTCCAATGTATTAAAGTTGGTTCTGTTATGCCTCTATTGCCAAACCATTTAATTACTCTATCGGCAATGTTGGAATTTACTTTTGGTGGTAAAACAAATTCAACTTTTTTCTTAAACTTAATACCTACATTACCACCCCAGCCACAATGATGGCAATTATATAACCCATCATCAATATTAACTGACAAACAATCATCAGTTTTGTTTTTTCTTTCATGTGAGCATTTTGGGCATTTAGTTTTAACAGATCCAGTTGATCTTTTTAGGTTAATACCTAGAGCTGTTAAGTCATTATAGTGATTCATAAATAAAAATATTTTTTAAATATAGAAATTTATTTTAAATATTTAATAAAAATAATAATTCTTTTTTTGTTAATAGATTGCTTTTTTCAATAACATAGGATTTTACCTTAGTCATTCTTTTATTACAATCTTGGAAAATAATATTGTTTAAACTAAAACCCTCAAAAGTATAATTAGGATAATTGCTAGTAAACAAAGCAAATATTTTACAATCAGTATTAGCATATTCTGGAATCATTAATGGGTGATGTTTTTTCCTATTTACTTTAACATCGACAGAATGCCCTAGCCAATTAGCATCATAATTATCAGTTTTTAAAACTTTGCTAATATTATGAATTTTAAAATCTGGATATAAATTATTTTCCCTAGCAAATATAAATTCACCACCAAACCCAGTTATATTTAAATCTAGCTCGGACTTAGGATTTACTGTCTTAGAACCATCCCAGCCAGTTTTTATTTTATTGTTATGCCTTTGCTCAGCTGATAATTTAACAATAGCTTGTTCGTATTCATCTAAGCTGTAAACTTTGCCAACAATCATTTAACAAACTTTTTAAGCTCCTCAATTTCATTTCTATTTAATATTTGTGATAAATTAAATTCATTGAGTTTATTATATTTTGTTATTGCACCTAATCTTTGTGAGCCATCAGGATCATTATACAATTTGTATTCTTGTATGCCTTTAATTTTATAAAAGCATTTTGGTTTATTATATTTTCTATGATTTTCGATAAATCTATGGATAAACATAATTCCATTTTTATCTTGGTTCCTTAGTTTTAATAATGTCAAAAAATTATTTTTCCAAAAATCATCATCTCTAGCACTTTTAACAGCTAAATATATTTCATCAAGATCATATTTATCTATTCTAACACATCTGTCTAAACAAACAAACCAATCTTCTTTTTGTTTAGTAGTTTTTGGCTGATATCTTAAATCAAATAATTTAACAAAGTGAGGAAATGCATTTTGCATTTTATCAGTTTGTGTAATATTACTTTTTATAGTATGTATATTATTAATATTACTTTGTGGTTCATTTTGCGGTTTCGGTTTTTGAGGTTTCGGTTTTTGAGGTTTCGGTTTTGCTTTTAGTATATAATTAAAACCTTTAAACTTACCTTTGTCAGTTACCCTTTCCCTAACAATATAACCAGCATCTATAAGCTCATTTAGCTTACGACCAATAGCACCTTTAGATTCTTTAAAATGCCCACAAATAAATTGTATTGTTATTTCTTGTTCAGCTTTGTGAGAAAATAAATAAGCAAACAAACCAGTAGCACCAACTGTAATATTTTTGTGCCTAAATATTGAGCTAGGTATAATTGTAAAGTTATCAAACTTTTTAGGTTTTAAAATCTTATTGTATTTCATAAATAAGTAAAGTAAAGAAATTATTGTTTGTCAATCAAACCTTTAATTCCATCACAAAATGTTTTTAATTCTCTAAAAGTATCGAAAAACTGATTATAAGATATTTCATCTTCTTCATGCATGAACCATAAAAGCTCCATGAGCAAATCAAATTCTGCTTCACTTGCCACACCAATAAATTTATAATTGTATTTAAAATCATCAGTTGAGCTTTGTGTCCACCTTACTCGTTGTTCGACTTCCTCAAAGAATATTTTTTTTGATTTCGCCATTATTTATTATTAAAATAGTTATCTATTATTTCTAAGCACTCATCTAAATTATTACTCCAAACAGCCACCCAGTTAGCATTATTAAGCTCTTTAAGCCACTTTTTCTGTGTTTCGGTAGGTTTATTATACCCAGCTTTTAATTCAATGGCTAATCCGTTCTTTGTTTTATTTGGATCAAATATCATAATATCTGGAATACCTGGCTTAGTGCCTAAGTATTTCATTTTATATCTCTCAAATGGAGTTCTTTTACCCTCATTAGCAACATGAGTAAATAATGCTTTTGGATATTTTAAAGCTATATATCTCATAACTTGGTTTTGCAAAACATCTTCTTTTCCAAGATACTTTTGATATGGGTTACTTTTCATAAAGTTTTTTTATAAAATTAAAAAATATTTAGTCAACATCAGCCATAATGTAAATAATTCTTTTCATTTCATTATTATTATCTTTTAATCTTTTCACTTTACTCTCTAATCTTTTGATATTATTTTTCAAATTACTATTTTCTAATAAGTAATAATTATGGTTAAGAACTAATTGATCTATTGTCTTTTTTGTTTTTGGAATAAAATAATCTTCTTTAACCTCACTAACAATTTTTTGAAATATTACGTTTCTACTTTTATCATGTTTAATTATATATGGCAACTCTTTTAAACTATGCATTACAGTAGCATGATTTTTTTTAACTGTTTTACTAATTTTACCAAAACTCATTTTACCAAAATTTCTGCATAAATAGTAATAACAACCCCTTGCAAAAACATAGTCAAATTGTCTAGTTATTTTATCTAGTTTTAGTTCAGTATGCTTTTCAACAATACTTTTATATAGATCATATTTGTTTTTATAATATATAGGAACCATCTTCATGTGTTTTGTGCCATTCATAACTTGTTTGTATGCCAGTTTGTAAATATTTTTCCCATTGTCTTAATGCATTTTTATAACCCATTCGACCAAATTCAATGTCCTTTTCATCTAATGTATAAACTTCAACAGTATATGGATATTTAGTTTGACAAGCAATAAATTTGAAATTATCAATATTACAAACATCCATATAAAATGCCGCTTGTAAATGATAACCCCAGTTATATACATCTCTTTTAAAAGCACTAGGTGAATTGTCTTGGCAAGTTTTCACATCACTAATAAAATTAGAAACAGTATTTATACAATCTGGTCGCACCCTTACATCAATGCCATTCATTTTAGTATAATGTGAAAGCTCCATTTCACCTTTACAATAATGCTGAGCTAATTTATTTTTTTTAAATTCTTGGGTTATAGATTTAATTATTTCATGAGTGTCAGATTCTAAAACAATCTTATTGCCAGCTAATTCAATTTGTTTTTTATACTCCTCTTTGCCAACTTTTGTTCTTTTATCAATTTTATGTATTACATGGTAAATGTCATGAAATTCATGTGGCTCTAATATAGCTTGATGAACAGCTGTGCCAAGTGCCATTGCTGGTGATTCTTTAAATTTTCTATTTAAAAAATGAAATACTGATTTTTTGTAAATCTCTTTTAAACCACTAGCACTTATAGAATTGTGTGAATGATATACCTCATTAGTGTCTTTAATTATTTTCATTGCCTACTATTTGATTTTTTAATATTGATTTTATAAGTTTTATATTAAATTTTTTTTGCTCATTTCTATTATTAAAATGCATTTTATATCTACACCATTTATGTGTTGATTCAATAGAACTGCTAAAAAATAAATCTTTAATTAATTTACCCCAAATTCTCATTGGTCGATAAATTTTAATTTCTTTAGTTACTTTCATAATATAATTTTTAAAATGAATTTTAAATTTAAAAAAATATTTTTAATTATTCAAATAAATTATAAAAAAAAGGCACAAAATTAATTATGCCCTTTTATTTCCCTTTGTTTGCCAGTATTAAAAAGAGAATTACTTTATGTCCTTTTCAATAATTTTACCTTCTAAGTCAACTATTGTGTACCCATGTGATTTTAATATATTAATACACTTTTTAATTTCTTTGACTCTTTGTTGGATTTTATAATATTCAAAAGTTTCACCATTAATTGGCATAATTAAAATGGTAAATCATTTTCACCATTTTGTGATGGTGCTGATGATTGTGATTGATTTTCGTTAGATATTTTCCAACCTTGAATTGAATTAAAATACTTAACCTCTCCTTGTGGGTTTGTCCATTCTCTACCTCTCAAGTTTACACCAATACTAACATTTGATCCGACTTTATATGCATCTAAAACAGCACATTTATCTTGTACAAATTCCACTAAAATATCTTGTGGATAATCTTCAACAGTTGTTATAACAACCTCTCTTTTTTTAAAACCCTTTTCACCATATTCTTTGGTTGGGTTAATTAATTTAATTACTCCTTTTACTTCCATGTTATTTAATTTTAAATTTATTGTTAATTTCAGTTCTATAATCGTTTTTCATTCTGTATTGCTTAATAATTCTTTGAGCTTCTTGTTTATTGCTTTTCAATACAGCATTTTTTTGATCTTCATTCAACCAAGGTCGGTTATCTTCTTGTTTTTCTGGTTGATTTTTAACAGCTGTTTGAACCTCATCAGCTGATGCAATAGCTGTATTAATTCCAATGCCCAAATAACCTAATGCCCTACCTAAAGCACTAGTAAAACCATTTTCAACAAATGATGTTTTATTAATATAGCTTGAATCTCTATATTCTTGAGCATGAGCAACAGCCATTTCAAATCCATCTGGATTTATTATGGTTACTTTAAATAACCCCTCTTTTTCATCTAAGGAAACAAGCTCCTCAGAAATTCGCCAACCTTTAAATTGTGGTTGCGATCTAAAATATATCAATCTCTCATTGACTGTAATATATTCTTTGCCTTTAATGTTTACTGATTTCATAAATAATAGTTTTTTTTAAATTAATCTGTTAATGTCGAATCCAGAGTTTTTTAATTTAGTAATATCATCAACAGTTAATCGCCCTGGATTCTCAATTTTGCTTTTAAGTGTTGGCATGGTACAACCTAAGATTGTACAAATTTGGTATCGCTTAAATTTTAACCTCTTAAGCTCATTCCTAAAGTGAATTTCAAATATCATATTTTGTTATTTAGCATACAAAAATAAAAAAATATTTTTAAATAAAAGAATTATTTTGATTTATTTTACAAAAACGAAACCCCAAAAGTGTTAGGCACTAGAGGGGTTTCTCAGCAAACAAGGAAAAGAAAAAAGTTTAAAACTTTATTAAAAAATCAGATGCTAAGTCATCATTCTGATTTGGTATATGCATTATAACATTATATGTATTTTTTTTGACATTATAGGACATTGAATCTATATAGCAACTAACTGGTTCTTGTAAAACACTAGATCCAAAGTTAATCCATACTTTATTATGTAACCCTAATGGCAATATATTATTATTGTAAAAATCGCCCTCATATCTAATTACAAAATCTCTGTAATCATTTATGACTTGTTGACTTGTAATTTGTTCTATTGATTTTAAGTAATTTGTTTTATCTCTCGATCTATAAAATTCACCATCTATTTTTGCATATTCTTGATTGGTTAATATTAAACCATCTAAATTTAATAAACCAGAAAAATTACCAGATCGTTTTCTTATAAATTGTAATAAATCAAACTTTTCAAAAAATTCAGATCTTTGACCATCTGCATTTATATAAACTTTGTCAAATATTATAGAATCCCAGTGAGTATCTGTAAATCCAGATGAACTACCAGTTTGGAACGGATCATATAAATAAAAATACAATTGCCATGAATTACTTGGCAATGCTGGAGCTGTAAAATCATAGCTTTTCCATCTTCTATTATTTACAATATTGACTTCATTAATTGTAGCTGTTGTTGTCCAAGCATTACCATCCCAATATCTTGTTGCTATTGGCGGATCACCTGGAATTGTAAATGCAACAGCTTTGACTTGCCATCTAAAACCTCTAACAACACTAGATGTTGAATTAAAAAAATTATTTAATTTTAATTTATAACCAACAAAATCTGATCCAGCTTCATCAATAAAACTTGCCAAAGTAGCCGTTACATTAGTTCCACTTGCTGATGTTTGTAAATTAGTTGATTTTAAAGATGCATCACCTTGAAAACTAAAATTAGTGTCAATAGAACTATTTGTTAATGTCCAACCAGATGTGCCGAATTCAAAACCAGAATTGCCAATAATATTTGAACTAAAAAAACCAGCCATGTTAACGCTTTGTGTATATTCTTTTAATGGTCGCAAATATTCTTTTGTTAAGTTATTGCCAATAGGTTGCAGATCACTTGGCACAATAGATAAAACATCAACAGTGCTAGTGGATTGATATACACCAGCTGAATTATAAATGTAATATTTTATATCCTCATCATTATTATTTTGCAAGCTTGCAGTTTCAGCGGCTCTAATTCCAGTTGGAATTGTACCACCATTAGCAGTTGTTGCACTGCTATCTTTTACTGATTGTTCACTATAACTAGAATTATTTATTATATACCATCTGCCATAACTTTGGAAAATTCTTGAGTTTGTAAATTTTAATATTTGTTCTAAAACTTCTTTACAATTTTTTGGATCAACACCATCTGAAAAAAAACTGTCAGCACCACAACTTGCTTGATCAAATATATTGTTTCCAAAATTAGAATCTTTTTTTATATCATTTGAAACATATATATCAAAACCCAAATCAATATTTTCAAGAATTTCATGTATAAAAACCATAAAAACCCCAGCTAGCTGATTACCAGCTGATGTTGTTAATGGCTGTGTAAACCCACCCAAACTACCTAAAGCATCATAACCTCTTAAGGTTATAGGATAGGGAGTTGATGTAACTGCTTCTTGAAATTGATCTACTAATAACCACCCTTGCCAATATGTTTGATAATTATTACTAGAATCTTTATAAGATATTTTTATTTTATATTCTCTCTCATCTGCAATATAAAAATCATCATAATTTGTTGTATCTGTAACAAAAAGATTTATTTGACAAGTTGAACCAATTATAGGATCATAAAAATTATCATCTTGATCCCAGCTAATTTGCACTGGATCATTAGTGCCTATTAAATCATATACAGTTCCAGTATAGCCATCTTTTAAGATTTCTATTTTTTTACCATTTTCTAAGTCATCAGAAAATTCTAATCTAAATTTAACTCCGTATGCCATTATTTAATTCTGTTTCTGTTTCTGTCTGCTCTTTGTAATGCAACAACTAGATCTTGCCCTTTAAGTGCAAATTGCCCACTTACTTGGACATTAGATGAGCCACCTCTATCGCCTATTAATGATTTTAATTTATCTAAGGGAGCAATAACCTCTGGATTGCTTCTAGCACCAGGATATTCGCCCATTAATCCCATAGTTGGACCAGATACAATACCACCTTTTGCAAAGCCAGTAATTGATCCAAATATGCCCTTAAAACTTGCAACAGTACCGCCAATTTTTCCAATACCAATACCGCCTAATAATGTGCTTAAAACCAATGCCGCCGCCGCCGCCGCAACTAATTTTTTAATTAATCCAAGTATCATTTTACCAAGTGATTTTATAAAACTTTCACCATTCATCATGCTTTCAAAAGCTGATGCAAACATTGATGGTAATTGCTCACCTATATATTCTAATACATTACCAAATTGAGTTGTTTTTTGCAAAGCTGGTTCGATTGATTCTGTTAAAATAGTTCCTACAATTTGTACACCCTCACCAACTTTAGCAAAACCCTCTTTGACACTAATTGCATTAACACTAATTGCTTTTAATTTTGTTGCAGTAGTTTCTAAAGCAGTATTTGTATTAGCAATAGGTGTAACTATTTTTACATTAGTTTCACCTAATTTTGCAAGTTCTTCATTTGTTTTGTCTGTTTCCTCTTTTTGTTTTTTTAATGCGGCATTTTGATCAATTAATTGTAACGTAGCGAATTTTGCATAAGAGCCACCAGATTTTAATATATTTTTAAATGTTTGCCATTTACTTATAAGTGGTGCCATTTTATTACCCATAGTAATTACATATCCAATTAATACAGCCATTGCAGTACCAATAGCAATAAAAGGATTCGCCATCATAACTATTGTTAATTTTGCAAAACCACCCTTAACTGCAATTAAAGCAATTTTCAAAGTTGCAAAACCAGATGCCATAATACCAATAACAGATGTTAAAGAGCCAACTGCTAATAATACTGGTCCAATAGCAGTGACAAATAAACCAAAACCAATAATTATATTTTGTGTTGTACCATCTAATTGTGTAAATTTTGTAAATAAAGTTTCAATAACACCAGCTATTTTTTCAATGACTGGCAATAGAGAATTTAATAAGACAGTTCCAACAGATGCAAAAGATTCTTTTACACTATTTAAAGATTTTGTTAATCTAAATGATGCACTTTTAGCTGTATCTTCAAATGCTTTTTTAGTTGCACCTTGAGCTTTGTTTAATTCATCAAATATTTCTTTTGTTGTTTCAGCTGATTTACCAGTTAAATCTAAAACACCTTTTAAAGCTCTAATATTTGGAAACACTTGAGCCGCCGCATCACTATTTTTATCAAATTCTGTTTTTAAAGTTTCTAAAACTGATAATAACCCCTCATCTTTAATTTGCTGTTTTAATCCAGCACTAGACAATCCCATTTCATTTAATGCTTCCTCTGCTTGATTTGTAGGTTTTAATAAACCAGCTAGAATACTATTCAATTGTGTTGCACCATTTGCCGCATTAGTTCCAGTTCTTGACATTGCCGCTAAAGTTGCACCAACCTCATCAAAGCTAACACCTAAATTAGATGCTATCGGTAAAACACCACCCATTGCACCAGCTAATTCCTCACTATTTAATTTCCCCTCTCTAACTGCCGCTGTTAATACATCTGTTGCACCCTCAGCTGATAATGCCTCAGAACCATAAGCATTTAATGCAGATGTCGCTAAATCAGCAATTTGCGATACATTACCTAAACCAGCGGCACTAGCTTTAGATGCTTGTTCTAAAACTGATATTGCATCAGCACCCTCTAAACCAGCAGATGCAATAAAAAACATTGCATCACTAGTTTCTTTAGATGACAAACCAGTTTCTTTTGCCATTCTTTTTGATGCATCAGAAAAATCTTTTAAATCTTGTTCACTAGCTCCAACTAATGCTTTTATTTTTGTAATATTTTTATCAAAGTCAGCACCCATTTTTATTGCAGCTCCACCAGCAATAGCTAATGGTAAACTTATTGCGGATAAACTTGAGCCGACCGACTTCATTTTACTGCCGAATTGTTTTAATTTGCTAGATGCTTGTTGAAAGCCAGTTAACTGTAAATCTAATCTTAACTTTGCCATGAATTAATTTTTATCAAAAATACAAAAAAAATAAGCCACCTATTTTGGTAGCTTAGATTTTGCAACTTTATTTTTAAATCTTAAAAACTTCTCTTTTGTTGACTTGGGTTTTCCTTTGCCTAAATAAATATCTTGTGGCAATGGAAACAATTTATCTGGTGTAATCATTTGCCCTTTTTTATGACAATTTACATTATAAAGCATAGTAGCTATATATCTTGATTGTTCCCAATTAGTATTAATTTTAATCATGTGAGATTCACCTAATAAGTGATTTTCTTTCCAAGTATTTTTCCAAAAAGAATCTGGAGTTATGCCAACTTGACCAATGTAAAAATCTAAAAGAGAATCCCAATCAAGCTGGCTACTTACTTTCCCTCTTTAGTCGGCTTTGTAGTTTTTTTGATATTTCTAGCAACACCCATATTAAGATCATTACCTAATATTCTTGATTGCATCATTGCATTTACAACATCAGTTAATTTTTCAGCATCAAAATCTTCAAGCCACATCCCAACTTGAAATTCATTATATTCAATCTCGTTGCCTTGTTCTTGATCATGTGCTAATAAACCAGAATAAACTAAACCAATAATTGCTTTTATAGATACACCTTGACTAAATACATCACCGATTTTGTCTAATGGTACTTGTAAAAATTCAGTAAAGTTGCTCCAGAAATTCATTGAAAAATGCATTGTTCTCATTTTCCCACCTAGTTTTAAGGTATAATAACCTCGTTTCTTGTTTGCCATAATAATATATTTATAGGGGTATAGTTTCCTTAAGTTATACCCCTTTTTATTTAAAAATTGTATTGCTTACTATACAGTAGTGATTGCACCATTAACAGTTATAGATCCACTATAAGTTGCTGGTGATTCCATTTCTGCACTCATCTCAACAGAACTTAAAAACCCAGATCCAGTGTAAACAGTATCTGCGGCATCAGCTGTTCCAAATGTCCAAGTTACAGCTCTACGAGCAATTAGAATGTCTGCAAAATCTACTGGGTTTGCATCATCATCATAAGCAATTAATCCTTCAAAACTAAGTTCACCACTTTTAACACCAGCAATAACTTCTTGAAAACCATTACTATCTTTTGTAGTTGCCTCTGGCAAATCATTAGAAAGTGAAAGTGAACAAGATGTTGAATGTCCGATGATAGTAGATGTTGTTATTGAACCCGTTGGACCATCAGTTATTTTTAGTAGTAAATCAGTACCATTAAATACTCCAGTTGTCATATTTATATTTTTTTAAATTATTAATCTTTTACAAATATACAAATAAAAAAATTATACATCTTCCCAGTTTGTGGCAATATCTTCCCACTTAGCAAATACATTATCCCATGTTAAACCAACACTTGGATCAGTTATTGTAAAAATACCAGTTAAATTAATTTCTAGGTTAAAACTTGTTGCAGTTTCAAACTCAGCTGTTTCATCGACAGAGTTTATAAACCCCTCACCTCTAACAATTAATTTAGGATTTACAGCATCTTTAAAATAAAATGTTGCTTTTTGTTTAGTTATAATCATGTCGGCTAATTGCTCAAAACTTAAAGCATCTGAATAATCAGTTAAACACTCACAATTTAAAGTACCAGATCTAATACCTGGCATAACTTCTTTCCAACCTAAACTGTCTTTGCTAGTTGATTCTGGCAAGTCAACATTAACATTAAAACTTGTGTTTTTTGAATGCCCTATAACTGTTGTATCTTTTAACAACAAAAAGCTAGTGGCATTTATAACAGCCATAATTTATTCTTGTTCTGGTATAATTTCGTATTCGCCAGATTCTAAATTAACAGAGATTTTTCCGTATTTTTCCTCAAGTTCTTTTTTAAGATCGTTTTGCTCATCTTCTATTTTTTTTAATTCACCTAGTAAAGATTCCTTTGACTTTTCTAAGTTAATTTTTTGAATAGAAATTGCACCCATATTAGATACAATGTTGTTTAATTTTCCTTGATTTTCTTGTAAATCTTTTAATTCTTTTTCCTCTAGTTTGCTCATTTTTATTTATTTAATTATTGATTTTTAATTCCAATCTGGGTGTAAATACTCATCAATAGGATTTTTTTTGATTTCAATTTGTTGATCTAAATTATTTTTTAAACCATCAACATCTAATTGATCATTTAACCAACCTATAACATCATCTTTTGTTAATTCATCATAAGGAATAAATGGGTCACCCTCTTTATATTCAACTCCAATAGTTCCAATAGAACTAACTATAATTGGCTCCTCAGAATCATCTTGGGCAAATAATGACCAATGAACAGTATAAATTACATTTTGTAATTCGCCCTCTTGTATTTTAGCATCAAGTTGGTTTATTTTCCAATTATAAGTATTTGCCATAATATTAATTTTTTACAAATTTAAACAATTATTTTAACAACTTCCAATATCAATTATTAATCCATTATTACCAACTCTTATCCAATCCCCATCTCGTACACCACTAGTTGTATATATAGCATAGTAACCAGCAGTTAATACTGTTGTTCCAGTTTGTGTTGTATATGCAGTATAAATATTTATAGCATCTGGCACTAGATTATTTGCATCATCATGATAATATGTGTCAGCTACTATTTGAATAGGACAAGCATTTTGATATGTTGAACTAGGAGTATCTTTGGACATAAATGCCGTTCTTGGAGGGTTTTGATCGTATGAACTAAATTCAGACATCGCTAATGGATTTTCACCATCTGGTCGGTTCTCTATTGGATTTGCTAATGCAACTGCTGGATAGCTACGACCAGAGCCACTTGTATTACCACCAGATAATCTTTGTATATCTGACATATATATTGGTGGTGCTATATAAAAGTTTGATGTATAGCCAGCTCCAGTTCTTTCCCTAGCCGTTTTTAGCATTGACAATTCATCATCTGTAATACTTGGACAAGCCATATTCTATTTTTTTAATTGTTTTATTTCTTGTTTTAAACTATCAACCTCTGCTTTTAATTCTTTTATGGCTTCAATAAACACTCCAGCCATATTACCATAGGCAACCGAATAATTACCTTCTTCATCTTTTTCAACAACCTCTGGCAATACTTCTAAAACTTCTTGTGCAATAACACCAACTTTAGTTGATTTATCATCTATATCTTTTCTACTATATTTAACCCCTCTTAATTTAGTAACCTTTTCTAAAGCACTATTAATAGTAACTATATTTTCTTTTACTCTCCTATCTGAAAAGGCAATAACATCACCAGTTGCTCTTATTGAGCCAGTAACATCTAAAGTATAACCTGGTGTATCTTTATTTATACCCACCATCATATTATTTCTAAAAGACATTATAACTGATTCCGAATTATAAGGTGATGGCTGACCGCCACCTCTATAAAAATAAAAGCTATTATCTACTGATGATGATGTTCCTCTTGAACTCATCGCCCAGTAAACACCTGTCCAGCTAGATTGATTTGCTGCCGCAGTATGTCCAAATAATATGTCTGATGGATATGATGTGCCTTTAGAATCTAATCTAATACCAGCTCTATTTGCTATGTGCCAATCTTGACCAGCTCTAACACCATTTAAATCAGCTCCACCGCCTTTAACTGAAAATTTATAAGAATTTGCACCACCCTGAGCAATACCAATACTAACATTACCAGTTGGGTTAAAATAAATGTTTCCATTTTGAACAAATTGTAATATTGATGTATTAGCACCATAATCGTATAAATAAAGTTGATTAGCTGATGGTGTTTCTAACCCCCATTTCCACCTGTTTGTGCCACCATTATTTTCTCTAAATCTAATACCAGGATAATTTCCAACCTCAAAATTAATTCCAGCTATTTGTGATTCTCCACTTACTTGAAATTTATAGCTGGTATCTGTTAAATTTATAGCTACATTTCCACTAGGATTTATGGTCATGGCTTGGTTTGTAACTCCAGCACTATAACTGTTTGATGTACCAAATTTCATAAATGTACCAGAGTTTGCTATTGTAACTCCAATTTTTGCCAATGGATGAGTACGATTTTGTGATCTAAAATCTATACATGGAGTTCTATCACCGCTATAATTACCATCAGATATACTCATTGATCCTACGTTAGTGCCACCAAAAGTTGTATTTGCTAAACCATAAGAATCAACATGGAAAGTTGTTTTAACATTACTACCAGTTCTAATACCAGTTGCACCAGATTGTGTCACTCTAACCCTTTCATACATTCCAGAGTTTGCTTCACCAACACCATTTGAACCGCCAGCTGTTGTCCATAATGTTAAATAAGCGCCATAATTACCATTTGCGGCGGCACTTGTTTTACCTCCGCTAATAGCACCCATTGGATAGTAACCATTAAGAGCGGGATTGCCCATATAACCACTAATAGACATCCAGCCACCCTCTGTGTTTGCTGTATTGGTATTTTGTAAATTTAAATTACCATTTTCACCTCTACCATAAGCACCATTAGAATCGCTCATGTGAATATCAACTTTGGCATCTGGTGTGGTAACTCCAACTCCTAATTTTTCTGTAAAGTAACTATTTTCACCAGAGCCAAAATGATAATCTGAATTCTGATCATCATGTATAGTAGTTGCAGTTCCGCCACCACCAATATTTAATTGTGTTGATGCTTGACCATTATTATATTGTAAATATAAAGCGGCATTTCTTTTACATATTGTAGCCGAGCCACCATAACCAAAACCATCCCCAATAGTTATTGGAGTTGATGTACCTTCAAACCTTGCTGAATTACCAACAGATAAATTATTTGTGATTCCTAGATCATTAACATTTAACAAACCATACATTGTAACTGTGCCATTAGCAGCAATTAACATTCTAGTTGCTTTTGTGCCACCAGTTTCAGTTCTAAACCTTATAACACCATTATTACCAGAAAATATATTTGTACCATAAGGACCAGAATCGTATTGCCTCATGTCAAAACCATAATAATCAGTACCTGAGCTATATAAAAATAAATCTGTATTTACAGCATTTCCAAAATCAATTTTACCTTGTGGTGATGTTGTATTACCTACTCCAATAAATCCAGTAGTATATAAATTACCATCAGCTTTTAAAACCATTCTAGTAGTTAGAGCTTTGCTAGCAGTAGTAGCAGTTGTAACTTGTGAAAATGATAAATCACCATTAGTGCCACCATGTATAACATTACCTTTAAATCCATAAGTTCTAAAATTATTGCCACCTATTGTTGTGTCATTAGAACAACTAAAAGATATAAAAGGAGTTCCATTATTACTCATTGAGCCAACAGTTCCAAAATATCCTGAGCTTGTATTATTATGACCAAACTCAATATTACTACCATTATTTCTAATTAATACTGTTGCTGTTGTTTGTCTGTCAGCTGTTCTAATTCTTACATCACTGCTAGTTAAATAAATTGGTGAACCATTTATAGCAAGTGGCTCGGTTGTAGTTACAGCATCATTAAAAGAGCTTATTCTAGGTACAACTGTTGAATTTATTGTTGTTGTATTATGAGCAATATTTAAGTTAGTTCCTAAATGTGTAACTAATTTACCGCCAGAAATTATTGTTGCATCTGCTGTATTGATTCCAATATTTCCTCCATCTTTTATTGTTAATCTAGTAGTTGATGCTTGACCATCTTCAAAAATCATAAAGCCACCATTAGAATTTTGTCCTATTGTCCAATCTATTGTGCCATCTGTTAATAATTCAAAACCATGATATGTGCTGGTAGCATCTCTGTTAATTTGTAATCTACTATTATTAAGCAAAGACATTTTTGTCTTATAAGTACTAGATTCATAATGTTTCCAATTAATGGCAGAACCATCATAAAGTACTTGATAATAATTTGCTCCATTAGCTTTTAATCTATAACCATATGATCCATAATCACCACCATCAAATGCTATTGCAACACCAGCATTTAAAGCACCTTCATTACTAGCTTTATTTATTGTTATAGGAGCAAAAGCTGATGTAACTCCAATACCAATATTACCAGCATTAATATAACTAACACCACTTACATTTAGTTTATTTATATCAGTTCCAGCAGAATTTTTTTGTATTATAGAACCTCTGTTAATCTCGACAGATTCAGTGGTAGTACCTCGACCAACTCCAAAATAATGTGTTGTATAAACACCAGCTGTTCGTAATGAACCTGGATTATCCCAAGCATGCCACATAGTTGATCCTAAATGCCCATCAAACCAAACATTATTTGTATTACTTGCCTCTGTTGTTCTTATATACGAGTAATTACCATCAGTGTTATAAAATCTAATACTATCTTGTGAGTTTGTACTTAAAAAGGTTGAAAGCACACCAGCTGGTCCAATATCAACAGTAATACTAGCTGATGTTGTACCAGTAAAAAACTGCATATAACCAGTATTATTAACTCTAATTGTACCATTAGATGTCATAGTTCCAGCATCTTTGTTTACCATATAAATACCAGCAGTATCATTATTAGTAGATTCAACGTAATATCTATTACTGCCACTTGCTACATTTTCAACATTAAAAGTAGGTGCTGTTCCAGTCGGTCCAACTTTTAGTTTATTTGTTAGATAAGTTATATTATCATTATCAATTCTTAAAACTTCATCGTTAGTATTATAATTATAAACATATATATTATTATTTGCACTATCGTATGCCCATGCTTTAAATTTATTAGTGCCATCAGTTGCCTTAAATCTAAAACCAGCATAATTACCAGTTTCAGTTTCTATACGATCTAAAAATAATTGATCTGTTATTTCATAATCACCAAACATTTTACCATAACCAGCTTCATCAATACTAAATAATAAGTTTGCTGATCCAGTAGTGTGTGAACCAATTTCAAACTTTTCATTACCACCATTGTTATTACTGTCTATATTTATTCTAACATTACCATAAGAATTTATAGTTAAATTATCACCATAAACATCATTGTAGGTTGATCTTATTGAATGCTGTATGTTTGTGCCATAAGAATCACTATCCCAAGTAAAATATATTCCGCCAAATTTATATAAATTAGAATATTCATCATTAACAGATTTACCATATAGATCACCAATAAAATGCACATCATTTAAAAACTTAGATTCGCCACTAATAAATAATTGACTAGCTGTTGAATCATATTTTATACTTGGTCGCCCAACACCATCACCAAATATCATTGGTACATTGTCATTTAATTGAGTAGTTACAGTTATAACATTTCTATTAATATTACCATCTATTCTAAAGTATTCTGTAATATCACCAATACCATTATCTGACTTAAATATTATTTTTTTATCATCACTATTATTTTGAATAATAAGCTCGCCATTAATATTATCAATATACCCATCTGTTCCATCATGATATATTTCTAAGTCGCTATCAGTTCCGAACTCTAATTTACTGCCATCAGTAAAATTCATATCCCTATTAACTCTGTTAGGAACATCATTTGCCCTACCAGCACCAAAAACTTTTATTAATCCATTACTAGCATGAGATTTTATTACTACTGCTATTTTTTGTACTTGACTGCTAAATGCAGTTGGTTTTGTAGCTGTAAATTCACCAGCAGTTTCGGACACATATAATTCATCTCCTATACTAAAACTAGATGTATCTATCCCACTTACTGCTCCAAACATTACAGCTTCACCCTCAGCTTCATCTGCAATAGTTTCGTTTAGTACACCAATAGCTGGCATACTAGCCACTACATTTGCATCAGCTGGAACAACCTCTATAACATTTCCACTCGGTGGTGTTGCTGTTGGTGCCGCATGGACAACAACCCCTTTTGCAAGTGAACCACCACTTACATTTTTAACAGTTACATCAATTCTTTTAGCAACTTCAGCATCACCAGTATTATCATCAACATATTTTTTGGATGCCGCATGAGCATCAGCGGTTGGAGTTTCTGGAATAGTTACTTGACCGCTAAAATTTCCAGTACCAATATTTGTTAAATTTCTTGATGAATCAATAACAGTAGTTCCTGTTCCTGTTCCAACTGCGTAACCATTTAAAGCATTAAACATTCCAGAAGCAGCACTATTACCGTTATATGCTGTTTGTGCCGCAACCCCTAAAGTTTTTAAAATTTGAGCGTTACCATCTGTGAATAAAAAATCAAAACTAGTGTCTGATCTAAATCTAGTGCTTGTACCATCAAATCTTATATCTTCACTACTTGTAATTCTATTAAAATTAACATTGCTTGTAGTAGCAACAGCTTGACCAATAGCAATTTCGCCATCAGTTATTGTAACTCCAGTACCAGCAGTAAAACTAGCTCTAGCTCTATTGGTTGTAAAATATAAATTTACAGATCCCTCTACCAGATCATTTGTGTCATGATTAGATAATGAGCTAACAGTTCCAGTTACGTTACCCTCTATATCAGCATTTAAAAGTGATCTAGTATATCCAGTTCCAGTTACATCGACAGTTGTTGTTGGCTCAACTTGTAAACCCTCATACAATCTAAATTTATCAGTACTTGCATCCCAAAATAAACCAGTATATTTTGTTGTAGCTGATTCAACATATTTACCAAAAAATCCAATGTCTAAAGTATTTGATGTATTGTCTTTTGCTAATTTAATTAAAGGATCTTCTACTTGTAAATCAGTTACATTTAAATAAGTGAGATCCCCATTGACTGTTAAATCGCCAGATATTATAAGATTGCCACCAATTTTAGCGTTTCCGCTAGTGTGAAATTGATATGCTGGAGTTATGCCTATTCCAAATCTCGTAGTAGATAAATAGATACTAGAACTATTACCAACACCATCGCTAAGAATTTTTGCAGTACCGCTAAGGTTGGAATTGTCGCCAATTTTTAAAATTGCATTATAAGTATCTTGAACCCTTAATCCAGTGAATGTTGTTGCCATATTGTATTTTTTACAAATTTAAGCAATTTCCTTTACCTTTGTTTCCCTTGCCCTTTATACTTTTTTTTATAACCAGTTTGTCCTTTACTAGCATTTTTAGAATGGACACCCTTTCTTTTTTTTCTTGTGTTTGCTCTAAATGTTTGAACTATATTTTTAGCCATTTTTCTTAAATGCGTTAATTGCCTTTTCGCTTGATCGCCCACCAAAATAAGATATTACAACAGCCATCATAACCTTTTCAAATGTATCATTCCAAGTAACCCCTATGTGAAATGGTATGCTTTCAATACTGTCTAAAATACCAGCTAAAGAAAATACAACAATACACCATATTAAAACCATAGGTCGTACATTACGACTTAACCATGAATCAGATTTTGAATCAGCTTCCCATCTTCTTGTGATTGATTCCATTTCAATATTTTGTTGCTCATAAATCATTTGTTGGAGCTTAATTTTATCTTCATTAGATATTTTGGATTTACCAATTTCTGCTAATGCTTCTTGTGGCGAGCTAACACCACTTAATACTTTTCCTAATGTTGGATTTATCATTGATGCCGCACCAAATAATAATTTGCCAACTGTTGTTTCTTTGAATTTCTTTTTATCACTCATTATTAAAAAATCTAAAATGTAAACCAAATAAAATTAGATATATATTAAGCTCTGCATATTCTGTTTGCTCATCATCTGGATAATAAGAAAACCCTAATAATGGTCCGCTACTTATTATATCTAATATGCCAAATTGAAAATTACCCATTTGTAATATCAATGTATTGTGTTTTGCCTTTATTTCTAACTGCTTTTAATATTCTATTTCTATTTACAGAATCACTAACATAACTTACATGAACCCAGTCAGGATTTTCTTCGTTTCCAAATTCCCATATAATCGTGTCCCAGTTTAAATTTTCTTTAATAAAATTAAACATCTCTGCATTTGATTTATGACCATATATATCATCAATATCCATTGCATATCCAAAACAATGTTGTGAGGTTTGTTTTCCATTTTTTGATGCACCACCAATAGCTTTATTAAGTGCCTCTGACCTATAAAAAGAATTAATCTTTATTGGACCGCCAACCCATTTTCTAAGTGGCTCAAATATATGTTCAGCTACATTTTTCATATTAGTCAAAATATTGCCATCTGGTGTATTAGCTAATCCAAGTCGCATAGCTGTTATGCTTTTTGTTGCTTCCTTTTCTGAAATATGTTTACTAATCATCTAATTTTATTTATAATGTTTTGCATCTCCATTGTTGATGCTTTAATTTTAAATGATAAATCAGCAGTATATTGCATTCTAACTCTGCCAGTTTTATCAATTATAACAATTACTGGAACAGCACTAATGCTTTTTTGCACATCTTTTGGTTGATCTTTTAAGTAACTATACTTAACAACAACACCATTCAGATCACTTAAATCAAAATTGTTCCTTTCATTCCATTTTGCATTTATTTGCAAAACAGTAATATCTTGAGCTTTAACACAAACCGCAACCAATACAAATATCACACATAATATATATTTTTTCATTTACTTATTATTTCAAATAATTTTTCATCAATATTTTTCAGAGCATCGCTATTCTCCTCAACTTTTTTACCAGTATTCATAATAGTTTCCCTAATTAATTGATCTTTTAAATCATATTCAGTTCGACTAATTTCTGGCTCTGGCAGCAACTTAGCTTCCTCAATATCAGCTTGTAAAGCAAACCACATACCAATTAATGATGCCATACCAGCTCCAATAGCTATTAATGTTTTTATACTAATATTTAAGCTAGTATCTTCATTTAATTCTTTACTCATTTTTATTCTTTTTTATTTTTTGTATTGTATAAATTATTGTAGCTAGTAGTAATATAATCCTTAAAGTAACCTCAATATTAGTCAATGAAACACCTAGTGCAAAAGTATTCATCATATATAATTTCATGTCTGTATATCCCATTTTAATTTAATTGTTCAACTCTGTTAGATAATTCTATAACTCCCTTAAAATATGTGCCACCATCTGTATCTTCTTGGCTATAATTAACACTCTCTACATTACACCCATACACTTTAAAATCATTACTAGACAAATCAAAATATCCACTTGTTCTAGTTCTAAGCAAAGTTAAGCAAGTATTAACTAATGTATTGGCTACCAAATCGCCACCAGAATCGCCTTGATATTTAGTTACAATTTCTAATCTTGTTATAACCTCAGTTGTAAATGATTGCTGGTTATTATCAATTTCATTTGTTGCAACACTGTAAACCCAAATGTATGGCGGATTAAAACTTTTACTAACTCTATTAGTTACTTGTACTGGTTGCCCACTAATTGATTGACTACCTATTGCAGAAATAATAGCTTGTCTAATATATTGCATTGGCTCTCTCATACTAACTGCTTTTTTTTATTTCTTTATTAACCTTTCGCCTTAAATCATCAACAAATTTTCTAAACCTAATTCTAATAGGATTGAAAAAATAGGGATTTGGTTTTTGTTTACTTGTTCCAAATTCAACAAAACTTGCATAATTCATAGGTGATTCTATAAAAACACCCTTACTTGTTTTTTCATAATGAGTAGTTTTTTTTAAATCACCTTTATCAACTGGCGATCCTAATTTTATTTCTTTTGTCATTTCAGCCGCAGCTCTATTTAATCTATTGTCACTTGCATTTTTAACTACAATGCTTAAATTCTTTAATATTTTTTCAACATTATCTAAATCTCTTTTATTGAATTTTAATTTACTTTTCATTATGAAAATGTTACTGCTTCGATTGTTGTATAAAAATCTGGTGTGCTTTCAAACATATTTACAATCCTATATTTATAAGCATTGCCATGAATTTGTAAATAATATTCAAAATAATTGTCAGGTGAAACTAAAGCCAAATCTCTAAATATTAATTTTATCTTTTTCGATTGTTTTCTGCTACCATTTTCTGTTTTCATTTCGCCACTTACATATTCAATATTTGCCCAAAGAGTTGTTAGTAAACTAGGCGAATCACTAAAACCACCATAACCATCAGTTGTTTGATTTAATCTATATACACCAATTCTAGTATCTAATTTGCCAGCATCCATTATAAATACATTGCTTTATATGAGTTTAAAATATCTCTAACATTTGTCGGTATTGATTCAACATTACTTTTTTGATCATAACTAAAATCAGCTCTATTGTCATAATATGTTGAAACTAATTGCATAATAGCTTGTTTTAATAATTCATCATTTAAACCACTTGTAACGTAAACTATTTTTACTTTGTCAGCATAACCACCATCAAGCTCTATACTTTCACTATTTAAACCTAATACAGTATAGGCAATATCAACATCATCACTTTTTACACTTGTAATACTACTTACTGGACCAAATGGCAAATCAAATATGCCATTAGTTTCTGGTAAATAATAGGTTCTTGTTTTAGCTACAATATCCCTAGATATATAATTTTCGCACCAGATTCTAGCTTGAGTAATCATCCTGGTAATAATATTATCATCAACAGTTGAGCTAACTCTCATGTAATCTTTAGCTGTTGCAACTAATACAATCTCAGATCCATCAGTTGAATTGATTTTAATTTCCCTCATGTTTGGTTTCTTTAGAATCTAGTTTTAGTTCTTTAGTTTCTTTTTTAATCTTAACTTCTTTTTTCTTGACTATTTTTTCAATAGATTCACCCCAACCATTTTTTAGCCATTTACTCACATTATTTTCTGGAATATCTAAAATATCACCAGCAATATAATTTTGACCATTTCTTTTGATTGATGTTAGTAGTTTAATTTTCATAACTATTTATTTTATGTAAAGATAAAAAAAAAGTGCCACTAAGGTTTTAATCTAATGACACTTAAACTTATTTATGAAATCAAGGCAAAGTTATTAAAATTTTCTTTATACTTTCCATTAGGATTTAATTTTAAACTTGTTTGTCCTAAATTAGGTATTATAAAAAAACCATTATGCCTTTCATCCCATAATGCAAAATAATCAACATATTTTTTTTCATAAGATGGCAAGCCAGTTCGCCTTAATGTAATTTGTATGCTGTTTTTTCTTTGTGTACGATCTTTGCCTAAATATTTAATTTGGATCTTAAAGAGCTTACCATTTTTTTCAAGTATGCAATCGTAATAACTTGCACTAAGCAAAGGCATTGAAACATTATAACCTAAAGCAATGGCTGTTGATGCAAAATGATATTCAGCAAAACAACCCTTTTGGTTATGATTCATGCCTATAATATAAAAAAAAACCAGCTGACTAAACAACTGGCTTTTTAACAATCACAGATTTATACAAAACAAAACAAAATTATTACAATGGATGTGATTGCATTATTTTAACTATTTCTTGAGCATGATAATATATCCTTATTTTTTTAGTTGGTGGCAAATTTTCAAATGTATTCCTATCAACAGAGCTTGTAACTATTGTATCTACATCTAACACCACTATTTTTTTATTGTTTGCCATCATTACTTTTACTTGTTAAAACTGAAACAGCTAGAATACCTAGTATTACAGATGTTAATAAATCATTTGATATAAACAATACCCTAAATGACAAATAAAGCAGTAGGCAAGCTGTAAAGTGCTTTATATAGTGTTTATTCATCTTTTAATGTATTTGGGTTACAAATTTCAATTAGAGTTTTTGAATACCCACTAAAAATATTATTTAGTAGTAACCTCTCATCTCTATTTTGTCTTTTAGTTTTTTTTAAGTTATGCTCAAACTTGTTTTTATTATAGCTCATAATTTTTCTTTTAATGTGAGGGGTGTGGGTTGGCTCTCTTGCTCCGTTGTAGTGGTTAAAAGTTGTACACCTTATAGCTATCCACCTTGATTGTTTTGTACACCCCTCTGTTAAATTAATTTTTATACCAATTTATTATTCCTTTAGTTTTAGTAATTCCTAGCTTACTATTTAATTGCCTTTGTTCTTTAGTGTTTAGATACGTTTTAGAAACTGGTTGTTTCCAATCTACATTAGAATATAAAACCCTATGATGTTCTAGCCAATTATTACTGAACTTAACTGCAAGATCATGTAATGTATTATCAATAACATAATCATTTATAGGTTGCCAAGCTAAACATAGCTCATCTGTCATATCAGCCATAGCTAATTTAAATGCATCTTTTAATTTTAAGTTTTTACGATTCATATATCTAACATTAAGATTAACATTATTGAATAAACAACTACATGAATAGCAATAAGCCATTTCCAGTTGTTAGGATCTTGTTTAAGGAATTTTTTATACATAATAATTAATTTTCTAATGTTGTTAATTTGACAGCTAGAGATCTAAGTGTATTCATTGTAAAGTTTTCACCTACTATTTGAACTAAATCAACTTTATTAGTAATACCCATTAATGGCATTATAGTTATTTGAGTTCCGATTGTAACTCTTTGACCTTTTGATGTTCTGAAATTTTTAATTACTGTTTTGTTCATTTTGTTTCTAATTATACACCAAATATAAAACTTTTTTTTTAATTACAAAATATTTTTTGCATTTATTTTATCATCTAATAATGATTTTGACATTTCATGCAGTAGTAATTGCCTAAATGATCTGGGCATTTTAAGAGCCATATCTTTGATTTTATTATAGTAGATTATTTTCATATTTTATAATACCAGAATTGTAAACATTTAATGCTTCTTTAATTGAATAACAAGCAGTAGTCATTAAACCCTCATCACCGCCATTACTAAATGTAACCTCTTTAACAGCTACTAAAACATATTTAGGTGGTTGTATGCCATCAGCAATACTATCAGCTAATAAACCCCAATAAGGCAAATTAAAATCAATTCGACAATAACCTTGTGCATCTAATTCTTTTTTAGAATTTACTTTTTTTAAATCTAATTTCATATCTAAGTTTTTAAAAAGGGGGTTTTTACACCCCCATTGTTTTTATTTAATTGAATAATCTAGTGTTCTACTTTCTTGTTTGTTAAAATCAAATCTTTCTAATAATCTAAATATTTTAACATCTAGGTTAAATAAAATTTCCATTTGTTTATTTAACTTATTATAATCTCTAACAGTTCTAACAATCATTTGCTGGTATCTGTTATATTTCATACCTAATTTAACTATTGATAATTGGTATTCTAAATCTTGCTTGTTTATAAATCTAACAGTTTTAAAAGATTTAATTTCTTGTGTTTGTGTTGGGTTAATTTGAACTTTCATAATAATAATTTTTATTGTTTTGTTTACACAAATATAAAAGAATATTTTTAAATACAAAATATATTTTCATTTTATTTTATTATTATTTCACTTTACTCCATAAAAAAAGGGGTAATAAATACCCCTTTAATTATAATAAAAGCAATTATTATGGTGTTTCTAGTGCCGCTTTTGCAGTACTGAATGTTCCATTTATAATACCATTTGGTAAATAAGTCGCTAATGCAACTCTCTCTTTTACTCTTACAGTAACGAAACCATCTCTTACGTTAGTTCCATCTTCGCTAAAGAACTCAACAGATACGTTATCTCTAACCCATAATTGAGCCGCTTGTCCAAAGTTTCCAACAAAAAATGTTCCTGGATTTACTTCGTTGTTTACAGCGATTGGCACACCTAAGAAATTAGGTTGTAACCCTTGATATACTTGATCTTTAAGATAGTTGTTAGTGCTATCTTTTAATAATAAGATCTTGTGAAAATCAGTTGGGTTTAACATTATGTAATCAGCTTTGTAGTTAGAAATTTGTAACTGGTTTAAAGCCGCTACTAATACATCAAATTCATTTGCTGATTCAACTGATTGGTAAAATTTACCACTACTTGAAACATCAAAGTCAGATGATGAATTATAAAATCCATCTAAATTTGGAGCTGATCCATTACCGCCTAATATTTGGTCATCTTCAACTTCCATTAATTTAGCTGGTACTCTAGCCGATAAGTAGCTAGAAATTTGTGGAGTATCTGCTAGCATCTCATCAGAGATTCTTAAGTACGTTCCAATTTTTCTAACATTAGCATCAGTTGCAGTCATATCGAAATCTGATTGTGCAAGTGTTGCACCCTCAGCCGCCGCTGCTGCACCATTTGAATATCCACTCTCTTTTACATATTTAACAACATCAGAGTTAGTTGAACCAACTGGGATTAATTGTCTTATGTTTTGTGGAGTTGTAGGATCAAACTTATATCCTGGTATTCTTTGTGGTGGAATTACATCACCAGTAAAGTCAGCCGCAACAGTCATATCAGCTTTTATTTCAAATGCTGATGATCTTGATGCACCATTTCTCATTGAATCTAATGCACCCTCTTTGATAGCTTTTGTTAAGTTACCACCGAATGATTTATCTTCTCTTTTAGATGCTTCAAATCTCTTTTTATTAGAAACTTCAATAGCATCCATTCTCTCAGTAAATTTTTGTGTTAGGTTTGCGATCTCTCCTTTTAGAGCCACATCTGCCTTACCAGTTGCTGAATCAACTGCTTGTCCATGAGCTTTTTCCAATTTAGCATCAATGATGTTGCCTAATTGGTCAAGCTGATTTTTTACATTTTCTTCCATTTTAGTAGAATTTTTTTAAAGGTTATTAATTAAGTATTTGTAAATATCAACCTCTTGACTTTTTTCAACTGGCTCAGTAGTTTCTACAACTGGCTGAGTAGCATTAATGAAATATGTTTTGAGTTTAAGTATTTCTGATTCTAAAGCATATCCCAGATTGTCTGAAATATCGCCTTTCCTAAGTAGCTTACAAATGTTGTCATATCTTTTGTAAACTTGATCAATATTAGAAATGCCTTTTACATCTAATATCTTAGCTTGATCATTTGCCGCTAAAGTTACAGCACTAATTTCATATAATTTTACTTCTCTAATCTCTCTATAATCGCCTTTGTTTTCTTTTACTATTGGCATAATACCAACAGAATTTTCAGTAATAACACCAGCTTTCATTAGTTCAATTACATCTTTTCCTAATGATGTTTTAGGAACTTCGGCAACAAATACCAATCCTTTGTCATCTTCATATAGTTCAGTCATTTTACCTATTGGTTGCATCATATCATGTTGATATAAATATTTAACCCTAGATCCGTTTTCTTGAATTGTTTTTTGGTATGCTCCTTTTCTAATAATATCTTGGTCGCTGTCTTTATTGTCAAAAAAAGATCCATAACCTTTTACTAAGCTATTTTTCTCATCAATGTCATAAACAACATCCCCAAGTGGTGCGGCTTTATAAATAAATTCCATATAATTATATTTTTTGTAAAATTACTAAATTAATTTTTAATCCTTTGTTAACTCATTAATTGCTAAGCCAGCACCAATAACATTTAACAAACTAGATGAGTTATTATATTGATTTGTACGATCTGGATAATATATTGCTGAGCATCTACAATTAACAACATTTAAAGCAGATCCCTCACCAGGTCGCATAATGGCTTCACCACCAACAATAAAAGAATCTTTGTTTGGCACTTTTTGCCCATTAGCTTGTGCGTGCCAATCTCTCTCTCTGCCATCAATAGATGTTGACCATTCCTTAATTAGATTCTCACCAGGAAAAACACTTAAGGCACTTTGCTCAACTCCATAATTTGCGGCTCTTGTTGTTTCAGTTCTAACTAATCTTAATGCCTGGTACCTTGAATATTTTTTAAATTGCCTTTTAAGTATTCTCGCTTTTGCATCAGCTCCTAATGCTACAAACTCTGGATCTCTAAATAATCTTTGTGTAATTTTTATTAATGTTTTTTTGGCAGTTCCACTAACTAAAGTTACATTTCTAGCGGCGGCACGATCAGCATAAACACCAAATGCTAATTGCCATTGTGTGATATAATCTTTACTAGAAACACCTTTTTTTAAATATTTATCAAAAGTTCTGGCATACCATTTAGCAAAATGCATTGATGTGTCATCATAAAGCTCATGATATAATCTATTAAAAAAACTTATTGTAAATAATGATGTGTAGTCAGTTGATCCAGTTGCTATAATATTATCAACTCCTTTATTATATTGGCTTTGATAGTATTTTGTAAATCTTGATGTATTTCTTTTTTCTGTTATTTGCCTTTGCTTTTCAAATGCATCTCGCCATTTAACATTACTCATCTCTGATTTGTTTTATTTTTTTTATTGCCCAGTTAACACCACTTGTGCCACCCCATAAATTCCAAGCT
>Ga0316202_10000666_pt1 | contig 33978 bp, 54 predicted proteins | sample 3monrhotite_MG_FD_204934 | JGI IMG/M metagenome (GOLD analysis project Ga0316202, IMG submission 204934) | Microbial mat bacterial communities from mineral coupon in-situ incubated in ocean water Damariscotta River, Maine, United States -... | ecosystem: Environmental > Aquatic > Marine >...
GGCCCTTGGACGTGCGGCCCTTTACGACAACAGTACAGGCACTCAAAACACTGCATTAGGACGCTCTGCGTTAGAAAACAACACCACTGGAGATGACAATACCGCTGTGGGGTATCAGGCTTCTTACACTCAGTCAGGTTCGGCTCACAGCAATACCGCAGTAGGTAGAAAGTCTGCGTTTTCAACCACAACTGGTAACAACAATACCACAATGGGCTTTAACAGTTTGTACTACACCACAACTGGGACTGATAACGTAGCTCTTGGTAGCAATGCCATGCAAACTAATACTACAGGTTACCAAAATGTTGCGTTAGGCCGTCAGGCGCTATTCAGTAATACAACCGCACGTAGCAACACAGCGGTTGGTTATCAGTCAGGATATAGCAGCACAGGCTCTTACAACAGTTACATTGGTTTTGGTTCTGGTGTATTGATGACCACAGGTTCAAAGAATACCATCCTTGGCTCATACAACGGCAACGAAAGCGGCTTGGACATCCGCGCCTTAAGCAACAATATCGTACTTTCGGATGGGGATGGTAATCCTAGAGTTCGTATTAATGCCAGTGGTGGTGCAAATTTTGGCAGCGGTGTTATCACTGCTGCTTCGGGTGATGGTGATGTTGTTGTTAGTCAAGGTGTAGTTGTTGGAACATACAATGGTGACAATAGAATCGCAGCATCTTCTTTAGGTGGAGGTTCAGCGACTTTATATATTGGTAATGCCGCTATTCAAGTTTCATCAGACCAAAGAATCAAAACAAACATAGCTGATACTACTATGTCAGCAGTTGATAAAATCAATGAAGTAAGAGTTGTTGATTTTGAATGGAATGATCCATCTGACACTTCATACAATAATCGCAACGCCAGAGGTCAATGGACAGGCGTTCTTGCTCAAGAGCTAATTTCTGTATTCCCATTCGCAGTCAATGCACCAAGAAACGAAGATGATTTAAGTATTGACCAAGAAAGTGATAAAAAATGGCAAGTCGATATGGCTCATTTAGTACCTGTTTTAATGAAAGCCATCCAAGAACAGCAAGCGACTATTACGGCTCTCGAAACACGTATCGCAACCCTAGAAGGATAGGATTATGGAACTAACAACAGAAGAGATCGCACAGAACTACACAGCAATGGGTCACTCCGTTGAGCTGTTGAACGCTGGAAAACCAGAAGGCATGGAAGATGCCGACTGGACAGATACAGTTGCTCGTAATGTTGAGCATCTGGAACTCATGGTGGCAAAGGACTACTGGACAACAGAGGACATGACCGCCGCTAACGCTGCAATCGCCGCTAACACTTAACCCAACTGAAAGGAGATCGACATGGCAGAAAATAAAAACACCATTACGATCAACGATAAACAATACGCAGAAGACCAGCTAACAGATCAGCAAAAGGCGTTTATTAATCACATAAACGATCTTGATCGTAAGATGGGCTCAACGCAGTTTAACTTGGATCAAATGCAGGTTGGCAGAGAGGCGTTTCTAAACATGCTGACGCAATCTCTGGAAGAACCTTCCGAAGAAATTGCAGCCGAATAAATGGAACTTAACGCGCTCATAAATGTTTGCCTCACCGCCGCTGTCGGTGGGATTGGATGGTGGTTGAAGGCCCAGCATTCAGAACTTGGGCGCGTTTCTATATTGCTCAACAAGACGAGAGAAGAAGTCGCGAAAGAATATGTCACCAAGTCCGACAGCACGACAGTGATGGGCCAGATCGTTGCTCGCTTTGACCGGATAGAGGAAAAAATAGATCGTCTGATGGAGCGGTAAGCTATGGACCCTGTTAGTGCAATTGCTGCGGCAACAGCGGCGTATCAGGGTATAAAAAAGGCTATTGATGTGGGCCGTGATATTTCGGGCATGGCTGGTACGGTAGGTCAGTGGTCGAAGGCTATGTCCGATCTTGACTATATGGAGGAAAGGGCGCGAAAACCTCCAGCATACAAGATGTTTTCTAGCACAGAAAACGATGCTATTGAGTTATGGGCGCATAAACAAAAAGCCAAGGAAATGCGTAAGGAATTAAAGGATCATATTTCTTGGACGTATGGGCCATCAGCTTGGGAGGAAATTCTCAGGATGGAGGCCGAACAGCGAAAAATACAACGAGACTTAGTATATAAAAAGCAGGAGTTCATAGATAATTGCCTCAACACAATTATCATTGGGCTGCTACTGCTTGGCGGTATATCTTCTTTAATATTCGTGATGTACCTCTACAACGAACGCAACGGAAATTACTAATGTGGATTTTAGTTTGGTTCATGTTCACGAATGGAACGCTCGAACATTATGAGCTAGGTCAGTTTCAAACTCGTGAGGCGTGTCAGAAGGCTTCGGATGAAGCCAAAGTTTTGGTTACGAGCAGCACAATAGCGGTTTATTGTTTTGAGGTTACAACAGAATAAAAGTGGAAAATATGTTGTATATGACAAATCAGGAAAAGTTGTTATAATCACCCGAGATAAACGTGCAGCGGAGTATTTCTTAGATGGTAAAAGAACAATACGATCTCAATTCAAACGGCAAGATCGACGCGGATGAGCGTGAGTTTATGATGGAAGATCGTCGGCTGCGTATGGCTGACCAAGATGCCAAGAGAGACACGCAGAGGCGGCTTACAATAGCATGTGCCGCTGGGATGCTGCTTTACCCTATAATTATTGTCTTGGCTGTATGGGTCGGGTTGGGCAAAGCTGCGGAGCTAATTACAGACATAGCGAGTGTTTATGTGATTGGCGCAAGCGGAGTTGTTGCAGCATATTTCGGGTTCAATGCAATGGAGAACAAAAATGCTACAAGCACTGATAGGCCCAGTAAGTAATCTCGCTGGCGCGTGGCTGAAGGGCAAAGCTGATAAGCAAGCTGCGGATACCAACCTCAAGCTAGTAGAAGCAGAGGCAAAAGCCACTATTATGAAATCGGCGGCTACGTCTGAAGCCGATTGGGAAAAGGTAATGGCGCAGGGGAGCCAGAACTCTTGGAAAGATGAGTGGCTGACGATCCTGTTTAGCATTCCGCTGATATTGGCGTTCTGTGGCGATTGGGGCCGAGGGATCGTTGCCGCTGGATTTACTGCGCTGGAGTCCATGCCAGATTATTATCAATACACGCTCGGCGTTATCGTAAGCGCATCTTTCGCGGTAAGGTCAGCTACAAAATTCTTTGGCGGTAAGCGGTGATGGAAAATTTAAAGCTTCCAGTTGCACTTGTTGCGGCAATGGGCGTCCAGCTTGCTGGTGGCGTCTGGTGGGTATCACAGCAAGCGTCAACCATATCGAGCCTCGAAGAAACCGTTAGCCAGCTTGGATCGAGAATGGCAATCGAGGACAATGTTAATTTAAAGCGAGATGTTAAGTCTAACGCCGGGGAAATTGAGGATATTTGGAACGATCTATCAGGCATGATGATGAGCATTAGCCAGATCAATTCAATCAAGCAACGAATAGCGCTGCTCGAAAATGATATGAAATATATCAACCGAGACCATAGCGGTATGATAAACATGAAAGGTAAATAAGAATGACTTTTAAATTATCACGACGGAGCCTTGATAGGCTTGAAGGTGTAGACGAACGCTTAGTCACTGTCGTTAATCACGCAATCACTGCAACAAAAACAGATTTTGGTGTTATCCAAGGTATGCGTACACTTGAGCAGCAAAAAGAGCTGGTTGCTAAAGGTGCATCGCAAACCATGAAGTCCAAGCACCTGACAGGTCACGCTGTTGACCTGATGGCCTATATAAATGGTCGTGGATCATGGGAGCTTAACCTTTACGATGATCTGGCTGACGCGATGAAAGAGGGCGCAGAGATGGCTGGTGTTGCTGTTAAGTGGGGCGCTGCGTGGAGCGTTGGCGATATACGCCACTGGGACGGTACGATGGAAGAGGCGATGAACTGTTATGTAGACGAAAGACGCTCACAAAATCGCAGGTGTTTTTTAGATGGGCCTCATTTTGAGCTTATTCTGTAATTTTAATCGCCTAGCCATTTTTTAACCAACGGCAAAAATGCGTAGTCTGGCCCATGCTTTTCGAGCCATGACCTTTTGGCGTTGTGGATAGCTTCTGGCCCATGCTGGTGGTGTTCTTTGCATAGCGGGATGACATCAAAACCACTGGCCTTCTTGCCACTGTATCGGTCATGTATAACGTGATGGGCGTCTGAGGGCGGCGCAGAGCGGCATACAACGCAAGGAAGCTGTTTCACGGCCATCATGTGCCTCAAAGCGCTTTGGCCTTCCTCACTGGCTCTATACGCCCTGCGCTTGGCTGATACCCGACGCAGAGGCGTTTTTCGTTTAAGCGGGGTTCGCTTCAAAGATATTTTCCCCACTTGAGCGCTTCAACGTTTAGCGTTTGAGCGTGAGCATATAGATCGCTCACCCGCTGCTTTTGTTTTCTTGCTCGTTTTATGGCTGCTTCCACCCGATTGCGTTCTTCCTCTATTCGGGCGAGTTCTTTACGAGCCTTGGGGCGCATCACAAATTTAAACATTTTCGATCCTCTCCATATTTTCTGCATCAAGCATCAGTTGCATTGCATAAGCTGCGACAGGGCTTAGAGGCCGTTCTAAGGCTTCCCAGCGGCGAATAGTTCGTCCACCGTTGTTGCCCATGCCAAACTGACGAGCCAGCGATTGCTGACTGTATCCAAGCGCACGTCGCGCTGATTTGAATTGTTCTGGTGTCATTTTGTTCTCCTTAAAAAAGTGAAGGGGCCGAAGCCCCTGTTGCGTTATATAGTTTGATTAAACTTCCCTCACTTTAAAATACTCAGTCTCTACCTGTGATATTTTTTTACCATTACGATAGAATGTAAATGTCGGTATTCCGTAAGAGTTATTCCCTTCAACATAATAATCAGCCTTGATTTCATAACTGCGAGAAAGGCGCGGTGAATATGCAATAAATGTTGCCATTTTGTATCTCCTAAGTAAGTGGGCTTCATTGCCCTATAGAAACTATACTAGGGCCAGATGACCTATAGCGCAAGCGGGAAACGCACATATTTTACATTATTATTCTGACCAATTAACATTATGCCGTGATCCATATTCGTAAATGACTTCGATCAGGTCTGACATCTGCGACTTGTTAAGCCTCGATGTTTTAAAGCCAAGCGGAAATGGCCCAGAGCCATCCAGCCCATCCGCAAACTGCACCTGATGGCCTAGACTGTGCATGAAAGCGCACTTCCACGCTTCTGGCGTCCACTTGCGCCCCTCTGGGCGTGATAAGGCCACGTCTGTCAACATGGCCCACATTTTAGCATTCTGATCGATTGTCCTATCACCACCAACGATGGTGACAGTAGATTGGTCTGGCGCAGCGTCGATCAGTTGGTGGGCATACATCCGCTGGCGTGAACCAGTGAGGCGAACTTTATACGGCATCGCCAAACTTTGATTTAAGCGCTGTTATTTTGTCATCGATCTCGGCAAGGAACTTTATCACCTCGGCCTCGATCTCCTTGTGCCGCTCTGGATCAGCCTCGATGCGCTTGCACCAGTAATTCATATCTCCGGGCAAACGTGGATCAAAGCTGACAAAATCGCACCAGCTTCGCCCAGCGCAAAGCATCTGGACTTGCATTTGCGTGATATATTTAGCTGGCACTTTTTCTGATAGCAAAGTGTCTATATGCGTCGCACTGTTGGGGCACTTGATCTCAAGCATTCCGTCAGCGCCTACAAGACCGTCAGGGGATGCACCAAAGCCTTCGATGGTTGGATGTACCACAAAGGCTTCCTCTACAACGTCAGCGCCTGTCAGCAACTCATACGCTATTCGGGCTTGTGGCTCAGTGTCGGTTCCCCATTGCATGGCTGCGCTAGTGAAGCCTTCGCTTGGGGTCTGCGTCAGGCGCTCAGTGATAAGCTGGGCCATATAGTTGCCACGGCTTGCGCTATATCCACTCTTTGTTTTAGCCATTACGTCGGCTGTCCGGGATGCTGTTACGCACCCCAAACGTGCCGCGAACCATTCGGGTGTTCGCTGCTCCATTTATTATTCCTCCACCTTGGTTAGTTTTTTGTTCAGCATATTGATAGCATCGCCAGCTTGTTTGGATGTTAGCTGGCTGAGATTGTCCACCTTCCAGAAATTAAGCACTTTGTTTTCGTCGGCGTTCGCCTTTTCCATTAATGATTGAACAGTGCGAAATTGATCTTCGCTGATCTTTTCTAGCTGCTTTGGTGCAGCCTTTGATGCTGCGTTGCCATCATCATCTTCTGGCGCAATGCCAGCCATCGCCATCAAGCCATAGCGTCGAGCGTAAGTTACCGCCGATCCATAGCCTTGCATATCCTGCTTATTAATAATCAATGGAACCCGACAGGATAATTCCTCGCCACTTTCGCCGTGTATAAGAGTGGTTTGCACAAAGCGTCCAAGCGCGTCCTCTCCTGTTGGCTGGATCACCGCAATGCCCTGCTCGTTAAGGGCTGGCAAGCAAGCGTCCATGACACTGCCTAGATCTGCGTACTTGCTACGAAAGTGCGGGTTGCTGGATTGCTTGAGAGCCTTGCCCATGTTGATCTGGGCGGCTGCTAATGATGTTGCGATAGTTGTCATTTTTAATATCCTATTCCATATCCGATTATTAACAGGGCATAACCAGCCCCAAAGATTGCGATGAGGCCGATTGCGTCGGCAATTATATTTCTGATGTTCATATCTCCTCTCCTATACATAAAGCATTGCCAATCGAATTTCGGACAAGCGTTCTTTGTCCTCGAAACTCTGGCGATCAATATTTTCTATTTGATTACGCATTTCAATCAGTCGATCAGCTCCAACGGCTGCAAGCGCTTTGATATAAACAATTTTAGCTCGAGCATTATTCTGAACGCGCACTTCCATATTAGCGTCCTCCCAAGCCGATTGCATTGCATGGCTTAATGGCATTTTAAAGTCATCGGACTCAAAGCGTTTAATAATTGCCCAAGCTTCGGTCATAACCCAAGCGCGGTTTGCAACAATCTTGCCGTCGCGTTCTGTAAACTTTAGCATAAATATTCTCCTGATTGGTTTGTATAGAATTGTTTTACGCTGAGAAATTAGCATCTGCAACAGATTTTTTGCATTGCATCAAATTAAATTTTGCATATTATGTCCGCATCTAAACGGAGAAAAATAATGGATGACATTAATTCCAAGGAGTTATTTCGCGGCTGGTTTAAATCCAGCGGCTATAGAAAGGGCTGGTTTGCAAATGAATTGGGCGTTGACCCATCGTCGATTTCGCGCTGGTTGGCTGGGCAGACGCAACCTCATCGCGCTGTTCGCAAAAGGATCGAGCAGCTTACCGATGGCGCTGTGCCGATGGACGGATGGGGATGAAGCAACGCTTTTTTCGCAAGCCTTCGCGCAACAAATATGGCGCAAAGAAAACGACGGTTGGCGATGTTAAATTCGACAGCAAAAAAGAGGCCCAGCGTTGGATGGAATTGCAGTTGCTGGAAAGGGCTGGTGAAATAAGCAATCTTCGCCGTCAGGTGCGGATTGATCTAATGGGGCAGCATCGCCCACTGTTAACCAAGACAGGCCGCCAGATGCGCCTGACAATAGACTTTGCCTATATCGAAAACGGCATAGAGGTTCTTGAGGATAGCAAGGGGGTGTGGACAAGGGATTTTGAGGTTCGTTACGCTGTCGCGCTTGCGATGGGTTTAAATTTAATCGTAACGTAATAAAATGGACGGGGAACGCTGACAGGCGCTCAACCCGCCCAAGGTGGCCTTTTCGCTAGGGAGGAGATGCGATTAGGCTAAACGCAGAACAGGATGCGTTGAAGGCAGTGTATCACACTGTTCTCGGCGTTTCTACAAAAACAAGGGGAAACATCGATGCACAGCTTCGATCCAGAAATTGCCGCCAAAGTTGGTGTTAATGCGGCAGTTCTATATCAGAATATTGTTTGGTGGACGCAGAAAAACACCGCCAACAGCAAACACAAACACGAAGGTCGGCACTGGACGTACAACAGCGTCAAAGCCTTTGAGGAATTATTTCCATATTTCACAGGCAAGCAGATCAGAACAGCGCTAGATAAATTAGAAGCATCTAGCCTTATTTTATCGGGTACATTCAACAAGGCTGGATATGACAGGACGAAATGGTATTGCCCAAACGAGCAAATCGATTTGCCCAAAAAGGCAAATGGCATTGCCCAAAAGGGCGAACCAATACCAGATATTAAACCAGATATAAAAACAGATAATATATATAAAGATCATTTTCCCGATTTCTGGGCATCGTATCCGCGCAAGATCGGCAAGGCCAAGGCTCAGAAGGCATTTGTTGCTGCTATGAAAAAAGCAACGATTGAAGAAATTTCTTCTGGATTGAATAGCCAGTTGCCAGCACTATCAACTAAGGAACAAAAATTTATCCCTCATGCCTCAACATGGCTCAATGGAGAAAGATGGAACGATGAACCTACCCACAACCAAGATACCAGCCGCCACGCCACGCTTGACGCAATCTCTTTCGCAGCAAGAGCGAGTCGATCACCGAGCCAAGATTGCTTTTGAGGTTGAGGTTATCCTCCACGGATATTGGCAAGCGACGCCGCCAGACCAAGTAAAGGCTGGCATCATGGCAGATTGGTGCGATGCTTTAGAAGATTGGACGCAAGAGCAAATCGTCTGGGCATTGCGTAAGTGGCGAAACGAGAACCCAAATAAGAAACCGAATGCTGGTCATATCTTGGCAGTGATGAAAGAAGCGCGAGGTCGCAAGATTGCAGCCCAGTTACCAAAGCCAAAGGCAAAGGCAGATCGTGAACGCATCAGCGCTGATCGAGCGTCTGAAATTATGCAAGAAATAGGGTTTAGCGCAAAACGGTTCGAATGATTGCAAAATAAAACTTGCATAAGGTTGGGGCGTTCGTTAACGTAATTTCACGAGGCTTGCCTCGCAAACCAACCAATAAGGAAAACGATAATGGATTGGACTGATAAACAAAAAATTGATGGGTTAAAGGAATGCATTTGCGAAAGCAAATTCGAAATATCTTACGCAAAAGCCCACGGTGACGATTTCACCGTTTCACAAGCCACCGAGATTTTAAAACTGGCACAGAGCCAGTTGGAAGCATTAATCGGTGAGGCATCGGAATGAATTTTATTCAGCAAACGAATATTGACGGTGGGGTTTATCTTAGCCCTGCCGCTCAAGTGTCAGTTACCGAAGAAGAACTTGAATGGCTGATCGAGGGGCTGGATGCTCTTATTCTGCCAGATCGGGCAAAGCGTATAAAGCGTTCCTTAAAGCGTGCGCTTCGTGAAATGGAAGATGTATCGTAATGACAAATCGAATTAATAAAAACCAGCTTTTGTATAGAGTTAAATTGCTCAACGCATTATTTGGCGAAGATGACGATGCTTGGACAAAAGGCGCTGATGGTCAATTCAAAGCTAATTCTGGAACGTTCGTGCTTGATTGTGCTTACGGTGGTTATCGTTTGTCCCGCATATGCAATGACTGTGGCGGCGAACGTGATTTGACGCCAAGAGCAACAGCGCGAGAAACGTATTACGCCATCAATGCTTACATAGACGGCGCAATAGCAATGCAAACATCATCATATTCTCTTGCTGCTTATTTTCCATCAACAGAGGCCTTAGCCTCTTTAACCATAAGGAATAATAAATGATAAATTTAACAATAGCCGGAAACGTAGGCCGCGATGCAGAACTTCGCCGAACCAAGTCGGGCGATGATGTTCTAGGCTTTTCGGTTGCTGTGGATAACGGCAAAGATAAATCTGGCAACAAACGTCCTACCACTTGGGTCCAATGTTCGATTTGGGGCAAACGCGCTGAGAGCCTTGCCTCGCACATTCGCAAAGGGACAAAGCTGGTTTTATCCGGGCGTCCCGGCGTCAACGTCTATGAGGGAACAGGCAGTTTAACCATATCGGCGCAAGACTTAACTTTCATGGGTGGTGGCGAACAGCGCGATGCTGGCTCTAATAATTACGAAGATCCGCCAGCATCTAGTGATTTGGATGACGAAATACCGTTTTGAGGCCGTGGCGTGACGGCGATCCGATTGGGATGGGCGAAGCATATTTGCCCGACACCAAGACAAAAAGAGCGTATTCCAACGCTTGCAAGTCTTTGATGATCGAAAGCGCTGCACGTCATATACTGGGAATGCGCGATATACATAAACGTCGGCTTGCTATCGAAGCATATCCCGAAATAATCAAACAAAAACTCAAGGCCGAAATAACTTGGCTTTGGGATAACCAACGAAAGAAATAATTATGATAATAACAGCAACAATATCAAACGCTCACCCGCGAGGTTTTGCGTTCGCAATTACAGATGAAGGCGAACAGATATTTATACCGCCTCACGTTGTCATCGATCAATCGATAACTCTTGGTGATCGTCGTGAAATCCAAGTTGTGACCAACCCCGATCAGGACCATCGAGACAGAACGCAATGGTTAGCGGTTTCATTTAGTGACGATGCTCAGTTGGCAGATACAACCCCAACTCAAAGCGATCTTGAGGCAGAACGCGCTGCCAGTTGGCAGACAATGCCAGCCGAAATCCATGCGGCGGCTGACGCGCTTAATTCATATAATGCAGAAAGTCGCGATGAAGCGGTTTACGAATACATTTCCAATCATATGTATTGCACATCCACTGAACTTGGCAACCATATTGGCGCAGATGCTAGAACCGCAGCGAACAGCGCTATGCGCCTTTTCAATGCTGGTCGTATCGCCAAAGCAGACGTTTATGGTCGGGTAGGGCTAAAACGCGCAACGATGATCCTATGGGCTAAATCTGCGGATGACTTTGTTGGTGGAGATGAACAATGATTACTGCCGCAACATGCCTTGCAATAGCGGTTTATTTCGAGGGTAGGTCAGAACCGCTAGACGCGCAGCTTGCTATTGCCGAAGTGGTAATTAACAGGGCAGCGCATCCAGACTTCCCAAGCACTATTTGCGAAGTTGTGAAAGAGCATCGTGCGCCTGTCTCTCGCCCTCGCGCTTGTCAATTTAGCTTTTACTGCGATGGAGTCGATGAGAAGCCACGCGAGGCCAAGGCATGGCAAACAGCGCAAGAGATCGCCGCACAAGCGCTCTCAGGCGATACTTTGGGGCATGGGGCCACGTACTATCACACAAAGGCCGTAAAACCTCGATGGCGTCATTCGCTTCGATCAGTTGGCACGATTGGCGCTCACATTTTCTACAGCGATAAAGAATGCTTGTTAGAAATGGGTTGTTCTCAGCGTCCTAAATTGAGGCCAACAGGTTTAGGGAAATGACGAGCGAGTTTGCGGCGTTAAAGTTGATGCGTCAAAATTTAACGGTAATGAAGCAATCTGCCAGTGGGAGGAACAGACATAATCTCAGAATGCAGATTGAGGAACTGTTAGCGCTACTTGAGATAATTGAGAAAGGTATTAACAAATGAAACAGGAAATTATGGACAGATTAAAGGCGCATATAAACTCGCCGGACGTTTATGAGCCGCCAACATTTAAACAGTTATTGAAGTTAATCGAAGAATTTGAGGCCGATTTAAAAAAGATTGGTCGGAAGGATGATTAATATTGCCATGGCAAAAGCGCATTTAGAAGCGCTGCGAACAATAATGAGTGCTGCGCATTTGGATTATTATGTGGAGCATTTAGATTATATTTTGGTGAATTTAGAATTGAGTGATACGAAAAATGAAGGCTGATATTATAAAACCGCAAACTAGAAAAATATGGGAAATGAGCATTGATGGTAAATCGGCTCCGCAAATAGCGAGAGAGTTAAATCTAAAATTCGCATTGGTTAACAGCGCAGTCAGGCGAGGCCGTGAAAAAGGGGTTATCCCTCGAAGGCGTAACTTAAACCCTCATGCGTATATTCGCGGGGTAAATCTTCGACTTGGCACAATTTCGTCAGTAATTTCAGAATTGACTATGGATCAGGTTGAGTGGCTGGCGTCGGAAGCGAACAAAGTCGGAGTAGAAACGTTATCAGAATTTCTGATGGAGTTGGTTCGTGACGCCCATGCCATAGACAACAGCTAAATTTTGTTTATGCTTTGCAAATATAAATTAGACGAGGAACAAAATGGATTGGCCAGCCGACAAAGTTGAGAGGCGTAAGGTTTCGTCAATAATACCTTACGCTCGTAATAGTCGCACTCACAGTGACGAACAGGTCTCGCAAATAGCTGCAAGCATAAAGGAGTGGGGTTTCACTAACCCAATCTTGGTGGACATAGATGGCGAAATTATAGCGGGTCATGGTAGGCTGCTTGCGGCGCAACAGTTAAAGCTAGACGAGGTGCCTTGTATAACGGCGGTGGGTTGGTCGGACGCGCAGAAGAAAGCCTACGTCATAGCTGATAACAAACTCGCGCTCAACGCTGGCTGGGACAACGAAATGCTTGCGATAGAGTTCGGAGAATTAAAGGATTTCGGATTTGATCTTGGTTTGACAGGTTTTGATCTGGACGAACTGGCCAAGATATTAAAAGAGCCAGAGCAAGACGGGTTGACCGATCCTGATGAAGTTCCTGACAAACCTCAAGAGGCTGTAACTGTAAGCGGCGATATTTGGCACCTTGGAAACCACCGTTTAATGTGTGGCGATAGTACAAGCATCGATGCAGTTGAGAAGCTTTGCAATGGACAATTAGTAGATCTGTGGCTTACCGACCCACCTTATAACGTTGCTTATGAGGGCAAGACAAAAGACGCATTAACAATACAAAATGACTCTATGAGCGATGGAGACTTTCGCCAATTCTTAGCAGACAGTTACAGCGCAGCGGACGCGGTTATGAAGTCAGGGGCTGTTTTTTATATTTGGCATGCAGACAGTGAAGGTTATAATTTTAGGGGAGCTGCTTTTGATATAGGTTGGCAAGTGCGGCAGTGCCTAATATGGAACAAACAAAGCATGGTGATGGGCCGACAAGATTATCATTGGAAACACGAGCCATGTTTATATGGGTGGAAAGAGGGCTCCGCGCATCTTTGGGCAACGGATCGGAAGCAAACAACTATTTTAGAGTTCGATAGGCCAAACAGAAACAGTGAGCATCCAACAATGAAGCCAGTTGAGCTGTTTGCCTATCAATTACAAAACAACACAAAGGGAGACGATATTGTATTGGATACTTTTGCGGGTTCTGGAACTACCGCAATCGCTTGTGAGAAATATAATCGTCGTGCGTATCTTATGGAGTTAGACCCAAAATACTGCGATGTAATAATAAAAAGGTGGCAGGATTTTACTGGTAAAGAGGCTGTTAATGAAGGGACAGGGCAAACATATGCAAAGCAAAAAGATGAGCTTCTTGGAGTCGATCATTAATATATTAATCGGATATGTTATCGCAACGGCATCAACATATGTAATACTGCCGTTATATGGATACGACGTCACGACTTCTCATGCGCTGTCAATATCGCTCGCTTTCACAGGAATTTCTTTGGTTAGGTCTTACGCACTCAGGCGCGTTTTTAACAGGTTATAGTATGGATCAAGAAAACAAAAAGAATGGTAGGCCTCTGACTAAGCTTACTGATAAGCAGAAAGAAGAGGTCGAAACGCTTGCAGCGGTTTTAAGCCAAGAGCAAATAGCCGATTACTTTGGTATGTCTAGGACAACGTTTTACGAGGTGATGAAACGTGACCCTGGAGTTTCCGAACAATATAAAAAGGGCAAAGCTAGAGCCATCGGCGCTGTCGCGCAGAGCCTAGTCTCAAAGGCTAGGTCAGGTGAGTTAGGCGCGCAGATATTTTACCTTAAAACACAAGGCCATTGGAAAGAAACGCAATCAATAGAGCATAGCAGCCCAGACGGTTCTATGACGCCAACTAAAATTGAGCGAGTATTCGTTGACCAGCCTACAGATACAAACACCAAGGTGGACTAAGCCACTATTCCAAGGGCAAAATGGAGCGCCACGGTATAGAGGTGCCAAAGGTGGTCGAGCCTCTGGCAAATCTCACTTCTTTGCTGAAGCTATTATTGAGCGAATGATAATTAACTCAGCAACAAGAGTTGTTTGTATTCGTGAAGTGCAGCGTTCTTTAAAGTTTTCGGCTAAGCAGCTTTTGGAGGATAAAATAAAGGCATTGGGCGTTATTCATATGTTCGATGTGCAGAATACTGAAATAAAAGTGCGTGACGGTGAAGGTATAATAATATTTCAAGGGATGCAGGATCATACGGCTGACAGCATTAAGTCTCTTGAGGGTTTTGACATTGCGTGGTGCGAAGAAGCACAAAGTTTATCCAAGCGTTCTATAGAGCTGCTTGATCCTACTTTGCGAAAAGACGGAGCAGAATTGTGGTTTAGTTGGAACCCAAGACAGCCATCAGACGCCGTCGAGCAAGTATTTAGCGGTACAGATAACGGTGTATTGGTTCACGTTAATTACAATCAAAACCCTTTTGCGCCTCAGTCGATGATCGATTTAGCTCACAGCGCAAAAGAAAGAGATTTTGAGCGTTATGCTCACGTGTGGCTCGGTGAATACGAAACGATAAACGAAGCACAGGTATTTTTTGGTAAATGGAGCGTTGATGAGTTTTACCCCGACGAAACATGGCAGGGGCCATATCTAGGCGTGGATTTTGGATTTAGGCCAGACCCTTTGGTTGCGGTTAAATGCTGGGTGCATGATGAAACCCTGTTTATTGAGAAAGAAGCTTACGGCGTCGGAATAGAGATCGACGATACGCATCGATTTATTTGCAACGTTATTCCAGAGTTTGACCAATACGTTTGCAGGGCTGATAGTGCAGAACCCAAGACAATATCGTATTTACAGCGTCACGGATTTCCTCGCATGGAAGGCGTTAAAAAGTGGCCTAATTCGATTGCTGAAGGAATAAGGTTTATTCGTGGCTTTAAATCTGTCATAATACATCCAAATTGCAAAGGCGCTATCGACGATTTCAGAATGTATAGCCACAAGATAGACAAGCTGTCTGGCGATATATTACCTGATGTGGTAGATGCAAACAATCACGCGCCTGACGCAGTTCGTTATGCTATTGCGCCTCTGATTAAGTCTCAGGCTGCTGGAAAGATGGTGATTAGAATATGAGTAACTCAGTTGCACAGCGCTCCCCAGAGGTAACGGATATGCTTAAAGCGTCTGCTCCTTGTCGAGACTTGATGAAGGGTGGCGCACATATGCGCAGCAAGGGCGAGGAATATCTGCCAAAGTTTCCACAGGAAACAGAAGATGATTACGATGCAAGGTTAGCATCGACTTGGCTGTTTGACGGTGTTGGCAAAACAGTTGATGATTTGTCGGGCAAGGTCTTTGAGATGCCTATCACACTGGCTGAGACAGGCACTGACTTAGACCTCTGGGCATACAACATTGATTTGCAGGGGCGTGACTTGTCACAGTTCTCGCGTGGCGTGTTTGACGATGCTCAAACATCTGGCATATCGTTTATAATGGTAGATAGCCCAGCAAGAGGTGAGCTAACAAGGGCGCAAGCTCAAGCTGGCAACTTTCGGCCTTATTTCGTTAGCATTGCTCTAGAAGAAGTGCTTGGGTTTAAGACGGACGTGATCGACAATGCACCAACGCTTACGCAATTCCGCATTATGGAAACGGTATCAGAAGAAGGTGCGGATGAGTTTGAACCCGATATAATTCAGCAAATACGAGTTTGCACGTTACCAGTAGAAGATGGTCGGGTGGTCGGTTCAGTCGGCGTTCGACTGTATCGAAAGGGTGACGATGACCAGTGGCGTATGCATGACGAATATGTAACTGAGATGCCACGCATATACATTGCTGCGTGTGATATAGGTCGTGACGGCTACATGAACGCAAAGCCTCCGCACTCAAGGCTGGCTGAAATAAACTTGGCTCACTGGCGGTCGCAGTCCGATCAAGCGAATATTATGCACCATGCTAGAGCGCCTATGAAATACTTTCACGGTTATACCAGAGAGGATTTAGAGGCGTTCACCGAAGGCGCTGGTTACGCTTTCTGGTCATCAAACGAAAACGCAAAGATCGGCGTTGTAGAGCATTCGGGCGCAGCGATAGACGCTGGACGAACGGAACTCAAGGATATGGAATTTCAGATGCAAGCTATGGGTTTGCAGTTGATTGTGTCCCGCGTGGGCTCATCGACAGCAACAGGCGATCTTATCGACGAAAACAAGATAAACAGCCGTTTGGGAATGTGGGCAGACAACCTAAAGGACACACTAGAGATTTGTTTTGCGTGGATGGCAAACATGGCTGGTATCGACGCAAAGCCAGAAGTCGTTATCAACAAGGATTTTGCAGCGAACGCATTATCTCACATGGATATGGATGCTTTGAATAAAATGTTCTTGTCCGAAGTTATATCACGCAAGACTTACATATCAGAAGCGAAACGTCGCAATTTGTTATCTGAGGAAGTTGATGCAGATGATGAAGCGGATATGATCGGCATGGAACCTATGGAAGCTGATGACGATGGCGATATCGGATGAACTACTTGATGGCACGGTTCGCCATTCGGTATATTTAGAGCGCTACAAGCGCAGCGTTATCAGAGATGTATTAAAGCTTTTAGACAAAACGGACTCCGATATTTCTAGGTCACTGGTTCGCCGGGACATTCAAAATATGTCACCGAGGCAAATATCTGCGCTGTACAAGGTTCTGCGTCGTAAGATTGATGACGGTTACGAGCGCATATTCAAAGTGCTGCAAAAAGAGATAGACGAACTGTCTGAGTACGAAGCCAAATGGCAATTAGATTTATTTAAGCAAAACGTGCCTGTTAAATTAGATTATGTCATGCCATCAGAGGAACAGCTAATCGCATCAGTTATGTCGCGCCCATTCAGCGGCAAGATATTAAAGGAATGGTGGAAAGATGTGCCTAAAGATACGTTTATCGCAGTGAAGGGCGCTATTCGTCAAGGTTATGTTGATGGGCAGACAACCGGGCAGATTATTAGGGCAATTCGTGGCACTAGAACGTCAAAAGGCATTATGGACAAGTCCAAGCGCAATATTGAGGCTGTAGTGCGTACCTCATTGGCTCATACTGCAAACACGGCAAGAAATGTTGTTTACCGACGCAATAAGGTGCTTATTAAGCGAGTGGAGTGGGTTGCAACGTTAGACAGCCGCACATCCGCTATATGTCGAGCAAGGGATGGCAAGACCTATCCAGTTGACAGCGGCCCAAGGCCACCAGCTCATGCAAACTGTCGATCCACAACCGTGCCAGTGCTTAAATCGTTGCGTGAGTTAGGCATAAAGGTGGATGAGGCCAAAGTGGCAGAAACAAGAGCATCGATGGATGGGCAAGTCCCTGCCGAAATGAATTATGACCAGTGGCTAAGAAAACAGCCTGTGTCGTTCCAGAATGAAGTGCTTGGCATAAAGAAAGGCCAGCTTTTCAGAGCGGGTTTAAAAATGGATCGTTTTGTAGACAGACAAGGAAGCGAACTAAATTTAAGCCAATTAAAAGAGCGTGAAAGCGCAGCGTGGGCCAAGTCTGGTCTTTAAAAAGGAACTATCATGTCGATAAAATATGAATTGGAAAGCTTAGATGGTGTCGATGAAAATATCGCATCACTATATACCGAAAAAGATGGTCGCTTCGTTCTGCCTGTTGAGGGCGTTGTGCGCAAGTCCGATCTTGACGATCTAAACCAGAAGCTTGTGGATTCTAATGAGGAAGCAATGCGTCGGCGTAAATCTGTAGAGCGCCTTCGCGCTGAGTTAGAGGCGGCGCAACAGACGCCAGAGCCAGAGCCTCAAAGCAACAACGAAGAAATCATATCGCAAATTAAAGCGCAGTATGAACAACAGTTAAATAATGAGCGATCACAGCGCAAAGATTTAGTGAAACGCAATGCGATGGCAGAGCTTAAATCACAGCTGGCTAGTAAAAATATTATTGCTGACGGATTGGAGCCGTTGGCGCTTATGGCAAAAGATCGCATTGGGTTTGACGAAAACGGAAACATCCGTATAATGTCATTAGATAGTTCTAAGCCCCTCGCTGGTTCGGGGTCGGACGGATACGCTACAATAAGCGATCTCGCCCAAGAATTGGCAGCGTCAGGAACGGGTCAGTTATTTGTAAAGGATAGCGGCGTTTCGGGTGGAGGAAAACCACCAGCGAGTTCTAGCAATAATGCTGGAAGTAACGTCGTGACGCGAGAGCAATTTAATAAAATGTCTCACACGGAACGGCATCGTTTTGTAACAAACGGCGGCAAGTTTTCTGGCTGACCGTCCCAATAAAAGGATTTAGGGAATGGCTAATACCCTCACAAATCTGGCGGCAGACATCTATCGTGCCGCTGACATCGTAGGTCGAGAACTTGTCGGCTTCATACCATCTTCAACGGTAAACGCATCTGATGAGCGTGTTGCTGTTGGTCAAAACGTTCGTTCGTTTTCGACACCTACTGCAACCGCAGTGACCATTGCTCCTTCCATGACTATCCCGGAAGGAACAGACCAAGCACTAACAAACAAAACACTGACGCTTACTAAGCAACGCGGTGTTCAAATTCCTTACACTGGTGAGGATGTTCGTTTCTTGGACGGTGGTGCTGGATACGAAACAGTTTATGGCGCTCAAGTACAGCAAGCCATGCGAACACTAACAAACGAGATCGAAACAGATCTTGCAACAGAGGCATATCAAAACGCTTCTCGCGCTGTTGGTACGGCTGGCACGACACCATTTGCATCAAACTTTGATTTGGTCGCAGAAGGCCGTCAGATCCTAGCTGACAACGGTATGCCAACTAACGACGGTCGTATGTCTTTGGTTATGAATACCGCAGCTGGCACGAACCTTCGTAACTTGGCAACATTGCAGTCCGCAGACAGCGCTGGCAATGACCAACTCCTACGTCGTGGCACTTTGCTAGACTTGCAAGGCGTTATGATTAAAGAGAGCGCACAAGTGCAAGCACACACTAAAGGAACAGGCGCATCAAAATTGCTTAATGATGCATCCTCCGCTATTGGCGATACAACTATCGCTGCTGACGGTGGCTCTGGTACTATCCTTGCTGGTGACGTTGTGACCTTCGCTGGTGACACAAACAACTACATGGTCAACACTGCGCTGGCTGCTGGTTCGTTCACTATCGGTGATAACGGTTTGCGTGTTGCATTGGCTGACAACGCTGCAATTACAGTTGGTAACAACTATGCGGCAAACATTATGATGCACCAAGCAGCGCTTGAGCTAGTAATGCGCGCACCAGCTAAACCGCAAGGTGGCGATGCAGCTGATGACGTTCTGATCGTACAAGACCCAGTGTCTGGTCTAGTATTCGAAGTGTCAGTATATAAAGGCTTCAACAAAGCGATGATCCAAGTGGGGTGTGTTTGGGGTTACCAAGCATGGAACACTGACGGCATCGCGGTCGTTATGGGCTAACAAGGTGGGGAGCTTCGGCTCCCTTCCATTCATCTGGAGGTTTGTAATGCCTAGAGCATATTTAAAGAAAAAAGGCTTAGTCGTTAAGAAAAAGGCTAAGAAAGCCAAGAAGAAGAAAAAGTAATGGCTAAAGACCCACGCATGAAAAAGCTTGGCGTTTCTGGGTATAACAAACCAAAGCGAACTCCGGGCCATCCTAAAAAGTCTCATGTTGTATTGGCTAAGTCAGGGTCTACCGTCAAAACAATTCGCTTTGGACAACAAGGCGTTCGCGGTGCAGGGAAAAACCCAAAGAGTGCCGCACAGAAAGCTAGACGCAAGTCGTTCTTGGCGCGTCACAGAAAGAACATAGACCGTGGGAAGCTAAGTGCAGCCTATTGGTCGGCAAAGGTTAAGTGGTGATGGCATGGCAAAATTAAGTGCAGCGCAAAAGCGCAGAGCCAAAGCGTTAAGCAAAAAGCGTGGTATTAAATACCCGAATGCTTGGGCTAATTTGCAAGTTGCAAGTGGCCGTCGCAAAAAGAAAAAGAAGGGTTGATCTATGGCACTAGATACTACTGTCGGCGGTACATCGACGAACAGCTATATAACCCTTGCAGAATGGCAAGCATATTGGTCTGAGAGAAATATTGATGTTTCTCAGCATGGTCACGATGATGCGCATGAAGCAAATCTTGTACAAGCGGCTGACTTTATAAACCGCAATTACGAATTTGTTGGTGAGCAACAGTACCGCTATCAGGCAATGAAGTGGCCTAGATTGACAGGCATTATGCTTGTTAACGATTGGCCTATCGATCCAGACACTATTCCCCAAGGGATAAAAGATGCCCAATCGGAAATGGCGTATCTTATACACGAAGGAGCGAAGCCATTTGCGACTGTCGAAGGCGGCGCAAAGGTACGCGAGAAAAGCAAAGCTGGACCTGTCGAGACAGAGGTGGAATATACAAACTTTAGGGAAACGCCACGCTTTGTCGCTGTTGAGGGTCTTCTGTCGCCGTACACTGGCTATGGCGGCTCTCAGATTAAGGTTATGCGTGGATGAGTACGTCAGTCACAGCTATTGCGGATGCAGCGTTTGACGCCGTTACTGTGGCGATCACAGACGTTATATTTGACGCGACTGTGCAGTATGAAACGCAGGGCGCATATGACCCTGCAACAGGTACTTATACAACAACAACGACAACGCTCACTGGTCGTGCTTTGTTCGACACTAACACGCCACAAAGGGATATATTCCCTGACGAAATCATTGGATCTAATAGGCAGTTGGTTCTGTTTGAGGGATTTACTGAGACAATCAAGGAAACTTATAGGTTAACGATTTCTGGCGTTGTCTATGAAATAAAGGCCGCACAAAAAATAGTTGGCTCTGTCTCGGTGCAATATGCAGTGGTGCTAAAGAAATGAGCGCTAGAGAATTTACATTGCAGTTAAACAAGGAAATCCTAGAAACGGATGAAAAGATAGATATTGCTGTGCGAAAAATTGGCATAGACGCTTTAAAGAATGTTGTTAAGAAATCGCCAGTTGATACTGGAAGGTTTAGAGGAAACTGGCAAACAACTATTGGAACACCGACATCACTTACCGTGCAATCCGTCGATAAAAGTGGCACTGCGACTATAAATTCTGGCGTTCGTAAGGTAACAAAATTTGACTATAAAAAGAACAAAGTAATATTCATTCAGAATAATTTGCCTTATGCAAATCGATTGGAAAATGGATGGTCGAGACAAGCGCCCAAAGGCATGGTGTCTCAGACTATTCAGCTTCTTAATGCGCGATATAAGGAAATTTTGATATGAGCTATGCGTTAGAGCGAAAGGCCATAGAGACTTATATTCAGACGCAATGGGGAACCACCACACCTATTGGCTTTGATGGGCATGATTTTGAGCCGACGATAAATAGCATCCGCGTTAGCATTTTGAATAACGAAGTTTTGCAGGGATCTATTGGCGCAGTTAATAATAGAATTGAGTATCTGGGACAGGTTGCGGTTCAGATATTTACCGAGAGTGGAAAAGGCTCGGACACATGGCGTGGATACGCAGAAAGCCTAGATGGGTTCTTCTTTGAGAAAAGGCTAACCAATGCTGGCGCATCAGCAGCGACAAACGAGTTTATTAGGTTCTCACCAGAGCAACAGCACCCATATATTTCTGGATTAGTTTCTGATATACCTTTTAACATTGCAACATTCGTAGCACCTTTTGTGCGATACGAATATAAATAGGAGGCCACAATATGACTGGCATTGCATCAAATCAGCTTAGATCAGCTTTCGTGGCTGAAACAACAGCTGGAACAACCCCAACTTCACCGGGTTTTACAAATAGTGACGTTTATATAAACATGAATGCTACGCCGACGATTGTTGAGCATCGATCACTTGCAGCTAAAGGCGAGTCCGTTGAGACAGCTATTGCTGGCATCGATGTGACAGGTGATATGTCCGGCCCTTTAATTTATGGAGCCTATGACGATTTCTTTGAGAGTCTTTTGCAAGGCACTTGGTCATCAGACGTTTTAAAGAGTGGCAAAGACACACAAACGCTAACAGTTGAAAATGCCATTGCATCTGGCGCTGGCGGTACAAACACTATGGCACGTTATGAAGGCGTTGAGGCGTCTGGTGGATCAATAACGCTGACATCTAACGCTGATGCTACGTTTGCGTTTGATTTGCTTGGCATGAGTTCATCCGACGCAGTAACAAGCGCTCTTGGTTCATCGACTTATACAGATCAAACAGAGCGCACGCCGCTTTCGTGCGGCATCGATGTAGGAACGATTGCTTTTGCTGGTTACACTCTCGACGCATTTGAGAGCGCGACTATTAATTTTAATTACGAAGGTCGTGAAGCGCAAAACAAACTAGGCTCAAGCTTTTCTAAAAATGGCATAACAAAGGGCGCGTTGCTGCCTGAGATTACAGCTCGTGTTTATGTAGATACAAACTTTGCTGCGCTCTACAATGCGGCACGAGACAGTGATCACAGTTTGTTTAGCGTTACATTCCCTATCGGTTCAGTCTCAGGCAAGAAATACACTTTGGTATTCCCAAAATGTAAATTCATTTCTTCGAACTTGGACTTTAGCGCTGAAAACGCAATGCAAGAAGTTAGCATTCGTGCAATGTACGATGAGGCTACTGAAGACGCATCAGTGAAGCTAACAAGAGCAGTTTCATGATTGTTAAACGTAAATTTACTGCGACTATCGACGGCGAGGACAAAGTGTTTCGCGTTGGTGATAAAGTAGACGCAAAGACTGCAAAGGAACTAGGCTTGACCGACAAGCCAGAACTTGCACAGTCAACATCGAGCAAAAAAACCGAAGAATAAGCGCTTATACCGTGGGGCGGGTTGTCGGTATTCCTGCCCCACAACAAAACCGACGGAGTAAACAAATGCTTAACTTAAACAAGCCATCAATGGCAGACCAAACATTTAGGCGACAATTTTCGTCTGAGTTGGATTTCTTATCGGGAGAAACATCTTTTATCGAAGTCAGATGCAAAGCTGGCGGCTGGATGAACCCAGCGCTGTTAAAATTGCGTGAGGAAGTTGAACTTCATAGCAATATTAAAAGAATGCAGATTGCAGAAGAATTAGACGATAAAGAGAAATTTACCCGATTATCGACAGAGCTTAATAAAGATATTGGCAAAATGCAATTTGATGCCATTTATGACGGATGCGTTGTTGAGTGGAAAACCAATATAATCAACGACGGCAAGCCTATGATTTGCGATAAAGAGCATTTTATGGCTTTGGCTGACGTGCGGTCAGAAGAAATAGCGGAGTATTTTGTAGACTTTGCCCAATACATTGATGACTTAGCGAATTTTATAAACAAGGCTGATGAGGAAACGGAAAAAAACTAATTAGCGCACTTTCGTGGTCATATAAGTATTCGCAAAGAGATGAGCAATATTTGATCGCAAAGGGTGCGCTAGACATCACAGAAAAGCCTATTCCCAGTAATATGCTGGCATGGGCTGCGTTCCTTTCGCTTCGAACATCGCGACAGGTTGGTTTTGATGGAGTTTCGCCTATCCCTTTCAGCGAGATTATGGCATACTGCGCCCATGCTGGTATTGATACACCGTCAGATCGGCAACGCTTGGCAAGGTTTGTGATGGCCTTAGATAGATCGGAGCGCGAAGAACATGGCAACACTAAGACTAGGAATTGACGCTACAAAAGCAAAAGCTGGCGCAGACCAGTTTACGCAAGCGACAAATAAAGTTGAGAAAGGTGCAAATCGTGCTGCTTCTGCAACGGATAAACTTGGATCAGCCAGCGCAAAGGGCGGCAAGGATTTAAAACGCACTGGCTTTTTGGTCAACCAAGCATCAAACCAAATTGGTGACCTTGCGGTTCAAGTTTCGATGGGAACAAACGTGTTCCGCGCATTAGGTCAACAGATTCCACAGTTAGCAGGGTCTTTTGCTATATTAGGCGGTGCGATGGGTATTGTGCTGCCTATTCTTGGCGTCGTTGCGGCGATTGGTTTCCCAATTATTGCGATGTTTACGCAAATGGGCGGTAAGAGCCAAACGTTATCTGAGAAAATGGACAAATTATCCGATAGCGTTGAAGACTTTAGAGATCGTGTAAAAGAAGCAAAAGTACCTGTTGAGGAGCTACAAAAAGAATTTGGGCAATTTGCGCGCCAAATACGTGAAACAAGAATAGAATTAAGCATATTGAAAATCGCGGAAAAAACGGACGAAATGAATTTAGCGCTAAAAGAAATGGCGGCGGTTGCTGATTTCAAATTGCTTGGAAGAAATTATAAACAAATGCTATTAATATTGGCGGGAGGCATTCCGGGTTTAAGCATTCTTGGAGATGAATTTTCCTCCGTTGCTGGTCAAATGGCGGATTCATTCGCTATATCAAAAGAAGAAGCGGCAGAATTAGCTTTAGCTTTGATAAAGCTTGGTGATCCAAAAGTAAAAAATAATCCGGTGAAAGCCGCAGCTGCTTTTGATGAGCTTGGCAAAGTGTTTCTTAGGTTAAACCCTCTGACTGATGATGGTACTAAAAAGATGCTTAAGCTTTTCGAAGCAATGGCTAAAGGCGAAGAACAAGCCTCTGCGCTGGCTATTGAATTTGAAAGATTAAACAAGCTGCAAGAAAAAGAAGAAGAAAGACGCACAACTACAAGAGGTCAAAGAGGATCGGGCCGTCCTATGAGTTCGGGCCGGACTATGATTGACGATCTCAGTATTGAAAAAGATAAAGGGGCATCAGGAATTAATTCTGAACTTAAAGCGTTGGAAAACTTCGCCAAGAAATTCAAGCCAGTAATAACGCTGTCCCAAGAATACAAAAACAACCTCGACAAGCTTAACGAGGCAAGGCGGCGCGGGGCGATTACCGAGCAAGAACATGCGCAAGCTGTCGCTGTTGCAACGCAGCAATTCCAAATAGGAACTGGCGCTCTGATCGATTACGATTTAGTCGCGAATACATTTGCGTCATCTTTAAGTAACAATCTCATGTCTGTTGTTGACGGCACTAAGTCCGTAAAGGATGCGTTTAGGTCTTTGGCTGTTGACGTTATTAAACAATTGTATCGTGTGTTAGTGGTACAACAGCTAGTAAATGCGGCTTTAGGCATCTTTGGCTATCAACCCGCAGTTGGCGGTGGATACACTAAAATCCCTGCAATAACTGGAACTGGTGCTTATGGAGGTCCTGTTACATCGGGTGAAGGAATGGTGGTTGGAGAGAGAGGCCCAGAAGTATTTTACCCAAAATCAAATGGAACAATTGTTCCAAACAATAATTCTGGTGATGTGACAGTTATCCAAAATAACACGTTTGGCTCAGGCGTTAGCCACGCAGAAATCAATGCCTTGATGCCGAAGATGGTCGAGGCTACCAAGGCCGCTGTTGTTGACGCCAAGTTGCGTGGCGGTTCATACGGAAGGTCTTTTGCATAATGGCTATTAGTTATCCAATTTCTATGCCAACTCACACTGGTATTTCACAAGTTGAGTTTCGCACCACAAATGCTGTTGCTTATTCAAGGAGCCCATTTACTTTTGCGGGTCAAGCACATGAGTATGCTGGCAAAATGTGGCAAGCGGATATCGTATTACCTCCAATGAATAGGCCAGACGCTGAACAATGGGTGGCGTGGCTCGTTTCACTAAAGGGCCAGTTAGGTACGTTTTTCTTGGGAGACCCAACTGCTGAATTGCCAATGGGATCAGCCCGAAACGCAGACACTATTTTAGTAAGTGGGTCTGTTTCTTCTGGCAGCACAATTAATATAAAAAGCGCACCAGCGAGTCAGTCCGACTATTTAAAAGCTGGTGATTTTATGCAAATTGGGTCAGGTACTTCAAGGCAGTTATTTAAGGTTCTTTTGAATGCAAGCACAGACGGCACAGGAGCCGCAACGGTTGAGGTTTGGCCTAATGTTCGCACAAGCATCGCAAATAATGCTGCTGTGACGGTAGAAGCCACAGCGGGTATATTTAGATTATCGTCAAATGAACAATCATGGAGCGTGAACAATTCGTCTATTTACGGTATTAGCTTCAGCGCGATGGAGTCGATATGAGTCGATCAGTCCCAACGGCACTTCTGACGGCATTAAGTCAGCCAGAGGTAAAACCCTACTATGCGTTCGATCTCGACTTTGATTCCGCTCCGTTGCGTTTTTGGACAGGTTACGGTGACTTAACGATTGCCTCGCAGACATACCTTGGAACAGGAAATCTTCTGAGCATAAGCGGATTGGAAGAAGCCAACGATCTTTCAGCCAAAAACATCACCTTACAATTAACTGGGGTTCCACCTTCTTTGGTTTCTCTCGCGTTGCAAGAGCCGTATCAGCGGCGCGTCTGTAAGGTTTATTTTGGCACTAGGGATACCAGTACGCCAATAGAGGTATTCAGCGGCTTAATGAACACAATGACCATCGAGGACAGCGGTGACTCAAGTGTGATTTCTTTGACCGTTGAGAGCAAACTTGTACGCTTGGACAAAGCTGTTAATTGGCGGTATACAGATGCCAACCATCAATCACGTTACGCTAATGACACATTTTTCTCTTATGTAACGGACTTACAAGATAAGGATGTCGTATGGGGCCGCGAGAAAGCCTAAATGCTTATTTGAAGTCAGTTCGAGCGGAGCCGTTCGTCTGGGGAAGTCACGATTGCCTAACCTTTACCAATGATGCGTTTATTGCCATGTATGGAAACGGCTGGGCTGACGATTGGCTGGGTCGATATATGGACGGTGACCGTGTTTTGGGTAGGCGCGAATTAAAGATGGAATTTAAACACAGTGATTTCCATAAGGCAGTCGATGCTCGTTTGAAGCGTATAGATCATGTCCCGCCATTGGGAGCGCTTGTTACGACAAAGAATGCTCGTAGATGGGTCACTGGTGTTGCAATGGGTGTTTGCGTCGGTACTAAGGCGGCTTTTCTCGACACGGTTGGTATGATATATTTACCGTTAGACGATATTGACGCAAGTTGGGTTACAGCATGAAGAACAATACGCCATTCAATGTATTGCGTAACCCTAACTCTTGGGACAATGTTCCGAGAGACCCACTGACGGTTGGCGCGTTAATTCTAACAGGTTCAACCGCAACAGCCGCTGCGATTGCTACATTCGGGTCTCTTTTCGTCTATGGGGTTGGCTTTTTAGCAACAACCGCCATCACTTCATGGGCGATGTCTGCACTCGCACCAAAACCTGATTTCGGCTCTTTGGGTTCGGCGGGTACGCTTGTTAATACTCGCGAAGCTGCTGCACCCGCACAATTTATTTACGGCGAAGTGCGAAAAGGTGGTGTGGTTTCGTTCTATGAAAGCACTGGCGAAAAGAACAAGTTTTTACATCAGGTTATCGTCCTAGCTGCCCACGAAGTGCATTCCATTGATGATATTTATATCAATGATCAAGTCGCATTATGGAATGAAACTACAGGCCTTATTACAACGGCTGGCGGCGGCGATGATGAAGTTGATTACAAGAGCAAGATTAGAATTAGGAAATACTTAGGAGATCAAACAACAGCCGACAGTGAATTGGTGGCTGAAACGTCTGTAGATAGTAATTTCATTGGTAATAATATTGCGTATCTATATGTGAGATATGAATATGATCACAATGTGTTTCCTAACGGCGTACCATTAATTACTGTTAAGATTAAGGGCAAGAAGGTATTTGACCCGCGCACAAGCGCCACGGCCTACAGTAACAACGCTGCACTGTGTATTAGAGATTACGTCACTAGTTCCTACGGTCTTAACGACAGTGCAATCGATAATGTTAGCTTTGCGGCTGCTGCCAACGAATGTGATGAGCTAGTAACGCTTGCGGCTGGTGGCACGGAAAAGCGTTATACTCTGAACGGCGTATTGCAATCATCATCGAGTACTGGAAATGTACTTGGCGAGATGGTGACTGCTTGCGCTGGTACGCTGTTCTGGGGTTCTGGATACTGGAAGCTGAAAGCTGGCGCTTATAGTACGCCTGTCAAAACACTGACATTAGACGATCTGCGTGGTCCTATTAACCTAGAAACCCGCATATCGATGCGGGATAACTTTAATTCCGTTCGCGGGACTTTTAACGACGCTGAACAAGATTATATCACAGCAGATTATCCAGAGATCGTAAGCGCTGCGTTTAAGGCAGAAGATGGCGGCGAAGAAGTGACGCTCGATCTACCGCTGCCCTTTACTACATCTGCCGCAACTGCACAAAGGCTTGCTAAACTGACTTTGTTCCGTGGTCGTGAGCAAATGACGATTAATGCAGACTTTGGGCTAGAAGCGTTTAGCGTTGAAGTTGGAGATATAATTGAGTTCGACAATGATCGATATGGGTTTGATGGCAAAGAGTTCGAAGTTGTAGGATGGCGTTTTGCGGCAGACCAAGAAGCTGGCGATCTGCGTATAAACCTAACACTACGCGAAACATCTGCTGCTGCATTCGATTGGAACGCAAGCGAAGTCGCTATAACGTCGAACAACACGACGCTCCCAGCGTTCACATCGGTCGATGCACCAACAAATTTAGTACTTACTGCGACAGCTTCGATCAATAGCGATGGCGCAACAATCCCTGCGATTAGAGCAACATGGGATGTATCGCCCAACGCATTCGTCCAATATTATGAGATACAATACAAGCGTTTAGGCGGCGAGGAAGATTATGGGTCTATCGCTGTTTCCTATGACGATTCGGAGAACTGGGGTAGTATTACGGTTTCTGCTACTGAAACAGAAGATTATGGCCTCACAAACGAACCTATTTTAACGCCTGATCTAGAGTTTTCGTCTGTCTTTGGTTCGTCGAATAGCTTCACCATTGAACCTGTTTTAAACGGATATGATTATCAAGTGCGAGTGCGTGCTGTTTCAGCTATAGGGGTTGTTTCGGCATTCGTGACTGCTGCGCTTGCGTCAGAGGGTGATACGACGCCACCTAACGAGCCGTTGGGCCTGTCGGCTGTTGGCGGTTCAAAGTATATCAGCATCTCCTGGATAAACCCCGGCGATCAGGATTTGAGCTACATTGAGGTTTGGGAGAATATAACTAACAATCGCAACACTGCTACACTGGTCGGCACATCTTCCAGCACTAACTTTGTTAGAACAAATCTGGGCAACAATCTGACTCGATATTACTGGGTTCGCGCAGTCGATCACTCAGTTAATAAATCAGACTATACAGATAGCGTGAATGCCACAACGTTGTTGATCACGCCTAACGATTTTAATGATGCTGTAAACGATTTGTTCACTGAGGCGGGTGCATTTGGTATTGAACCTGTTTCAACGTTGCCAACATCTGGTGACTTTGATGGTCAGCTTGTTTTGCTGCTGCCCGACATTACTATTTACCGTTGGGACGATGCAAATTCTGAGTGGTCTACAGAGGTATTTACAGCCTCATCGGTTGAAGCTGGCTCTCTAACCTATGCATCGTTCGCGGCGGGTATTGAGCCAGTGGGTGTTGTTAGCAGCTTGCCTACGGTTTCGGGTTACACTGGGCCGCAAGTTGTAGTGCTAACTACAGATGGAAAATTGTATAGGCTTGTTAGCGGGACTTGGACTGCCGCTGTTAATACTGACGACATCTCAGGAACAATCGGAGAAAACCTATTTAGCGACGATCTGCGTCCTGTTCAGCGTGTTTCATCGTTGCCGACAACGGGGCTGGTACAGGGGCAAATTGCCTTACTGACAACAGATAACAAAATTTATCGCTACAACGGTAACGCATGGATTTCCACAGTCCCCGCGACTGACTTAACTGGACAGGTCAACAGCACACAAATAGCTGACACTGCAATCACCGCAACAAAGATTGGTGCTGATGCTGTTACAAGCGCGAAAATAGCTAATAATGCTGTGACCGCTGATATCATTGCAGCGGGAGCTGTTACAGGCACGAAGATTTCGTCGAACTCCATTACGTCGGCTAAAATCTCTGCGAACGCTATCACGTCAGCAAAAATTGCAGCTGGTGCTGTGACCGCTGATTCCATTACGTCTAACGCGATCACAACCGCTAAAATTGCGGCTGGAGCCATTACCGCATCAGAAATTTCTACTGGTGCTATTACAGCAGGAAAAATATCAGCAAACGCCGTGAGCGCATCAAACATTGCTGCGAACGCCATTACGTCAGGCAAAATAGCAGCGAACACCATTACAGCGGCAGACATTGCGGCAAATGCGATTACAACATCAGAACTTTCGGCGGGTGCTGTTTCTGCTGATAAGATTGCAGCAAACGCTGTGAATGCTAGTAAAATTGCAGCAAATGCGATTACAGCGGGTAAGGTTGCAGCAAATGCGATTACCGCTGGCGCTATTGCAGCTGATGCAGTGACGGCTGGTACAATCGCTGCTGGCGCTATTAGCGCAAGCCAGATTGCGGCTAACGCAATTGTATCAGATAAAATATTCTCAAACGCAGTGACATCGGTAAAGATTGCAACAAACGCGATTACAGCAAACAAAATTGCAGCTTCAAGCATTATAACAAGCAAAATTGCAACTGGTGCTGTAACGGCAAATAAAATCAGCGTCAGCGAATTATCAGCAATATCTGCCAGCCTTGGGACAATCTTAGTCGATACAGCTAATATTGCAGACGGCGCTATTGAGACTGCCAAGATCGGCAATCTGCAGGTCGATACAATAAAGATTAAAGACCAAGCGGTCAGCAACACTGCGTTTGATGAATCCACAACATCAGGGTCTTGGGTTGGTTACCGGACAGTTTCGGATTTAAATTTATCAACAGAGGGCGGCAACAAAGTCATTGTACAGGTTTCTACCAGTGCAAATATTGGGTCACCCGGTGCCGGCCAGAATTGTGTACTTACTATGCAGTTGCTCAGAAACAATGTTGTTGTAGCAACATACGGACGAGTATTTGATGGCCCAACAACAGGGACCAAAATGGGGCCGTCTGCGGTATTTATTGACACAAGCGGCAGCGGAACGACAAACTACAAAACAAAATTAGATAGAGAGGGCGATGGGACACTTAGCTTTACCAGTGTTATTGCGGCTACGGAGTTGAAAAAATGACGTATGAGTATTCACGCTACGATCTGGGAACTGGTCGGTTCGTTGGGCGCGGTAGCAACTCAGATCAAGACAATGTAACCGTTAAAGAGGGCGAGGGCATCATAGAAGGTTTTTATGATCCAAGCGTTCAAATGGTTAGTGATGGGAGTGTGGTCAATATCCCAGACGCTGTTATTACGGATGAAGAAACAGACTTGGCGTGGCAAAGTTTGAGATCATCGCGTTCTGAACTCTTGAAGGCAACTGATTGGACACAGGTCGCTGATGCACCTGTTAATTCATCTGATTGGGCTGTTTATCGTCAAGCATTACGTGATTTGCCAGAAAATACACCTGATCCGCAAAACGTAGTGTTTCCAGACCCACCAAAAACATGATACATTGCGATCAAATAGGAGTTCTTAGATGACTAAACAGGTCCAGAGGCGTCGCGGCACTAATTCTCAGCATTCCAGCTTCACAGGTGCAGAGGGTGAACTGTCCGTCAACACCACAAACAAATCGGTTCATGTGCATGATGGAGCAACTGCTGGCGGTATTGAGTTAGCCCGAGCAGACTTTAGTAATGTGTCAAACCTAGACCTCAACAACCCTGACATTGACGGCGGCACTATCGACGGCGCAGTGATCGGCGGTTCATCTCCTGCATCTATTACAGGCACAACTATTACAGGCACATCTTTTGTTTCGTCGGGAAACATGACATTTGCGCATTCTGCGAAAGCCATATTCGGAACTAGCCCAAACACTCTGAGCATCTACAACGACGCCAGCAACAGCTACATCGATGAAACTGGAACAGGCAACCTTCGCATTCGTGGGAACAATATACAGCTAGAGCAAGGCACTGGTGGTGAGTTATATATGCAAGGAGCGGCTGACGGCGCTGTTAGATTATACTACAATGGGCAACAGAAACTGACGACAAGCAGCACAGGTATCTCTGTAACTGGAAACGTGACCGTAACAGGCACCGTTGATGCGGGGACGGTTGAGTTTGACAACCTTTCTGGTACTGGAGCAGTATCTGTTACTAATATTCTCGACGAAGACAACATGGCCTCTAACAGCGCCACTGCGTTGTCTACACAACAATCAATTAAGGCGTATGTGGATAGTCAGGTTGGAACGGTTGATACGCTTGCCGAAATTCTGGCTAACGGCAACACGACTGGCGGGACGAGCCTTGTTGTTAGCTCTGGAGACGCTTTGGATGTTGATGGATCACTAGATGCAAACGGCACAATTAAGCTCGACGGCAACTATCCTGTGGGTACAGGCAATGTGGCTTTAGGTAATGGCACATTTGAAAGTATTACTTCCGGTGACTTTAATGTAGCTCTTGGAAACTCTGTTCTTAATGATCTTACCAGTGGAAATAGCAATATAGGTATTGGTCAGGCCGCACTTGATGCAAATACGACAGGTGGCTTCAACAATGCAATGGGATCTAATAGTCTAGGCGCAAACACAACAGGCTCCAACAACACAGGCTTGGGGCATAGCTCTTTAGCCGTAAACACCACCGGAAGTAACAACACAGCCTTGGGGTATACCTCTTTAGCCGCAAACACCACCGCAAGTAACAACACAGCGGTTGGCTTTCAAGCTGCAACTGCCAATACCACAGGTACTCGTAATACTGCCATTGGTTTTTCAGCTGGGAAGGCACTGACCACACAGTCTTATAACGTGTTTGTTGGCTCATACTCTGGGGATGGCGCTACTGGCACACAAAACGTAGCTGTTGGTGATGTTACGTTAAGAAATGCCTCTGGCGGTCAAAACACAGCCATTGGCGCTGAGGCACTTACCTCCATCACCACCGCATCCCGAAACACGGCTGTCGGGTTTCAGTCTATGTATGCCAATACTACAGGAACTGAAAACGTGGCTATGGGTGCGTATTCTTTGGACGCCAATACAACTGGCACTGCCCTTACGGCTATAGGTGATGCTGCAATGTCGGCAAACACTACCGCAAATAATAACACAGCAATTGGCTCCGAAAGTTTAAAAGTTAATACGACAGGGGCATCTAACACGGCAATCGGAAAGCAGTCACTGTGGTCTAACACCACCGCACCCGAAAACGTAGCTATTGGTTATCAGGCGGCACTCGACAATACTACAGGGCGTGAGCTTGTAGCTGTTGGCGAAAGAGCCTTAACCAATAACACTACTGCAAGCTATAACACAGCAATAGGCAGAGCTAGTATGTTGACCAATACCACTGGTGGTAACAACACTGCTTTGGGGTGGAAATCACTCTACTCAAACACCACCGCAAGTAACAACACTGCTGTGGGGCAGCTGGCTGCACATAGTAACACAACAGGAACTCAAAACGCTGCGTATGGCACTCAAGCCTTATACTCCAACACCACCGCAAATAACAATGTAGCGGTTGGGTATCAAGCAGCGTATTCTACCACAACAGGCTCTAACAATATTTCAATGGGCAAGCTGGCCTTGTACACAAATACCACAGGAGCTAGTAATGTTGCCTTGGGGCATGAATCACTATTCTACAACACCAGCGCAGTAGAAGGAACCGCTATTGGGTTTCAAGCTTTATATAATAATACTACAGGGGTCACTAACACAGCAGTTGGAAGACGTGCGCTTTACTCTAACACGACTGGCCTTCAAAACGTGGCCTTGGGTGGAAGGGCTTTAAACACCAACACAGATGGAGATCGTAATATTGCTGTTGGAATGGATGCTTTATTTTCCAACACTACCGCAGATGGTAACACCGCCGTGGGACACGAGGCTGCTTACAGTAATACAACAGGCGCAAACAATGTGGCCCTTGGACGTGCGGCCCTTTACGACAACAGTACAGGCACTCAAAACACTGCATTAGGACGCTCTGCGTTAGAAAACAACACCACTGGAGATGACAATACCGCTGT
>Ga0316202_10000667_pt1 | contig 33957 bp, 42 predicted proteins | sample 3monrhotite_MG_FD_204934 | JGI IMG/M metagenome (GOLD analysis project Ga0316202, IMG submission 204934) | Microbial mat bacterial communities from mineral coupon in-situ incubated in ocean water Damariscotta River, Maine, United States -... | ecosystem: Environmental > Aquatic > Marine >...
CCGCGAGCAGTGCCTAGTCGGTTGACCAGCACCGACGCGACCGACGCGTAGACTGCCAGGTGCACATCAGGACAGTCGGCAGCACCAGCCAGCGCAGTCATCCATCCCTCAAATGTCCCGGCCTGCTCAATGCCTGACAGTAGCTGCGCCTCTCCGCTACCGGGGTCGACCTGCAGCGAGACCACATCCGTCGAGCCCACCCAGTCACTGCCGAGCAGGAATCCGTCCGCAGTCCCATCGCTGACCCATCCGCACCGGCTAGCTACCCGCTCCACCTGCATGCGCGAAGCATTGTGCGCCAGCGCTGCAGTCAGGAACCGGACCACCATCGACGCATTGCCAGAGGTCACCCCAGATCCTCGATCGCCCAGCGCTGCAGTCAGTGTGCGCGCGTCGACCACCACCGACTGACGCACGACCCGCGAGTAGACCGCGCCTGTCCATCCTGGCCACTGCAGTCGGACATGGTGGTCACCCGTGTCGACGTCGAGCAGCCGACCGACCGGCAGCAGCGGAACAGTCGAGACGAAGACGTCGCCCTCGCCAGTCGGGTCTGGTCCCCAGATGCCATCGGCTTTCACTGTCCACCCAGGCGGGCAGGTCCAATCCGACGCCACCCACGGTAGCCCCTCGACCGGTCGGCCAGCGGTCCCATCGCCAGGAACGGAATCAGACGCGATCGACAGACCGCGCAGCGCCCCTTTCACCAGTGTGCGCAGCCGCTTGACCGGTTGAGTCATTCCGCGCACCGCTGCGAGGCGCATGCAGACCGCTTCCCACCCAGGCGGATCGATCCGAGCTAGCGTCGAGCATCGCTGCAGACCATCGCCCTCCATCAAGGTCGCGACGGCCTCTGCCAGTGCAGGTCGATCCATCTCGCCTGCGCGGTTGATCAGATCCATCAGGTCTGCGCGCGTCGCGGCAGCAGTGTCTGCCCCTGCGACCTCGACCCCGAGCAGCCCTGACAGCGACCGCGACTCGGTCTCGTTTTCTTGCATGGTTTCTCCGTGTTCAGAAGGTGTATCCGTGGAGCCCAGCTAGCTCCCAGAGGTGTCCAGTGTAGCCGCACGAGTTCGCATGATTGCACTTCGCGCGGCGCAGTTGGGATGGCTCGACGAAGAACCAGACCGACGGTCGACTGCAGGCCGGGCAGACAATGCCACGCACGATCGACCCTGACTGCCGGTCGACCTCATGGCCTCCGAGCGTCTGGCCAATCTGCCTGCGCGCGCTGCCGTCTTCCAGCAGCAGCCGTCGAACCTCTCGGTCTCGGTCTCGGTTGCTGCGCACCATACTTGCGCGCCGCTGCTCGACTTCCGCCCTGCGACGACTCGCCTGCGCTTCGCGCTCGGCTACTGCCTGGCGCGCGCGCTCGACGACTCGATCCAGATTCAGCAGCGGACCTGCAAACCGGTCGCGCGGCAGATGGATCCAGTGCGCACGCGCCGCGCCTGGTTTGGCGACAGGGACGTAGAACATCCGCGCTGGGTCGATGCACTTCTTGTCTGCCTCGGTCCCGACCGTCGACAGTACCTGCCTCATCACATCCGGCCAGACTTCGGCAGCGACTGGTCTAGCTAGCGGCAGCACCACTCGCAGCGCAGGCGCAGGTGCGTTGCCGTTCGACCGCTCCTGCATGTGCGAGAATGTCGTGTGCCCGATGTGAATCCATCGGCTCCACCGCTCGCGCGCGACCCTCGCTGGCGTTCCGTCATCGTAGTCGAGCACCAGCCACTGCACATCTGCCACGTTCCGCGATGCCCGTGTGGTCCCTGGCCTGTACGTCACCGGAGACCACAACGCGACCCGCTTCGATCGCTCATCGCGCGAGGCGCAGTCTGCGAACCGACCCAGCCGATGCGCGATGGCCTCGATCTGCACATCTCGCGAGATTGGCTGCGTCGAACGGAGGTGCGCGAACATCGTGATCGCGCGCGTGCTCATGGCGTCCATCCCCTGCGCAACCCCAGTCGCTTCATCGTCGCTGCTGCCTTCCATTCCGTGATCAATCGCTCCGCGTGGCCTCGGTTCCTCGGTTCCTGCTCGACACCCAAGCGACGCAGGTACTTTCGCTGCGGGTCGGTAACCGGTAGTCGACGCCACTCTGCTTCGCGGTTCACGATCTTCGCAGCCTGCCTGCCGACCTCTGCGACGAGGTCACCTGCAATCTCCGCAGCGACTGGTCGACTGTTCAGCAGCGTCGGTCGACGCGCGCGCGGTGGCACGATCATCGGCCAGACCTGGCCTCCGCTGGGGATCGTGTAGGCCGTCCCGTAGCTACCGAGTCCGAGTGCGCGAACGCCATCCGGTAGATCGATCCACTCAGGTAGCCACTTGCTGCGCTTGCGCGATGGGTCGGTCACCCCTGACCGTCCACCTTCGCCAGTCGCCATCGCCCACCCTTCCGGCGAGACCAGGAACGGACCATCGACGTTGATGATGCCGCTGCGTCGACCTGCCATCGGTGGCCTCGGTCGGTGAAGCTGCAGGTGCGGACCTGACCCGCCGTCCTCCGTCATCGGGACGATCTTGGCATCCCACATCGAGCCCTTGGGTGCACTCCAATCGCGATCATGGTGGTCCTCGGTCGCGACCCACTTGGTCAGCCCTTCATCGTCTCGACCGATGCCGAGCGCCACGGATGAGACCAGCGAATGCACCTGCGCGGCACCGAGCACGTCCCAGACATCGAATCTGCTCTTGCCTGGGTACAGCCTCGCGCCTCGACCCACGATCTGAATATACAGCGTCTTCGACCCGCACGGTCTAGCTAGCACGATGTGCGCCGTGCGCGGCAGGTCGGTCCCCTCGGTCAGCACTCCGCAGTTGACGATGACGTCAATGTGGCCAATCTCGAATGCGCGCAGGGTCTCGCGTCGCTGGCCTGCTGGCGTCTTGCCGGTCAGGTAGGCTGCGCGGTGCGCGCCCTCGACCAGTATCGTGTGCGTCCTGATGACCTGCGCGACATCCATGCAGAAGATCAATGTCGGCTCTCCTCGCACCTCGTCTGCAATCTGCGCGACGTGATCTGCAATGCCTGCATTCAGCAGCGCCTTCGCGAGATCTTTGTCTTCGTCGTCGCCATCCTCGCTGTTCGCTTGGTCGATGGCTGCGCGCAGGCGGGGACCGACTGCCAGCGGTCTGTCGTGAAAGTCAGGCTCTACCAGGTAGCCGCTGTCGATAGCTTCCTGCAGGCTGTAGGAGTACGCAGGGACATCACCCCACATCGCAGACAGCCGGATGGCATCTGCCCGTTCTGGCGTCGCGGTCAGACCAAGCGCAAAGCATCCGCCGCTGCCGACCGAGTCTGCCTGCATCAGTCCAAGTGCGACGTCTCCCCAAGATCGACCGGGGACGTAGTGGTGCGCCTCGTCGAGCACGATCAGCGATGGCGACCCGTGCTGCAGGTACGACCCTGCGCGGTGCTGCATCGTCTGCACCGAGGAAAAAACAACCTGAGCCGAGCAGTCATCCGCGCGGCCTTTCACCAGGCCGGAGACGCTAGCTAGCGACTCGAAGTGATCGAGCGCACGCACGGTCGCGAGCGGTTGCGTCACCAGTTCCTCGCGGTGTGCCAGCCAGAGCACGCGGGCGTCTGGCTTCGACTCGACTGCGCGGCGCACGCTTTCAAGTGCGGTGATCGTCTTCCCCACTCCGGTCGGCAGCACCAGCAGCGCGCGACGCTGACCGCTGCGCCAGGCGTCCCGCACACCTTCGATCGCGTCTAGCTGCACCTGTCGCAGTTGGAACGACCGCAGCGCGGGTAGTTGCTTGTTGTCCATTCGTCCTCCGTGTGTGCTGTCCCCAGCAGGGCTGACCCTATCCGCCCATGGCGAAGAAGATCAGCGAGAAAATGATGATGAGGCTAGCTGCTGCCTCGATGTGCTCTTCGGTGCTCATTGTGCCCAACCTTTTGCAAAACGCGCGCCCGCTGCGCGGCACCAGGTCGCAATTTCAGAAACGTGATCGACGTTTGGTTGTTCAACAGACAATTCGCAGCGACGTGCACGCCAGTAATACTCGGCAGCTTCGTCTTCGATGACAGTGATCGGACTGTCCTGCTTTACGCCACGAAGTGAAAGGTATTGAAGAAGACCTGCGCGAGATGTTGTCATTTTGTGCTCCGTGGTTGTTAGCGCCGCCGTCCCCGGCGACACTCTTCTACTATAGGAGTCCTGAAGATCGGCAAGGAGAAATATCAGATTATTTGAAACTATTTCGACTGAGACTCCAACCACGCCAGCACCAGACCCAGCGCCTGCCACGCGTGCGAGGCGACGCCGTACAGTGGACCAGGTGCAGCCTTCTTTCCGACCGCAGGCCGTGCTGGCTGGTCGTGATCTGCGATGCAGGCTGCACGCACGCGCGAGTCTGCCGATCCCGTTCCTGACAGCACACCCAGCGACCGCAGCACCTGTCGACGCGTCATCGTGGAGACCTGGCAGTCGAGCGCACGCGCGGTGGATTCCATGCCGCCTGCAGCCCAGGCCGTATCCAGCAGATGACCGATCACCCCAGTGCCGAGCGGACCCATGCAGGTCGGTCGCTCGATGATGACTGGCCCTGCGTGGTCTGCCATGACGCCGACGATGGTAGCTAGCGTCGCTGCCTTGTCTGCCCGCGTGACGCAGCGCGCCTCGGTGTCGTACAGCACGAACCCAGAACACGATGGCCCTGGGTCGATGCCCAGCACGATCACCACTCACCTCCGTCGAGCGGTTTGAGCCCTTCGCGGATCTGATCGAGCGTGCGCAGTTGAGCTTCGGTCTGCTTCAGACGCAGCGCGCGCACCTGCTCCAACCAGTACCGGCAGTGCCTCTCAGACGAGTCGAGCATGGCGATCGTCGAGGAGCACATCGCGTACAGCGCCAGCGCAGCATCAGCACGGTCGGGATCGAGAGGCGGATCGCCTGCCATCAGTGTCTGGAAAAGCGCCTTCGCGCGCGCGGCTTCCGCCTCTGACTCTTCCGTCATTGCGGCTCTCCCATCACGATCCAGACTGCGACCTGCCATGCAGTCAGTTCGGAGCGCTCCGCGACAAGGAGTGAGATCTTGCGAGCCACTGCCACCGGGCATCGCGTCGCGCCTTTCTCGATGTAGCAGATGGTGCCCTGGGACAGTCCCAGTCGCTGCGCTAGCTCAGCCTGCCGCATGGGAGGATTGCACGCCAGGCGCAGAGCCTTGATTGCCTGGCCGTGGATGGCGTGCTGGGTTTGCTGTTCTGTTGTCATCTGAACCTCCGTGTTCATTGAGTCCGCCGCTCCACTACTTCAGGAACTGCGAACGCGCAACCATAAAACGTGCATCATTTCTATTGCGCCAGCAGTGTCTGCTGACTACGTGGACCGAGCCACGCGATGGACGCGATGGCATCGGAGATAGAATGACAATCAAGACGCCATCATGGCTGCCTGCGCCGGTACTCGACCGGTTGACGATCTACGACACGCGAGAGGCCTGGTTGGACGCCAGGAACAAACGCATTGCAGATGGAGTCATCGGCTCGACGACTGCTGCAGCGCTGATCGCGCTGTCACCATGGCGGAACCCGTGGGATTGCTGGGCTGCCGTCCACGCACCGCACCTCATCGAGCAGACGACCAGCGACCCGCGACTGCTAGCTAGAGGTCTCGCGCTGGAAGGATTGGCCGACCGCCTGTATCGAGAGGAGACCGGATCGGAGACGTGGGGAGTCGACGCGCACATGGCAGTGATGTCTGCCGACCTGCTGTTCTGCGTCTCGCCTGATGCCTTCTGCCGCCATCCCAGCGCAGGCGTCGGTGTCGCTGAGTACAAAATCGTGCAGCCCTGGAGGCGCGACAAGTATCCGAGCGAGTACATCGAGATCCGGTCGCTGGCTGACCTCGACGCTGCCTCGACCCTCGGTCGCTGGCCGGTAGATCGCCAGTATGTGATTCAGTGCCTCGTGCATCTGATGGCGACCGGTGCAGACTATGTCGACCTCTTCGCTGTCTTCGCGAAGGACGTGCAGCTTGGACACAACGTCGACGGCTGGGACTCGCCCATCGCGGTCGAAGGTACTGCGCGCATGCGGATCTGGCGCGACGCTGACATGCTCATCGACGTAGCTACACCAATCATTGACGCGCACTTTGACATCATCAAGAACGGAAAAGAGCCAGTGACCTTTGCGCCTCCGCCACCGTGGGACACTACACGCGACCCGCTCGACGGAAAGAGAGACGCGACCGCAGACGAGGTATCGATCTTGGGTGACCTCGCAGAAAAGTCGAACCGCGCCAAGGTCGACAAGGCTGACATCTCGATGCTGCGCGCTCGGCTGCGGGACTGCATCGCGGACAGTGGCAACAAAGGCATCAGCGCTGAATCTGACAGCGGAACCAAGGTGACCGCCTCGGTCAGCAAGTCCGGTCGACTGACCGTCAGGGGTCTGTGATGTCAAGTGTCCAAACGACGTCAGTCACGCTTCGCGCCCGCGTGCAGCGCATGGCCTCGACGATGCTGCTCGACATGGTTGGCGAGGACCGAGCGAAGGAAGCAAGCGCGCGCGTCGCGATGGCCTTCGCTGCTGCACATCGCGCAGCTAGAAACCCTGCTGACATTGAGCGCTGCTCACCGGAGTCGATCGCGTCTGCGGTTGCGCTGTCTGCGCTGACTGGCCTGATGCCTGGAGGTGCTATGCCAGGCGTCTGGCTGGTGCCTCGCAGTGGTCAGCTTCAGTGGATGATTTCGCACCGTGGACTGACCACACTGTGCAGGCGCGCTGGCTACCAACTGTCGACCTGCGTGGTCGGCACCGCAGACCACATCGCAGTCGAGTTTGGAGAAGTGACCGAGCACCGTGTCGCCGTTGGAAATGAGGCCACCGGACTGGATGACCTCGCAGGTGTCATCGTCTCCTGCAAGCGCCTGACAGATGGCGCGGTCCTCGGTCGCTACTGGTTGTCAGGTGCTGACGTTCGCAAGCGAGCGCGCGCCAGAGGTGCTGGTCCGGTCTGGAAAACTTGGCCCCTGGAGATGGCGCAGAAGACTGCGATCAAGTGGGCCTGCGCGAGAGGCCTGGTCCCGATTGAGTCCATCGAGCTAGACCAAGCGCTCGCAGCAGACACACGTGCAGAGATCGATGAGCGTCCACGGGTGCAACTGTCACGGCCTGCGCTGCCTGCTCCGTCTGACATCTTCGGATCGGAAGAGCCAGACGACGACCCTGCGCCGGAACCGGTGGACGCAGAAGTGCTCGACGACCCGATGGCGATTTGATGTTGCCTGGTATTCCTGCAGGTGCCATGGCCGTTCTTGACTATGTCGCCAGTACCCAGGTCTGCTATCCGTGGGTGCGTCTTGCAGAGATAGCGCCTGCAGTGCACCTGTCGCAGAAAACGGTGTATCGAGGTCGACGCGCATTGTTGCAATACGGTCTGATCATCGAAGGTGGCACAGACTCTCGACCTGAGATCCGTGCGACGATGACAGGCCGGAAAGTGATTGACGCGTTCATGCGTTCGGAGGTGACCAGATGAGAATCACGCCATGGTATCTGGTCGGACGTAGCTACCAGTGCTCGATGCGCGCTCCGTACTGCGATCTAGAAGTGTTGCCGGTCGATCTCGGCTGGCAGTGGAGGGTCTGCAAGATCGATCCAGTCACGGGTCGATTTGCAGTCGTGCATCAGGGCACAGAGGATCGACTACCTGCTGCGAAGGCGGCAGCAGTGGACGCAGCGAACCGGTCGCGGTAGTTTGCGACCAGGCGCGCTCCTCGGTCTCTCTCCGTGTGCTGGGTTGAGCGTGGCGGCCTATCCATCCGCTGCCCCATCGACATGTCCCCCCGGTCGATGGGGTTTCCTGCGTCTGGGTGTTTTGCGTTTTCTGATCTTTTGTGGTTGCGCTATCAGAATCCGTGAAGTATGGTGTCGGGGCGGGGCGGGGACGCTCCGCACAAACCACGGAGAACGAAATGACTCAGATTAACTGGAAGAAGCAGTATGCAGGCGATGGCAGCAGGATTCTCGTAGGCCCAGTGAATGACCGAGGGCTCTACCTACGCCTACAATCAGACCGATACAACGGAGGTTGGCAGCTACGCCTGATCGATCACGGTGTGAACGCAAGCTGTAGCACGCTCGCCACAGCACGCTCGCCTCAGGGAGTCAGCACTTGGCAGCAGGCCAAAGTTTGGGCGCAGGGCCAACCTGAGTTGAACCCTACAGTGGCCAACCCGTGGAAGCTCAAAGCAAGAGACCTGCATCGAGATTGCACGCGCGAGGAGCTACACCGACTTCTGCAGATTGCAGAATATAGCTAGACTCGCTGACCGAGCGAGGTGCCGGCGATGGCGGTGCGATTATTTTCAGATTTTCTGAAGAAAACGCTACCGCTGAGAGAAATGATCGGCTATAGTAAAGGGGCGGGCCGGGGACGGCACCGCGCCAAACACGGAGAAACAAAATGACCGCAGCAATCAACACTCTTCGCGAAGCCCTCACCACCCTCGAAGACAACACCCCTGACTTCCTCGCTCCTGAGCGCGCCGCGCACGACGCAGCAGTAGACGCCGCACGCCGCGAACTGCACGCCGCCTTCGGTCGCCAGGCACACGCCGCGCACGTAGCTAAGACCTACAGCGCAGCGCTCGGCAGCAAGATGGAAGCGCGGGTGCACGCCTTCGGAACCCAGGTGCGGATCGCAGGCCGCTGGCACATGGTCGGAACCAACGTCAACTTCACTGACTGCTACAACGCACGCTGCAGCCTCACCGGCAAGAGCACCTGGGCTCGCATGGTCGACGGTCGCTGGCTCGTCACTGTCTACCGGGCAGACGGCAGCAACATGCAGACCATGCGCTGCAGCCACATCCAGAGCGCAATGAAGCAGATGAGCAGCTTTCTCCGCTGATCGGAGAATATCAGAAAACCTGTAGACAACGCGCGCTGCAGGTAGTACAACAAAGGTGCGGGCGGGGACGCCGCGCACACACCACGGAGAAACGACATGACTAAATCTGCATTCCGAAATTACTACTTGGTCCAACTGCACACCAACCGTATGCGCGTGCAGGATCGGATCGCACAGATCAAGCGCAGCATTTGCGTTGAAGAGGACAAGCACGGGATCGACCTGTACGGAAGCGCGAAAGGCCTCGACGAGTTGTGGTGGCGCGGAGAATCTGATGCCGCAGAGAAAGTTGCAGCCATGAACAGAGAACTCGTTGGCTTGAAAGTGCAGCACGACGAATGCTGCGCCGAAATCAACCGCGCTCGTCTGGCGATGAAATGACCGCAGACCTCTACACGAAAGAGAGCCACCGTTTAGTCACTGTGCACGCCTGCGAGGCAGATGCCCGCGCCTGCGCGAAGGCCTGCACGCTCGACGGTTGCCCAACCAAGGCGTACCGGCGCACCGTCAAGATCTACGCAGGGATGACGGTTGTGATCTGGATGACTGCGCCTGCGCGCTGACCCGAATCAGATTATGCTGATCAGGCGATATGCTCCTGGGATGGAGTTGCTGCCGTCGCGCTTAGGCTTGCAGAGGCCCTCCGGCGCGGCGGCAGCATTTATCGCAACCAGGCAGGGATGCCTGATTTACCACACGGAGAAACGATGACTACACAACAACATCGCTTTGTTTTAGGTGAGCGCGTGTCCGAGCCTGCAGTCTTGCCAGAGTCGGTGCATCTGGTCGTGACTAGCCCGCCGTACCCCATGGTGGAGATGTGGGACGCTTCGTTCTCGGCCCAGCAGCCAGCCGTAGGCAAAGCGCTATCCGCCGTAGATGGTTCCGGCGCCTTTGAAGCCATGCACTCGATTCTTGATGCCGTCTGGGCTGACTGCCATCGTGCGGTGGTTCCTGGCGGCTTGGTGTGTGTGAACGTGGGTGACGCTACCCGCAAGCTAGGGAACGACTTTCAACTGTTTTCCAATCACGCCCGCACGATTCAAGGGCTGCTGTCGGCCGGCTTTCAGTTGCTCCCTGACATCGTCTGGCGCAAACCCACCAATGCGCCCAACAAGTTCATGGGGTCGGGTATGCTCCCAGGTGGTGCCTACGTCACCTATGAGCATGAGTACATCATCATCGCGCGCAAGGGTGGGCGTCGCGTGTTTCGGACGGCGGCCGACAAGGCTCGTCGGCGTCGCAGCGCATATTTCTGGGAGGAACGGAACCTGTGGTTTTCGGACGTGTGGCAGGGACTGACTGGTGTGAGACAGGCAATGAAGGGAACCAAGCGGTCGCGCAGTGGTGCGTTTCCCTTCGCGCTTCCCGCGCGTCTGATCGACATGTACTCACTGCAGGATGATTTGGTGATGGACCCGTTTGCGGGCACAGGCACGACCGCCCTGGCGGCGGCTGCCGCGGGTCGCCACAGTGTCTCGGTGGAAGCGGACGTCTCAATGCAGCCGGTTTTTGAACGCACGCTCAGCCGTGTGTGCGCGGTTTCATCAGGGCGGACGCGTCAGCGCCTCGATGCGCATCGCGCTTTTGTTGCTGCGCGGGTGGACTCAGGAAAGGCTGTTAAGCACGTCAGCCAGACCTATGGTTTTTCTGTGATGAGCAGACAGGAAGTTGAGATAGCTCTACCGGTTGCCACTAAAATATCTCGGTTGGATCAAAACAGATGGAAGGTCGACGCGAAAATCGGTATCTGATCAACCACACGGAGAAACGATGACTACACAACAACGCACGCACCTCGTCGTCTGGCTGCTGGTCCTCTGGGACTTCTGCGACGACCTCCTGACTGATGCGCTGCTCTGCGGAGATGGTGCGCGCGAGACTATGGCGGCCCTCGATGACATCGAGACGGAGCTAGAGCGCCTGGGTATCGACGTGCGAGACGTACCCGGTGCGGTCCGCGCGCTATGATCACGCCGATGGGTGCTGCAACACATCACATATGAAAATCGACACGGTTGGAACCCGCAGCGCCCATCGGCACATCTCTCGGAGGCCTACCATGTCTGCCACGCTCACTGCCATCGCTGTCATCTCCGCACTCCTCGTCGGCATCGGCGCAGGGTGGGGACTGAAGCCAGTGCCGGACACTGCTGACGCACTCGCAGAGCAGGCTCGCGCCATCGAGGCCATCCAGACAGGTCAGACGGAGCTAGCTAGCAGCCTGACTCGACCGATCGTCATCGACGCGGAAATCAGATCGCAGTTGGCAGAGGTGCCGGTGCAATGCCTGAAGGGCGCAGGCGGAGACCCGCTCGGAGTGCAGTGCCAGTGGAGCACGTGCATTCAGCACGGTTCCTCCAGTGCGCAGAGGCCAGAGTGCCGCGCCATCTCAGACCTGCTGGTAGAGCAGATGCGAGGAGCAGCCTGCGCTGATTGACCTATGGCCAGGCGTCGAGGATCGCTCGCGCATGAGTGTCGATGGCGTCAGCAGTCAGCAGGTCGCGATGGTCTGGCTGGTCGATGAAGCCAAGCTCTAGCAGCACCGCAGCGACGCCTGCAGGCGTGACCGCGTAGGACGGCTCGATGAGATTTGCTGCGTTGTTCCACGTGGAACGTGTGGCAGCGATGCAGCGCGCCCGCCAGCGACCGTCGAACAAGTCTGCGACCGTGGAGCACCAGGCGCCAGCGAGACCAGCGCCAGTCGTCGATCGGGGGTCGTACATTCCGAGGATGTAGCTACCGCCACCTGCGTTGACGTGGAGATGGCAAACGACGCCAGGCCCTGCGCCAATGGCTGCATGGGCAGACTCGCGACGCGAGGTGTAGGTCCATGGTCCATCGCGGTCCGAGTCGTGGATCGAGACGCGCGACCCGCCCAACGCGCGTGCACGATCTGCTACCGCTCGGACGATGTCTGCCTCTTGTCCCATGTCTGACGTCGCGCCTGGATCCCACCGGTACTGACCACTCTTGCTGCGGTGTCCGTGACCTTGGATGATCGCGATGTGCATCATGCAGACCGGTCAAGCTTGGCGTACAGCCCACCGACCTTTCGCTCGATCCGTTCGCCCTGCTCTTTGCAGTCGCGCATGCTTTCTAGCCAAGCCTCTCGATCTTTGCCGTGCTCGTCGATGAGTCGATCCACTTGGGCAAGATGGGAGTCAACCCAGCGCGTGCAGGCCGGGATGATGGTATTTTGGAGGAATCGCCACAGTGCGAGACCGATCGTCAGCAGCAGCAGGAGCGATGAGGTCGGACCTGTAGCTAGAGTCAGCAACGTGGTCTCATCCATCAGACTGACTCCAGGCCAGCGTGGCTGCCGTGAGGCCGAGTTGATCTAGATGCGACTTCAGCACACCGGTCTGCCCTGCTGCGATGCGCGCGAGGATGTCTGCGCGGACCTGCGCAACGGTCGCGGAGTCGACGCCCGTGCAGATCATGCCGACCTCCAGATCGTCTGCCGGAACTAGCTGCATCGAGGCGCTAGCTAGCGGTGCAGTTGCGTCGATGTGCGCGAGCGCAGACCCATCGTCAGCATATGCGATCTCGACCAGCCTGAGTGCGTCGCTCATTTGTACCTCTGAACTAGAATGCGAGTCACGGTGCAATCTGCCTTCTCACCGACGCCGACGTAGGCGTTTAGCCCGTTTGACTGGTATATAGGTGTTGTCCCGTTTAGGCCTACAGCATCCCCGCCCACCGTTATGGTACCAGAACCGCCCGGTAGCGGGGTGGGTGGCGTAGTGCCTGACGTGTCCATGACCTCAACAATCGCGCCAGACAGGACGATCGAGGTGACGACCCGCGATGTCTTGATCGCTGTAGTCGCCAGCACGCTACTGTTGGACGTGTTGCTGCGCACGCGCACGTCCTCGTTGGTGCCATCGTTGTTGTCTTTTAGGAAGATGCCGCGCGCCTCTCCGCCGTTATGGCTGTTATTGTTGCCCTTGTTGACCCCAATGAACGCCTGCGAAGATCCTGCACTTGGGTAGACGAGAGACGTGATGACCACGTGGACCGCGTAGATGTACGACGACACATCTGCCCGCGTGTAGCTAGCAAGCAGCGCGTCGATGTCCCATGACGCCGTGACCGTACCCGATCCGGTTCCGCCATCGCACAGCAGGCCAGTTCCGTTGGTGGCTGTCACGCTGCCATTCGCGCTGGAGTAGCGAGTGACTGTCTGCGATAGCGTGGCGTCGCTGCTCTCAAATTGCAGAGTGACCGTGCCGCTCGTCTGTGCACTTTCCGTGGTCACGTCTGTGCAGTCAATGTCTACGAGGGTAGTCCACGAGCCAGTGCCACCACCACCGCCACCGCCACCGCCACCGCTGGCGGTGTTCGGAGTCGATGGAAATGCTGGTGCGCTGGGGTACGCCATCACTGGCCTCCGACGATCGGCAGCACGTAGACATCAACGGTGCCTGCGTTGTCAGACGACCCATCGGGGACCAGGCGCACATAAAGCGACCGGCCTGCATCGAGCGTGACCATCCCACCGATGCGCGCGCTGTTTGCCTGATCGGCCTTCGCAGTCGACGCAGCCTGGTACAGCATCGCGGAGTTCGCAGGGACGGTGCTCTGACTAGCTACCGCCTCGTGAATGTCAGTGCGGTAGTTTGTGCAGGAACCGCTGACCGCGTACGTGTGGACCTGAGACAGTACGCAGGCTGCGGGCAGGTGCTCACCGACCAACAGCTCTTGCACGGTGGTCCCGCTCGCACTCGAAAACGTGCAGCGCAGGCGGTGCAGTTGGTGGCCGTTGGCGTCAACGTGGATGGTTTTCGAGACAGCCATGGGGCCTCCTCTGCTGTTTTTTGGAGGGTATCACGCTTCGGGCAGTATGTGCAGACGCAGTGCAACGGTGCCTGCAGACCAGTCGCAGGAGATCGACGTGACCATAGCCGGTCGCAAGATCGCACCAGTGCTGGTGACGCTCGTGCTGCGAGCCATCGTCGTGCGGTCCCAGACTCCAGCATGGTTGAGGTCGACCCAGTCACCGACGCATAGCTGCGCAGCCTCCAGCGTAGCTAGCACATCAACCACGACGCAGATCCTGGTGTGCCACGGTCCCGCGCGCCTGGCGATCGACTCATTGATCTTCTGCTGGTTCTGGTAGACGTTGGGGTAGCCGTCGACGATAGGGCTGTCAGCGATCGTCGCGATCATAGGCCTGGTGTCAGGCGCCTCTGCGATGGCTCCCCAGTCGCTCAGAAGTTGACCGCGCACCGTGAAGTAGCGCGCCTCGACTCCATTGCTCGGATCGTAGTTGCTCCGGTCAGGCAGTCCGGCTGCGAGGATGTTGCTGCCGTCTAGCTTCAGCACGAACGGTGGCGTATGCCTCCAGTAGTCGAGCGCAGGCCGGATCGAGATGTCACCCTGGCGCGTGCACAGCCACAGACCGTAGCGCTGCAGTTCAGTCTGCAACCACTGCAGAGCAGGCCCCTGCGGAGTCGTGCTGACCGTGTGGACGATGTACGACCCTGATGAGATTGTGCCGTTCAGTCGACCTGCCGTCTGAGTGAATCCAGCCACATCGATCAGCCCTTCAGGGACAGCGAGTCCCCACGACTTTGGAAGCGTGTCGTAGATGCCGTTCGTGCCTGTGCCAGTCGACACGAGGATGCGCAGTGCCATGTCGACCGGATGGCGTTCGATCCAGCAGACCTCTTGGACTTTGTCACCTGCAGATGCGTTGGAGCCAGTCGTGTTGAACTGCGCTGCGGTCGACACCCCTGTCAGGTTGTTTCCTGAGACCCCAGTGTAGGTCAAAATGTATGGGCTACCGCCTCCGCTCGGAGTCACGAGCACCGCACCATCCTTGCCGGTCTCGCGCTGCATCGTGGGAGACGCAGTCAGTTGGAGCGTCGTGTGCGATCCGAATGTAAACGGCGCAGATAGCGTGCCAGTCCTCGCGCTGTCTTCGGAGCAGTCGAAGAACAGCCCTGAGTCGTTCCCGCTGTTTGCAGTGCCTGGTGCGACCGCCGCCTCTGGTCGACTGATGACAAGTGCGAGCGGTCCCCATCCTGACACGAGCGACTGCGGACCGACTCCAGACACGTCGCGCGCCTGACCTGCGATGATGCGCTGACCCATCCCTGCACCGAAAAGACGCAGGTGAACTTCGCAGGCTGCGCCTCTCGGCAGGGCATCGACTGCCCACTGACCAGCATCGATCCCAGCGACCGCGACACGCCACTGCGACTGGCTGACATCTAAACTAGGAATCGACAGCGACTGCGACGACAGCGCGAGCGGTGCGCCTGGCGACAGTGCGACCAGACCGGTCGAGGCCTGATCGGATCTAGCTAGCTGAGTCGGTCGACCAGGCACGAGGGTGAACGCAGGCATCTTGCGCAGCGTGTATGCGCAGGCAGCGGTGCGACCGAGCGCTGCGATAAATGTCGCAGACCATGCCATCAGTACAGCCTGCCGAGTTGGCTGAACCGGTCGATGGTCGTCCGAGCCTGACCGACTGACCCTGCGAGCGCGTCGCCAGACTGACCGAGCGACCAGGCCTCCGCCATGTCTTCGCGCAGTTCCAGACGCAGATCGAAGGTGCGACCGCGCGAGGAAGACGTGATGATTGGGTTGTCAAGTTGGTCGTCTGGCAGCTTCAGGTGCGGGTAGAAAGTGCGCCGTCTGCACAGCAGCATCCCTGGATGGTCGTACCGCAGGTTGCGAGAAAGCTGCACCAGGAACGTCGACCCGATCGCCGTGATGGATTGCACTTTGTGCACCTCTCGCGCGCCGCCTGGACTCGGTGACTGGATGACCACCTCGTCACCTGAGAGGATCGACGCCGATGGATCCCACGGCGCATACTTGTTTGCCGGGATGCCGATGACGTTGACGCCTCGCGACGCGCCTGCAACGGTGTAGCTACCAAACGCTGCACGACTACCGACTGCGACGCCGATCGAGTAGCCTGCGAGCAGGTGCGACTGCAGCGACCGGAGACCACGGATGGCGATGGCCTCGTTGGTCACGTCTGGTCGGAGGTGCTGACGGATCAAGACGACCCGTCGCCAGTCGCCATAAAGCTGTCGAGTCATGCCGCCTGCGATCGTCTCGGCAGTCGCTGCGTTGACTTCAGGGTCTTCGTCCTGCAGGTCGGAGATGAAGTCTGGAATCGTGATGGTCTCCAGATTCCCAGTCCCCATCGGGTACCAGCTAATCGTCGTTGCGCTCATGATGCAGGCCTGATGGTGGTAGAGGAGGCGCGACCGTACGTGCCATATTGGGCATCGTATTGTCTAGCTAGATCATCGAACGGGTTCGACCGCACCAGCGCCTGCGACCTGCGTGGCCTGGTCGACATCATCGCGAGGCGATCCGACTCTCGCGCGACCGCAGCCTGACCGTTGGTGGCTGTGCGTGCTGAACTAGACGATCGGCTCTGGCGACCGCTGAAAATGTCCTGAGCCGCTGCTCCAACCGCTGCGCCGCCGCCTGCGCCTACTGCTGCTCCGAGAGGCCCGCCCAAAGCAAATCCCGCGACGCCGCCGATCAAGGCACCGATGCGTGCGCCGCGCTGCTCCTCGTCGCCCTTGAAGATCTCGCGCAGCACCTCACCGAGAGCCTTAGCAATGGCGACCGGTAGCTCGACAAGCAACGCGAAGAAAATCTGAGGCGCTGCCTCGATCAGCGCTGGGATGAGGTTCTGGATCAACGAGATCGCAAAGTTCGGGAGCACTTGACCGATCAGCTCTGGCAGCGCCTCGATGGCAGTGAGCAGTCCAGCCTGCAAGCCCTTCAGCGACTCCTTGATCCCCTTGACGCCCTGCTCACCAATGAACTGCAGACCCGAGACGGCAGCGCCTGCGACACCGAGACCTGCTCTGCCTGTCGCACCTGCGATGGAGGAAATCGCACCGCCTGCATCGCCTCCGAGCACCTGCGTTCCGACTGCGATGCCTGTCTGCGCGCCTTCAAACAGGCGTGCCCTCCTGGCTGCGTCAATCTCAGCCTGGCTTGGTCCGATAGGGTCACCAGCGCGACCGACCAGCGTAGGACCGCCTGCTGCTGCTGCTGCGATTGCTGCAAGGTCGGAACGGGTGCGACTGTCTACAGTCGACACGATTTGTCGACTGGGTATCTTGTCCTTGTCCTTGTCCTTGTTTTTGTCTTCGTCTTTGTCCTCATCGCCATCGCTACCGCTGGGAGTGACTCCACCTGCATTGATCTCGGCTGACAGTTCGCGCAGTCTGAAGACCTCTTGCGCGCCTGTCGTCAGCGCCTCCTCCGCACCTCGAAACCCTGCAGTCACTGCGGCCTCTGGCAGACTCCCTGTCATCGCGCTTGCGACCGCTGCTGGCACTGCCTTCGCTGAGTCTAGCAACTGATCTAGGTGATCTTGGAAGGTAGCTATACCGGCGGTGAAGTCCCCGTTCTTGATCTGCTCTAAACCAACCAGCATAGTCTCGATGGAACCGATAAAGCTCTCGAATGGCGCGCGCATTCGAGTCTCTGCGTTTTCCATGCCCTCGACGAAACCGTTGATAGCTCCCTTGGCAAAATGGAAGCTGAGAATCATAATCTCAGTAAATGTGTTCAGCTTTTCTGTACCATCGATCATGTCGAAAATCTGAGCCTTCAGACCAGCCATCACGGTTTCAAGTTGCGCCGTTGCGCGCTGCCAGGCCCCAGCCTCTGCCGCTGCCTTCGGTCCGACCTTGACACCGAACTCCTTGGCTAGTGCAACAAAGGACTCTAGCTCTGTTCCACTCAAAGCCTGCAGCAGTTTCCCTGCAGACCTACCGAGAGTGTCATTCGCTAGCGAAGATCGCAGCGCGCTTGTCTCCATCTCGTTCAGCGCTGCAAGCGTCTCGCGAAACACTACATCCCCATCGCGCAATTCTCCGGTGAGTTCATCGCGGACCGAGACGCCAAGCGCCTCAAATGCGTCTGCAGTCTTGTTGCCTCCATCGGCAGCGGCAGTCAGGTGTCGACCGAACTGATCGAGGCCAGACGTCAACGCAGAAAACGACAGGCCCGATCCCTCTGCTGCGAGGCGCAGTCCCTGCAGCGTGTCGGTCGCGATGCCAGATCGAGTTGAGGCGTCAGTGATGTCGTTCCGTAGGTCTGCGATCTCCTGCCCAAAAGCCTTCAAAGCACCGACAGCAGACGTGACGGAACCGAGCAGCATGGTCCCGCCCATCGCGACAGCGAGACCAGCCACCCCACCTGCCAGGCCAGACACACCACCGAGCGCGCCGCGCAGACCTGTCGCCATGCCGCGCAGGCCACCGGTCGCAGTCTTCGATCGGCGGTTCATCGTTGTGATCTGGCGACCAGTCTGGACGGATTCATCACCGAGGTGATCGACCGCGCGCGCAGTCTCCTTGGTCTGATTTTCAAGCTTGCGCGAACCGTCGACCGCTGACCGGGTGCCAGCCTTGGTCCGGTCTGTCAGCTTGATCAGATATTCGACGGTCCCGTCTGCCATTTTGCTAGCTCCCTGGCGCGGGCATCACCCACATGCAGTTGTCGCCGTTTCGCTGCAGCCATTGGCGCTGGGTCTCAGCACCAGCACCTGCGCACAATCGAGAGAGTAGCAGATCGAGCCATTGCGCGAGGATCGGATCTTCATCCGGTCGCACGACCCACCGGCTCGGAGTCTGCCCGTACCGTCTCGCCATCTCGTCCAGTTGATGCAGCAGCCTTGGATCTTTCGCGAAATCGTAGTGCACGCGCAGCCGCCTCTGCGTAGCTACCGATCCCGACTCCTGCGATGGTCCCGACATCATGCAGCGGCAGTCGACCGACCCAGACCCGCTTGGGATCGACCTCGATGTTCTCGTCTGCCTTCGCTAGCACGAGGATCACTGGCTCTGGCTCACAATCTGGCTGACGCATTTGAGAGACGGTCAGGCAGGCGATGATCTGCAGGTGCTGCAGGTCTGCCGTCACTGGCTCGCGCGATGGCTTGTCTTCACCATTGAGCCCAGCAACCAGCCCAAACAGCGTGGAAGCATGGGCGTCGAAGTCAGCAGGCGCGAGAGGATCGCACCCAAAGTCGAACCGGGTTCCGAGACCGTCAGTCTCCACCCAGGTCGGCTCGGTCAGTGCTGCAAAGTCGATCGGCATCAGGAAGCCAGCGCAGAGCTATCGTCGTTGACGACCACGAACTGCACCGGGGGATCGGTGCCATCGTCGCGAGGCTCAAAGATCGCAGTCTCCTCGTTGAGTCCGACTGACTGCGCGTTGATGACGACCGCTTCAGGCACGAGCGCATTGAACAGGTTGATGCGGACCTGGTCAGTGCCGTCGGTGAACGTGATGTCACCGTCGCTCTCGGTGCCTGCGGTCTGAGCATCAGCCCAGTTGTCATTCGTTTTGTACCGGGTCACGCTCAGTCGCGCGTTCCGAATGCCAGTGACTGCAGCGCCAGTGAGGCTCGACGATCCGAACCCGCGCAGGCCCTCGACTGCGTTTTCCAGATCAAGCGAGATGGAGCGCGGCGTGTAGTCAACGGAGTTCCACTGCCAGCGATTCGCCTGGTGGTAGATGACCGGGTTCTCGTGTGCCGACAGCGATGGCGTCGGTGCAGCGCCTGGTGTGCTGGACATCGCCACGAAGTTTATCGACAAGCGCATCAGGCCTGGAGTCTCAGCAGACAGCGTCGCGGATGTGACCCGAGCACCTGCGATGACGTCTCCACGCTGCAGCGCGCCGGAGCTAGAAAGCGTGTCGCGGGCAGTCCGCAGTGTGATCGATGGAGGCTCTGCGCCAGGGTTCAGTACGTGGGTGTACGGTCCCGATCCCGTGGTCGACCAAGTGCCACCGACGCAGGCCTGCAGAAATGAGGTCAGCGCACCGCCCTCGTAGTAGCAGATCACTTCGAGAGATCCCGAGACCTCGACCTGCTCTAGGTACCGTGCTTTCAGGTAGCTAGTCGTGCCGAGCGCAAGGTCATCGATCCGCGTGCGAGTGCTCGCGACGTTCAGACTGAGTGAAGCCAGACGCGCCCACAACGCAGCAGCGACTGCGGTGCCTTCGGTCGACTCGAATCCGATTCCTACAGCGGCATTTCTGCCCAGATATACAGCGGCCATGGTCAGGTCTCCTCGGCAGTTTGAGCAATGCGCAGTGCAGGGAACAGCAGCACTCGCGAGTATGAAGTGGTAACAGTGATCTCGTCAATATAGTCGGCATCGTTGACGCTGCCGGTGACCCACATGTAGACGATTGTGCGTCCATCGTATTCCGAGCAGCGCGTGTTGGCTGGCGTATTTCCTGAGTTGAACGCACTGCCGTCGTTGCGGGTAGCTACGGTGACGAAGGCGATGGTCTCTAGATCTGCGCTACCGTTGAGAGGCACCGCCTGCCGTTTGAGGTGCTCGGTCACATCGAACCCGATCCAGCCTGACTGCCCCGGTGGCCAGGCGTACCGACTGCGCGGCACATCCTCACCTACCGGTGGTGATTCGGCGCGGATGATGACTGAACCAGGCGCGGGTCTGCACGCGAGGACAGTTCCAATCTTGGCGCTGCTGACTGTGAACGATGAGGCAGTGTCTGTCGGGCTGGACTCGCCCCAGTACAGATACAGGATCACCGTCGCGTCTGCGCTGTCAGGAGTCCAGTCGTTGACCTCGAGGATTGCACTGCGCGCTGCGTGGTCCCACGTGTCACGCGACCAGGTCAGCAGGGTCGTCCCATCCGAATCGCAGACCTTGATGTCATGGCCATTCGTCGCGACGTTCGACCAGAATGCGCCCCAGTCAGACGGGATCGTGATGGCGACGTCGATGGTCGACGCGCCTCCGATGTTGTTGACCGTGACTGGTGCGCGCCACTGCGAATTTGCGTTGAACCACGACATGCTAAGTCCTCGACCAGAAAAGCTGCAGGGTCATCGCGACGTAGGCATCGCGACTGCGACCGTCGACCTCTGGGCCAGTCACGATCTCCGTATCGACCGAGAGGTCATGCACTGCTGCCGCACCCAGGTTGCGAGACGAGTGTAGCGCGAGGATGATGTCAGCTTCCAGATTGTTTGCTGCAGCTACCGCCGTGCCAGGCTGCGACCCTCCGGTCACGACTCCGAGCAGATCGATCGACAAGGTCTGCCCGTACTGCGAGAGGTCTGCGCCCTGACCGCCTCGCACATCCTGCCGACCTCCGAGGTAGAACGCGACGTATGGTCGGACCCGCGAGATCGGAGGACCGGCCAGATCTAGCTGCTCCACCTGACCCGTTCCGCTGAGGTCGTAGGTGTACGAGCCCGATCCATCGATCCCAGACAGCACCGTCGACAGCGCGCTCGCAATCGTGTTGCGGTTCGTCGTAGTCATCGCGCCTCTCCGGTGATGCTGCCTGGTACGTCCATCGCTACCCTAACTGCGTCATCCAGTGTGCGCGGCACCTCGCGACGGGTAGCTAGCCAGGCTTTCTGGGCAAACTTGGATGCGGGTATCGTCGTCTTTTTCCGCAGCCACCATCGCACCACCCCGTCTGCATTCTTCTTGTCCTCGATCAGTGCAGCCAATCCGAAAAACAAGTATTGGAAACGCAGTGGGTTCGGGTAGTCTCGTGGCGACGCGTAACGAGCAGCGCCGCCGGGCGTCTTCACGCTGTCGGTAGGAATGGCGAGCCACTTGGCCCTGACCGGTCGCACTACGCCACCCTGATCTTGAATGCGCGCATAGATCAGATTCTTCCCACCGGTGCGACCGCCTGCCGACAGAAACACCGACAGCGGCGCACCCTGCATGGCGCGACCGCTGGTCTCAACCTGTGAAGATACACCCTCGACTCTAGCTAGCGTGCGACCTGTCTGGACTACCCGGCCTGCGATGCTGCGTCGGAGTGCGCCGGTCCTCGACCGTGGGTTCTTCGTCGCGTTTCCGACTGCGCGTGACTGCATCTTTAGCGCCAGCGCGGTCGCCCTGCGTTGGAGTACCCGTGCCAGGCGCGGTCCTGCATTCTCGCAGCGACGCTCCCACTCCTCGACAGACAGTCGCTCCATCAGGGAACCGCGAGTCGATAGTCCGTCAGCATCTCGCGGACTTCAGGCAGCAGCGACAGCGGAGAAACAGACCGAGAGCCTGCGCGGGTCTGCGTGCTGGTCGACCCTGCTGCAGACGTGTTGCCGATGACGTGAATGCACTGCACGATGGCTGCATCAGTCAGCGTCGGATGGTTTGCGATCGTGTGCCCTGCAGACACGATCACTTTGTTTGCGCGGTGAGCTAGCGACCAGGAGTGCGTCGCGTCCACCAGTAGCTCGATGCGCCGTTCGTTCTTGACGTACTCGCTCGCAGCGAGCAGCGTATCATCGCCATAGTCCTGTTCAGGATCGACGTGCACCGATGTGATGGAGAGGATCGGAGGAGTCGGGAGCACTGCGACGTTGGCATCATCTTCGAGGCCTAGATCGTAGCGACCAGGGAACACGGTGTAGGTAGCCGCCTCCATGGTCTGCGCGCCCGAGTCCGGTTGTGGATGGAGGCAGTACCGGGCGAAGGCTGCATCGATCCGAGCTAGGAGCGTCGTGATGGTCGAGTCGTCTGCGGACGAGAGCGACGGTGCAAGTGCTCGCACCTGCGCTGCGGTAGCTAGCGCCATCATTCACCCCTGAGCAAATCGCGAGACCGTTGGTCGATGGCGTCAAGCACCTCTGAGCGTCGCAGGGTCTGCGATTCGCAAACCCGCAACGCAGAGAGGTTCCGATCGAGCGAACCAGAATCGATCCGCTTGATCAGTGACTGCGCCCCCCTGGCCATCTCGCGAAGCGAGACAGCAGGGGTCGAGACAGTGCCTCGAATGGCGCGATCGAAGACCATCAGTCAGCGCGCACCCGTTGCAGGGTGACAGCGCAGAGGCCCTTGACTGCGATGCCAGATCCAGCCTTCGTGAGAGCCACCTTGACCAGCCCGCCCTCTGCCACAAGGTTAGACCCTGCTCCAGAAAGTGCGATTGGCTCGTTGGTGCCTGCGACGACATCGCCTGTACCGCTGGTCGATGTCACGATCGTCCCGAGAGAGACGCCCCCGACGGTGACCGTGAACGTCACGTTGTTGCTGTCGTTTGCGGTGATGGCGGCTTCAGGGATGAAGTCGACATTGGTGACCTGCGCCTTGCCGCCGAGACGGTTGATGGCGTACACGTCGCCAGCAGTGCCTGCGGTAGCAACCCCAGTAGGAAGCTGCATCACGGCGGTGCTAAACTCGTTTGATTGACTCATGGTAGACCTCAGACGCTCATGTTGTAGGCATAGCGGACACCCTTGTCGCCAGCTTTGGTCAGATCCTTGAATCCAACCCGCTGACGGGCACGCATGTAGGTTCCAGCGACGGTGATGTCATTCTGGAGGGAGACGCTGGCACCGGCACGAAGGACGCGACGGAACATGCGGCGGTTCAGCACGACATACCCAGTCTTCGTCTTGGTCACGTTGTCGTAGACGCCAGATGCGTTCATGTCGGAGGTCATCGCGTCAGTCATGATGATCGGGTGACCTGCGATGCTGCCCACTTCACCGGCCGCGATTGGTGCCCGGTTGCCATAGTCGTTGGCGCTCACGATGCCAGACAAGCCAACAAAGTTCTTCAGGTAGCCTTCTGGACTCGTGATGATCGGCATGTCGCCAGGCACGCTGCGAGGTCCACCGACTGCGTTGATGTCAGCGAAGAGAGTCGCGAGGGAGTGCGTCGACCGGTTGACTCCATTGCTGTCATCGAGCGCGATGGAGCGCAGGCCCTGGAAGGTCCGACGGTAGTCGATGCTGCCAGCGTCCACTGCACCGAAGTAGCCACGGGTGTCCCAGCTAGCGATGGTGTCCTGGTGAGTCGCAGCGGTGTCGCCGTTCATCAGGCAGAGACGAAGGCCCATCGCGAGGCTGCGCGAGATGGCATCACGGATGAACGGGAAGGCAGCGACGATGGAGTCACTGGCTGCGTCCTCGTGGATCAGGACCATCGTGTACATCGGGGATGCAGTGAGGGTCAGCTTGTTGGTTCCGACGCTGCCCTTGCTGAGTGCAGCAGGGTTGTCGCCAGTCGCTCCACCGCCCTTGTACGGCACGGGGTACGCGGTACCGACTGGAAGCTCGACGGATTCCGACTGAATGGTCAGGCTGTCGAAGAGACCGATGAAGCCATCGGGGTCGTACTCTTGGACCTGCCACAGTGGGCTGGCGAGCAACGGAGTCGGGATGAACTCGCCACCGCTGCCGTTCTGGTCGTCCCATGCCTTGCGGATCGGAGCAGGCATCTTGGACCAGGCGCGCTGCACGCGGTTCCACGCCTTGGTTTCTTTCCGCACAACTTCGGCGCGGTAGCCTTGGCCCCGATGATCGAAGGCGTCGCGACCGTGGCGTGCCACGCTGACGACGTAAAGCGATTCGCAGGCTTCGATGAGGTTGCGGTGCGCGTCGTTGAGCGGACGCGCAGCCAGCAGGCCATCGCTGTCGGACCGGCAGAGAGAGGAATCGTCCGAGTCGTGACCGCGAAGGAATACGCGACCATCGGTGTCGACGAAGCGCTGCACGAGTTCGCGATCGGAACCGCCAACGGTGGCGAGCGGATCGTGGTTGCGCGCCTTGCTCTCTGCGAGTTCTTGACGCACGGTGCGCAGGTCGTCAGCCATCCGAGCGATCTGCTCAGTCTGCTCAGTGGACGATCGGGCTCCTGCATCTACCTTTTCGGCGAGTTGCTGGGCCTTTGTTGCAGTGGAGGCAGCGAAGGCCTGCCACTCGGCTTGGGTCTGGGGCATTTTGTTTGCTCCGGTTGTGGTGAGGTGCCCAGCATGGGCGCACCCATGTTCTATCACGGAACATGGGAAAGGTGGAAAGTCAAGACCAGGGGAAAGTTGGTCCGTCGTTTGGCTGCGGTTTGTACGGCAGGCCGGTCGGCTTTTCTGCAGTCGATGCCTGCGCGACGTAGCTGCGCGCGAGTGCTGCGCGCGGGTTCATCGGCATCGGAGTCACCGAGGCTTCCAGCAGACGGGGCCGGACGTAGACTGCGCCCCTCGTGGAATACCTGGTGTCTTCTTCTGGCAGCGAGGCACGCGCGATGACTGCTGCCGGTCGGAATCCGACCGAGACCGTGCGGAGTACGCCCTGCTCCAAAAGTGCTGCGACGGTCTGTGACAGTGGGTAGCTAGCCACGGGCGTCGGAATCAAGGTGCCGCGAAGCACGCCACCGGTTGCGCGCACGTTCGTCCACTTGCCGATCGGAGGCGCGGAGTAGTCGTGATTGTATGGCGCGACCGGGTTGCTCTTGAACTCGGACAGATCCCAGGTCTGCTCGACGATGTCGTCTGCCCGGTCTGGCGCTGCGTCGCTCATCACGAAGCGATAGGTCGGACGCTTTTCTTCGTCCTTGTCTCCTCGCTCCTCTTCCTCTTCGTCCATCGGCATCCCACCGAGGTCGTACCGTAGGACGGTTCTGTACGACAGGGAAAATGGCGACTCACCGACCGAGCCTGCCAGGCGCTGCACCAGATCTGGATCGAGCAGTTGGTCAAGGTGCGGGACAGATCCACGCGCGACCGCGTACACGTCATCCGTCGTGCCACCGACAGACTCAGCCATGCGCGCGACCAGGTAGTCCTGCAGGCCCTCGCGGGTAGCCTCTCCGATCCAGCGGCGGATCGTATCAGCAGGCGTCGATGTGATGAAGATTGGTGCGGATGCGCTGCTCATAGCTAGCCCCTGATGTTGACCGGGCGAACGACGCACCGGCAGTTGATGTCCTCGGCAGGGTCGAAGAATAGACCAGGCCCCTCGCCAGACGCACCCGAGATCGTATCGAACGGCTCGCCTGGTTGCACGCGTTCGCCGTCTAGCTCTTTGTGAGACTCGCGCACTGCGTCATCCTGACTGGTGACCCACTCCTTTTCAAAGACGACGCCGATGTTCGCTGCCTGGTTGAATGCCATTTCCTGACCCTGCGACACGGTGCGCGCAGTTTCGGTGCGCGCGATGGTCAGTGCTCGCGCAGGCGAGAATGCATGGTCTCGAATCAGCGTGCGTTGTAGCTCACCGACTGCGACGCCGTCAGCTAGCCCAGCGCGCACGACCTTTGCGACTCGATCCTTTGTGACCTGCTGCACGTCCGCGATCATTTCCGCGATGATCTGGTAGGTTGGATCAAGGGTGGGGTCAAATTCAGATTCCTCCATCAGCAGGCGCGCGACTACCGCGTAGGATCTGCGCACGCCTCGCTCGATCGTCTGCGCTGCAAACTGCTCTTGCACGATTGCGACCTCGACATCATCCATCAAGATCGCGCGCAGTTCCTCGTCGCTGATGCTGCGAGAAATGGACCGAGTGCCACCTAGCACCCTTGCGATGCGGTCGTTGTACCGTGCGACCTGCTGCGGAAAGATGCCGCTCTTGCCAGTGCGCCACTGCGCTCGGATCTGCCTCTCAGTCGGTCGCTGCACCGAGTCCAGCCAGCGCCGCCAGTAGACGCCAGGCAGGGTGTCTGCACTGGTTCGGACCATTCGCTGCACCGGTCCGCAGTGATGGTGATGCCTGCGCTTGCGCTTGTCTGCTGCGTCCAGTTGGTTCCGCTTGCGTCGAGCCCATGCCCGTCCGCTGTCTCCGCCCCATAGATCCCAGGCGATGCGCAGCGGTCCGACTCGATCGCTGGCGGTGTCCCACTTTTCCGTGCCGCGCTGCTTCTGTGCCTCCGCGCTGAACCGCTCAAAGAATGCAAACATGTCGCGCACGTTGTCAGGGTGGATGTCCTGACCCGAGAGGATCCGATTGGCCATGTTCAGAGCCTTTCGGGTTCCTCCTCGACCGTGCTTTCTCCGCAGATCCTTTCCGCGCTTGGCTGCGCGCTGCATCTGCTTCGTAGCTACCAGAACGATTGCGTCGTAGCGGCTCGGAGCAGAGCCCCCCTGGCGCGCGACCACCTGATACGGCATCGCCTCGGTCACGCCTCATCCCGCAGAAGTGGTCCCAGGAAATCGAGCAGGGCTCCGACCTCAGTGCGCAAGTCGTCTTCATCGTCTGGGTCTGCGTCGGTCAGCATCTCGCGCAGCGCCTCGACCTGCGTGATGATGTCCTGCAGCGCTTCTGCGTCCGCTTCGGCTGCAGGGTCGGCTGCGACCTCGTCTGGTGCGCCTGGTGTGTTCGGGTCGATGCCAAATGAGGCGACCTCTGGTGCATCATCAAACCGCTCGAAGGCATAGGCCTCTGCTGGGCTCATGCCGTTCGCGATGTGGAGCGCGACGCGTTGCAGGCGCTCGGTCCTGCCGTCTTCCATCTCCGGCAACACATGACAGACGCGAATGCCCGTGAATCCTAGCCGGCGAACGAGGTCCGTCAGCACGTCATCGATCAGGCTAGCTAGCGGTGTCAGCGTGTCGACGATGTATGAGCGACGCTCCATCTCTGCCGTCGCGTAGTTCGCAGACTGCAGACCCAGCAGCGTCGGAGGCACACCGGTGACTGCGCTGATGACCTTGACGGTGTACTCGCGCGAGGCCATGCCGCCTAGCTCATCGACTGTCCAGTCAAGAGCCTCGAAGGTGCCTGCGCCCGACATCACTGCGACGCCTCCGGTCTGCTCTCGGAGGATGCGATCGATCTGGGTCTGCATGTCGCGCACCTGCGGACGACCCCAAGTCGACTTCGGATCTCGCGGCACGTAGGCAGCATCTGGTCTGCCCCTGCCAGCCTTCTTTGCCATCTGCGCTGCCATAGCTACGTCGGCTGCGAGGTCTCGATCCATCGGCTCGACTTCGCCCGTGCCGTACAGGCGCTGGAGTCCACCACCGCCCGATGCGTAGCGCAGGTGAGCGATGCACTCAGGGTCGTAGGACACATCTGTGCCCTGCTGGTCGTAGACATATGCGAGCGCGCTGCCGTCGCGACCAGGTGTGATGTTGACCCGCGCTGGCTCCAGCAGCAGCATCCCAGTCGGCGCAGTGCCTGGTGCACCCTTGCCGACTGGCAACACGTATGCGTTCCCACCTGGCAGCAGGTCGGTCACAAGTTGCGTCCTGAACTGGCGCGCGGTCTGCATCGTGTTGGGTCGATCGAAAAGCTCGCAGAGCGGATGGTCCTCGATCGTCTCGTAGCTATCGCCGTTGTACCGCTGCACCTTTAGCTGCAGTGCAGCCAGCGAGGATGCGCGGATGTCGACTGCTCGCCAGTACCACGGGTTCGCCAGCAGTGCAGACGCGGCGCGGCGCGGGTCGTAGGCAGTCGGGACTGACTCAGCGCTCGCAAAGTCTGAGCCCGCGACGAAGGCCTGCTCATCGCTCGGAGGCTCGACGGTCACAACAGACAACGCGCGCAGGATGCGGACCGGTAGCGACAGAGGTGTAGGTTGTGCAGTGCTCATGTCGCGAGCGTATCACGGACCGGATCGAACGGCGCAAGAATGCGAAAGCCCCGCGCGGGGGCGGGGCTCGGGTCGGCAGGTGGGCGCCGTTAGGCGTTCGTCGCTGCGTCATCGCTCATAACGTAGGTCAGCATCGCGCGCGCTGCGTAGACAAAGTTGGCCGGTGTCCGCTCATAGCCGCACACGTCGTTGAGGTAGCGCGCTGCGTCTGTGTCAAAACTTTCGACAGTTGCCCGGCTGCCGTAAATCGTACACATAGAGCGCTGACGTGTGATGAAGATACTGCGGAGGCGTCGGTATTCGGCTGCGGCTTCGGTGCGGGTCATCTTGCTTCTCCGTGTGTTGTGGTGCAAGGCTCCCGCCTCGCCCTCTAAGTATGGCCCGCTATTGGTCTCCCGTCAATAGGTTTTCTGATATTTCAGCAATCAACCGCAACCGCCGCGCCTCCATGACAAGGTACCGCAGCGCGTCCCACGCGTGATCTGCCCCAACCACCTCGGTCTCGCGGTGCACCGTCAACTGCGACCGGTCGCCTGCGTTGATGTCTCGCCATGCTAGCTCTGCGATCTCTGCTCGGAGCGGTGCGGTGCTCGTATCGTCGTGGATGAGCAGGCCCGCAGTCCCGTCGCGGACTTCGAGCAGTCGGTCAACCGCTGCGAAGCCTTCGCGCCTGGCCTTGATTGCTGGTCGAGTCGGCAGCCCCATCTGAGCCCATCGGTCACGGGCGTCTGCGTCTGCTGGGTCTGCTGCGCGGGCGTAGGGCTCTGGTGTCGATCGACCAGTCCCGTTGCACGTCGAGCACTGCTCCGCCGCTGCGAAGCGTCGATCCCACCATCGGTCCGCAGGCCAGTCCTCGCGACCAGGCCAACAGTCTGGACAGCCCTCTGCACGATGCACCGCGTAGATGTGCGCGTCGGTGTTGACGCCCGCCTCATACCTGCAGCGCAGGATGTGGAGCACCCCTCGCGGATCGACCGCACCCCAGATGTAGGCGAGCGGTGCACGGAATCCAAAATCCAGCCCGTCGATGCGCGGCCAGTCTGCCATCTCGGATTCTGGGATCGCCTCGATGACGTGGACCGATGGGTCGTAGCTAGGATGCACCAGGCCCTCTAGCTGCACGAATTCTGCATGGCGTCGGACCCTGCGCTCGCGCTCAGTCATCGACGCGAGCCATCTGCGCATGGCGTCGCCATCGATCATCGGGTTGTCGATCGGGTCGAGTCGGTAGACTTCCACCTCGCCTGCGCTGCGCGGCGGATCGCGGAACAGGATGTCGACGACTGCTGCCGACTTTCCGCGCGTCGGAGTGAACGTGCCAAGCCAGCGACCGCCCTGGTCTGCGACTGCTCGCACCTGCTCGCGCAGCACGTCGACGTCTCCATGGTCTTCGTCGTTGTGCACTAGTGGAGTCGATGTGCCCTGCCATCGTTTGCTGGCGTCTGCTCCGCTGGTCGTTTTGAACAGCACGCTACCTGGCAGGCCTGCTCCGCTGCCTGGCTTCCATGTACTCGCAGTCTGCGCAGCAAATCGTGCGGACCATCTCCAGTCGCTAGGCAGGAGGCTGTCGTAAATCGGGCGCAGGTAGTCTCGCGAGTCATCGTTGGTGATCGACCCGGCCAGCACCAGTGCCGGAGCTAGCTGCAGTCGACCCCGATGCAGACCGTTGCGACGCAGGAATTCTGCGACGTCAGGATGCGCTGCGCCCATGGCTGACATCACTCCGCAGATCGATCCAGACCAGGACTTGCTGCTGCGGTTGCCACCAAGCGCAACGAAGTACAGCGCAGACGATGCCAGAAACCGACGGATCATCTCTAGCTGCGAGGTGCGCTCCTCCTCGACTCCGCAGGCCGGACAGCGGTGCAGGTCTCCTGACACGTGCTGCATCGCGACGCCGTGCATCGGTTGTTCGTCGGTCGGACCGGTCCTGCCACATGGCTTGCCTGCGGAGTTCATCAGCCGACCAGTCGAGGCGCGCACCCAAGTCGGATCGCTGCAGGTCTGACACTCCGGTCGCCATAGCTCGACGAACCGCAGCGGATGTCCTGCGTAGATCCTGCGCTGCTTCATCTCGTGCTCGATGAGCGCCTGGCACGCTGCCTCGATGTCGGACGGGACTGCGCACTGGTTCTGGATGATGTAGAGCGCCCATCGGATCCGGTCGTAGTAGCTACCATCAGTCGGTGCGGATGGAATCACTCGACCACCTGCGCACCATCGTACAGCCCTGATGCATATCCGACCTGGTAGGCCACCAGGCACATTGCTCCCAGGCTAGCTAGCCAGCACAGCATCGCGACCGCGACTGCCTGCCACAGAATGCGCGTCGCTCGATCGTGGTCGATGGTCAGCGTCATTCGACTCCGCCCCCTGCCAGCAAGCGCGCCAGTTCATCCGATGGGTTGACGGTCAGCGACCCTGGAGTCTCCACCGAGCCTGACACCTCAACCCGCTCTGCCTTCGGAATGCCTGCGCGGTCCATCACCATCTCAGCAGCACGCAACACGTCGCGGTGCGATGCCGATGGGTCAGACAGCACAGTGCGGATGCGCTTGATGGACAGCGGCAGCAGGTCATTCAACCCACGCGCTGCCATAGCTACGCGCTGGACCTTGACCGACTCCAGTGCTGCCAGCCATGCCTCGTCGGATCGGTACCGCGAGATCGTGCACTCGTTGAGGCCTGAGATCTCTGCAGCGCTCCGTCCGGTATGCCCTTGGATGATGGCTTCGAACGCTAGCTGCTTCTTGCCCTTGAACACCTGCGGCACGTCGACTGGCTCGATGACTGCTGCCGATGATGCGTGGCTGCGTTTTAGAAGCTGGGTGAGCGCAGTCGTGTCACCGGCTAGCGCCTTCTTGACCAGCGCTGCCTCTGCCGTTCTCGTGATGCGGTCGGTGTCCTGGTTTGCGATCTTGGCCATCGGTCACCCCTCTTCGACAGGCGCGAGCGCGCCAGGACCGGGATCGACGTTGTGCGCGATTGCCCACTTCGTCCACCTGCGTCGGATGACGTCGCAGTACCTCGGATCCAGTTCGATCAAGCGTGCGCGCTGACCGAGGCGCGCTGCAGCAATCAGCGTCGATCCCGATCCTCCGAATGGATCCAGCACCACTGCACCAGCGTGACCCGATTGACACAGCATGTCAACGATTAGCTCAACTGGCTTCATGCTCGGATGCTCTTTGTTCTGACGCGGTGCGCTGTGCTCAAAGACCGATGATCGACCGCCACCTTTGAGTTGCTGATGACTGCCTCGCGTCCATCCGTACAAAATCGGCTCGTGCCTGTACGGGTAGTCAAGATTCATATTGAACACTGGCCGTGATTTCATCCAGATCAACTCATGCCGAATAAAACGCAGTCCAGTTGGTCCGAGGCTATTCCAGAATGCAGACATCAACGGTCCGCTCGGACAGCAGACGTAGAACGGAGATCCGGCTACACTACGATCAACGAGAAGTCGAAACACGTCGGTCAGCAGGATCTCCAATTCGTGTGGACTCAGGCTGTCGTTAATGATCGTGAGGCCATCCCGGTTCCCGTCTGCGCGATCGCCACCGACTACGGATACCCCATACGGCGGATCCGTCCACACGGCCTCGACCAACTCATCGTTTAGCAGCAAGTCCCACGCAGACGGGTCGGTCGAGTCGCCACACACCAGCCGATGCGGACCGAGCACATAGACCGCGCCTGGTTGACTGTCTGCCTCATCTGCTAGGTCGGGCACATCGTCATCGGACTCATCAGGGTCGACCGCTTCGTGCTCGACGCTAGCTAGCAGCGCTGCGATCTCATCTGCGTCGAAGCCCATGCCATCGAAGTCGATCCCGTTGGCATCTAGGTCTGCGAGCACTGCTGCCATCAGGGCTTCGTCATCCTGCGCGTTTTTTGCCTGGCGATTGTCCGACAGCGCGAACGCCTCGAACTGCGCCTCGGTCGCGAAGTCCACCCACATCACCGGGACAAAACCAGGCCCGATCCCATCCGGCGCATTGCGCGGGACGAATGCTGGATCTTCCTTCAGCAGTGCGTGCATCGCGAGGCGTCGACCATGCCCTGCTGCAATCCGACGCTCCGACCGCCAGGCCGTGATCGGCACCGGAAACCCGAACCGACGAACGCCCGCACTGAGGCGCGCGGTGCTCTCGGCACTATGGACCCGCGCATTCCGCTCCCAGGGATGCAGCGTGTCGATGTGGACCCACTCCCAGTCCTGGCCCTTGATCTTGTTTTCCATTGCTTGACTCCGTGTGTCGTTCAGATTGTAGCGTATCGCGCCCGATGGCGGCCCTGACTGTCCCACTGTCCCACCCTTTGTCCTACCTTCTGGCCCAACCAAAACGCCCTGCTGGTGCACTTGTCCCACTTGTCCCACCTCCTGCGCACTAGACACCTATCTATCTCCGTTTTGGTCGTTTTCTCAAAATAAACGCTCCTCGTGTGTAGTCTAGTGTTGATATACATAGGACAAGTGGGACAGGTCCTATTCATGGGCATTCTGGTCGGGCCAGCGCATGGGACAATGCCGGGACAAGTGGGACAGTGAGTCTCGAAGTAGTACCGCAGTACTACCGAAGTAGTACCGCCGGAGTACTTCGTGGTACTTCGTGGTACAAATGTGGGACAAGCGCTAGCCAAGGTCCAAGGCCTCGATTGCATCAGCAGTGAACGCCAGGCAGCGCACGCGGACTCCATCGATCCGAGTGCGGACCCGGTGAGAGGTGCCGACCCGTGCAAGCCATCCCCGTTCCTGCCATCGGTCGATCACCCCAGTGTCAAATCCGCAGTCCTGCAGCACCCGGTCGACGGTCGCAGGCAGCACAGCTAGCTCCCAGCCAGCAGACCTGCGCCCAGTGTCCGTCTTCGGCCAGACGCCCAGCCAGCCTCCGCCCGGTGTCCGCGCCTCACCATCTCGGTCGATGATGTGCCGGTGCCATAGATGAGTCGAGCGCGATGCGCAGTAGCCGTAGACCGCGCGCAGTGCTTCGAGGGGTCGATCTGCATTCGCGCTGCCGACCCTGACTGCTGCAGCAGCGCGTGCGATGGGCTCCGTGCCTGGTGGCGGTGGCAAGTACCCGACCGCCTCCGCGATGCCTTTCGACGCTTCCATCAGTGCGAGCAGTGCTCCGAGCCGCTGCGCTACCGCACCAGCATCTGCCAGACGTTCCGACCATGCCGAGACCCGCTGCGCGTACCGGTCTGAGACTTGCTGCCACCAGGCGACGTCCCGCCCGGTCAGGTACTCGATGACCCTGCGACCGAGATGACCATGGTGATCGAGCACACCCACGGTCAGGTCTCGCGCCTGCGAGTCCGAACGCAGCGGGGGTCCGACCAGGCACAGACACCGAGCGCGACTGCCTGCATCCTGGGTGAACGACACTGCTGACTGCTCGCCTGTCGAAAGCAGGACTGAACGCCATTCAGCGGTGCGCCTCATACCGACCGCCTGCGAACCGACGCCCGGCTTGCCTCGTCCCTTCCCTCGACCCTGGCTGTGCTGGTAGATGACCGCAGCGATGTCTGACGTCTTCCGCGCGTTCTTCGAGTCATCGAGGATCAATGGCAGATGCTGGAACAGCGCTGCGCTCGCCTCGATCTGCACGGGCGTCGCGCGCCAGGAACCAATCAGCCGACCGTCGACAGGCTCACCCCAGACCGATGCAGCGACACGCAGCGCAGTCGTCTTCCCCTGCGAGGTCTCGCCAGACCAGTCGATCACCCATCCGCGAGCAGTGCCTAGTCGGTTGACCAGCACCGAC
>Ga0316202_10000668_pt1 | contig 33903 bp, 48 predicted proteins | sample 3monrhotite_MG_FD_204934 | JGI IMG/M metagenome (GOLD analysis project Ga0316202, IMG submission 204934) | Microbial mat bacterial communities from mineral coupon in-situ incubated in ocean water Damariscotta River, Maine, United States -... | ecosystem: Environmental > Aquatic > Marine >...
GTAGGTGCCTTTTCCGCTGGGCATGGCTCGTCTCCGCAAAAATAAATTCCACAAAATATTACCATATGTTGTGTATGAGGGCTATTTTTGGCGTAGATGTTGTGTTAAACGGTGCGTGACGGCGGTTTTCACTTCAACGCTCTACCTGCGCTCGACGTGTCTCACACTCCCCTGGCCGCCGTCACTTCATTTATTTTAAGCCACACCCTGCAGATTACGACGTATGGCCCCTCTCCAACGCGAGATGGGGCCAGAAATCATCGTGGCAGCGTCAGAGCTAAAAATTAAACAAATGGCATCGCCAAGATCGGGCGAGGGCAGGCCGCGCTTGCGCATGCTATCCTTGCTCTCCGCCTGTAATTTCCCAGATGAACTAAAACTATACCGAATGCCCGTCAGATCGGCCAACAGCTCGTCGTTCTGCGGCAAGCGGCAAGAGCGCTCTTCAAGATAAGCTTTCGCCTTAAACCAAAGCTCAGTGCGCAGGTTGTTGTACGTGCCCTTCATAGACGGCGCTTCGGCCACGTTAATGCCGCGCACGGGCACGCCCAGCTCCGACAGGCGGTCCACAATGCCGCCGCCCAGCCCAATGCTGTCCACCAGAATTTCGCAGGGGCGGCGGGACGGCTCAAGCGCATCCCACTCCGCCATAATGCGCCCCGTGGTCTGCATTAAATCCAAGCCGCGCCAAGATGTAATCTCGGTAATCACGTTGCCCTGCCGTTTCACAAAGGCTGTTTTGTCAGACCCAAATCGAGCGGGGTCACAAGCCCAGTAAATGCGCGCGTTGGGATCAACCTCAACGTCGCGGTGCATGGCACTGTGAACTAAGTCATATCCGATAATCGTGTCAGAGTCCGCCTTAGCGAAATCACCCAGCACGCGGATTGAATAAGCGGCGGACTCCTCGCCGTAGCGCTCTTTCATCTCCTCAATGAACTGGTCGCTCACCAAGGGGCTGTCCAAGCACGACCAGCGGCGGGTCCACCACTTGTGCGCCATCCTAGTCTGGCTTTCGTAAAACGTGCCGGACGACCTGGTCGGATTGGAGAGCAACACAGTTTGCGTATTCTTACCCGACATAGATCCGGCGGCTGCCTCATACACAGCCTCGTCTATGGCACTCGCCTCGTCACAAATCAAGAGTACCACGCCGCTCTCCTGGTGTATCCCAGCGAGCGCCTCCGGCGTTTCCTTGCGCGACGTGCGCGCCGAAATAAACGCCTCGGACGGGGCGGCAATCAGTTCCACACGGTCAGATTTAACGTTTAACAATTCGCGCAGGGGTGGCGGTAACTCATTGATCCACTTGCGTAATTCGTTGTAAAGCGCGTCAAACAACTGGCCCGACGTGGGCGCAGTCACAATGATTTTACACGGGAAACGCATGAGCAACGTGTGCAGCATGGCCCAGCTCGCGGTGGTGGATTTGCCCGTGCCGTGACCAGATCTGACGCTCAACATGCGCTCGCCACGGCAAATTGCTTCGAGAAACTCAGCCTGATAATCCAACGGGGTAATGCCAAGCACCTCAGTGACAAACCGGGTGGGCTGGTCGTGGTACGTTCTGACAAAATCCAGCATGGCGTTGGGCGCAGGTTCACTCGTCACGCGAAAGCCCCACAGCGGTGGGCGTGGTCTGGATCTCATGCACGGTTTTCATCTTGCGCAGCGCATCCAAATGCATCTCGCCAAGATTAAGCGTAACGTTGGTCTGGCCGCCCTTGTTGGCGTAACGCTGCGACCAGGCCTCCGCGATAAACTTATGCTGCGCGATTTCCTCGCGGGCAATGCTCACGTCAACTTGGCCAATCTCAGCGGCGCGGGTGCCGGGCGCAGCCGTGGCGCGCTCCGCCTTGCGCTCATCGCGCAGCTCACGGATAATCTCAAACCCCAGCTCGGCATGCGTGTCAGCGGCAGTCTCGCGCACCTCGTCCAACACGCCAGCATAGGCCGGCATCTTCATCAGGTTGCGCCGAAGAAAGCCGCGCTCAACGCCAAGCTCGCGCCCAAGCCCGGCAATAGTGCCGCCGCCAAGCAAATGGTCGCGCAGGGCGTCAGGGCCGCCTCGGTCAGTCAGGGCTTTAATAAGGGCGCGTTTGCGGGGCTGACCTGGCACGGCAGGGAGATCTCCAGTGATTTGCCCCGCAAAATATCACGGGGGTTGTGCAGGGGCAAATTTGGCTGTGCGGGGGGGTGAGGGCTGCTACATCTGCTACATCTGCTACGCGGGGGGCTTCATGTTTAATTCGGCTGAATTAAATATGATTGACGTTGTGCGGGTCGTTCTTGGTTAAAAAAAAGAAAAAATCGAGGCGGTGCGGGCTTTCGCTTGCCCTGCATAGGTGGGGGGGGTATGCTTGAGCGTGTGCAATTTGATAGCCCCGGTCGCGAACTCGCGCCGGGGCTTTCTTTGTCTCGCATAAGGGATTTTGAAGCGGTGCGCGTGTCGGGGTATACCAGCACCCGCCCCCCGCCGGCTACCGGGATGGGGGGGGGTATTTGCATAATCTGGCAGGTTATTCGCATAATCGTGATTATGTTAAAAAAAGCGTCCATATATTGTACCCATGTCGGCCCAAGGTACGACATGTAGATTTGGCACAATATGTGGTGTTTTTGGGGTGCAAAAAGCGGACCATTATATAGCTCAGGCGCGCGCGGCTGACGCCGTTCCGGTGTGTGTCGCCACGCCCCTGTCTAGGATGCCCCTCAGAGGCCGCTGAGAGGCCGCACAGAGGCCCATCTCTGACCATTGCCTAGTAACCCCTAGTCAGGCCAATCGTCGGCCTCTAATGCGACCGCAATTGCAAGGTAGTTTATCTGATCAACTGCGCTGTCTCGGCCCAGTGAATCACCGAGGTCAACGCGCGCCGCTTTTATCTCTGCCAGGCACCGCGCAACCTGCACCGCCGTGACTTGCTTGCCCAGCACCAGCGACCAGCGCGTGGCGATGTTTGTGTGCAACGGCAGTGCCGAGCCATAGGTTGCCTCTCGGTCCTCCAAGATGCCCTGCGCTATGTCGAACGTTTTGCTATATTTCATCGCCGTGTATTACTCCATACAATGTTTCGCCGCGCTCGTTGAGCCTTGGCATTGCGCGGACAAACCCGCGTGTGATGAGCGCCGCCACGTAAATCAGGCTCATCTTTGGGTGCAGATCCAATCCGCCCGTAATATCCCAGTGTGTTGCCGTGCCTTTATCTCGGATGAACCGCAGCACGGCATGGTGATGCCGCGATAACTTGGGCACGCTTCTGTCGTTCCTGTCAGCCGGGCAGGGCGCGCGCCTGCCGAGCTGCACTTGCTTGCGCTCGTAGGCAAGCATGGCCGCGCCAAGGTTATGCTCCTGCTCACTCGTCAAGCGGCGTGGCCCTGTATCGCGCACGAATGCCGGTCACCCTTGATTTCTCAACGTGCCCGTGTTGGCAGCATATGCGCAGCCGGTAGCCCGTTTGCCGCGTTGTGCAACCCGCCGCCTCCTTAACCTCGCGCGGCAGCATGTACCCGCCGTGCTTGCGCAGAATGTCCACGATGAACCAATCCACCGACGTCATGTCGTTGCGCCGGACCAGCGCCTTGGGTGAGTGCAGCGCTGGGTATTCCTTGTGATACCGAGCCAAATCGATCTGCGCTTGCCGCGCCAGGCGCTTGCCGTACTGGCGCTCCGTAAGTCCGACCCGCACGCCGTCAATGATAAACGGAAAGACGTGTTCATCCATTGGCGCGCTCCAACTCGTATTTGCGCGCCTTCATCATGTTGCGCTGTTCGGCGCTCCAACGCGGCAAGTCTGTATTCAGCACAGTGCGACGATGCCACAGCCCAGCCAGTTCCGGCAGCGTGTGATATTCTTTCAGCATAAGTAAAAAATCATCATTATGTAATTCTGCGTAATCCGCCGCAAGCCAAGCGGGACACCGGGACACCCCTATAGGGGTGTGTCCCGTCCTGTCCCGCCTTGTCTGGCCTTGCCATTTTGTCGGGACAGAGTGTCCCGCTTGTTGTCCCGCTATGTCCCGCTTCATGCCGAATCCTCGTTAACCATTGATATTACGCCATTTTCCTGCCGGACAAGCCCATCCTCGATTGTCCCGTTCATGTCCCGGTTAAACTTTCGCTTGGTGGAATCGCGGTTTCCCGTATCAAAGCGGGACATGTACGTTTTTCGCAGTATGTCCCGCTCTATTTCGCCATTTATGGCCAATTCTTCTATCAAATTGATAATCTTTCGCGTCCCTGCGCTCATCCCTGCAGCGCCTTGACCCGGCATATCTGCCGTAAATTCCAGCACGATTGAACTGACGTGTTCCATGTCGGACGTCATCATCTCGATGGGCAACTTGACGAACGCCTTTGGCGCCGGCATTGCGTCCTCTTTTTGTTTGGTGAACGTCATCGTCACCAAGTTGTCCTCCACGGCATCAATGCGGAACTCGTGGTCGAGCGCTGCGTTAATCTGCGACGCCCCACGCGCCCGTTCTTTGCTTTGGTGGCCGCTGTGATGCACGAGCATGACCGTGCATCCGTATTCCTCTTTGATGCTGTCGCACGCCACGATGAACTCGTTGACGTCTTTGCCGTCGTTCTCTGACGCACCGCCGAGCGACCTTGCCAGCGTGTCAATCACGAGCAACCTTGGCTTGCCCGCCACCTCAACCAGCGTCGCTATTTCGGACTTCAGCACGTCCACCGCATCCGGGTCAGACATAATTACGGCTCGGTTCGACAGATAAAACTGCGCCTGACCTTTGCCGACCTCGTTGTGCTTTTGCCAAGCTGCCGCGCGGCGGCTCATCCCGGATAGCCCCTCTCCGGCTATGTAGAACACGCTACCTTGCTGCACGCTGTGCCCGTGGTACGGCGTGCCGCTTGCGATACACAGCGCCATATCCAGCACGGCAAAGCTTTTGCCGCTCCCTGCAGATCCGAAGCACATGGCCAGAGTGCTGACCTCAATTAGCCCGTCGATGAGCCATTCCGGCTGCCGTATGACCAGATCGTCCAAGTGGGTGAATAACCTGCGCGGCGTGGTTAGCCTATGCTCGGCTAATCCCGCTTTTACCGCGCTTAGTCCCGCTGATGCGTGAACGTCGTTCCAATCCGCACCTGGCAGCGCTGGCACGGCGAATGGCTTGCCGGTGGCTCTAGCTGCGGCCAGACCTTTTTCGTCGTTGTCGGCGGCAATACGTAGGCGCGCCTCCGGCCATTCCGCCTCAATGGCGTTGCACACCGTACTCATGTTTCCCGCGTCTAGTGCAAATATAACTGGGCGGGACGTTGCCATATGCACCGAGCAGGCCGTGGCCCACCCTTCCGCAACCCATATGGCCCCGCCTCTCGTTAAACCTTTTCCAACCACGCCGAACACGCCGCCGTCCTTGGATAAACCTGGGTTAAATCTCTTTTGCCCGTTCGGCGTTATGCGCTGCCACCCAACCCGGTCGCGCGCCGTGTTAAACAATGGTATAACCACGTCCAACCCGTCGAGCCGCGCGCCCAGTAGCTCAACGCCTTTGCGGATGTAATACGGCTCAAACGGATCTGGCGCGGGATCTGGCGGGGCAGGCGGGGCCACTGCAAGCGCGGCCCCGTTTAGCTCTGATGCAAACGGGTTGATTTTCACCACGTTTGATTTGATTGGCCCCAGATCGGGCCATACCCCGTCCGCCGCCAGCGCTTTGATTATCGCTTGGAAATCCTCGCATTGGCGGCAATGCACTTTGACCAGGCCGTCGCGCTCTGAAATCCAGAACCGCGTACTGGGCGTGTCGTTATACCCGCAGTGCGGGCACGGCCCGTGCCACTCGCCTTTCGGCCCTTCGCGCAGGTCGTAGCGCTCGATTATCAAGTGGGACCATTCGGCCCAGTATGGCTGCGCGAAATCAGCCATTCTGGCTATCAATAAAAGCGCGGTAATGAATTTTGACGTCTTTTACGCCGTGGCCCACAAATTCGCCGCAGTAATCGTAAGACAAGACTGTTGGCCACTCCCATCTGTCTGCAAGATGACCCCATTCAAGCGCCTCTCGCGGCGGGTAGCGCTGGCAAGTGCCATAATGGTCGCGCTTATGCACCCAAAACTTACACTCTACACAGCTCACGCGCGTGCAAGGGCGAAACGTTCTGTTCTTCGTCATGCTAGTCCCCTTTTATTTCTCTGCCAAAATGGGACGCCCCAACCGGGGCGCTCTGTTGTCCGTTAAAACGGGATCTCATCATCCAGGTCGCGCTGCAGGGGCGGCGCTTCTGCCGCTTGCGGGGCTGACGCGGCTCCCGCGGGCGTGGTTTGATTTGGCAGCCCAAACGGGTTTGACGTTACGGCATCTGCGGCAAACGGGTTGCCCCCACCACCGCCGGTGCTGGCCTCTGCTAGATTGATTACCATAATATCGAGGGGGCGCATTGCCACGCCGGCTCTGCCGCCCATGTTCCACGCATACATAGCTAATGAAACGTGTATCGTGCTGCCTGACGTAAGCTGAAAATCAGGCGCAGCCGCACCGCCGTCTGGCATCCACTGGCGCGGCTTTGAGCCGGGATCGCCATATGTTTTTTTCTTGAGCTTGGCGAGGTAATGGCCCGTTTCATCCTTTTTAAACACGTCGGCCAACGACTGCGGTGCCCAGTCTGACCATCCGGCCTGTTTACCTGCCTCGTACGTCTTGCGCATATCGCCGGCTAAATCCTTGGCTTGATCTTCCGTCAGCACGAGCGTGACCTCGTATGACCCGTCCGGGTCCGTCGCCTCGGTGGCCACGCTGCGATTTTCGCCAGCGCTGAATTTGTACGCTTTGTCCAAGCGGCACCACTGGCACAGCACTGATTTCAGCTTCTTTTCCATAGTCTTTCCTTATGTTTGGTGAGTGTAAATTAAGCGCAGCAAAAATTAGTCTTGCTGCTCCAACCAAGCCGGCAGGTGCATGACGTTGAACGGCCCCCATCGCGTGGTAAATTCTTGCTTGTCTTTTGCCTCGGCAATTTCCATCAGCGCCGCCTCTACAATACGGTCGGCGCGAGCGTTGGCCTCATTGCCGAATGTGTGCAGGTGCGCGCAATACGGGTTGCTCTTTTCAACCGCGAGGAACGCGAAATATCGGACGTTCCAACCAGCGAGACGCGCGGCAAGGCGGTAGACTGCGCTTTGCAAATCATACCCAAGGTTAAACGCCGCTCTGGTGAAGCCCTTGGGCGATGCGTCCTGGCACGTTTTCACGTCGCCCATCACGCCGCTGTGCGCGACCCATATGTCTGGCCTGGCCTTTATGACGAGGCCGCTTGGCTCGTGCTTGACGAATAGCGACGCTTCGCAGAGCCGGGCTTTATCGCGCAGGATTTTACCGCATTGCGCGTTATCCATGAGCGACTGCGTCATGGCCTCGCACTCGTCGTAATCACCGGCGGTGAGCAGCGTTTTGCCAGCGGCCTGCGCGGTGGTATACGCGTCTTTCCATTCTTTGCCGCGCCTTGTTTCAGCGCCACGTATGACGTCGCCGCGCTCCGGCTCCAGCGCCATTGAATGCACAGCCGTGCCAATGTCCGCCACGCTTTGCGTAAGGCTAAACCCGCCACGCTCGGCGTGCAGGGGCGACCTGTTAATCCATTGCTTGATGTAGCTCGATGACACGCAATGCGCGCCCTCCAGCTCTTTGAGCGCATGGTATCGCTCGTTTGGTATGGCGGTGTGTATTCCCAGATCCACTATATATCCCCCTTGGTTAATTGTCGTTCCAACATCAGCAAAAGCGCCAGTGTGCCCTCGCAGCGTTGTTTGGCGGTCAACCTGACCGGCGGGCGGCCAAGGTCGTATATGAGCGTCTCCAGGTCGTGCCGGATTAAGTGCAGCGTGCGGTTGACATCTTCATTCATCGTCGCTCTCCTTTATCTTGCCGGTGCCACTGCAGTCGGGGCACGTCTCAACGCGCTCTTCGATGTAGCCGCTGTCGATGTTGAATGATTGGCGGTGAAACAGCTCAATCAGCACGGTGCCAGTGCCGCTGCATTCGGGGCATGTGATCATAGCGCGTCCACCATGCTGATCCGCTCACCAATCCAGCGCATGACAGGCACAGCCATGCTGTTGCCCATCGCCTTGTATCGCGGCCCATCAGGGCAATTCTCGGCTGGCTTGTTGCGCCACGGGATTTGCGTGTAATTGTCGGGGAAGCCTTGCAGCCTTTCGCATTCAACGGGCGTCAGGCGGCGGACAGATGTAGTCATCACAGTGTTGTCATAAACACCCCCAGAGGCAGCTCTAAGCGCGGCTGCTTTATCTGAGGTTGTCTGGTTGTAAGCGTCAAACGCCACCGCAGTCGTGTGCCCTACCGATAGCGTCGGTGACATCTCTGGCGTGGACGCCGCCTGTGTGCCACTCATTTCCGCAGGGAAAGCGATGACCGCTGCGCTTGTCATGCCATCACGGCCACACGACAGCCCTTTGTATTCGCGGCTAGACAGCGTGGTGACAGACCCGTCTTGCACGTTGCCAATTGGCTGCAAATAACCGCTGCAAGCCTCGTCAGTGCCTAGTCCACCGCCGCCAGCGCTTCCAGCGCCTCTTGTAATTGTATCGGCAGTTTCTTGCCGCGCTTTTCTGCTCGGCGCAGGATGCCCCTGCAAGCTGTGGCGCTCAAATAGAACCGCTGCGGCACGTCTCCAGTCTCCAATATGCCCGACAACGAACACACGTCGGCGTCTTTGTGGAACTCCCCAATATTGAGCGTCACAAATTCTGTATGCGAACCCATACCCGATTTCCCCCATCGCCCCAAGCAAGGTTCCAAAATCTTTTCCTCGGTTAGACGACAAGACGCCGGGGACGTTTTCCCAGACCAGCCATCTGGGGCGATATCGTTCAGCAATTGCAAGGAAGGTGAGCATGAGGTTGCCACGCGGATCGTCCAATCCTTTTCGCAGCCCCGCCACTGAAAAACTTTGGCAGGGTGTTCCCCCGACCAAAAGGTCAATTGATCTGTCATTCGGCCACTCCTTAAATGCTGTCATGTCGCCGTAATTCGGCACGTCAGGATAATGATGCGCCAACACCGCTGACGGGAATTTCTCAATCTCGGAAAACCACTGAGGCTCCCAGCCTAGCGGATGCCAAGCAACGGTTGCGGCCTCAACGCCGCTGCATACGCTGCCGTACTTCATACCCGCCCCGCCATTATCTCGCGGGTCAAATAGCAAAACCCCGGCAATGACAGGTCGCACAAAAACGGCTGGTCGGACTTGCCGCCAAATGCCTCGGCCACGGCGTTCCAAGCAGTTGCCCGCTGTGTTGGGGCAGAGCCAAATGCCTCTGCCACCGCGTTAAAGCTGACCACCGCGCGGGCCTCGTATCGGTCATATTTATAGATGACGCATGGGTGCAGGTTCACGAGTTGGGAGGCCTCGTATGCCTGCTCCCATGCGCCGGTCGGGATGCCTCGGCCCGACGCTCTGCGCTTGATTTCGATCAGGAAGGGGAACCCGAAATCATCGCAGATTAAATCGCCCTGTTGGGCGGTCCGCACCTGTTCGAGGTTGCGGACAAATTTCATGCCCAGCTCGCCGTGCAGAATTTCCGCAATCTGGCGCTCTGTTTCAGCGCCTCGCTGCCGGTTGCGCCGGCCAATCTGGCTTGCTGATTTAGCCATTCCGACGCGCCTCGAAATACGCCGTTAGAATGCGGTCAATGAGTTTTGCCACTGACATATCGCGCGCGGCAGCCTCGCCACCAAGGCGGCGTTTGAGGTCCGGCGCAATGCGGACAAACAGGCCGACCCGTTGTTTCATCGTTGTTTTCATTGTGATCTCTGGCTGGTGTAAATTTATATTGACTGGTCGTTGTAAATAGCGATAGCTTAAAGATAGCGGGAAAAAAAGCGAACACCCCCGCGCAATGCAAAAAGGAAACTAAAATGAGAATTGAAACTAAGGACCAAATTGTCATCACCGGGATGGCAAAAAACGGCGGCGCATTCGGCCTGGTGCTGCCGGATTTAGAAGAGAGCTGCTATATCGGGCAGCGCATTTTAGAACAGTCTGGCGCTAAGTTGCTGGACAAGTGTGACGCTGTGCTGACCAACAATCGCCATCCACACAACCATACTATTCCATATGTGGCGGCTTACGTGCGGGTGATTGAGGCAGAGCCAGAGGCGGCGCCAGAGCCAACGCCAGAGCCAACGCCAGAGCCAGAGGTCGATGTGTATGAGCTGGCTTTAGGCCACATACGAGAGGCCGAGTCATACGTTTTGACGCACGAAATGTCAGAGCTGTTGGAAATCCCGTCACGAAAAATGGGTGCGATGCTGGAGAAAATGTTTATGCAGAACAAAATTGTTCGCGCGCAAGTGCAAGCATCGGCGGGGCAGGGCAAAGCGTCATTCTCAATGTGGGCGGATAGCCCTGAAAAATTTAGATAGGATTGATATGAAACTTGGAGCATTCTTGTCCGGCTCGGATAAAGACAGCCACCTTAACCAGCGCCGGCAGATTAACACGCTTAACCCTGACCATGTTAAATGGTTTACGGAGACACGCGATTTCAGGCGTCCATTTAATGAGCGCAACGCGTTACAACATTGCTTGCAGTATTGCCAAGCCAGTGCATCAACATTTGTGTTGGCATCGCTAAACGGCTTTGCAGAAAAAAGATGGCACGGCCTGCGCTACATTGAGACGCAATGCCAAACGCTCGGCATTGATGTTGTGGTCGCAGACAATCCCGTTGTTTCCAGCGGGTCTATCCAGATTCTTGCCGCTCAGGCAGAATTTGACCGCAACGAGCTGGTCCGTAAATCTAAAGCGGCAATTAACGACATCCAGCAGATTATTGCCAAAGAGGGCAGCCACGTTTCAAAATCTGGCCGCCGCATTACGCGCTTAGGGTATCACGGCGCGATGGAAGAGCTGTCAGCCAAAGCGCAAGTCGCGCGCAACAGCCACGCAGATCAACACTCAACGGATGTATGGCCGCTGGTGGAAAACTTTTTGGCGCGCGGGTTGGGCCTTGCCGGCACAGCGCGCGAGTTAAACAGGTTGGGCGTGGCCACCGCGAAGGGCGGCAAGTGGCACGCGTCCACCGTGGTAAATGTGCGAAAGAGGATGACGCGTGATGAGTGATTTAGATGAGTACGAGACAGCGGTAGAGCGTGAGTTTCTGCAAGCGTACTGCGATTTTACCGTGGCGAATTGGAGCCAGTATAACGGCGGTGGGGGCAGGGTGCAGCGCTGGGTCAACAGTACGTGGAATAGATGGGTTTTTGCGCGTCTGATGGTTGGCACAACTATTGCCCCCCCCCCCCCAGCAGTCAAAGGTTTGACAGTCGGAGACATATCGCGCGCGCTTAATCTCTCGCGGCAAGGGGCGCAAAAAATGGTGGATGATTGTCTGGCGCAAGGCTGGATAACGGGGTCTGAGCGATACTTCGCTGGGTCAAAATTAATTGATTACGTCCATCAAAGCGCAATGCAGGTCCACGAGCTTTTGGTAACTGGGTTGTCAAAAAAGTCTCAAAATCTAATAAACTACCGCGAAATACGGGCAAAAATGGTAAGTCAGTTGTCATTGACTGGTTCGCCCGTTGTATTGCAGGATGATGCTAAGGAGGCCGGATAAATGAGAAAAACGCGCAACAAAGCTGCAATCAACCCAACCGTCTTAAAGATGCGCCAGGGTCTTATGAGTTTTCGCAAGCGCGTTGATATCCAATGCTGGCATCCTGACCACGTCCGCAAAATCCCCGCAATCCTGCGGGAATACGCAGACAAGATCGAGCGCATCAGTCAATCAAATGAGTTGCTCGGTCACGACAAAGCGGTATACGCTCAACAACAGATCTCATTTATGAATTGGGATTTCGGGCGTATGCTGCCGAAAGATCCGCGCGAAAGAGGCGCGGCGCAAATGGGTCATACCGGCGGTAGAACCTACTATGTGGACGAAAACGGATTGGACGAGTTACAGGCCCGCAAAGATTTAGACGAGCCGCTGCAACGTCCAAAGGATCGGTCAGACGGGTAGAGGCACACGTCTGGTTAGTGTAAATAGTCAAAAACAAGGAAGAGTTATGTTAGATCAAAATGTTACGGGGCAATCTGGAAATCGGATTCTCATAATAAGTACATCGGTAGTAGAGACAGGCTTAACAGAAAAACAGCGGAGAAAGATTGAACAGATTAAACTGTTCTGTCTGGACACGCTGGCTTGCCTGTCAATTTTCATCGCAACAGGCGCGATGCTTTGGATTTTACCCTTGATGCAAGGGGCAAGCCAATGAGCGATAATGTGATCGATTTTCCGACCGACGCGGAAATCAAAAACAAGTTGGATGATGTCGCAGAAAACATCACCGAGGCAATGCAGCAATGCGAGCGATGGTTTAGCACGCGTGAAGAGCTGTGTGACTTGCTGGCCGAGGGGATGCGAACTATCGGCATCACCGAAATGCAAACTGGCGGCGTCACGTACAAACTCGTTGGCGAGGATTTGCACATTGAAAGGGCAGTACATTGAAAGAGCGCAGCCCATTGACCCGCACTCAGCACGAGATGTTCTGCTTTGTGCGGGACCATTGGAAAGAGCTTGGCCGGTGCCCATCATTGCGTGAAATTTGCTTAGGCAAAATTGACGGCGAGCAGATGATGAAGCAACGCAGGTCGGTCAGCTCGTCACATAAAGTTTTACAATCGTTGATCCGCAAAGGCTGGCTGGTTGAAGATTGGGAGTTGAACGTCACGTACTGGCGGGTTGCCCCGTAGCCAAATTAAAGGCGCTCCACGTTGAGCGCCTTTTTTATTGCCTCGTGCATATTTTTTTTTGTAAATTTTAACGCCGGAATTTTCTTTGTCACTTGCCCTTTTCGCGGTGGCTCGTACATCAAGAACAATCCAACATCAAGCGCAACATAGCAGTACACAGCAGCCGTGATTTCGCTCTTGCTAAACGCGAAGGAATACCTTTTGCTTTTATCAACGGCGCGCGCCGCTTTGACTTGCACAGTGATAAACCCGCTTGGCAGCTCCACCCACAGGTCAACCCCGTCAACGTCAACCCTTTGCGTGACGAGGTTGTATTGATGCTCCAGCACAGATTGCACCAGAAATTCACCGGCCCTGCCAGTGTGGTGCGAGTGGTGCATTTTAAGCCATCAACCCCAATGCCTGCTCTTTGACCTCTTTGTTGCGCCGCAACCAGCCTTTGATAAACATGTCTTTATTTAAACTGCGGTAAAATCTGGCGCGCTCGTCGTGCAACCGCTCAACGATTTCCTCTGGATCAAGCGCAGCCACAGCGGCCAATGTTTTAGGCCCGACCGCACCGTCTTGTTTGACGCCAACGCATTTCTGCAGCATTTTCTTGGCGCGACTTGGGCCGGAGTTTACGCCGATATCAACCACGCACCAATCGACGCCCACCGGCAGATCCTGCGCATTTACCTTTTCGTGATACCATTTTTTATACAACGGTTTGACGTCATCCTTTGTCAGCGCTTTCATCTCGTCAATTGTGGCCTCGCGCCCAATCCAATCTGACCACGTTTTAATGGTCACACCGAGCATAGTGGCCCCGCCTGGGTCATCCGGGTGGTTTACGAACGTGTCGCCCTCGTGCTTGATTATCCACTCAAACATCGTATCCCAACTGCTCATTTTTTTTGGCTCCATTATTGATTTATACTGCGCGCGTATCACGTCGCGCTGTTGCTCAAGCGAGATGAACTGCCGGTCAATTTCGCTGAGTTGTGGAAATTCCAGAACGGCGGCTGTCATTTTTTACCGCCGAAAAAATGCTTACTGCCGCGTATTCCTATGGCGGCGCTGCAAACCGTAAAGACCAGCCAAGTGTACCATTCTGGCAGCTCGGCTAAGCGGTCAAACCCGTTTTTCACGGTGTCCTCCATTCCGGGAATAAAACACAGCAAAACGGGCGTAAGCACGGCAAAAGTCACCACCTCATCTTTAATCGATGATTGCGTGCCCTCGGCCATGATGCGTTCCCAATCGGCAACTGACGTCTTTTCACTGAGCATAATTCGAGATTTTGCCTCGGCCTCGGTTAGCTTTAGCTGTGCCTCGGCTTGCCCTTTTGCAGCGCGGTTTTTCAGCGCGCCGCCGGCCAGCTCAATCAGCGGCCCGATTAACGCGCCGATCATTTCTCATGCGAAAGCCAAACGGCTATCGTCCCTGTCATTGCGCCGGTCACGACAGAAATTAGTGAAGCCTGTTGCGTTGAGATATCGGGCATTGAAAGTGCCCATTCAATGCAGCGGACATACATAACCGTCATAACAAACATCATTAAGCGCGGCAAAATCTTCCACGCCAACACACGTTCCATTGCGATTGTCATTCAAATTGCTCCTTTAATGCGTCCATTGTGTCTTTCAACGTTCTGCCTTTATCCTGTGGCGCATACCTGCATTGGTATGTCCGGGGGCATTCACTGAAACTGGTGGTGGGGTAGTGCATTTGCCTGCCGCCGTTTACGTGGACGTACAGACAAATCTTTTCGCCATACACGGTGATGCGCCGCGCCAGCTTGCACGTCACATATTCGGGGTTTGCCAACCCAGCGAGCGCCAAGGTTGCCGCCAAAATCATATCTGGCCATCCTTCCACAACAACGCGTAAACCAGCGCGATAATCAGCCCAATGCCGACCAGCCCGGCGAGAATGCCGACTGTGGCGCTAATTAGGCTTTGCTTGATTTCTTCCTTGCGGATGACCGTGGCCTGACGCTGCGCTTTGATCTGGCGCGTCATATCCAGGTATTCTTGCAGGCCCTTGGGGCCGTACCGCCAGCCAATCAGCAAGTGCAGCTCTTTCTGCATGGCTTGAACGCGCTTCATATTGGCGAATGATTCGGCGGCCTCTTGCTCGGCGCTGCCGGCAAACGTTTTAAACACGCTGGGTTTTTGCGCGCGCTTATTGCAGTATTGCAGATCCGCAATTGCGCCGGCCCAAGACCCCAGAGTAGACGCGCACTCACCCAATTCCTTGCCCGCCGAAACGGCAGACTTTAGCGTTTTAAATGCGCTGACGGCGGTGGAAATTGCAACGGCTGCCTCGATAACGGGCATATATCATTTCCGTTCTATGATGCGGTCTAGTTTGGCGTCTAGCGCCTCAAGGCGGTCAATCACGCGAGACATATCTGCACGGCTCTCCGCCTTGGTGGTGTATTCTTTTGCCAGCTCTTCGCGGGTGCGATTGAGCAATATATTTTGGCGGTTTATCTCGTGCCACGCTGTGCGCAGTATCCAACTCACCAGGCCGAGGCCGGCGGTTAGGCAGACGGTCCACAACGTTGCGGTGGCCATCACCACTTGCCGTCCCAAACGCGGAATTTGGCAAACTCGCCATTCTGCAGGTTGCGCTTGATAACCTCTTCGACAGCGTCAGTGTCGGCCCAAGTTTTACCGGCCTCTTTCAGCCAGTTTGTGACCATTGACGCGTCAATATTGCCGACGTGCTTGTAATCACTGCCAAGCGTGTTCTGGCTGCGCTCGCGCGCATACGCAGCGTCTTGCAGCGCCGCCGTAGCATCGAAGGTGTTCTTGACGACCATATCGTCACCCTCGAACGTGATCTTTTGGTCAATGCGCGTACTTAACATTTGGCTTTTTCCGTACTGTTTTTTTCGGGGCTTCCGGCTCAACATCGCCCAGCACGTCGAATGCGTCGGGTGACATGGCGATAATTGAATTATACTCGTCGTTGGTCAGTGTGACCTCGTCACCGCGCTCAATGCGGCCCTTGCTGCAAATCACTTTGATGCGTCTTACGCGCAGCCGTTTAAGCATGTGTATACCTCTGGTCGTTGTAAATCGGGGGCGCAGCAATGCCACGCCCCCGGTTGGTTTTAGCTTGTGGTGTTGTCGTAAATCGCACCAGACGCTTTTTCATTTTTACAAATGAGCGTCAGTTCTGTAACGACTTGGCGCTGTGTGTTATCGCCAGTTTTCGCCAAGGCAGTTGACTTGGTTGGACGCAGCACAGCGACGTTCCACATGTCATCTTGCATAATGAACACGTCACGCGAGCGGTTTTCCCGTGAGGGTTGAAACTTGACCTGTCCCCACGGGGTCAGATATATCGCTAATGAATTGATAACACGCTCATCTGCGCCAGTTACATTCGCCCTCTGGTTGTTGTTACCAGTGAAACTAAGACTTTTGTTCATCTGAAATGCACTTAGATAGCAGGTGTTAGGCTTTCCACCCTCTTCCCACATTGATTGCATGACGGCATCCATCTTTGCTTGGCTAAACGCTGTTGGCGTGCCATCGTCAGTCCGCGCATCCGTACCGTCGCCGGTTGGGTTCGCGCCACTATTTCCGCTCTGGAAATTGACGTTGGTTTTTAACCAAGCTGGAGCGCCAGCAAGCTCACGCGCTGTTGTGGAGTTGCCCGCGACCTTGGCGTTGTTTGCGAACAGAGCCAATTCTATGTCGAGCTTTTGTTCAGCCGCTATTTTCAGCGTTTGTAGTGCCAATTGCTTACGCTTGCCAACCCGATCTAAGCCAATATCGGTATCGGGAACGACAACGCTATCTTTGAAAATCTGTGTTTGGTTGGACAGTCTTACGCTTGCAACACGCGCAGATCCGGCGGTTGCATCGCCTTCAACATGAGCGTTTGCACCAGACGAGCGCAGTGTATCAGTCATATGCTCAACGTTTGTATTGCTGGCAGTGACTTTTTTCGTAGCGCTATAAAAAGGCGTATCTTCTGGTGAAATCATCACCACGTCATCCATAATATCCTCACGGATGCTGTTGACAGAATCATAGCTGTCAAAGGTGTTGGCCGGTTGTGCCATATCGTTGTTCCTTTAGAGTAACAAATTCACCGCATCTTCAATGCGGCCAGATTTCGCAAAGCGCTCTCGCGCTTTTTTGCGTGCGGAATTTTCAGCAGTTTCTGGGCGGCGTTTTGCGCCAGCGCGAACGGTTGGTACGGCGGTAGCCTTGGCCTTGCGTTCTTTTTTCCGGGTTTGCAGCTCGCGCCATTTTTTGGCATCGTTCAAAACTTGAACGTGCCGAGCGTCCTTAACGGCGGCGACTTCTTCCGGGGCAAACCCGTAATAATCGACGCCAGCTTGGACTAATGCTGCGCGCTTGGCCTCAGAGTCGGGGCCAACCAATTCCGGCAATCTTTCGCGCAGAATATCGACCTGCGCTGCAATGTATTGCTGGGTTTGTGCTTCTTGCTGTTCAGATTGTTGACGTTGAAGGTGCTGCACTTGTTGCAGTTTCTCGTTATATTCTGCCTTTGCCGCGTTATACGCTCGTTCCTCTTGCATCGCCCCAATCGGGTCTTGCTCAAAGTCGATTTGTGGCGGCTTGGGTGGTGCAAGTCCGTTTTGCGCCTGGTTGTACAGCGCCAGAGTTTGCTGTTGTTGCTGTTGCAGCGCTTGGAATTGCTCTTTGTATTGCTTTTCAGCGTGCGCAATTTCCTGCATTCTGCGGTTGATGTAACCTTGACCCGACGCAGATTGCTTGAGCTGCTCAAGTGTCTGTTTCTCCATTTTTCCGTCAATTTTGACGTCATAGAGTACAGGTTCAGCGGCTTGCTCTGGGGGTTCATCGTCATCAATTTCTTCGTCATCCAGGTCATCGTCATCGACCTCGCTGGACGCCTCGACAGGCTCATCCGCGCTCTCGGCTATGTCGGTGTCAATCTCGGTCTGATCTTCATCAGGTGCCTCTGATTGAGCCTCCACGGCTTCGCTCGGATTATCATCTTCAGACGTTATGTCTGGCTCTTGTATGAGTTGCTCGGCAAGAGCCTCAAGGTCAGTCGATTGCATCGTTGCTTACCTGTTTTTTCTGCGGCTTTTCAGCGTCTCTGCGACAATTGCCGCGTCGAGTTGCGCCTCAACCAGATCCAGCGCTCGCAGGATTGCGTGCGCATCTTCGCGCTGCTCGATTTGCTCGGCAGTGCTGGAACGAAATGTCAGGATTTGTGCGTCGCGCACGTCGTTCATAAATTGCAGAAATGCTGTGTCTAATTTTAGACGTTTAGCATCTTCCGCTTTAATTTTGACGTCGGTTGACATAGGAAATCCCGGCAAATCGCTTCGCCGGGATTTTAACAGAAATACTATATGTAGTAAAAATTAGACGCTAAACACTATATGTTGATTTATTGGCGTTGTTGGCCTTGCGCTACGCCGGTCAGCGTGCGCAGCTTGTCTTGTTCCGCTTTGACCCGCGCCACGTCCACGGCAGTGCCATATTTTCCATATGTTTGAGCTGCATCAACCATCAGAGATTGGGCCATTCTATCCCGCGCCAGATCGTCCTGCATGGCCATTTCTTGCCGTTTGCGCTGTTCCTCGGCCATTGCTTTCTGACCGTCTAGCTGCAGCCTCGCCATGTCGCCCTGCATCTTGGCTTGCGCTTTCATTTGTTCTGCCTGCAAGAATGCCGCGTTGGGATCTTGTTGACCTTGCTGGGCTTGCGCTTGTTGCTGCATTTGCAACATCTGTTGCTCAATCTCTTCAGTGATTGGCGCAAAATATCTGTCTGCATTGCGCACGCCTGACGCGGCCAAGGCGTCGGCCAATGTGTTGCGTATGTTGGTCAGGCTGACTAGGCCGTTCATTGGGCCATACTGCTGATACACCATCGTTTGCATTTGCAGTGCTTGCTGCAGCGCCGCTTGTTTTTCTTTTTCGCGCCCGGTGCCAAGGCCAACGTTCACTTGGATGTCCATCGTGCTGTCCCACACGCGGACATCCACCTTCTGGAACCCTCCAGAAATTCGCATCATTTGCTCTTCGTCGCAATTCTTGATCATCAAGCGCAGCATAATGCCAAACAGATCTTTTACGCCGTCCGCCAGGTTGCGCGTGTACATTTCAACTTGCGCAGCGGCAGCCTCAACCGTGGCGCTAATGCCAGCGGCGGCGGTGCTTTGCATTGCGTCCGGGTTCAGCGCCATGTTTTGCGTGACGCCAGTTTTCTGCTCAACCAACCCATCCAGATAGGTGAGGGCGCTTAACGTCTGCCCCGCCACAAATGGCGTTGTCAGCTCTTGCGCCTGACCCATTTGCTGCATTCTCACCACTGAGCCAATTTCCGAGTTTAGCAAGTCATCAATATTAACACCTGGTGTCACAGCTATTCTAGGATTGTTCACCATCGCCACGTTATCCAAGATGCCACGCAGCACGCTCGTAGCCGCATCCTGGTCATTCATAACAATCTCGGCTAGTGAGCGCCCGAAAAATGAATGCGGTTCTGGGTCAATCTCCAACTTGGCAAACGGCAGCTCGTCGCACGGCTCAAAGTCCAGCAATTTGTACGACGTGCCGCCCAGTACAAACTTGTGCAGCACCGGCGTGTCGGTGTCGATGCTGAGGCGCATGTAAGCCTCCGTAATCGTGACCGGCTTCATCTCATCGGCGTCAGCGTCCTCGGCACTACTGGAATTGCTGTACCCGGTGCGCGCGAAATCTTCCTCTTCATCGCCGTTAACGCCATTATCAAAGCTGTCGAGGTCCATCACTTGTTCTGGCAAAAAACCCATCCCCAAGACGTCGCCCATCCGCATTTCCGTTCTGTGCGCGACGATATACGCATCAGACAGGGATCTAGCCGTATCGTTGACGAAAAATTCCTCTGGCGGGACTGACTCAACGCACAGCTCGCCGCGCGTTGATTGACGGCTGAGTTTCACCGCATGCACCGGCGCTTCCACTGACATGCCCATCTCGTCAATGGCGGCGGTCATTTCGGTGGTTTGCTCAATGATTTCCACGCCATCTTCGCTGGCCAGCATAGTCAATTCATCGTCGTTTAGGTCGGTGTACGTGTATATCTCGGCGTGTGGGTAATTCTTGTAATACGCCTTAACAATGCCCTGCTTTTTTACCAGTGCGTCATGAAAAGCATCGCCCAAGATTTTATGACCGTTTAGCCGCTCAAATTCGTGATGCATGAAGGCTGTTGCCTGCTCTGCGTGTGCAGTCTGATCAGGCCGGCGCGGCACGTATTCCACTGGGCGTGACGTGCTTAAAAAGACCCGCATGAGGCTGGGTTTAACCGCTCTCACCACGTCGCGCACTTTGGTTGCCACGACCTTGCTGCGGCCATCCTCGTGGCCGATATAAACCTGCCCGTCGTAATAATGCTGCGCCTTTATGCGCTCGTCGCGCAGCTCTGCCTCAACAAATTCTACCGCCTCTTCAACGGCGTTTTGAACAATTGCCTCTATTTGCTCGCGGGTCTTTGGTTCTGTTTGCATTTCATTCTCTTCCCACAAGCGGCGCGGCGGTTAACACGCCTGCCGTCGTTAAAAATTGCAGTAACTTTTGCGACGCCGTTGGATCGTCAATGCGGCGCGCCTCGGCCACCAGTTCGCGCACCAGTTGGTCGCGCTGCGGCCCCTGCATAGATAGCATTTCGCCCAGCTCGCGGTTGGCCTTGCTTTGGCGCGTGCCGTACACGATTTGATTCATTATTTCGTTGACTGGCCGGTCAAATATAGCGCGCTTCAAACGGGTGCCAGGTCCGGGCGCTCTGTCGGTGTCCACGTCGCGGAAATCGCCTAACGCGTCAGCCGCCTCGCGGCGCTGCCCAGTTTGCGACCCCTCAATAACCTTGGTGCGTGTGTTGCTAAATGCTTTTTCTGCGCGCAGCGTTTTCATCACCGCCGCCGCGTCTGCGTCTCCAATAATCATTGCCAGTTTTTCAGCGTTAAAGCCTTTTTCAAACTGGCCCCAAGCTGCCGCCGCATCATTGCGTGACATACCCATGAGGTTAGTGATATATTCCCGCGCGCCTTTCTTATAGGCGTCGCGTTGGGCGTCCGACATGCCGTCCAGCATAACGCGCATTTCGGCGGGCCGCAGGGCCGTAGCGGCAGATCCGGTAAACGCCTTACGCCCGTCCTCTATAGCCCGCTCCATTGCCATGTTGTTTGCGTAACCTGTGCGCGCCGTTGAGTAATTTGGCACCGCATCAAGCATTTCATCAATATCGCCCAAAACTGGCTTTAGGCTGGAAACCTTGTTGCCTTTACCGGCGCGTGTGGCCTCGGATAGCGCATCACTTAAAGCGGCGCGGGCGTTGTGCAGCTTGGCCGCTGAAACGTCGCTACTTTTGCCCAAATCCTTTAACACCGTGCCAAGCGCATTTTTAACGTCGGAAGAAGCATCACCGGCCAGACTTAAAATGCGCTGCCGGATTGGATTGACGTCAAACGTCATGCCGCTCTTTTTGGCGGCCTCGTACATCGGCCCCAGCACGTCGCTGCGCTCGGCGGCAAGCTCGGTGCGAGCTGTAAACGCCGCGCCTGGCTCGTCAACGCGCTTGGTCATTTCTGCATCAATGCGCCCGCCAGCGCCTTGCGCTCGCTTGGTAATTGATTGCTGCAGGATATTGCCGCCTTCGCCCTGCATCGATGCCAAACCTTGCGCCAATCGCTGGGTTGGCCCTGGCACGTCGGCCAGCGTGCCCTGCGGCCCAATGCTGTCTAAATATGCCTGTATATCCTGCCCACCGGCCTCGGCGCTGTTTGCACTGCGCGCCATAAGTTGGCTTGATTTTGAGCCGTAATTGCCAACGCCGCGAAACTTGTTTTGAATGCCGCGCCAGCCTGCGCCAACGATTTCGCCGGCAACCGGGGCCACTGCGCCAATGCTTGCGCCCACAGCCGTGCCCACGGGTGGAATTTGCTTAACGCTGTCAACAAAGCCATCGCCAGACATAAATTCTGGCAGCGCCACGCCGGTGGCACCAAGGCCAGATCCAATGCCCATTTGCGTGACAAGCTGTTTGCCCTGCATGAGTTTTGATACGCCGGCGGCGGGTATAGCTGCAGACGCAATTGACCCAGCGCTTTGCCCTTTTGCATATTGCTCTGGGGCCAGCACTTGCGCGGCCATATCTCGTTGCCGCACCAGATCGCGATACTTGGTGTACGCCTGTTTTGCACCTTCAATATCGCCTTTTTTAAACAAATCGGTGGCAAATTTATACGCGCCGACAATCTCATCAGCGGCGCTTAGCGATGCGCCGGCCTGCATCCCGCGATAGGACGCAATGGTTTCAATTTCGGCTTGTTTGGCCGTTTTGGTTTTGCCCCGGTATTTGGCAAGCGCCTTGCGGCCATTCTCGGTGATTGTGCCGTTGGCCTCTTGTCCCTCCAGAACCCTCACCGCCGTCAGGATGCGCTGACTTTCTTCGTATGTCATCTCAGCCATCGTTAATTTCCATTCAATAGTAAATCTTCAGCCTGTTGGGACGTCATAGGCTCTGCAGCACCGCTGAAACTGTTGAGAATATTTTGCACTGCCTGCGGTATAGTTGAAACGCTCTCAACCTGTTCAAGTTGTTCAATCGCCTGCTCAAACGTGATGCCGTTTCTGGAATACTGTCGGATAATTGATTTCTTCTGTATGTTCATTTCGGCTTTGGCTTGCATGACTGCAATAATCGCTTGGTTTGCCTCTGGTGTGTTTTTCAAACTGCCCAACGAGTTGAGCATTGCGTTAAATTCAAGGTCAGACGTAGCGCCAGATCCTTCAACGCGCAGAGTTGGGGCTATGCGGTTAATAATCGACTGCCGCAACGCGGATACGTCGTTAAATTCTGGGAATGCCATGGCAAACCGTCCGGCCAGCGGGCCAGTTGGCGCAAGCGGTGCAAGCTCTTGCAGCGTCTGTAAATCTGCAGCCGCATTAGCGGCGGCGCTGCCGGCGTCCATCATGTTGTTAAATGACTCGCCCTGTTTTTCCATCATTTTCTTGCGCAAAACAGCGTCAGCGCTCTCAGGGCCTGGCATGTTGATTGAGCTGCCAGACTTAACCATTGCTCGCGCATCCTCTGGCGATAAGCCTTGCTCAATCCAAAAATCATAATTGTCTTGCTGCACCGGCACTTTAGGCGTGGCCATGCTTTTTTGCATAATCGCGCCCAGCACCTGGCTCGCCTGCAGTTGACCCGCCTCAATCATGTCGGCGTATTGGCCCATGCCGTTTGCGCGCAGATATTCCACCGTTTTATTTCGTGAATTTCTCTGCGCGCGCTCTTGGCGTCGCCCTTCCATCATTCCCGCAAAATTTGGATCTGGCCGCAGCGTCATTGAGTTAAGGCCCACCGCCAAGCGGCCAGCCAAGTCCTTAAAGCTGTCGCGTTGATAAAATCGTTGCCCCGTTTCGCCAACGGCACCAGGTTGCATTTTCTGCAAGCCGAATTGCTCTAATAGGCCGCGAGGCGCTTGCGGTTGTCTTGGCAGCATCGGTGCGGCCTCCTGTTTTTGGTTTGCTGGGCCATAGGCTGGCCCTTTATACCCGGCCCACGCGCCGGTGCCCTGCGTGTCGTAGATATAGCGGCCAATGCGGTCCTGCAGGGCTGGTGTCATTAGCTCGTCGCCGCGCAGCCCAAGGCCGCGCTTGGCATCGCGCAGGGTCGTGCCGACCACCTGATATGCGCCCATTGGTGTGGCAACCACGCCCTCCGGGTTGGCCATTTTAACATAGTTGCCATAGCCGGATCTGGGCTGCGCAAAGTCCAGCGCAGCGTCTACCGTCATGTCAGTAATTTTAACATCGTCAAACAGGCCGCCGGGGCGGTTCTGGTAATTAAAAAGCGCGTTATAATCGCCACCGCTTTCGCCGCGAAAAATGTATGGTTTGATTGTGTTAAAATCTGGGCGCATTAGGTGGGCACCAAGCTGGCCGCTAATTTAAGATAGTCAAACATGCCAGGCTGATACTCTTCCGTTTGCGTATTCGATACTGGCGCTGGCGTGCTGCCCAAAGCATTATTCACGTATTGCGTTGATGCGCCGGGCGCGCCGGTGTAGTTGCCAAATTGGCCCCTTGCCGCTTCAATTAGAGCTTGCTGTATTCCCTGATCGATAATGCCATACCGCATCTGGTTGGCCTCAATTGTTTGGCCTGCGTCAAATGATTGTTGCCCCATAGCCGCGAGCTGATCGGCTGCGCTCAGCATATTTGTATTGGCCGCCGTTTGTTGGTCTACATCAAACTGCGCTGCGCCGAGCGCGGTGTTAAACCCGTCTTGTCGCAGCCTTGAAACTGCATCATACGCTTTATCCGCGTACAGCCCGCGCGTTTCTGCGCCTTCAATCCCGTGCCTTGATCCGCCAAACGCGCCAGCGTTAGACGCAGCGAAATCCATGTCATTTAGCGACATGCGTTGACCTTTCATTAGATCGCGCATTGTCGAGTCAACAACATTTTGCGTGTAAGGATTGTAGTAAGCATCCATGCCTTGTGAGGCGTTCATCGGCGTATATGTTCCCGCCGCGATTGTGCCCGCCATGCCGAGTTGTAGGGCGTCTGCAGCGGCTTGGTTTGCGTTAAATCCGCCGGCCACTGGAGCTGCCGTTGTCGCTGGGGCTGCCCCTGTCGCTGGGGCTGCGCTTGCGTTTATGCTTGTCGCTGGAGCGGCGTTGTAGCCCGTTTCAGCTAACAAATTTACCGGCGTATATTTAACAGGTCCGCCGCCTAATCCGCCTTTATTAGCGCCCGCAGGCGCGCCGCCTGCGTTGCCTTGTGCTAAAGTTGGCGTGCCGCTTCCGTATCCCGATGCTAAACCCATTATTTAAACTCCTTTGACGAGTAATCAGACCAGCCGTCATCAGGGTGACTGCCCCAGCCTCCGTCAGTTGCGCCGGCTGTGTTGCTTGGGTCTAACGTATCAATCGCGTTTAGCGGAGCGTTCCAAACGTGCGTTGTGTAGCCCTCTCTGTTTGTATAGTTATCTTGCTCTGCGCCCGCCGTGTTTTGCGCTATTCTTTGGGTTTTAACCACTGGCTCGACGTAGGGGGCCACGACGTTGCCGAATAGCGCATCATAGCGCGCGGCCTGCTCTGGGTGCCGTGCAATATATTCGGCAAGCGCTTGGTCGAAAATTGGTCCTGATGAATATCCGCGCACACCACCGGCGTACTCGGTTGGCGCATCCATCAGCGTGTTGACCGCTGGGGCCGCCATTCCAAACGCGCTAGCGGCGGCGCGGTTATTGTCCATCGCGGCCAATTGAAACGGCGTTAGCGCGGCTACATCTGGCCCGTAGTAAGGCTGATAGCCAAGCTGCGCCACTTGTGCCGCGCGATGCAAATTTTGCTTTGCGTAATGCTCAATGTACGCTGGTATTGTGGATTCTTGCGTAGTTGTGCTTGATCCGCTCTTGCCGCCACTCATCTTATATATCCTTCACGTAGCTCTGGTGAAGCGGCTTCCAGCCGTGTTCCGCCAAAGGTTTTTTCCAGCCAAATCGGCCTGTCATTGTTAGCGCGCTGCAGCCCTGCGCTTTGGCCCAAGCGACCACGTCGGGGTGCATGCCCATAATTTCATCAAGCGTGCCGCCGCCGAGAAAAACGTTGCACACTTTGGCGCGCGGATAGGTGATAAGCTCAGTCACCAAGCATGAATCTTTGGCCGGCCAGAGCTGCATGGTGCCTTTATAAATGCCCTCGCAGACGTCAATCCAATCGTGCGTGCCGCCGCTGTATTTCAGCGCGGCCTCAATCCAAGGCTTGCAGCGCTCCAGCTCGTCTTTCACCAGGCACCCCCAGTTAGCGCAGCGCGCGACCAAATATTTGTTGAGCCGTCATGCGCCGCCGTGCAGACGTAAATATGCGTTGTGCTGACGGCCACCATGCCAGCGGTATCGCCGGCAGCGCCAACGCTGGACGTTGGCACGGCGCGCTTAATGATTATCTCGCGGAATGCGTCGCCCACCGAAACAACGGGATAACCAGCGCGCGACCACATTATAATGCCGTCATCCTTGGCGCTTTCGTTGCCGGTTTGTTGTGTCAAATTTGACTTGTTTTGGCTTAAAAACGCGGTGACGCGGTTGGCCCAAATGCGCCAGTCAGATCCGTAGGGTTGCGGGACACGATATTGCTCCATTAGCGGCGACCCCCGGCAACAACGTCCAGCCGGTTAATCCCAACGCGCCAATCAGCCAAGCGCGCGCCGGTCAGGCGCATCCGCATTTGACGGCCAGTAAAGCGCATGGACGTGGGGTTAGACATGCTGTACGGGCCATACGAGCGCTCAGTGCCATTCGGAGCAAATCTGGTTTTAAACGTGGCCGTGACGTCGCCTTGCGTTTTTTCGTCGGGCAGCATTTCGGTAACGCTGGCCACATTCTCTCCGTTGCCCAGCATAATCGGCCCAGTTTCGGCAAATGGCGTCAGGCCGCTATACGCAAAACTCACCTCATGCTCGTATATTTTTTTATCCGCAGGATCGCACATAAGTGGCAAGGCAAAAGCTCCGGCGTCCGCGCCGGCAGTGCGGGCAAGCTCGCCAATGTACCAAGTATTCTCAACAAAATTGTACACGACGTATCTGTCATTTTCGGTGCTAGCCTCGGAGGGGTAAAACCAAAATATTTCGCCGTAGCCCTGCAGCGGCATGGCAAATGTTTTGCCAATTTGGGCGCGGTTGATGTCGGAAAATACATAATCCGAAACATCACAAGGCAGCTCTTGCACGTTGTTCCCGTTAAACGCGTAAAAAGAATTTAAGCCCATCCAGAAAACGCCAGCATCAACGCTGGCGTAAGCCAAATGCGCGGCCAATCCGCAAGATTGCCCAACTCGGTCAATGCTGAAAACATAGGGCGGACCTTGATAAGTTACGCTGTGTGCGTCTGTGCTGGTTAAAATTATCGTTTGGTTTTGCGTTCGCACGCCGGCCATAATTTTGCCGGTTGTCTCTAGCGTTATGTCGCCCGCTTCGTTCGTGGCGCTTGGTGCCCAAACTGTGTTGTTTTCCCTATCGCACCAAGAAATTTTGCGGCTATTCCCGTCTGCACCCAGCGCCAGCAAGAAACGTTCCTGCGTGACTACAATGCTTTGATTATTTGTTGGAGCGTTGCTTAACACAGCCGCCGGCACCGAGCCGTTCAATTGCCATTCATATATTTTGCCGTCATCACGATTGCACGCAACCAAGTATTCACCCCAAGGTTGCAGCGCCCAGCTTGTGGCCGGCTCAATGCGCGTTGATTCCAATCGCGGCGTGCCGTAAAATTCTTGACCATATAACCCGCCGCCATAGCCGGTTTGTGCCGCCCCATCTTCACGGCCAGCGACAAGCCCGGCTGGTGTAATATCTGATTGGGTGCCAAGCGTGTTATAGGCGTATAATTTATTATATGTTCCAAGGGCAATTCGTCTGTCCAAACTATTGTCCGACCACGCCATCATGCCGCGCACTTTAGCGGCGGCAGCGGTGGTGGCTCGGATGCGCCACCCGCCAATTGGGCGAATAGTTCCATCCACCCAACGCACCAAATTGGCGTCACGCCAACGGCCCACGCTCTGCAAATCTGTACCGTTGCGGTAAACGCCCGGCGGTATTTTAATGTCAATTAAAGCCATAGGCACAACATGTTGTTACAGACGTGAAAATATTACCACATGTTGTAGTGAATGCCAAAAGTCACGCTATTCAGGCGGTGTTGGCCATGTAACCTCGCCCGGCAATTGTTCCGGCACGTCGCGCAATGCTTGCCGATAGGTGCGCCACTGGCTTGACAGGGCTACATCGCTTGACGCGCGCCAATCACATGCAGCTAATTTGGCATCCCGCTCCTTACGAACTTTAGCGGCATTCCTGTCATTTGCACCGTCTTCCCATGCTTGTTCTTCAGCATCACGAGCTATTTCCTCGTCTACTGTGAATTGAACACGCACACCGTTTTTATTGTGAAATCGTGGCATGTCAGTCTCCCTATGTAATTCCATATAATTTAAAGACACCCGACGTTATATTTCCGTTTTGGGCAAAGAAATTAAAACCTGACAACGCTGCTGTTCCATTAGTATATCCCGCACCGCCACTTATGAATCTTATCCTAGTTAGGTCAGTGTCTTTTGCGCTCCCAAAATAGTCCCAAGTTTTTGTTAGGGTTGTGGAAGTTGGGTTATAAAACCGCAAAACAAAATTTACTGCTCCGCTCGACGCATTCTCCATATTTTGAACAATATTGAAATATGACACACCACTTCCGCTAGACACGCCCGATCCTGTTGTTGAGCCGCTGTGAGTGTTAAATGCAAAAGAGTCATAATAGCCGTGCGTTGTCATAATGCTTCCGCCAATCTCCACTCTGCCTCTTAATGTTTGAGTATCGTTTGCTGGTATTAAACCTATTACGTGTATCTCATATACTGAATAAGCAGTTGTTATCAAACTTGAATCACCTATCGAAACAGTCGCGTCATTGTTAGCCGTTACTGTCTGCAGTAGATTATAAGCACCGCCGGCAGCGGGTGCAGTCCAACTCAAATCTGTGCCGTCAGAAGTTAGAACGGTGTCAGCCCCCCCAGCCGCTAGTCGCGCGGTTGCGCCGCTTGCATCCCCGTAAATAATCGACCCGCGCGTAATTGCGTTTAGTTGGTTAATTTCTGCACCAGTTGATAAAATCTGCGTGCCGCCCAGCGTCAGCGTGGTCAAGGTCAGCGCACCGCTTGGTAGTAGCGGCTCAGAGCTAAACGTGACAATCCCGCCGTCGGCAATGGTCATTGCCGCATCCCCGTCAGAAAAACTGATTGCCTCTGTTTGGATGAGCGGCGAGGTCAGGCTAGTTGAGCCTGTCAGCGTGGTGCCAGTCATTGCCGCAGGCGTTGCCCCGCCAATGACCGCGCCGTCGATTGTGCCCGAATTTATGTCTATGCCGGTGACGGCTGTGCCGCCGCCCAGGATTGAGTCAATGCTGTCTAGCCCAGCGTTGATTTTGGTGCCCCAACTATTTTCTGACGCTCCGACCTCTGGCTTAACCAAGCTGTAATTCGTTGTGTTCGTATCGGCCATTTTTTTACCTCAGATTTATGCGGCAGTTTGCCATATGTCCGCCGGCGTCTCAACATTGCCGCCGGACTGCGGGGTCCAGATGTCAGCGTCAGACACGGCAACCGCTGCCCACGGGTCAGCCCCATCGGCGGCAACAGGTTCCCAAAGCAACCTGCCGGTGGCCGTGGCTGCGCACGACGCAGTCGTGGCAGCTTGGCCGTCGCGGAAAAACCCGGCCAGCGTTTCGGCCGAAACCGCGACCTGCGGCGACGCGCCAGCGTCAATGAAATTCCTAGCGACAATTGTTTGCGTCACATCCAGGCTCGCGCTGATTGACGTGTAACGAGTGATAATTAACGTAATGATGCCAAGCGAAAGCGTCGCAGAAACGCCTGAAGTTACGCCCGTGTTCGCATCACCGCTGGCGGTAGGAGCGCGCGTGCTTAACGTTGCCGCCAAAGTTGTCGCCACCGCGTTTGATGTGGCGGATTGGCTTGTTACTCCAAGCGTAATTGTTGAGCCAAGGGAGTCTGATATAATTTCAGCAACGTTGATTTTAACGTCGGCCAGCCCGGTTGAAATTGTTGCCAGCAAGGTCGGCGCGAGCAAAGTATTGTCCGAGCGTGTTGAGATTTCGTCGCCCAACGAAACAGTAGCGGACACGCCCACCACAGGCACGTCAACGCCGATTGGGCCGGCCAATGTGCCTAGTGATATTGAAATGTTAAATTCGTTCTGCAATGGGCCGGTGTCAAACGGGCCGGGCAAATACGGGTAAACTGCGCTATCAGCCGATTGGTTGGCCCGCGCCACCAATTGGACGCGAGACGGGTTTAAGTACCAAGGCGGATCTGGCGTTAGCATCGTGCCGATCTGAAAGCCGATCAAAGGCTGCGCAACGTTTGCCTGCGTGCTGCCCAAGGCCGCAGCAATGCCAAAAGAGGCTGGGGTAAACCCAACGTTTGCTTGAACTGAGCCAATTGATGCAGTCACTAAAAGCGTGTGCTCTTGAGACACCGGCGTGCCGTCAGCATTGTGCGTTGCGGTGGTTTGTGGCTGCAGTTTGAGGCCGTACAAAACCCACGCCGCACCATTTGTTAGGCTAGTGTTGTCAGTGCCAAATGTGCCGACCGATACGGACCCGATTTCAAGGCCCTTGCTCGGTGAACGGTGGAACAGCTCACGCGATTTGTTCTCGCCGGGCAATGTAATATTGCCCACCGAGGCGTTTATTAAGCTGTCAAAAAATGTGTCGCTGTCTGTTGGGTCAAACGTATTAACCGTTTGGACTTGCCCAACGATTACGCTGAATAAGTTGGGATCAGTCGCCGGGAATGTTAAAGTTGCAACCAGCGGGTCAGCAAGCGATGATATTGTTGTCGCACCGTTTGTTATCGTTTCAGGCAAGTGCCGCAAATGCGGCGGCTGTTGATATTGCGCAAGACCGGCGTCATTGACCGTTGCCGGAAATGTATAATCGCCGTTTGTGAGCGGCGCAAAAGCGCCTTGGTAGGTAATAGGCCCATCTGTAATTGTGGCCGTTATCCCAAATTTTTCAGCGTGCGGATATGTGCCGTTCCAAGTTGGCTCAATTGAATTTGTGCTCTGCTCTAAATTTGGGTCAAATCCAAGAATATTATAGTTTTCAAAAAATATTCTGGGGTGCTCGTTGTTCCGAAACTCGCCAACGCCGTCGTTGTTCGGGTCATAGAAAAATGTTGTATTTGGTTTTCTAATTGCAATTTCAGATATTTTTGCGTCAGCTTTTGCCGATATCGCCCCAAGAGAAACTGTCGCCGCAACGCCCGATAAGACTTGATTTACAATTGGTCGCGCAACGCCTGACCCGCCAAGCGTGGCGGCTGATATTGGGGCAAAACCTAGCATTTAACCATCCCAAGTCGCCATCTGCGGATATGAATTATGTGCGGTTTCCATTTCTGCGTCAGTCAGCGAAACATCCCACATGGCGATAGCTCTTAGCTGTATTGTTTGGTTGTAGCCGGCAGTGGGATACTGGAAAAAGGTCCATGTGGTGGCAGGATTGTAGTTACGCATGAAAAAGCTGTTAAATTTGTTTTGTTCAAGATGGGCCTGCCCCTGAGTGGGGGTAGGATTAGAATTTCCATTTACTAAATATTCAGCCGTAAGCCCAGAGTGCGCATTTACGCCACCAACCATTCCTGACCCAGTGTTGTCAAAGTAACCAGCATAGCTATTTGGGCCAACTGACAAAAATATTTGTTGAAAATCACTTGCCACGGGGTCAACTAATGGATCAAATATAAACAAGATTGTTTTAACATCAGTAGACAACGCATAACTAATTTGGCTTTGGTTATCTCCAGTTTCCCACACTGGCACGTTTAAATTTCCAGATGCTTTATAACCAGCGGTTCCACCCACATTGGTCCAAGTTAAGTCTCTATTGTTCCCAGACAAATCAGACCAAGTTGTCCCAGTGCCACTATAGCTACTAGAGTTTTCCATATCCCAATGGCCCCATAGAGCGTCAACTTGTGGGAAAAATCCGAGAGTATATATGGAGCTTCTCGCAGTCGTGTGTAAACCGTCAGTCGCTTTATATCTTAATGTGAACTCTCCAGCATCAGAAACAGTCGTGGACGGTGTAATAGTAAAAACATTATTGGCCTGAGAAATTGTTGCCTGTGCCTGATTTGACGGGTTGGTGTCATAGGAGTACTCAATAGGAAACCCCTCTGGGTCAGACGCTACAACAGTTTGAACCGTTGCAGTACCGTCTGAAGCTAAAACACCAGTTGCAGGGGGTGATGTTGTCCACTCTGGTACAGCGTTTGTATCAGTGTAAATTCGATCCCACTCAGTACCATCATAAATATAAAGCGATTTTTGGTCGGTCACAAAGGCCAGATCGGTCACGCTGGGCGACCCCGGCAAATTTGCATAAGTTGAAACGTTTGTAATCCCGCCAGACGGGCTGGCTGGCTTCCAAGTGCTGGCCACCGCGTCCCAAGTCAGCGCCTGACCGGCGCTTGGCGACGTGTCCGATACGTTTGCTAAGTCAGCCAAATATTGCGCAACATCATCAGCAATCATCGTAAAAAAGCAAACCGCCGCCGCACCAGCCGAAATCGCAGAATTGTCAGAATTTGACGAATTAAGCGGCGTGCGGGTCATCGTGTACGTGCCGCCAGACAGCCCAATTACGCCGGTGCCAACTTCATATTCGTTGTTCTGCTCAAGTGTATAGCGCAGTTCGTCGCCTGCGCCCACGGATTGATCGGCCAAGCTCTCAAACCCCGCGACGGCATTCGCCCCAAACGTAATTGTGCCCGCCCCGCCGGACGCGACCGGCATTTTGCATCGGTTGATGAATTTAACCATATCAAAATACCCGTTTTAGTCGAGTCTCAGAATACTTGTACTACTTCCAGGCGCAGGGAATTGCAGACTGAAATCTCCCGCAGTGGCCGAAACGGTCCCTCCAAATGAAAATACAGCGATAACATCGTTGTTTGGATCGCCGGCATTCGGGTTATACAAAATTGCTCCGTCAGACACGACCGTCACATTAGCAAAAACTGCGTCATCAAAATCGATTATAGCCGTGGTGCCGTCCATTTTTGGAAAGGTGTTGGCGATTGCTGCCGTAGCCCCGTTGCCTGCGCCTAAAACATTGCGCGAGTATGCAGCGTCATAGGACGCGTGACTGACCTCGTCCGTGCCAACCGCGCCGGAACTTACCGTGGCCGCCCCATAATTTGTCGAAAGGGCGCTCTCCTCTTTCAACAGAATAACTTTCATATCTGTGTCGAAATCGTGGCTCCCCTTTAAGAGCTGCAATTTAAACGCGTTACTCAAAGAAGTGGTGATTGTGCCTGCCATGTTATTTCCTCTAGTTTGCCGTTAAGGTCAGATCACCAATTTGGATTCTGAGCTGGTCGTTGGTTGTGATTGTTTTAGCGGCTGTTAGCTCGCCCACGATTAAGCAGTTTCCGCCGGTTGCGGCGTCCATCAATTTGTAATGCGTAACCGCGCCTTGGGTGCCGGTGGCAACGGGAAACGTAATTTCCGACGTATTGCTGATTTGGCCATTTGCGGCATTAGTGCCAAAAACGACTTGCTGGCGCGCGTAGCCGTTGCCTGAAATTTCCGCCACCGCCGTGCCGGTGTCAGTGAAGTCGCCGCCACCCAGCGCAATATAAACCGCCGCAGGGGCCGTGAAGTTGGCCCGCCCGGCAATTGCGTTTAAGACCGCCAATTCTGCGTAGTCCGATAAGGCTGCCACGTTTTACTCCAAAGTTATGTCGAGCTGGCCCGACATGATGCGAAAATTATCACCGACGCCGACATTCTTAACCACCGTCAGATCTGCGTGCGCGATTTGATTGCCGCTGGTTGCCGCGTCGTACACTGCCACCGACGTAATATCGCCCCACTCGCTTGTTGCGGTGGGCCACGCTAAAACGCCGGAGTTGGTCGCCAGATTGCCGGTCACAGAAAGCGCAACGCTTTGCCGCGCATAAGCGCCGCCCGAAATCTCAGCGCCAGGTGTATCGTCGGTATTGCTGGACGTTTGCAGGCCGACATACCACGCCGTTGGGCGTGTTGCGGCGCTTGCCGTAAACAAATAATTCAGCACATTTGTTTCATATGTGTCCGATAGTGACATCAATACGCCCGCAGTTTTAACCTTCGGCCAGAGCCGCCATATTTAGCGGCCTCGCTAGACGTGTTTATACCAGATATTGCGTTGGCGTACAAAGTTGACCATACAGATAGACGTGCATCGTCCTTCAAGTACGGGGCACTATGCGCGAGTGCGCCATACAAATACGCGTCAGGAAAGTACGTCAGGATAAAATTTGACGTGTTGCTGTCTGACAGAGCCTCGGCGCGCGCGTTATAATAAAGCTCAACAGTATACTCGCCGTCCGGCGCTGGGAAAAGCTCAAACCTGCCCGCGACAAACGCGTAATAGGCGGGGCTGCCGGACGTGTTTAAATTGGCCGCCTTGCGGTCCAGCAATTCGGCTTGGCTGATAATCTCAAGCGGTGCGGTGGTGCCAGACGTGACCTGCAGCCGGATTGTCTCAAGATAATCCGCCGGGATTGGCACGTATTGCGTGGATAACGTCGCCACG
>Ga0316202_10000669_pt1 | contig 33849 bp, 21 predicted proteins | sample 3monrhotite_MG_FD_204934 | JGI IMG/M metagenome (GOLD analysis project Ga0316202, IMG submission 204934) | Microbial mat bacterial communities from mineral coupon in-situ incubated in ocean water Damariscotta River, Maine, United States -... | ecosystem: Environmental > Aquatic > Marine >...
TTGGGGGGCGCCTTTATTGGGGGGCTGCGCCCCCCAAACCCCCGTCTTTTGGCGTGTTGGCTTGGCGGGGGCAGTTCGGGCCAGAGCCCGGACCTGCCGGCGTGAGTTTTGTTGCGCTGGGTGTGCTGAGGAGGGGTCCGGTCCGAGCAGCCCGAACTTGGGCTTCGCCCCTTTATTGGCCCCAAACGCCGTGTTGGCTTGGCGGGGGCAGTTCGGGCCAAGCAGCCCGCGCCCCTTTGCGGAGGGAGCTAGCAGCTCTGAAGCGGAGCGACTCGCCACCGTCAGGCAGGCTTCGACTCACTCCAACTCTGTCCCTTCATAGGGTCGGCTCAGAGGGATGGCTCGGTGCAGGTGCGGGTGCGTTTCGGATTCACTCCGTCCCACTCGAGTGCCCCCAAAGTGGTGCACCGGCCGAGGCGCCTAAGTGCTTGCGCAGCAATGGGAGGGCTTTGGCCCTGCGTTCGCAATAAGGGATCTCAACGAAACACGAACGAGATCACGAGCAATGAGCAACGAAAGCAACACCTTCAAGACTATCGGCGGAATCGGCTGTGGGCTGGCCCTGGGCCTGGCCTTCGGCCTCGGCTTCGGCCGGACGAGCAGCCTGGAGGTTGCGGTCCCGCAGGCGCCGATAGCGAGGACCGCCAGCGCGGCCACCGAGCAGGAGGCGACTCCTAAGGAGGAGGCTCCCGCGCCCCGCCAGCCGGCGGGTCCGACCCTGGGTGACCAGCCGGTGCCCATGCCCGTGGCAGACGTCGAGGAGGGCCACGAGGGTCACGCCCACGAGGTCGGCCAGTGCGTGACGGTCCTCGGCCTCTCTGAAATGACCCGTCACGCGGATCGGATCGTGGTCGGGCGCGTGCTCAAGGCCGAGGCGAGGCGTGGCGAGGGCGAAGACTCCGAGCTGATCTTCACCTACTACACGCTCCGCGTTGAGCACCCGATCAAGGGGACGCGAGCCAAGAAGGTCGTCGTCCGAGTCTTGGGAGGGTCCCTCGGGGACTTGACCACGAGCGTCTCGCACATGCCGGAGCTCGCGATCGGTGATCGCGGAGTGCTCTTCACCGAGGACGACCCACGCCTCCTGACCTCGATCCTCGGCGGGAGCCAGGGCTTCCTCAAGATCGAAGGCGGGCAGATCCGAGACGGCTTCGGCAAGACGGTTCGAGGTGTCGACCGGAACAACTACCTCGACACCAGCGACGCCGGCCAGAAGGCGCTCGCCCCCAAGAAGCTCGTCAAGGCGATCCGCTCGCTCCTGAGCACCTAACCAATCACCAGCAACGCACCCCCAACCGAAAGGAACCAGTCTCTAGTCCACTTGCCTCTCTCTCTCTAAGCAATCGGATTGCTTGCTGCACCTTGCAATCCACCAGACCTTTCTCTCTCTCTAAATCAGCAACAGAACCTCTCTCGAAAGGAGAAGTGCACCTGTAATCCACGAAATGTCTCTCTCTCTTCCAACGCCGCGGGCTCACGCCCGCGGCGTTTCTCGTGGTTTCGGAGAGTCGCTCCTAATCCCAATGGCTGGTAGTCGCGTCCGCGGGAGGGGCGACCCGGCTTGCGATCTCGAAAAAACGGGGCTGCTCACAGCAGGCTAGGGGGCACGTGTCGGGAGCACGGGCACGGGAGGCTGGGCAGTTGCGAGACCGAGCGATCAGCCTCCTTCCTCGACCCGCTCCGCCAAGCGGAGCCTCCCATTCCCCGATTGAGGCATGGCTTCGGGGTTTCTTTCGGGCACGTGTCGGGCACGGGCAGGGGCGGCACGGGTTCTGGGTCGGGGAGGCGTGGGGCGCGCCCAGAACCGGCGAGGTGCAACCGCTTTGGGGCCCCCCCTCCCGCTTGCGACCCATGCGACCGATGCACGCGCCGATGGCCGCCACAAGTCCTGAAGCGCGCTCTGGTCTCGCGCGTGCTCAAGGAGGAGTGGACGTCGGAAGAAGGAACCCTCTCATGCGCGCCCTGATCATTAGCCTCCTTGGAGTCATTTGCCTCGCTGCCCCCGCCAGCGCTGGCGAGTGGACTCGCGAGCTGCGCGGGAGCCTCGACGGAGCTCCGGTTCGGATCACCGTCGACCTCTTCTCCTTCGAGGCTCGCCTGCGCTACGCCAAGGGCTCGGCGATCGAGTTCCGCGCCCTCCCCGGCCGCGACACGCTGACCTTCAGCCACAGCCGCTCGGGTCGCTCCCTCGCGTTCCGGGTCGACCGGCGCTCGAGGTTCGTCCGCGGCGCGATCGTGGACACCCGCCACAAGCGGAGCGTGGGCTGGTTCCGTGAGGTCCTCGACAAGCGCCTTCAACCAGGCGCGGCAGAGCTGCGGGGAAGCTTCGCCGAGCGCCTGGCCGACGTCATGGCTCGCATGGAGCGTCACCGCGCCATGATCGGCGAGCGCCTCCTGGACCTAGACAGCGACCTCGATCGCGAGCTGGATCGGCTGCGCGTCGAGCGTCGCCACGACCCCCGCGTCCTCGAGCTCTCGACCGCGGCCGTCGGCGCCCACGCTGCCCGACGACGGGCCATGCTGGATTCGATCTACGACCCGAGCAAGTGCGACCCACGCGAGGTCCATGGCCCCAACCGCCCTAGCTTGAACCGCCTCGTGGCCCACCGTGACCTGCTCACCCTCCTGGCTCAGGTTCGCCTCACGGCTCGGCCCGAGGAGCTCCCCCAGATCGACGCCGCCCGCGCCACATGGCGCAAGCAGATTCGGCGCGAGCTGAAGCTCTGGCGCGCCGGCGGCAAGGAGCTGGCCAAGGTCCTCTCAGCCAAGAAGGCCTGCCGGGCGCGCAAGCGGAGCGGCGGGGCCAAGGGCCAGATCGCCCGCGCCAGCGGCGCCCGCCGCAAGGCCGCGCGAAAGAGCGCGGCGAAGGCTCCAGAGACGACGGCCGCGCTGCCCCCCTCGACCGAGCCCGCCGCGCCCGAGCTCCCTCAGGCCAAGCGTGAGCCCACCGGCGTCTCGGGGAACATCTTCGGGCGCCTTCGTCAGAACCGTCTCCAGAGCCAGGCTCGCGCCCGCTCCCGCGAGATCGTCTCGCCCCGGAGGTAGAGGCCCCGCTCCTCCTGCAGGTATGCCAGCATCTCAGCGGCGCCCCCCGGAGAGGTCGCCCTCAGGAGGCGCAGATGGGTACTCAGGGGTGGCTGATCGTGACCGCGGGTCCGGACACCGGACGGCGCTTTCCCCTCGCCCTCGGCCAGACTCGGGTCGGGTTGAGCCGCGACGACAAAGTGGTCCTCGAGGGACCTAAGCTCGACCACAGCGCGACCCTCACGATTCACCGCGGCTATCAAGCGACCTTGGCCCCCGCGAGCTGGGGGCCCCGAGCCAGTTGGGAGCTCGAAGGGGCGAGCGGGCCGGAGCCCTTCGGGGACGGCGAGCTCAAGCTCCTGGGGCGCGTCCCTTGCCAGCTCCACTTGAAGGGACTCGGGGGCGCGCCGGAGGCCTGGCTGACCGCGCTCAGCGGTCCTACCTGGGGACAGGCCTATCCGCTGGGGAGATTCACCCCTGACCTGAACGAGCTCCTCCCTTGGAGAGAGGCTCAGCTCTCGCCAGAGGCAGCTCGAGAGGTCAAGGCGACGCGGCTCAGATCAGTTGTCGACCTCGAGCGGCCTCCGGGCGCTGAGCACGTCGGGATCGAAGGAGACGCGAGTCGGGCGCGGCTGCGGCACGGAGACGTCCTCTTCCTGGGAACGCTCCGGTTTCGTTTCGAACTCCACCAGTCGGGGGCCCAGGGCGGTGGTTGGTCGTCGGAGGACGTCGCGCCGCTGCCCAAGGCTTCGATCGGCAGAGACCTCGACCTGGACCTGGCGGGGTGGGCGGGAGGCTTCGCGCTCTCGTCCAAGGGGGAGGCGGTCCTGGTCGCCTCCAGCGGGGTCCGCTGCCTGGACCCGACGGGCGTCGAGCGCTGGCAGCGCGAGGGAGATCGGGCCAGTGAGCCCTGGCAGCCTGAGCCCTGCGACGCGGCCTTCACCGCTGGAGACGACCTCGTGGTGCTCTACGAAGACGGAGTCCTCGAGCTCTGGGACGTCTTGAACGGCCAGCTCCTTCGTCGTCTCCGCTGGCCAGAGCTGGACACGAGGCACGCCTACAAGACCCTCGTGACCTCCCCCGGCGGCGGGCCCCTAGTCATGACGGGACGAGAGCGGGGGTCCTTTGAGGGCTCCCACTTGATCCGCGTCGTGGGGATCGACCTCGAAGCGGGTGAGATCCTCTGGCAACACGGCCTTCGCACAGGTCGCCAGATCCCGCTGCCCATGATCCCGGCTGCGGGAGGAGTCTTCTTACGACATGTTGACGAGGTCGTCCCGGGCGGGTTTCGCTTCGTGGATTCAGTCGTTGAGCGCTGTCAGCTCCAGACGGGTGCCGTGGAGACCGTCTCGCGGCCTGAGGGCGCGCCTGTGTCTGCGATCGCGGATCTCGACGCCGAGCGCTTGCTCGTCGTGGCCGGGGGGAGGCTCGCCTTCTGGACTCGGCCGGGGGGGGAGCTCGACCCGTTCCCCGCAGATCTAGGGGCCGAGACGCGGCGGGGTCCCCTCGCCCTCTCGCCGGATCGACGTTGGGCGGTCTGTGGCAACGAGCGGACCCTAGAGCTCTGGAACCTAGCGGAGCGCGAGCGCTACGGGACTCGCTCGCTGCTGGCGCAAGACGAGCGAGTCCTCGACCTGACCTTCCGCGACGACGGACGCGCCTACGTGCTCATGTGGCCGAAGCGCTTTCGGAGGATCTCCTTCGAGCGGGAGGTCGTCGTGGGTCCTGACGAACACGCGGCCGCGACGCCGGCGCCGGAGGGCGAGCTCGACTCTCGGTCAAGGGACCCGGACGGGCCGCCGATTCCTGAGGAGCCCGAGAGCTTCCTGGACTCGGTCAAGGACTTCCTCGGCCTCGACGAGTAGGCGCCCTTCCAGCGGGGCGGGGCTACTTCTTGTCGACCAGGAGCGCCTTCATGCGCGGGTGGTCGAGGAGGTGAGCTAGCTCGGGCGTCCGCAGGATCTGATTCGGGAACAGGGCCCGTTGCCGGTGGCAGTATTCGAGAGCGTCGAACACGCTCTCGACTTCTCCCTGGGTGGCGCGGACGCAGGCGCGCCAGAACTCGACCAAGGGTCCCTTGGGGTAGATCTTCTCCGCCGCCGCGAAGTCAGCCAGTGCCTCGTCGAATCGCTTGAGTCGGAGGCGCGCGGCGCCGCGGAGGGTCATGGTGAAGTAGAAGCGTCCTCGCGAGGCCTTCACGGCGCGGTCATACCAGCGCTCGGCCGTGACGTAGTCGCCGGTCGCGAACGCGACGTAGCCCTTGACGAAGGGGCCCGCCGGAAGGTGAGGCACGTCGCTGACCGCCTCGTCCACGCTCACAGCGATCATTCGCAGCACCCCTTGAAAGCGGTGAGCGCGTGCTTCGAGTTCGCTGAAGCCCCTGATCCGAGTCGGTTGGAGCTCGCTGGCCATGTAGTCGTCGACCAGCGCACGAGGGAACTGCTCCGGCGATCCGTGCCACCGGGTCTGAGCCCGCTGACGCCAGGCGAAAGCCAGGTGGGGGTCGGACTCGATCGCGCGTGTCAGGAGGTGACCTGTGAACTCGGAGTGCTCCTTGCCCTGGGTCCGCATGCGCGCCCCAGCGACCGCGAAGAGGCGAGCTCGGGTCGTGTCGCGCGCGCCTTCGAAGAAGAGGCGTGCGCTGAGGTCGAGGGCCGCGTCGAGCTCCGCTTGGCTGCGGCCGAGGTCTACCAAGACCCGCATTCGGAGGCCGGCCGCGCAGTGGCGAGGCTTCTCGCGGAGCGCCTGGTCAAGGAGGACCAAGGCCTCCTCGGGCTTCTCCTGCGCGATTCGAACGCGGGCCAGCTGGTAGATCAGGCGCGAGCGCTCGCCCGGGGTGAGGTTCTCTTCGCTGAGGGCAGAGTCGAGGAACTTCTCGGCTCGCTCAGCGCCTCGCTTGGGCGCGAAGTCGAGGTGGGTCACCGCAGCCAGGAGCCGGGTCTCGGTGCTGAGGGGGTCCATGGCGAGGGCGCGCTTGCAGGCTCCGGCGGCGCGCTTGGGGTCGCCGAGGAGGTAGAGGAGTCGCGGCAAGAGGGTCGCGGCGCGCAGGTTGTCTGAGTCGAAGGCTAAGGCGCGCTGAGTCAGAGCCAGAGCGCGCTCGAGGCGGACCCCCTTGTTCTCACCGCCGAGGGCCAGGGCGATCTCGGAGACCGCGCTGGCGACTGCTTGCTCTGAGAGCCTGAGCGGATCGCTCTTGGCGGAGACCAAGAGGGTCGGTCCTTGGGGGAGCTGCTTGGTCTTCTCGCGGTCGAGGACGGCGCGCGAGTCGCCTGCCCGGAGCCGAAGGCGATAGCGGTCCCCGTAGGCGGTCACGCGTTGGGGGGCGAGGGCGATCGCCTCGTCGAGGAGCTCTTGGGCTCCTTTCGTGTCTCCTTGGGACATGGCGAGGCGAGCCAGGCCGACTCGGGCTGCGTAGCCTGCGGACTTGATCGCGCGGGCCGCCTCGAGGTCTTGGCGGGCCTTCTGGTGCTCGCCGGCTCGGACTCGCGCCAAGCCCCGGGTCAGGAGCGCCACCGCTGAGGCAGGCGCCTCGCGGAGCGCCTCGTCCAGCTGGATCGTGGGGATCCGGCCGCGGTTTCGGATCTGGCTGAGCCAGGCCACGGTCACGTTCGCCAAGGCGCGCTGGTCTGGCGTCAGGCCCTTCGTCTCGAGGGCCGCGCGGAGGTCTCCGTTGGCGGCTTCGTCGTCGAAGGCCCCGGCCAGGCCGGGGTGGAGGTCGAGGAACTCGAAGCGCAGGAGGCCTCGCTCGAGGAGGGCTTGGGGTCGTGAGGAGGCTGCGTCGAGGTCCGAGAAGGCGCGCTCGGTTCGGCGCAGGCGGCGGTAGGCGCGGCCGCGCAGCTCGAGGGCCTCCAGCGCTTCGCGGTCCCGGTGGAGCGCCTCAGAGGCTGCCTCCGCGGCGCCAGCCACGCGCCCTCGTCTGAAGAGGGCGCGGGCGAGCAGGATCCGGGCCCGGACACGCTCAGGGTCGAGTCGGACGGCCTCTTCGAGGTCGGTCTGGGCTCGCGCGAGCTTGCCTTGCTCGAGCTCGAGCTCGCCGAGGCGGGCGACGCCCTCGCGGTAACCGGCGTCTTCCGTGGCGCGCTGAGCGCGGCCCAGCTCGAGGCCCTCGCGGAGTCGCTCGGCCCCAGCCTCGCTCCGCCCCAGGTCGAAGAGGAGCAAGCCCTCCAGGATCCTCGCTCGCGCGTCCTGGGGGTTGGCGCTCACGGCGGCCGCCGCGTCGCGGAGGGCGCCTTCGAGGTCCGAGGACTCGCGCAGGAGCTCGCTCCGATTGCGCAGCGCGTCCACGTGCGCAGGTCGAATCGCGAGGGCTTGGTCGAGCCTCCCGCGCGCCTCCTCCGCCGCCCCGGACTCTCGCAGCCGAAGCGCGTCGAGGACGAGGGTGTCGGCCTCGCGAGCGCGCTGGGTGTGAACCGAGACCCCGATCGCGGTCCCGGCCAAGAGTCCCGCGACGACGAGGAACTGGAGGTCTCGGCGCCGGCGCAGACGACGCCAGCGCATGCGCCAGGGCCCGGGGGGTCTGGCTTGGACGGCCTCACCTCGCAGGAAGCGGCCGAGGTCGTCGGCGAAGGCTCCCGCCGAGGGGAAGCGATCGCGGGGGTCGCCGGCCGTGGCCAGCTCGAGGACGTCCGCCAGCCCAGGAGGGGCGCTCTCGAGGCGCGGGATCTGGCCCTCCTTGATCTGATCCATGAGCTCTTCGGTCGGGACTCCTGAGCGGGGCGCGTCGCCCGAGAGGAGCTCGTAGAGCGTGATCCCGAGGGCATAGACGTCGGCGCGCCCGTCCACTCCGCGCGAGCCGAGGGCTTGCTCCGGCGGCATGTAGAGCGGGGTCCCGACCACGAAGCCTTCCCGCGTCAGGGTCCGGTCGTCGGCTCGGCGCGCGAGGCCGAAGTCGGTGATCACGACGCGCCCTTCCTGCTCGAGGAGGACGTTGGCTGGCTTGACGTCGCGGTGAATCACGCCCCGGGCGTGGGCGTGTTCAAGGGCCTCGGCTGCCGCGCGCGCGATCCGCGCCGCCTCCCAGGGCTCGAGGGGTCCGTCTTGGGCGAGGACGTCCTGGAGGCTGCGCCCGCGGATCAGCTCCATGACGAGGAAGGCGTCGGTCCCCTGCTCGCCGTGACCGAGGACGCCCACGATCCCGGGGTGGCTGAGCTGCCCGATCGCTTCGGCCTCGCGCATGAAGCGCTCCCGCGCCGCGCCCTCCAAGGCGCGGGCTCCGAGGAGGACCTTGATCGCGACGTGGGCCTGGGTCGTGGGATCGAGGGCCTCGTAGACGACCCCCATGGCGCCCCGCCCGAGCTCGCCCGTGACGAGGTAGCGGCCGAAAGTCGCCGGGAGGTCGCCGGGCTTGGTTCTCGGTGGTGGCTCCGTCTCTGAGACCGTCTCGGCCACGGTGGCCCGGGGCGTCGCGGGGCTCTCCTTGGTCTCGGGGACCTCCGCCGGGCCCTCGGCGCGAGGGGCGGCGGGATCGGCGGCGGTGGAGTCAGGCGCCGTGCCGATTTCGTCCCAGCGCTCAGGGCTCAGGAGCCCGCGATCCAGAACGACCTCACGCAGCGGGACCAAGAGCCCCTCTTGGCGCTGCTCCCGCTGCTCGGCCACGCACTCGGCCAGGTCCTCAGGAGAGAGGTCCCCCAGGGCCACGGCCTTGTCTGCGATTAGAGCGTCGGGATCCACCCTCTGAGCCTAGTTCTGGCTGGCGAGTCGCTCCAGTTAGGCGAGAAAGTTCCAGGAGGGCGCAGTAGGACGCGTTATCGATTCAAGGGGGACCTGGGGGCGGGGGTAGACCCCGCCTCTACAGCGCGGGAAGCCTGCGCCAACGCGTCCATGGGTCGCGCCGGTCCCCCTGGGGAAAGCCTGCGCCAACTCGCGCAGGGTATCGGTCCTCCCCGGAGCCGGGAAAGCCTGCGCCAACTCGCGCAGGGTCTCGTGGTCGCCTGCTCGGCCCTGGAGTCAGGGGGCGCCGGCGCTGGTCTGCCGTAGAGGCGGGGTTTACCCCCGCCCCGCGGCTTCCCTCGAGCGGATAACGGGCTTCCTGGACTCTTCTCCGCCCCAGAACGCCCACATATTCCCAATGCGGTTCGCCAGCGAACCAGGGTGCCCCCAACTGGTTGCAGGGTCATCGTCTGGAAACAAAGGACTTGCGGTGTCGAGGAGACGGCATGGCATCTGTTCAAGGAGTGGTGAACCGGAACAGGAAGACCACCATGACCTTTGATCGCCGCAAGACCGCCCTGGGAGCCCTGGCCGCCGCCAGCCTCCTGGCCATCTTCTACTTCGCGCTCAAGCCTGCCTCCCAGGTCTCGACGCAGAGCACCGCAGCCGCCGCCAAGGAGGCCGAGCAGGTCCCCTGCCCGACCCACGAGGAGCTCCCGGCCCCGGCCGTCGACTCCGACGCCTTCCTCGAGGGCTGCGTGGTCGCTGGCCTCGACCAGCTCGTCAAGGACGCCGAGCGGATCGTGATCGGTCGCGTCGTCTCCTCCGAGGCCCGCTGGAACGACGAGCGGACCATGGTCTTCACCTTCCACCGCGTTCGAGTTCGCCGGACCCTCAAGGGAGAGGCCAGCCAGGAGATCACCGTTCGTGTCCTCGGAGGTCAAATCCCTGACGAGGACTTCAAGGTCGAGGCCAGCCACCAGCCGCGACTCAAGGTCGGCGACGAAGGCGTCCTCTTCTACGACGCCGACCCCGGCCTCTGGACCCAAGTCGTCGGGAGCGAGCAGGGCTTTCTCCCCTTCGCTCGCAGCGAGAACGGCCTCCGCTGCCTCGTCGACGGCTTCGGGCGCCCGATCCTGAGCGTCTCCCAAGACCACCGCCTCGTGACCGGCAACCCCGAGGCCGCCCCGCCCCTCGACGAGCGCGAGCTCGTCGAGCGGATCCGAGCCCTCGTCGGCTAGGTCCCCCGGCCCAGCCCGCACCCCGCCTCTACACCCCTCCCCACACACCCCGCCTCACCTGACCCCTTGGAAGGAGTCTCCATGAACTCCCGCGCTACCCGTCTGTTCTCACACAGATTCGTCCCTAGCTTCACCCTCACAATGGCCCTCATGAGCGGCTTCGGCTTCGGCGTCGCCCCGGCCCTCGCCAAGTCACCCGAGGCCGCTCGCCAGGTCGCCGAGCAGAGCGCCCTCGGTGGAGACGCCCTGACGGGCCTCCTTGGCGCCCTGGCCGACGCCCCCCAAGGCACGATCATGGGGACCGAGCTCCGCGACGCTTTCCGCGAGGCCGGCCTCGCCGAGACCGAGCTCAGCAAGTTCCTCGAGGGCGTCGGCTCGATCCGCAAGCAAGGCGACCAGGTCGAGATCCGCTCCATGGAGGGCGCCAGCCTCAACGCCAGCGGCCGTGGCCTCCACATTGAGCCCCTCGCTCGCATGAAGATTCGCAAGCGCGACGGCCAGCTCGAGGTCGCAGGCGTGAGCGGGACCAAGCTCTCGGCGGACCCCGACAGCACTCGCTACCCCCTCAACGCGGCCAAGCTCAAGCAGGGCTCGAAGTTCGTCAACGGGACCGTGAACCTCGGCCCCAAGGGTCGCGCCAAGGACCTGAACCTGCGCTTCCCCCTCCCCAAGGCCGCGCCCAAGAAGCGCGCGCCCGAGGAGCAGCCGACCAAGCGTCAGCCCAACGACTTGATCGGCCTCGTGGGGGCCCTCAAGGGAGAGACCGGGAACCCGAGCGAGACCTCACCCAAGGCGCCCACGCAACCCGAAGCGAAGTCCACGGAGGACGCAGGAGCCCCGGCTCCCGAGGCCGACATGGGGCCCGCCGAGGATCGCCTGACCCTGACCCCCGGCGAGAGCGTGATCGCCCTCGACGGGAGCAAGGTCGAGATCCCAGAGGGCGCGACCCACTGGTCCCGCGGAGCTCGCTTCCACGTCCCCGAGGAGGGCGAGAACCCCGAGGGCCGCGGCTGGCTGCGCCTCTCGCCCCACGCCAACAAGGTCCTCGGTCAAGATGTGCCCGAGAACGCGACCCACTACCGGCCCACGGTCGAGTTCCACGGCGCCGAGGGACCCGAGTCCAACGGCGGCGGGACCCCCGAGCTCCCCAGCTCGCCAGAGGAGGGCGCGCCCGAGGGCTCGACCTCGCCCACGCTCCCGACGGCTCCTAGCGAGCCCCCCAGCAAGCCGACGGCGCCCAAGGCTCCGAAGAGCAACAAGCCCCCCGGCATGATCTGCGAGGGCGGCGTCTGTCGCCCCCGGACGGCAGCCGACGACCTCCCGAAGCTGCCGAAGCTGCCCACGAGCCCCAAGAAGCCGAGCAGCAGCAAGCCCTCGCTCCCGACCTCACCCAGCAAGCCGGCGAACACTCAGCCCAGCCAGCCCAGCCAGCCGACCTCGCCAACGTCGCCCAGCGACATGCCGCGCACGGCGCCTCCGCCGGCCTTCACGGGTCCGCCCAAGGACCTCCAGAGCGCGATCGCCCGCGCCAAGTCCGAGGGCAAGCTGATCCTGGTCGACTTCTATGCGGACTGGTGCGGCCCCTGCGTCAACATGCTCCAGACCTCGATCCCGGCCCTCGAGCGTGACCCCTGGGTCACCCAGAACGTGTTCATCGTCAAGGTCAACATTGACCACAACAAGGCCCTCGCCCAGCAGTTCGGCGTGCGCGGGATCCCCGACCTCCGCGTCTTGGGAGTCACCTCCCAAGGCCAGGTCAAGGCGCTCCGCCGCGCGACTGGCTACCAGTCCGCCGGCGCGGTCCGCTCCATGCTCCAGAACGCTCGCTAAGCACCCCAAAGAAGAAAGAGAGAATCCCATGACGCTCCGCCACGGACTCCTGACCGCCCTTCTCTTGGGCGCGACCCTGAGCACGGCTCAGGCCTACAAGCTCCTCGAACCCACCGACCGGGACCAGATCCCGGTCCCCTACAAGGTCAACCCCAGCCGCATGCCCCTAGGCGTCCAGGCGATCAACCAGTGCGCCCAGCGCTGGGGGAGCCAGCCCTCGGTCGACTTCTCCTTCCGCTACACCGGGACCAGCTCCAGCGGCCAGAACAACAGCGACGGCGTCAGCGTGATCTTCATGGACCGCGGCCAAATGGGCCAAAACGTCCACGGCGTGACCTTTCGCTACATGAGCGTGCCCGACAACAAGCTCCTGGGCTGGGACATGGCGATCAACGGCCGCGAGCAAATGTCGCAGGATCGCTTCTACAACGTCGTGACCCACGAGTTCGGCCACGCCCTCGGCCTGGACCACTCGGAGAACCCCCGCGCGGTCATGTGGGCCACGGGCGGCACCAGCAACGGCCGCTACCGCCGGGACCTCCACGCCGACGATATCGCTGGCGCAGCGGCGCTCTACCCGCGCGCCGGCGGGAACCCAGGCGTCGTCAACGCTAACCACGGGGGCAACAACGGCCTCGGTGGCGGCAACAGCGGCCTCGGCGGTGGCAGCACGGGCGGCAGCAGCGGCAACGGCGGCCCGGTGGCCGGCCCGCGCTCGCTGAGCCTCGGGACCCCCACGATCACCGCTCCTCGCGGCCAAGTCGCGGGACAGGGCCTCACGATCGAGTGGACCGGCGTCCAAGGCGCCCAGAACTACGAGGTCGCCCTCGACTCAATCGTCAACGGACGACAGGTCAAGGTGCAGCGGGCCACGGTCCGGACGACGAACCTCATGCCCCTGACTCCTCAGGCGGGGACCTACGTGGTCTTCGTGCGAGCGATCAGCCAGGGTCGCGTCGGCCAGTGGGCCAACTCGCGCTTCACGGTCGGTGGCACGCAACCCGGGACTCCCAGCGGGACCTCCCTGGGCGCGGTCAGCTTCAGCACGCCGCGTGAGGGCCAAGTCCTCGAGCCTCGTCCAGTCCTGCGCTGGAACGGCGTCGGCGCCGACTCCTTCGAGGTCGCGATCGACGTGATCGACCCCAGCGGTCAGCGGAGCAAGGTCCTCCGCGAGAACGTCACCGGCCACGAGCTGGCGCTGACCCAGAGCTTGGCGCCGGGTAACTACTGGGCCTTCGTCCGCGGGGTCAAGGGCAGCACCAAGGGTCAGTGGGCCAACGCTCGCTTCGAGGTGACACACCCCGTGGGCATGACCTCAGTGATCGCTCCCATGAACGAGGTCCAGAGCGTGAGCGAGTTCACCTGGGAGGGCGTCAGCGACGCCACTCACTACGAGCTCCGCGTCGACGTCGCCGACGGAAGCGGAACCATGATCCACGAGGCCGCGCTGACCGGGACCTCCCTCAAGGCCAGCGGCTTCACGGCTCAGGTCGTTCACCACTGGTGGGTCCGGGCCTTCAAGGGCAGCCAAGCAGGCCCCTGGGCCGCGGGCGCCTTCCGAATCGCGCGCCTCGACGCTCCGAGCCTCGTCGCTCCCAAGGGTCAGATCGAGACCGGGGACCCGACCTTCACCTGGTCCGCCGTGGCCGGCGCCAAGAGCTACGAGCTCGTGATCGAGGACCCCTCCTTCGACGTGACCCTGGCTCGTGAGCAGGTCCAAGGCACCTCGCACACCCTCGGCGGCGACCTGGGCCCCGGCGACTACCGCTGGAAGGTTCGCGCTCGGAGCGGCAAGCTCCTGAGCGAGTTCTCCTCGGAGGAGACCTTCAGCGTCGAGGCCAAGGAGATCCCAGCCCCGGCGATCCTCGCGCCCCAAGGCCCGGTGGCGGACCTTCGTCCCTTGATCACCTGGACCGCAGTTCCCGACGCGACCTACGAGCTCTGGCTCGGCGAGGGCGACTCGGAGCAGGCGCTCTTCCACGTCCGCGACCTCCAGGACACGCGCTACGTGCCGACCGAGGACCTCGAGCCGGGTCACGCCTATCGCTTCTGGGTTCGAGCTCGCGTCGAGGGCCACACCAGCGGCTGGAGCGGCCAGGTCTTCCACGTCACGGCTCCCGATCGCCCCGCGGCCCTGGCGCCCAAGGGTCGGATCGACAGCCAGCAGCCTGACTTCCGCTGGTCCGCCATGACCGGCGCGCAGCGCTACGAGATTCAGGTCCAGCGGGTCAGCGGTCGCCAGATCGTCCTCCACGAGGTCGTGACCGGGACCGAAATGGCCCTCCCCATGCAGCTGGAGCTCGGCCACACCTATCGCTGGCGCGTGCGGGCCTGGATGTCGAGCGGGAGCAACGCGTCGGAGTGGGACGTCGAGGCCTTCGCGGTCTACGCCCCCATGACCGGCATGCTGGCTCGCCTCAGCGGCGCGCCTGAGGTCGAGGGCGGGATCCTGGACGGGACCGACCCCGGCCAGCCGAGCGACGAGGAGCCCGAGTCCAGTGAGGACGAGCTCCCCGACCTGGGTCCGATCCCCGCCACGCCTCCCGGCCTCGAGGGTAGCCTCGAGCAGCCCAGCGGCCTGAGCGGCGGCCCCAGCGGCGGCCCCAGCGGCGGCCTCGACAGCGGCAACAGCGGTGACCTCGGCGGCGGCGACCTCGGCGGCGGCGGCTTCGGCGGCGGCAACAGCGGCCTCGGCGGCGGCACCAGCGGCGACATGGGCGGCTCCGACCTCCCGGGTGAGTTCGGCGACAACCAAGGTCCCGACCTTCCCTCTGAGACTGCCGGCGGACCCGAGGGCGAGGAGCCCCCGGTTGCGGACTCGACGGCGCCTGAGGAGACCACGCCTAGCGCTGGGAACCCCGAGGCCGGTTTGAAGTTCATTCACTGGCCCAGCCAGCAGCGCCGCAGCGACCGACGCTGGGGCCCGGTCCTGACCGATATCGTGAACCACCTCCCGGCTCGCTACGGGAACACCTACTTCGACTCGGATCTGGTCACCACGGGACACGAGACGACCCACGGGATCAACTCGCACCTCCGCAACCACAAGAACGACAGCGGCCGTCGCGCCAACGGGTTCTACGTCCTGCGGGATCGCGGCGTGATCATTCCTGAGCCTCCCGTGCGCAAGTCCGCAGCGGCCCGCTTCGTGCCCGTCAGCCTCCGGGAAATGCGCTACAAGACCTACGTCACCGGCTCGCAGTCCTGGGACGACACTCCCCTCTACCTCTTCGACGAGTGGGTCGCCTACACCAACGGGAACCTGGTCGCCCTGGATCGCTACAAGCAGGGGATCTGGAAGGAGGGCTGGCGCGACACCTTCGGCGGCGTCGAGTTCACGGTCTACGTGTTCGCCCTCGCCCAGGGGATCGAGGCCCAGCGGCCTGGCTACCTCCAGAGCGCGCCGCAGCTCAAGGCCTTCCTGGCCTGGAACGCGCGCCGGACCATGGAGGCCTATCACGCCATGAAGAACCTCGAGCCCTTCCGCTGGCCCAAGCTGGACACCTACCTCCAGCGGATCCGGACGGCGCCCGACGCCGAGGGTCTCCGGGCCTTCGTCCGCCAGCTCTACGGTCCGGCCTGGGCCAAGCAGGTCATGGGCTTCTAAGACAAACGCAGTGAGAACGTGGCAGGGGTGCCACCGAGGTCGTCGCGGCTTCAGCAGGCAGGTGAGGGCCAGCTGGAGCCGCGACGGCGGGCGATCAAAACGCCAATCAGGTTCAGGCGGTTCGACGAGATGGTCTCGTCGGACCGCCTGGGTCTGTACGGAGGGCGGAAGAGGTTGCGTCGGAGACGGGCGGGGCGTTACCTAAGTTGACATGCTGAATCGAGGGTGAAGCGAATGTGAACAGATCGCCTGGGGCTAAAGGGTTTGTGTGCGGAGCGCGGAGTGCGTGAAAGGAATGTGGAATGCAGGGTGCTCGTAGGTCGATTGCTCTGCTGGAAGGAAATCAGATGACCCGACTCGCCTCAGCAACATTCGTCGCTTTGCTCCTGGCGGCGCTCTCACCAGGTTTGGCCCTCGCCCAGGTCGACGGCGTAGTCGAGTCCGAGCCACGTCAGGTTGACAAGGAATACGCCGAGTTCGTGGCCGGGCGGCTAAAGCCCTTTAGGTGGGGAATGTTGAAAGCTCTCCGAGGAACTCCCGTCAAGGCCCAGACGCCGAAGGGGGTCGATCAGCCCGCGTGTCGCGGGCTCTCCTTCATGATGACGATCGGTTCGACCACGGTGGGACTCCAGCGCTGGCGGACCAAGACGACTCCCGACGCGTCGCTTCTCTTTGATTCGATCTTCGCCTCCGTCGGGTACGGGCTGCAGGACTCGACCCTGGTCATGGAGAGGCGTGGAAAGGACCTCTTGCTCCTCTCGATCACCCACGAGACCGGCGTCGGTCCGGTCGGGGCAGGGGCAATCGGTCGCTACCTCGAGGCTGGCTGGAAGGGAAAGCCTGCGCCGCAGGACTTGGCCCTGGTCATTTGCCGCTACGCCCCGGCGGGGAAGACCATGGGTCCGCGCGAGAGCTTTACGCACTTCAGTCAGTCCATGAAGGGGAGAATGGGCAAGGGGGCGCTGGCGATCCTTTGGGGTGCGCGCGCGAAGTCCTCTGCTCCAGCTTCCCAGCGGGCTCATGCCTCCAAGTTCGAGGACATGAGCAACCCCAACGAAGTGCGCTTCAACTCAGGCGTAGGCGCGCAAGCAGTTACGGGAAGGGTCAGGCTCCTGAGTGAAGGCGTGCTCATCGGGGGAGGTGAGGCCCGCGAGAAGGCAGACGCGACCTGGAGTTCTGTGATCGAGTTGCTCAAGGGGAGGAGTGTCTCTACGAGTCTTCGCGCCGAGGAGATTCGGCTCCCGAGTCTCGGTCGCAGGTAAGCCTCTACCGGTATCGGGGCTGTTCGGCGTCGCTGCGGGAACGCCCACTTCGGCTGAGCTTCGGCTGGAGATTGTCGCAGAGGGACTCCGTGGCGGGGGGCAAAGGCCTCTCGCTCGAGTCACACGACGCGCCTAGGCAGCGACGGCCCGGTGGGCTCCTCACCTTCGCTCACGGATAGCTGACAGACTTCGGGTCGGGACGCCAGCCTAGACTTCGCGCAGGCCGAGCACCAAAGGTCGCTTCTTGACGACCAGCTCGACGCGCTCGACGCCTTCGCCCGGCGGCTCCTCGAGGTGCAGCCCGCCTTCTGCCAGGGTCTCGCTCGCGAGGTGCTCCGTCCGCGGCCGAACCGCGGCCATCAGCTCCTCGTGGCCTGAGACCCAGACCTCGACCCGGGCCGCGAAGTCCAGCTGGCGCTGCTTGCGGAGGTCTTGGACCCGACGCAGGACCTCGCGGTAGAGGCCCTCCTCGATCAGCGCGGGGGTCAGCTCCGTCGCGAGGACGGCCACGCCCTTGCGCCCGCTGGCGGCGGCGAAGCCCTCCTTGGCCTGGAGCGCGACGCCGACCTCGTCGGGGCTCAGCTCGATCGCCTTGCCCTCGACGTCGAGGGTGATCTTGCCGGTCTTGGCCTGCTCGGCCAGGAGCGCGGCGCCGTCGGCGCCGGCCAGGATCTTCTTGACCTTGGGCATGTCGCCGCGGAGGCGGGGAGCCAGGACCTTGAAGTTCGGCTTGACCTGGTAGGTCACGTATTGGCCCGCGTCGCTCGCGAACACGACCTCCTTGACGTTGACCTCCTCCTGGATCAACTCGGCGTGCTCTTGGACGGCGTCCGAGAGGGCCGGGTCGGCCAAGAGGACCGTCAGCGCGCTCAGGGGCTGGCGGACCGCGAGCTTGTTGGCCGAGCGGACCGAGAGTCCCAAGGAGACCATTTCGCGGACCGCGCCCATGACCTCGGACAGGGCCGGGTCGAGGTCGAGGGCGTCAGGCTCGGGGTAGTCCGAGAGGTGGACCGAGCGCGGGGCCTTAGGGTCAGGGCGCCGGACCAGGTTCTGCCAAATGTCCTCGCTGGCGTAGGGCAGGAAGGGCCCCAGGAGCCTGGCCAAGGTCACGAGGCAGGTGTGGAGGGTCCAGTGGGCGTCGAGCTTGTCGGGCGTGAGGCCGTTGGGATAGAAGCGTCGGCGACTGCGGCGGACATACCAATTGCTCAGTCCGTCGGCGAACTCGGTCAGGGCGCCGGTGCCCTCGTAGATCTTGAACTGGTCCATGTTCTCGATCACGGTCTGGGTCGTGAGCGCGAGCTCGGACAGGACCCAGCGGTCGAGGAGGGCGCGCTCGCTGGTCGGGCGCTTGCCGGCCAGGCAGGCCGCGTCCGTGGGGTCGAACCCGTCAATGTTGGCGTAGGTCACGAAGAAGCTGAGGACGTTGCGGACCTTGAGCGGCAGCTCACGCTGGGTCAGGCGGACGGCGTTCAGCGAGTGCCGCGTCGAGTTCCAGGGCGGGTTGCTCGCGTAGAAGAACCAGCGGAAGGCGTCGGCGCCGGGCGCCGGCGAGTTCGGGTCCTCGAGCCAGATCCGCTGGGTGTCGTCGAGCTCGGTCGCGACGGCCTTGGGGAGCGTGGCTCGCCCGCGCGGGGCGATCTGAACGTTGAGCGCGGCTTGGTCCTTGGCTGAGAGCGCGACCAGCCGGAGCGGGAACTTGCGGTCTGGGGAGGGACGGATCGTGAGCGTCAGGGGGTCCTGGCCCTCGCGGTAGACCTGAAGCTCGGTTCCGTCTCCGGTCAGGTCGAGGCCTTCGTAGTCGGCGCGGGCGATCCAGCCCTCACCCTCGGGGACCTTCAGCTCCTCCTCTTGGAGGACGGCCATTTGGATCCGGACGCGGTCCAGGATCACCTCTGGCGGGGTGAAGTTGCCCTTGCTCTTGGACTCCTTCTTGCCCTCGCGGTCGCAGACGTGTCCCAAGACGACGCAATTCTTGTAGGGGTAGGGATACTTGCGATCCTCGAAGAGGAGCGTCGAGACCATCAGTAGGGTGTAGAACCAGCCCCGGGTCTGATCGATCGCCTCGCTGATGAAGTCGGCGGGGTAGTAGCGCTCGAACTCCTCCTTGCCTTGGTGGGGGTAGCCCCACTGGGCGAAGGGCATGGAGCCCGAGTCGAACCAGCAGTCGATCACGTCGGGGACGCGGCGATAGACGCCGGCCTCGCCCTCCTTGGTCCAGGTCACGTCGTCGATCCAGGGCTTGTGGACCTTGAGGTGCGGCGAGAGCTCGGGGTCCTTGGCCACGGCGGCCTCGAAGGCGTCGAAGGCCTGCGGGTTGCGCTCTGTGATCGCGGCCACCGAGTCGGGCACGTCGAGGGCGCCGGTCACGTCGTTGCGCCACACGTTGAGGGGGGTCCCCCAGAAGCGCTCGCGCGAGAGGGCCCAGTCCACGTTGTTGCGGAGGAAGTCGCCGAAGCGGCCCTGCCCGATCGTCTCGGGGAGCCAGCCGATCTGGGCGTTGTTGTCGATGGCCCGCTGGATCTCTTGAGTCGTGCGGATGTACCAGGCCGGACGCGCGATATAGATCAGCGGGTCCTTGTCGCTGCGCGGGCAGAAGGGGTAGGTGTGCTTGTAGTTCTCGCGGTGGAGGAGGAGGTTCCGCTCCTTGAGGTCCGCGATCAGGGGCTTGTCTGCGTCCTTGACCCACATGCCCACGACGGCTTCCGTCTTGGTCTGCTCGGGGTCGAAGGTTCCGTTGCTGCGAACGGGGCAGATCAGGGGGAGCTCCTTCTTGCCCGCCTTGCGGCGGTCGCGGTTCTCGCGCTGCAAGACCGTGAAGTCGTCTTGGCCGAAGGCCGGCGCGACGTGAACGATTCCGGTGCCGGCGCCGAGGGTCACGAAGTCGGCGGCCATGACGCGCCAATACTCGACGTCCTTGAACTCCTTGGTCCCGTGGAACCAGTCGAAGGGCGGGATGTACTCCTTACCGACGAGGTCCTTGCCGGGCACGTCGCCCACGTGCACCAGCTCGCGCTTGAGCTTCTTCTCGAGGGACTCCACGAGGTCCTTGGCGACGACGAGCTGAGTCTCGGTCTCGCGATCGAGGAGGTAGGAATACTCATACTTGGCGTTGACCGCCGCGTAGCAGTTGCTCGGCAGGGTCCAGGGCGTCGTCGTCCAGGCGATCAGGTGCGTGGTCGGCTCGTCCACCAAGGGCAAACGCACGAAGACCGAGGGGTCCTCGACCTCCTTGTAGCCCTCGCTGACCTCGGCGTTGCTGAGCGCCGTGCCGCCCTGGGCCCACCAGGCGATCACCTTGTGGCCCTCATAGAGGAGGTTCTTCTTGTGGAGCTCGCTCAGCGCCCACCACACGCTCTCGACGTAGCTCTGGTGGTAGGTCACGTAGGCCGTGTCGAGGTCGATCCAGAAGGCCAGCTTCTGGGTGTTCTCCTCCCACTCCTTGGTGTATTTGAAGACCGACTCCAGGCAGCGGCGCACGAAGGGCTCGACGCCGTATTCGCGGATCGCGTCCTTGCCGCGGATCCCGAGCTCCTTCTCGACCTCGATCTCGACGGGGAGGCCGTGGGTGTCCCAGCCGCCCTTCCGCGGGACGTGGAAGCCCTGCATGGTTTTGTAGCGAGGGATCGCGTCCTTGATCACGCGCGTCAGGACGTGACCGTTGTGGGGGAGGCCGTTGGCCGTGGGCGGGCCCTCGTAGAACACGAAGGGCTCGGCGTCTTTCCGCAGCTCCTTGGTCGCCTCGAAGATCTGCTCGGAGTTCCAGAACTCGCGAATCCCGGCCTCGAGCTTCGGGTAGGAGACGTTGCCCTGAACGGGTTGGAAGAGGGGCTCGCTGGGGTCCGTCACTCGGGTCCTCTCGTAGGCACGTCGTGTGGAGGTTTCGCGGCCCGTCGCCTGTCACCAAATGGGCGGCGAAAGGACGGGGCGGGTTCGATTTCTCGACCGGAGAGCCTAACTCTGATTGGGCTCAGAGCGAGCGGCGCGGCGAGTTAGCCGCGGCCCAGGAGGCGAGCGTCCTCCGCTGCGAGGCCGTGATAGGCCGCGACCATCAGCGCGGGCAGGAAGAGGCCTAGGGCTGCGTGGACCAGCGCCCCCAAGCCGGCCAGGCCCAAGGCCTGGAAGGGCGCGGTGATCGAGCCCTGGACGAAGAGGAAGGTGACCGCGATTCCGACCAGGGCGCCGATTCCCTGGGTCGAGAGCTGCCAGGAGCGGACCAGGGCCGAGGAGGCTCCCTCCTCCTCGAGGAGGAGCGCCGGCAGGGCCAGCATGGAGGTCACCAGAATGAAGACCGAGCCCAAGAGGGCGAACCCGATCATGGCCAGGGCCGCGGCCGGGGGGCTTATGGCGTAGAGCCAGTAGGCCAGGAGGAGCCCGGGAAAGAGGAAGAGCAGGAGCAGGAAGGTGTAGACCAAGAAGAGCGCGCAGAGGCTGCCGGCGTTGACCGCCACGCCAGCCACGGCTCGGCCGAGGGCCTCGCTGAAGGTCGCGCGCTCCTCGCGGATCGCCTGATCGCAGAGGATCACGCAGCCCGCGGGGGTCAGGAGGAAGTTGCTCAGGACGTAGTAGACGACGATCCCGATCAGGGCGATCACGCCGCCCAAGAGGCCCTGCCACTCGTCGCCGTAGCGCTGGTAGTTGGCGATCCCGAGCAAGACCGGGAGGGCGCACACGACTCCCGCCGAGACCACGCTGAAGAGCGCCCAGGCCAGGAGGCGGAAGAAGGAGGCGCCGTAGATCCGGGCAGCGGTCTGGATCGTGACGAAGTAGCCGAAGTCGACCTTGAGCGCTTTCACGACCGCTTTCTCCCTCGGGCCAGCTCCAAAAAGAGAGCTTCGTAGCGCTCGGTGACGACGTCCCAGCGGTAGCGGGCCGCCGCGCGGGCGCGGGCTCGATCGCGCAGCATATCGCCCAGACCCGGCTCAGTGAGGACTCGCGAGATCGCGGCCGCGAGCTCGGCCCGCCCGCGGTAGTAGAGGCCGCCCTCGCCCAAGGCCTCCCGGTGCTCGACGACGTCGTTGGCGACGATCGCGCCGCCGAAGGTCATGGCCTCCACGAGGGCCGGGTGAATTCCGCCGACCTCGCCCGCGGCCACATAGCAGGCGGCCTGGCGCTGGAGGGCCACGTAGCCCTCGCCGTAGATTCCCCCCGCCAGGATCACGCGGCGACCGGCGGCGGCTCGCAGCTCCGCCTTGTAGGCGTCGGCGTAGGGCGCGTCGCCCAGGACCACCAGGGGCAGCTCGCCGGGGACGTCGGCGTAGGCCTCGACGACGGCCAGGGCGTTGTTCTCGGGCTCGAGGCGACCGACGGTCAGCACGAAGCGCCCCGGCTCGAGGCCCAGCTTCGTCAGGACCGGGTGGTCATGGACCTCCTCGCGCTCGCCGCCATAGGGGATCACCGGGAGCGAGATCCCGTGGGTCTCCTCCCAGTAGTCGTGGAGGCACTCGGCGTCGACGACGAGCTGGTTGGAGAAGCGGAGCGCCAGGCGCTCGCCGAGCCAATACCAGACCCGCCCCGCCCGACCCCACTTGCGGCGGAGGCGATCGACCCCGTCGACGTTGATCACGGTCGCCGCCCCCGCGGCGCGAAAGAGGGGGAGCGCGAAGGCGTTGGCCGCGTTGCACACCAGGACCACGTCGTGGCGCGCTCGGAGGGCGGCGAAGGCGCTCATGAGGGTCGCCGTCGGCGTCTCGAGGTGCTTGCCGCGGAGGCTCGGGAGGGGCCGGACGACGATCCCGCGGTGCGCGCGGCGCTCGGCGCCGACGTAGTGACGGCGGCCGTAGACCGTCACCGAGTGTCCCCGCGCGACGAGTCTGGCTCCGAGCTCTTCGGCGAAGGTCTCGAAGCCGCTGTAGTTCGCGGGCACGCCGCGGGTGCCGGCGATCGCTATGTCGAGGAGAGGGGACACGGGGAAGAGTCTACGCGGGGACGGCGGCGGCCAATCCTCCGCGCAAAGGTCGAAGCCTGGCTTAGGCTCGTCGGGTGAAGTTCAAGAGCGAAGAGCCGAGGGAGCCCGAGCAGGTCGCTGACCTCGAGGTCGTCGTGGCTGCCAATCGCTGTCCCTTCTGTCGGGACGACGTCGCCGCCGCCGAGAGCGTGGCCTGCGTGACTTGCCTCACGCGTCACCACAGCGAGTGCTGGGACGAGGCCGGCGCCTGCAGCTCTTGCGGCGGGGGAGAGCGCCTCGAGCCACGAAGCTCACAGGCGACGGAAGAGACCCGAGAGTCCTTCAGTCAGGTCTCGTCCGAGCAGGTCTTTGAGGGGCGCGCTCTCCTGGGGTCGATCACGACCTGGGGCGCGGCCTTCCTCGCCGCGACTCCCTTGGTCCGATTCCTGCCTCGGCAGGTCTTGCCCAGCCTCAGCTACGGAGACACCCTCTACTACGGCCTCGTCGTCTACCTTCCGCTGATCGTGGCCGGCGTCGTGGCCCTCGCTTCACTGCGCCAGCTGGTCTGGGGCGATCGCAAGGGGGCCCTCGTCGGAGGCGGACTCTCGCTCCTCCAGGTGCTGACGAGCGGGTCCCTGCTGGCGCTTGGCTACCTGGGGATCGACAAGTTCCCCCAGTGGTTCTGGCTGATCGTGCTGCCCCTGGCCGCGGCCTTGGCCTTGTGCGGGAGACTCGCCAAGCGACGAGCGCGCCCCGAGGCCTAAGCCCTGCGTGTTGTCGGTCCGGATTCTGCCTGGTATCGCAGAGGCATGCGAAACCAGACCCGAGTCCCTCAGATCCTCCTCGCCGGACTCGCTGGCCTCGTGGCCGGCTGCGCCAGCGGACCCAGCGAAGCCGAGCGCGAGCGGGCGGAGGCCCAAGAGCGCCGCCGCTCCCAGGCCGTGCGCGAGCGCTGGGACGCGACGCTTCGAGAGGCCCGGGCTGGCGAGGCGCCGCCTCCGCGGAGAGAGGTCCCCCGCGATCGCTTTCAGGACTGGATCCAGCTCCGCCTCGACGCCGGGAAGGCGCTCTTGAAGTCCAAGGAGGCCCTCATGGCGTGGCGTCACGCGGTGACGGCGCTCCAGAACGGACCGCGCCCGGCCATGGAGAGCGAGCACCAACGCCAGCAGCGCCTCCGCCGCGCCCTCGATCGGCGTCAGTCGCTCATGAACTTCGTCCGCAAGGCCATGCGTGACCTGGATCGGATCGAGGCCGGCGACCTCACGATCACGCCCAACCAGCCCGGCGCCTTTCCGGTCGAGGTCAGTCCCTGGACGACAGGGAGGACGCTCCCTGACGGCCGCTACGAGATCGCCGAGCCCAAGGCCCGCGACCCCGACTTCGAGGACGACCTGAGCTTGGTCGCCGAGGCTCGGGGCGACGAGGCCCAGGCGGCTGCGGTCGCGGAGCGGGAGGCGACGGGGCAGTAAGCCTAGAGGGTTGCGGCTCTGGCCTTTCCCTCGTGGAATCGGCGGACGCTACGAATTCGCCATTCCCCGGCACACAACACAAGGGTGTAGGACTTCTCCTTGGGCCGAATCTCGTCGTAGTCCTCTGGGGCGACGGCGCTCTCGTCTAGTCGGGTTCGCACCTCAACCTGGGTCGGCGTTGCGAAACTGCACCCTTCAATGCGCTCCGCCTCAAGGTACTGAGGCGGGTAGGAATACTGGAGTCCTCGACCGTGCTTGCCGAGCGGCTCGGCGCAATGGTCGGCAAAGATCTCGCGAACTCTCGCGGTCAAGACACGGGAGTGTTCCTCGCTCCTCCGAACCAGGTCGTCGTATTCCTCGTCTTCGAGCTCTTCGTCGTTCTCCGCGTCTGGCGGGTCTGGGTCGAGTCGATATGCCTCTCGTTCATATGCGCTCATGGCGAGGATGAACTGCCGAACTCGCGCCTCTGGGCTTGTCACGGATCTCGTCTCCCTCGGACTCGCACAGCTCACACAGTCTACGCGGCAACCGATCGCCAAAGTCCTCAAGCCGCGCGGCCTTCCCGGCGATAGGGAGAGGGGAGGCTCTCTATGCAGCGGCACGCTTTGACTCTATCTCTGGCGCTCGGGCTCTTGCTCAGCGCCGCGCCAGCGGCCGTCGCGGCCAACGAGAGCCTCTCGGGCGAGGTCAAGAAGGCGCTCAAGAGCGTCCCCGCCAAGGCCAAGCTGGGGGTCCGCTTCGAGACCCCAGAGGGCAAGGTCCTCTTCGAGCGCGGCTCCGAGCGCGCGCTCCTCCCGGCCTCCAACATGAAGCTCGTCACGACGACGACCGCGCTCTATCGCCTGGGGACCCAGTTCCAGCACGAGACGCGGGTCGTGCTGGCAGGGAAGCGGCAAATGGGCGCTGTCCACAAGGGCGACCTGTGGGTGATCGGCGGGGGGGACCCGACCCTCTCGTTCCGCTTCGACAAGGCCCCGCTCCTCGACGAGGTCGTGGCCGCGTGCAAGACCGCCGGAATTCGCAAGATCGAGGGAGCCCTCGTGATCGACGCTCGGGCCTTCGACGAGGTCCGCCTGCACCCGGTCTGGGAGACGAGCGACCATGAGCACTGGTATGGCGCAGAGGTCTCGGGTCTGGTCCTCAACGACAACTGTCTCGACGTGACGGTCAAGGCTGGGCCCAAGGTCTCGCTGGCTCCGGCCACGAACTACGTCCGCCTGGTGGTCGAGGCCAAGTCCACGACGTCTCGCAAGAAGCACGCCTTCTCGATCGTCCGCACGGGACCCGACAAGCGGACCTTCACGGTCCGCGGCAAGGTCTGGAGCAAGTCCAATGGCTTGACCCGCTCGATCCCCGTGGCTGATCCGGCCGCCTTCTACGGCGTCGTCCTGGGCGCGCGCCTGGCCGCGGCCGGGATCGAGGTCACGGGTTCGATCCGCAGGGCTGGGGCCCAAGAGCCGGCCCCGCGCGGGTTCACACTCTGGCGCCGCCTGGCCCCGCTCCCGCGGACCCTGAACGTGATCAACCAGCGCAGCCACAACCTCTACGCCGAGTGCCTGTTCAAGACCCTCGGTCGCCTCGACCCTGCTGGCCGGGACGGGAAGCTGGTTCGCCAGGGCTCGTGGCCCCGCGGAGCCGAGGTCGTGGGCGCCTTCGCTCAGCGAACCTGGGAGATCTCCGCTGACCAGCTGACCGTCAGCGACGGCTCAGGCCTCAGCCGCGGCAACCGAGCGTCTACGCGGGCGCTGTGCCGGGTCCTGCGCGCAGCCCTGGCGCATCCGCAGTCCGAGGTGTTCCTGGCGAGCATGGCGCAGCCCGGCCAAGAGGGGACCCTCAAGCGCCGCCTGCGCAAGCTGCCTCAGGGCGTGACGGTTCGGGCCAAGACCGGGACCCTGACGGGCGTCTCGGCGCTCTCGGGGGTGATCCAGGTCGGCCAGCGGCGCGTCGTGTTCTCCCTCGTCATGAACGGACCCGGGACCTCGCGTCGCCACCTCGACCGGATCCTGCTCGCGGCCGCGCGAGGGCTGCGCTAGCTGACGGGTCAGCGGGGCTGCGCGGCGAAGATCTCCTGCAGGATCCGCTCGGCCGCGGTAGCTGAGCGCGGCACTCGGGCCAGGACGCGGCGCGAGAGGGTCCGCTGGAGGTCGGCTTCGCTGATGCCTGCGACGAGGAGGATCTTCTCGTAGTCCGCGCGGGCCGCCGCCAGCGGCGCCGGGGCTGGGTCCCCTCCCTCTTTGGCGAGGGCGCAGACCTTGAGGACGAAGTGCGCGCTGGCGATCTCGGCCGCGAGCTCCCGCTCAGCCGCGCGCTGCTCAGCCGTCGCGGCGTCGACGTGCTGGCGGACCTCGGGGTCCTTGGGGTCCTTGCCGGCGGCGATCAGCTCGGCGGCTTGGCGCAGCTCGCTCCGCTGCGCGGGTGAGAGACCGCTCTTCGCAGCGGCTCCGTAGGCGGCCGCGGCGTCGACGTGCCTGCGGACCTCAGGGTCGTCGCGAGCCTTGCCCTCGGCTATCAGGTCGGCGGCCTGGTGGAGCTCCCTGCGTTGGTCTGGGGAGAGATCCTCAGCGGAGGCGATCCCGTAGGCGGCGGCCGCCTCGACGTGCTGGAGGACCTCGGGGCCGAAGCGATTCGCGCCGGCAGCGATCAGCGCGCCGGCCTTCCGCAGGTGACGGCGCTGATTCGGCGAGAGGCCCCTCCCGTCGGCTGCCTCGTAGGCCATGGCCGCGTTGAGGTGCTGGACGACCTCGGGGTGATTGCGATCCTTGCCAGCCGCGATCAGCTCCGCGACTCGACGCAGCTCGCCTCGGTGCTCCGGTGAGAGGTCGTCGCGGGCGGCGGCCCGGTAGGCCTTCGCCGCGTTCGTGTGCCGGAGGACTTCTGGATCGGTGCTGCTCCTGCCAGCCGCGATCAGCTCGGCGGCCAGGCGCCGCTCTCGCTCTTCCGGCGTGACCTTCTTGGAGCCCTTCCCCTGGCGTGGGTCCTCGACCGTCTCACGCGGGTCCTCGTCTGCCGGCAGCGGCTCTGAGGACCCGTCCTTGTCTACGGCCGCGAAGAGCTCGCCTAGGAGAATCCTCGCTTCCCCCTGGTCGCCAAGCACTTTGGCAAGGACCCTCTGCTCGAGCTCCGCGCGAATCTCCGCTGGCGTCTGTCGCCTTGACTCGACGAGGGCTTCGTAGGACTGGAGGGCTTGGCCCCGGTTCAGTTCGGCAACCTCCTGGAGCTCCTCGTCGTCCGAGGCCAGGCGCTCCGGCATTTGACGAATCTGGAGGAGGAGGCCGACGCTGGTCACGAAGCTATTGACCTGGGTGGAGTCGAGGGGAGGCCTATCTCGCTGGGCGCGAGTCAGCGGTCGCGGCGGGGGCACAGTGGTCTTGGACTGATAGATGAAGAAGAGGGGGATCCCGATCATGGCCGCGACTACGACCCCGCCCACGATCGAGGTCTCGGAGCCTGCGCCCGTCGGCCGAGGCGTGGTTCGGCCGGAGGAGGTCGGGCCTCTCCTCGCTCGCGGGCACCCCAGGGTGCCGCAGCCGCCGAGCTCGTCAAGGCAGGACACATGGTAGCTGACCTTGCAGCCAGGGCACTCCCGGGCGGGGACTTCTGCGCTGAGGGTCTCGCTGCAGAGGGGGCACGAGGCCGGGCCGCCGAGGGGCGTAGCGTTGATCTGAAAGCTGGGCACGACCGAGTCTAGCTTGTGAGTGAGGAGGGCTGAACGCCGCGTCGGAAGCGGCTGTCCCCTACCTGAGCCTGCTCGGGCGGTGACTCAGCGGGGTTCGAGCAGAAACACTTCCTGCGCGATCTTCCGAGCCGCGGCGTAGTCCGAGATCGAGAGCGAGGGGGCGTTGAGCTCGCGGAGCAACACCTCATTGAGCGCTGCGCGCCCCAAGCTCCCGTTGACCAGGAGGTTCCTGTAACTCCTCCGCGCTTCTGCCATGAGGAGCTCGTGGTGACTCGTGTCGGGGGCGTCTCCGCTGGCGAGCGATCGGATCGTGGTGACGAAGCGCTTGGTCTCGATCTGGTCCGCGATCGAAGTGCTCATGGAGGGCGCGCGCGGGAGCTCCGAGTCGTCTTCTCCCCCTTGATCCTCTCGCATCTCCAGGAAGTTCCGGGCCCGCCCGGGCCCGGAGTCCTCGGACTTGGACTTGGCCAGGGCGACAATCAGAACTACCGCTAGGACGACGAGGGCTGAGGTCAGGAGGGGCGAGCCTTGACCACCACGGGGGCGGGGCCGCGCGCTGAGGCGTCCGGCGCGAGGCGTCGCCTTTGGACACCCCAGCGTGCCGCAGCCTCCCAGCTCGTCGAGGCACTCCTGGTGGTAGCCCACGGCGCAGCCGGGGCACTCTCGAACCGGACCTCCGGACTCGAGGGTCTCGCTGCAGAGGGGGCAAGAGGCCGGTCCTCCGAGTGGCTTGGCTTCGATAGAGAGCTCGGGCACGGGCTACCCGCCGCTCGCCGGGAGCCCCGACCGGCCCTGGCGCTTGGCCGCCTCCTCGGCGGCTCGCCCGTAGGCCGCGGCAGCGTTGACGTGCTTGCGGACCTCGGGGTCGGTGCGATCCCTGCCGGTGGCTAGGAGCTCAGCCGCCTGGCGCAGCTCGCGCTCCTGCTCTCTCGAGGGGTCTAGCCCGCCCTCGTCCGGATCTTCGGAGCGGCCGGAGAGGGGGTCCCTGTCCGCAAGTGTGGCGAAGAACTCTTGCATGCTCTCCTCGGCTCCTGCGTAGTTCTCGGGCTGGACGAGTCTTTTGAGCTCCTGAGCGAGCTCGGCCCGGAGCTCTGCGGGGGGTCGTCCGCTGGACTCGAGGAGGGCCTCGTAGGCTTGGAGGCATTCGTCGTGGGTGGCCTGGCGGAACTCTCTGAGCGTCTCGGTGGTGTAGCCGATCTGCCTCTCCATCTCGCGAATGGTGGAGAGGAAATCGACGCTGGCCACAAAACGCATCACCTGGTGGGTTCTGAGGGGGCGCCTCCATTGCTCAGTGGGGGCGGCGCGAGCGCGCCGCCGGGGCGGCTCTCGCTCCTCGGCCTCGAAGGCCTTGAACAAGATCAAGACGACGAGGCCTGTGAGGAGGAACGCGATCGTCAGCCCCGGGTTCGTCTCTCGCGCTGACCTGGCCGTGGCCCCTCGGCGCGGCACGGTGGCGATACGCTTCGCTCGGGCGCAGCCGAGCGTCCCGCAGCCGCCGAGCTCGTCGAGGCAGGCCACGTGGTAGCTGACTTCGCAGCCAGGGCACTCCCTGGCGGGACCTCCCCTCGCGAGGGTCTCGCTGCAGAGGGGGCACGAGGCGGCGCCACCTCGGGCATGAGCTCGGATCGTGAGGGGGGGCACACCTGAGCTTACTCCTGAGCGACCCGGAGCAGGCGCCCGACTCCGAGCTCCCTCAGCGGGCAGAATGCGCCTCCAGGATCAGAGGAGGAGAGAACTCATGGACGATCTGCGCGCGCGCGTCTCGACGGCGCTCGAGGCCCAGGGGGCCCCGGCGGCCACCTCGGTGACTCCCCTCGGCGGCGGCGCCTGCCAAGAGCTGTTCCGCGTCGAGCTCGAGGACGCGAGCCTCTGGGTCCTCCGGAGCGACGCCAAGCGCTCGCTCCCCGGGAGCCTCGATCGCGCCCGCGAGTTCGCGGTCCTCGAGCGGGCCGCGGCGGCGGGAGTCCGGACCCCCGCCCCGCGCTGGCGCTGCCAGGACCTCCTCCGCGCCGGAGCTGGGGCCTACTTCATGCCTTGGACAGCCGGGGAGGCCCTCGGTGGGCGGGTCGTGCGGGGTAAGGCCCTGGCGGGGGCGCGGGAGGGGCTCTGCGAGGCCCTCGCGAGTCAGCTCGCGACACTTCACCGGGTCAGGCCCGGCGAGGAGCCGACGCTCGTCCAGGCCTTGGGGTCGCCGCCCGAGGATCCGGCGCAGGCTGCCCTGGCGACCCTGGCGCACATGGCGGGCGAGCTGGAGACTCCGCGGCCGGCGATTCAGCTCGCCCTGGCTTGGCTGGAGGCGAACCGCCCCCGGCCCCTCGCGCCGTGCTTGACCCACGGGGACTTTCGCGTGGGGAACTTCCTCGTCAGCGAGGAGGGGCTCCAAGGCGTCTTGGACTGGGAGTTCGCCCACTGGGGCGATCCGGCCGAGGACCTGGCCTGGCTCTGCGTCCGCGACTGGCGCTTCGGGCGCGAGGACCTCGCGGCGGGCGGGCTCGGGACCCGCGAGGAGCTCTTGGAGGCCTATCGCGCCGCTGGCGGAGTCGAGCTCGACGGGGAGCGTCTCCGCTTCTGGGAGGTGTTCGGCAACGCGCGTTGGGCGATCGGCGCGCGTTACCAGGCCGAGCGCTACCTGAGCGGAGCTCAGCGAGACTTGGAGCTCCTCGCCATAGGCTGGCGCGTGCTGGAGCTGGAATACGAGACGCTGCGCCAGATCGGCGACCCGGCGGATCAGCAGGCTCCGCCCGCTTCTCTCCATGAGCAGGACCCTCAGGCCCTGCACTCAATCGCTGACCCCCCTGAGCTTCGGCTAAGCGCCGCCGTCGAGCGGCCCGACGCCGCGACCGTCCTCAAGGGTCTGGCCGAGTGGCTCGGTGGCCAGGAGACAGCCGATCGGGCTCTGGCCTTCCGGTTCAAGATCGGTGAGTCGCTCTTGCGCTCGCTGGCCCTCGAGGTCCCGCGTCGCCAGGCGCTCGAAGCCCAAGAGCGGGCGCGCCTCGAGCGAGCTATCGGGATCGGGAGCATGTCGACCGACAACGCCGACGTTCGGGTGTTCCTCGAGGCCAAGCTCTGCGAGCGGGCACCTGGGCTCGCCCCGGACGAGCAGGCACGCCTGCGGGCCTGTGTCAGCGCGGGCCTCGCGGCTACCCTTCAGGTCCGCAATCCGCGCTTCAACCTCAGCCGCGAGCTCCCATGACCACAGGCTTCCTCCTCACCCCCGAGCTGGCGGCGCTCCGCGCCGAGGTTCGCGAGTTCGTAGAGACCCGGATCCTCCCCGTCGAGTCCCAGATCGAGGACGAGGACCGACGCGGCGAGCGCGCGACCCTAGACGGCCTCCGCGCCGAGGCCCGGGCGGCGAGCCTCTGGACGCCGCACCTCCCAGAAGCCTGGGGCGGCCGGGGCCTCGGGGTCATGGGCATGTGCGCCCTGTTCCGCGAAATGGGGAGATCCCTGGTCGGCGCGGCGGCCTTCAATTGCGACGCGCCGGATCAGGGCAACATGGACCTCCTCCTCTCGGCGGGGAGCGAGGAGCAGCGCGAGCGCTACCTCAGGCCCCTCTGCGCGGCCGAGGTCACGAGCGCGTTCTGCATGACCGAGCCGGCGCCGGGCGCGGGGGCCGATCCGCGCAACCTCCTGACCCGGGCCGAGCCCAAGGGCGAAGGCTGGGTCCTCACGGGACACAAGTGGTATGCCACCGGCGGGCACGCGGCCGAGTTCCTCGTGGTCATGGCGCGGACCTCGGACGACCCGCACCGCGGCGCGACCCTCTTCCTCCTCCCGCGCGAGACCGAGGGGGTGGAGCTGGTCCGCGAGATTCCGACCATGGGCGAGCCCCTCCTGACCCACCACGAGGCGGAGCTCAAGTTCCACGGCGTGGAGCTGGGGCCTGAGGCTGTGCTGGGAGGCGTGGGCGAGGGCTTCCGCCTCGCCCAGAAGCGCCTCGTCCCCGCGCGACTCACACACTGCATGCGCTGGCTGGGCTTGGCGGATCGGGCCCTCGAGCTCTGCCGCGACTACGTCTCGACGCGCAAGAGCTTCGGGACCACCTTGGCCAAGCACGAGCGGGTTCAGGACCTGATCCACCGCAACGCCTTCGCGATCCACTCGGGCAACCTCATGACCCTCCACTGCGCGTGGCTCATGGAGCAGGGCGAGGAGGTCGCGGCCCGGGCCTACGCCTCCATGACCAAGGAGCACGTGGCGCGCGCCCTCTGCCAAGTCCTAGACGACGCGATCCAAATGCACGGCGGGCTCGGCTACAGCGAGGACATGCCCTTCTCGCGCTGGTATCGCTTCGCCCGGGCGGCCCGAATCGCCGACGGCCCCGACGAGGTTCACCGCTGGGTCGTGGCGCGGACCTTCCTCAAGGGCGACCTCGAGCTCCTGGTATGAGCGTCGGCCCGAGCCAAGAGCCCGTCTGCGAAGGCTGCGAGACGACACCTGAAGTAGAGCTGATCGTCGACGGCCGACCCCGCAAGATCGGTGAGTTCGAAGTCCGGCGCGTCCTCCCCGTCGCCAAGCGACGAATGTTGGGGCCCTACGTGTTCCTCGACCACATGGGGCCCGTGGACCTCGGGCCGGGCCAAGGAATCGACGTTCCGCCCCACCCCCACATTGGGCTGGCGACGGTGACCTACCTCTTCTCGGGCGAGATCTTGCACCGGGACAGCTTGGGCTCGGAGCAAGCGATCCGCCCGGGGGATATCAACTGGATGACCGCTGGGAGCGGGATCACGCACTCCGAGCGCACTCGGGACGAGGTCCGGGAGGCTGGCTCGAGGCTCGAGGGCTTGCAGATCTGGGTCGCGCTCCCCCTCGAGCACGAGGAGGCGGCTCCGGCCTTTCGTCACCACCCGGCGAACACCTTGCCGAGGGTGAACCTCCCCGGCGCTGCCGTCCGAGTGCTGATCGGCTCCGCCTTCGGCCAGACCTCGCCGGTCGAGACGGCCTCAGAGCTCTTCTACCTCGACGTGAGCCTCGAGGCCGGGAGCGAGCTAGACGTGCCCTCGGAGCAGGCTGAGCGAGCGGTCTACGTCGTCTCGGGAGCGATTCGGTGTGGGGCGGAGGAGGCCGAGTCGGGCCGAATGCTGGTCTTCAGAGAGGGGGCCCAGGTCTCGCTGTGTGCCACGAGAGAGGCCCGGATCGTGCTCCTGGGCGGCGCCGCGCTGGAGGGCAAGCGGCATATCTACTGGAACTTCGTCTCGAGCTCACGCGAGCGAATCGAGCGGGCCAAGGACGAGTATCGCGCCGGGCGCTTCCCCCGAGTGCCCGGGGACGACGAGGCCTTCGTCCCTCTCCCCGGCCAATGACTGTGGAGACCACCCCAGCACCGACCACCCCTCCCAGGAGGTCCCTCATGGCCTGGCTGCAACTCGTCCTCGCCGGACTCTTCTTCGGCTGGGCGCTCCTGGCTGTGTTCCAGGCTCCGATCGGCTCCCTCTGGGAGCCGGCCATCGCCGCGACCGAGTGGGGGCACCTCCTGGGGCTCCTGAGCCTGACCGTGCTCGCGATCCCAGGCTGGCGCGAGCGTCCGGGTCAGGTCGGCGTCGCCCTCGCGCTCTTGGCCTTCGTGCTCTTCTTGAGCCCTCTGGTCCGCGCTCGGAGCGTGGCCGCCAAGCTGCCCGCCCAGGTCGAGGAGGCCTTCGGCAGCACCCCGCCGCGTTCCTTGCCCCAAGCTCCGCCGCGGGCCCAGCCCCTCGCCTTCGCTGACCTGCTCGGCCTGGGCGCCCTCCCAGAGCTCCAGGTCACACCTCACGTGTATCGCCAGGAGCCGGTAGCCCTGAGCCTCGACCTCTACCTGCGCGCGGAGGGCCCACGCCCGGCTCCGGTCGTGATCCAGATCCACGGCGGCTCCTGGAGCGGCGGAGACAACACCCAGCTCCCGGGGATCAACCGCTACCTGGCAGCCCGGGGCTACGCCGTGGCCGCGATCAACTACCGCCTCGTCCCCGAGTTCACCTTCCCCGCTCCACTCGACGACGTCCGGGCGGCGATCGCTTGGGTCAAGGCTGAGGGCTCGGCGCTGGGCCTCGACCCCGAGCGGATCGTGCTCATGGGTCGCTCCGCAGGCGGACACCTGGCGCTCGTGGCCGGCTACGACCGGCCTGATCCCAGCGTGCGCGGCGTCGTGGCCTACTACCCGCCGACGGACATGGTCTGGAGCTGGGAGCACCCGGCGGACCCCTGGGTCTACGACAGCCACGGCGTGCT
>Ga0316202_10000671_pt1 | contig 33652 bp, 28 predicted proteins | sample 3monrhotite_MG_FD_204934 | JGI IMG/M metagenome (GOLD analysis project Ga0316202, IMG submission 204934) | Microbial mat bacterial communities from mineral coupon in-situ incubated in ocean water Damariscotta River, Maine, United States -... | ecosystem: Environmental > Aquatic > Marine >...
GCCTCGAATCCTGGAGAAGCTTCGAGAGCACTTGATTCCAGCGGAGCGGGGTGAGGGGCTGAAGCGAGCCGTTGCAGCCCTCGTCCGCCAGCGCATGGCGGGGAGGGAGCCGAGGCAGTCCGGGCTGCAGCGCGATCGCAGCGAGTTGGAAGATCTCAACGGGAAGATCTCCCAGGCGGTCGAGAACCTCGGCCGAATGAGAGGTCGGACGGCTGACCTGCTCGCCGCTCAAGTCGAGAGCTGGGCCAAGAAGGCTGAGGAGGTAGAGGCGAAGATCAAACGGCTCTCGAAGGAGGAGTCAGAATCAGCGCCTTCCGTTGAAGAAGCCGTCGCCGGGGCGCTGGAGCTGATCGGCGAGCTGGAGGCGGTCGGTATGGACGCCACGCCAACACGCCGCCGGGCTCTGTTCCGCCGGGTGATTCGTCGCCTCGAGATCGACCACGAGACCATGATGGTGGGAAAGCGGAAGCGGCACATGCCCGTCGGGGGTCGGCTGGTTCTCCTGGACTCGGCGTCGATCACCCAGACGCGGCTTGCAGCTCACGCGCACGCCTCGCCCGAAGGGCCCAGAACCCAGCCTGGGACGGCCTCTAGCGCGACTTCTACCTTAGACCGCAACCTTGCGCGACCGCCTGGCCAGCGACGTAGACCCACTGGTGAACCTCCGCCTCAAAGCCGTGGACCTCGACCTGGCTGAAGGAAGTGGCCGGATCCCAAACCACGCCGGAGCAGTCGTGAATGGAGTTGAGGGTCTTGGCAGCCGTCGCGTGCAGGTCGCGGCAGAAGTCCGAGACCTTGGAGTCACGACCTCCCTCGAGATCCGTCACGAGGAGGTGGTGGTGGTTGGAGAGCGCACAGTAGGCCGTGACCTCCACGTGCTTCGCGTTCTCCTGGCAGTTGTAGAGGAGAAGGTAGTTGAGCGCCTCGTTGACCTCTGGGGACGGAGCCAGGCGGCGACGCTGCTCGAGCGTCCGCCTGGCGAGAGCTTGCGGCTGGTCCTTGATCCACCTGCGTTCGGAGGTCACAGGAGGACAGGCGCACACTGGAGGCCAGCGACGACGCGGCAGGAGTTAGACGCCGGTGGGGCCCAGAAGCGTCTCAGGGTGAGACGAAGTGGGCAAATGTTGCCCCTTTGACTGGAGTGGCGGGACGAAAGGCGGGAAGCCTAGTGGGCCATTGCTCGACGCGACTCACGCCTCGCCAGCGGCGACGAGGGCAAGCGAACTGACGAAGAGGGACCCTGACACCCCACTAGTCTCGGCCGCGAAGCGCTCGCTGCATCGCGCGGTTGTCCTGGCTCTTGCGCAGGGCCTGACGCTTATCAGCCTTCTTCTTTCCCCTGCAGATCCCCAGCACTAGCTTGGCCCGGCCCTTGCGAAAATAGAGTTCGGTGGGGACCAAGGTCAGGTTCATGCGCCCCATGCGGGCCTGAATCGAGCTGATCTCCTTGCGGTGCAGGAGGAGCTTCCGAGGTCGCGTCGGCTTGTGATTGACGTAGCCCCCCTGCGCATAGGGAGCTATGTGGAGCTCGTGGATCCAGATCTCATCGTTCTTGACTCGGCCGTGAGCGTCGTTGAAGGACACATTCCCATTTCGCAGAGACTTGACCTCGGTCCCCAGGAGGACCATGCCGGTCTCGAAGGTGTCTAGGACCTCGTAGTCGTGATACGCACGCCGGTTCTTGGCAATCGACTTGAAGGTCGGGTCCTCCGGCTCCTTCTTCTTCTTCTTAGCCACGGTCTAGCTGACCTCGACCAAGAACTGGAGCTTCTTGCCCTTGCGGATCATCAGGAAGCGATCATGGAGAAGCTCGGAGATACCGACGCTGGCGTCAGGATCCGTCCACTTGGCGCCGTTGAGCGACATCCCATTGTTCTGAATGTCCTTCCGCGCCTGACCCCGCTTGTTGGCACCCTCCCACACGATCTGCACAACTAGGTCGAGCCAGGGAACCCCCGCCTCGAGGGTCGAGCGTTGGAACCCGACGGTCGGGAAGGCTTGGGTCAGAACCTCGGGGTCGACCTGGCGCAGGTCGCCCTTGGGATTGAACACGACCGGGGCCGCGCGCTCGATTCGCTCAGCCATGTCCTCGCCGTGCACGAGCGCAGTCATCTCCGTCGCGAGGGCCTTCTGGCAGAGCCTGGCGCCTGGTTCGGCTGCCGCCAGGGCCTCGAGGGCTTCGATCTCCTCAAGAGAGCAGAAGCTGAAGAAGCGGAGCAGCTTGGGCATGTCCGCGTCGGCCTGGTTGAACCAGAACTGGCGGAACTGGAAGGGCGAGGTCTGGTTGGGATCGAGCCACACCGACTCCCCTCCAGCGGTCTTGCCGAACTTGCTCCCGTCGCTGCGTGTCAAGAGAGGACATGTCATGCCGAAGAGGTGGGCGCCGTCGCTCTTTCGAGCCAAGTCAGTCCCAGCGACGATGTTTCCCCATTGATCGCTGCCGCCGATCTGCACCTTGCAGCCGTGGCTGCGACTCAGAGCCCGGAAGTCGTTCCCTTGGAGCAACATGTAGCTGAACTCGGTGAAGCTCAACCCCTCGCCTTCGCGCTCGAGGCGGTCTTTGACCGAGTCCCGCTTGATCATTTCGTTGACGCGGAAGAACTTCCCCTGATCACGCAGGAAGTCGAGGAGCTTGACCTCACCCGTCCAGTCCAAGTTGTCCACCAACTCGGCCGGGTTCTCCCCCTCGAAGTCGAGGAAGGCAGAGAGCTGCTCCTTGATCGCCTCTTTGTTGTGCTGCAGATCTTCCCGGGTGAGGAGGTTGCGCTCCGACGAGCGCCCCGAGGGGTCGCCGACCATGCCAGTCGCGCCTCCCGCCAGGGCTATCACCCTGTGCCCCGCCAGCTGGAAGCGACGCAGGGCCAGGAGCGGAATCAGGTGTCCAATGTGGAGGCTGTCCCCGGTCGGATCGAAGCCTGCGTAAATGACCGTGGGCCCAGCGTTCAGGTGCTCTGCGAGCCCCTCGTCTCCAGTCGTTTGGTGAACCAAGCCGCGGGCGCGGAGGTTCGAGAGCAGGTTCTGGTCGACCACTGGGCCCTCCCGGATCCCTCCAGCGACTCGGGGTCCTGGGGGCAGTGTCGCGAGACTCTACCCTCTCTTCCGAGAGCGACGCGGGGTCACTGCGAGTGGCCCTGCGGGTTCCCGGCCTCCTGCACGCCGTGTTAGAAAGCTAGACCTACGAGGGAACCCTCTTGAGCGACGACGACGACAGCGTCCGCCACTTCAAGCTCCTCCAAGAGCTCGGGCGTGGAGCGGCAGGTGTGATCCACCTCGCCCTCGACGTCGAGGAGGATGAGCTCGTCGCCGTCAAGCACCTCAGCCGTGCGGCCGTCGAGCGCCACCGCAACGCCGTGGCCCGCTTCATGCGCGAGGTTCGGATCCTCCAACGCCTCGAACACCCGAACCTGGTCCGCGTCGTGCACTGCGGACGGGCCAAGGGCCGGCCCTACTTCGCTATGGAATACATAGACGGCCAGACCTTGAACCAGGTCCTCGCCAAGAAACCCCTCGAGCTCCGGACCGGGCTCAAGGTCGCGGAGCGACTCGCCAACGCGCTGGGATACATCCACCAACACGGGATCGTTCACCGCGACGTCAAGCCCAGCAACATCCTCCTCGACAAGAAGCTCAATCCGCGCCTCGCTGACTTTGGCCTCGCCCACGACAAGGGTGAGGTCGACATGCAGCTCACCGCCTCGGGGACAGCCGTCGGAACCCTGCGCTACTGCTCGCCCGAGCAGTGCGCTGGGGACAGCCACAAGGTGGACGGACGGGCCGACATCTACGCCTTGGGTCTGATCCTGGCGACCGCCCTCACCCGCCGCTTCCCCAAGTGCCCCGAGAGCATGCAGGACCTCCGGGGACGCTTCGATCGGGAATACCGCTCGCCCATGAACCGGATGCTGATCCCAGAAGACGTGATCAGCCTCTGCCACAAGGCCATGCGCTACGACCCCGATCGACGTTTCAAGTCGGCCAAGCGCATGGCCAAGGAGATCCGCGCGATCATGCGCAACCTCGGCGCCTCCCAGCGCCTGGCGCGCTCGAGTGACCCCAGCGACCTGACGGACTCCCGCAGCGACGCAACCTAAAACCTAGGTCCGGCTCGAGCGCCGCCGCTGGCTCCCTCTCTTCTTTCCCCGCCGCCACAGGCTCTAGAGAAGGAAGCGGGCTAGAATCGAGGCCATGCCTCCGCTTAGCCAAGACGACCCGCGCCTGCAGCACCTCGGCCAGATCGGCTACGACACCTCTCTCCCAGGCGTCGAGCTCGTCTCCATTGGTGAGGGCAAGGCCGAAGTCCGGATTCCCGTCCAGGACTCGATCCAGAACTGGGGGGGGACCCTCCACGGCGGCGCCATAGCGACCCTCGTCGACAACATTGGGACCCTCGCGATCATGGCCGCCGATCGCGAAGGACGCCCGGGCGTCACGACCGACCTCAACGTCAGCTACTTCTCAGCAGCACCCAGCGGCTCCGTCGTGCGCGTCGCCGGCAAGACCGTCAAGTGCGGACGCACCCTGGCCTTCGTAGAGGTCGATCTCTTCCTCGAGGTCGACGGCGCGAGAGGCAAGCACCTCGCTCAGGGCCGCATGACCAAGTTCCTAGGTCACTAGGCTCCTGCTGTGAACGCAACGCGAGACGAGCCGTGAACAAGACACCCTCCTGGCCACCAGGGCTCCCCGACGAAGCCTTCGTTCGGCGAATCCTGGCCTACCTCGGACGGGTCGGACCTCCCGAGCGGCGCTTCGCCTTCGTGGCCCCCTTGCGATTGGTCGCTCGCGACTCGGCTGGCGCCCGGCGCGTGGACCTCGCTCCCCTCTGGGAGCGATACCAGCTGGTGTCCGAGCGCTTTCAGGACGCCCTGGAGGACTTCGCTCGTGGAGCGCGCCTCCTCAAGACCAGCACCGCCGAAGAGGAGCAGGCTGCGGAGCGGGACGAGGGGCCACTGCGACTCTGCCCCCTGATCCGGACCCGGGCCTGGCACCGGGCGATCCGCGCGGCCGCGCCAGACACAGCACCCCTGAGCTTTCCCCTGGCCGACGACCTCGCCGTGATCCTGGGACGCGAGCTCCTAGAGGGCGCGCGGCCCCTTCGCCGCGAAGAGGTCCACGGACTGGACGAGCCGCCCCGAGAGCTCCTGGCCGACGCGGTAGGTCGTCTCGGGACACTCGAGCAGCCGGAGGAGGCCGGTCCCGCACACCAGGAGTCTTGTCTGCTCCTCTTCAGCCGGCTCGGCTGGCGAATGGCCCTCGGGGCTCCCCTCGAGGTTCCTAAGCCGACCAGCGAGGAGAGCTTCCTAGAGCCCGAGCCCTTCGACCCTGGCGCTGCAGGAGATCTCTGGGAGGACGAGGGCGGAGACGGGCCGTGAAGGAGAACATCTGGGCCCAACTCGTCTGCGCAGGCGCGGGCGGGTTCTGCGGCGCGACTGCTCGTCTCGCGGTGACGCTTGGCATGAAGAAGGTCTTCCCGGGGTTCCCGGCCGGGACGATGCTCGTGAACCTCTTGGGCTGTCTGATCCTAGGCGGCGTCATGGGCGCCACCCAGGAGGCTCGCGACCTCTCGCCGCCCGTGCGGAGCTTCCTGACCGTCGGACTCCTGGGCTCGTTTACGACCTTCGCGACCTTCAGCTACGAGGGCTTCCAGCTGATTCGTCAGCGCAGCCACGGCTCGGCGCTGATCTACGTCGTCGGGAGCGTGATCCTAGGGCTCTTGCTCTTCCTAGTCGGCTACGAGCTCGCGATCCGTTTTAGCCAGCGAGGCTGAGATGCGTCCCCTGAGCGCCGAGGCCCTCGCCTTCTTCGGGAGCCCAGCAGGACGGGCGGCCCTGGCTGACGTCGACAATGTCCCGGAGGGACTGTCTGGCGTGACTCAGCTTCGAGGGGTCGGGCATTCGGCGGATGAAGCCAGCTGGCTCCTTGACCAAGCCGAGCTCCGGCGCCGAGGAGAGCGCAAGCTGGGACCCGAGGCCGCTCAGCTCCTCTTCACTCGCGAAGCCCTCGAGCAAGCCAGCGCTCGCCCGGTCGCGGAGTGGCGCTCCCAGCGTCTGGTGTCGGCGCTCGGCGCTGGAGCGCGCGTCCTCGAGGTCGGCGCCGCCACCGGTGGCGACACCGTCGCTCTCGCTCGGGCGGGCCTGCGGGTGCTGGCTTGCGAGCTCGATCCGATTCGAGCCGGCCTGCTGCGCTGGAACGTCGACGCCCTAGGGCTCAGCGAGCAGGTCGAGGTAGTCGAGGGCGACGCGACCCTCAGGAGCTGGACAGACTTGGGCGCTGTCTACGCTGACCCCGCGAGGCGCCGTGAGGGTCGGCGGAGCCTGGGACTCGAGGCCGGGAGCCCGCCCTTGAGCCTCCTGCGCGCGATCGGCTGCGAGGAGCTCCTCGTCAAGGCCGCGCCGGGCTTGAACCCAGACGAGGTCCCCGACGCCTTGGGCTTGGCCTTCGTCTCGCTGCGTCGTGAGGTCAAGGAGGGGCTCCTGGCTGGAGGAGCGCTGAGGAGCGTGTTCGCGGGCGAGCCTGGGCAGGGGAGAGCCTGGATCCTCTCGGCCAGCGGTGAAGCTCCTCAGGAGCTGTGCGGACCTCTCGAGCTGCCGGCCCGCACAGCCGAGCCAGGCGCCTTCATGTTCGATCCCGACCCGGCTGTGACCCGGGCCGGCCTGATCCGAGCGCTGGGGCGAGAGCTGGACGCTTGGCAGCTGGACCCGCGGATCGTGTTCCTCTCGGGGGACAAGGCCCAGACCACGCCCTTCGCGAGCTGCCACCGAGTCGTCCAAAGTGGACCCTTTCGCCGCAAGACCCTCGCGGCTTGGGTGCGGGCCGAGGGGGCGGGGCGAGTCGACGTCAAGCAGCGCGGCTTGCGAGGAGATCCAAATCAGATCGCGGCGAAGCTCAAGACAAAGAAGGGCGGTCCAGTCGTGACCGCCTTCCTCTATCAGACCGACGCCGGGCCGCAGGCCGTCCTCTGCCGCTAGGTCTTCGTCGGAGATACCTGTTTGCCCTCGTGGCCGCTGCTCCGTTAGGGTGCGGGATCTGGGCGAGCCCACTCGAGGGATCGCTCTTTGCTGCGGGCTGGCGAAGTCTGTAAACGGCGGATTACGCTCGGGCGATTCGTCCTGACGCGATTCGTCACCTCTCACGCCCTCCAAGGGCTTACGCGGGTACAAGGGTTGTTCTCCGCGCACCAGCACAGGGGGACTCCTTGACCAAGAACGTGATCTCAGAACCAGCCAAGCCGCAGGAAGCCGAGTCCAGCGAACTCGCGCCGGCAGCTCTCGCTCGGAACGCAGGCGTCGTCGTCGCTACGGGACTTAGTGCCGCAGGATGTGGCGGCGGTGGTAGCGGTGGAGGGGGGGGCGGCCCCAGCAACGGAGTCGCGATCCCAACCCAGCCGGCGGCGCCCGCCGTGACGGACGATTCGGAGGCGGCACGGTTCCTAGTCCAGGCCAGCTTCGGCCCGACGGACGAGGAGATCACGAACGTGGCCCGCAACGGGTACGACGCCTGGCTCGCTGAGCAATACAGCCATCCCGTCACGCACCAGACGGACCGGACGAGCGGGCGCGCGAGCGAGGAGCGGATCGAGGCTTGGTGGTATGGCGCGATCCAGGGGCCGGACCAGCTGCGCCAGCGGGTCGCCTTCGCCCTCAGTCAGATCTTCGTCGTGTCCGAGGTCGACCTCAGCGGGCAGGAGCGGAACGTCGGCCTCGCCAGCTACTACGACATGTTGGCTGAGGGGGCTTTCGGGACCTACCGGGACCTCCTCAAGCAGGTCACGCTGCACCCGATCATGGGCGAATACCTGAGCATGGTCCGCAACGAGAAGCCCGACGCCGCGCGCAATATTCGTCCGGACGAGAACTACGCCCGCGAGGTGATGCAGCTCTTCAGCATTGGGCTGGTCGAGCTGGCGCTGGACGGGTCGGTCCGCAACGCGGGCCAGGGCGGCATCCCGACCTACACCCAGGAGAACATCGAGGGCTTGGCCCATGTGTTTACGGGCTGGAACTACGCAGGCTCTCCGAGCTGGCGGAGCTCGCATAGGAACTACATAGATCCGATGGAGCCCAACGAGGACTTCCACGACACGGCGACCAAGATCATAGTCGGCGGAGTCACGATCCCCGACGGGGGGACGGCGGAGGTCGACCTCGATCTCGCCCTCGAGGCCCTCGAGCGGCACCCGAACGTGGCGCCCTTCATGAGCGAACAGCTGATCAAGCGCCTCGTCACGAGTAACCCCACCCGGGCCTACGTCCAGCGGGTCGCGCAGATTTGGCTGAGCGACGAGCGCGGCGTGCGCGGCAACTTGGCGTCGGTGACCCGCGCGATCCTGCTCGATCCCGAGGCTCGCGAGGGGCATCGCACGGGCGGGACCTCTTTCGGCAAGCTGCGTGAGCCCCTCCTCCGCCAGACTGCGCTCTGGCGGGCCATGGGCGCGCGCTCGGCCAGCGGGCGCTACCCCTTCTCCCGGCCCGAGCGAGACTTCGCGCAGGCGCCTCTGAGAGCACCCTCGGTCTTCAACTTCTATCGCCCCGATTTCCAGCAGCCGGGGGACTTGAGCACGGCCCAGCTCGACTCCCCAGAGTTCGCGATCCTGACCGAGTCGGTGATCGTGGCCACGACGAACCGGCTCTACACCAACGTGTTCAGCAACCACTCCGATGCGAGCAACCGCGGCGCTGACACCGTGCTCCTGCAGTTGGAGCCCGCCAAGGCCTTCGCGGCCGACCCGACAGCGCTCGTGGGATACCTGGATCGGATCCTGATGGCCGGCCAAATGTCTGCGGTCATGCGGACCAGCCTCGTCAACTACCTGATCCCGATCAGCGACGCCGACGGCGGGACCGATCGCGTCCTCGAAGCCCTCTACTTGATCGTCTCTTCACCCGAATTCGCGCTGCAGCGCTGAGGACTGCCATGACTGACCTCCAAACAAGCCGTCGCGAGTTCCTTAGGCAGTGCGCCTGCGTCGCGGGCGGCGTTGGTTTCGCCTCGACCTTCGGCAGCTTCCAGCTTGCGTCTGCGGCCGTCGGCCCCGGCGACTCATTCAACGACTATCGCGCCTTGGTGTGCGTGTTCCTCTTCGGGGGCAACGACTCGTTCAACATGTTCGTGCCGACTGGGACCGCCGCCTATCAGGCCTACGCCGACGCACGTCAGAATCTAGCCGTCCCAACCTCTAGCCTTCTCGGCGTGACCCCCTTGGGTCAGAGCGAGCCCTACGGGTTCCACTCGGACTGCGCTCCGCTCCACCGAATGTTCAACTCCGGCCAACTGGCCGTCGTCTCCAACGTCGGGACCCTCCTGGCTCCGACGACGCGAGCTCAGTATCAGGCTCGGAGTGTGCCCCTGCCGCCGCGCCTCTTCAGTCACAACGATCAGCAGGCGCTCTGGCAGACTCTCCAGGCCAACTCGCAGGTCAAGAACGGCTGGGCCGGGCGAGTGGCCGATCGCTTCAGCCAAGTCATCCCCTCGGCGCAGCAGCAGTTCGCGACCAATATTAGTCTCTCGGGGACGAACCTGTTTCAGACGGGGGCCAGCTCCTCGCCCTACGGAGTCAGCTCAGGCGGGGTCCCGGTGTTGCGCGGCCTCAGGGCGAGCAACACCCGCGAGGCGGCGCGTCGCGCCGTGTTCGAGGGTCTCCTTACTGATGCCAACCTGGCCAGTCGTCACCCCTTCTTGCGCGAGTTCTCTCAGGTTCAGCGCCGCGCGCGCGACCAGGCTGAGACGATCGGGACGGCTCTCGACGCTCTGACGCCGCTCACGACGACTTTCCCCTCGAGCCGTCTCGGTGATCAACTCCAGATGGTCTCGCGCCTGATCGCGATCCGGAGCACGCTCAACGTGCGTCGTCAGATCTTCTTCGTCGGGATGGGAGGCTTCGACACCCACGGTGATCAAGCCCGGCGGCAGCCGCAGCTCTTGGGGGACCTGAGCCAAGCCCTCGAGGCCTTTAACCTGGCGACGACCGAGCTGGGCCTCAACGACCAGATCGTGACCTTTACCAACTCAGACTTCGGGCGCACGCTCACGAGCAACGGCGACGGGAGCGACCACGGCTGGGGCGGCCACGCCCTCGTGATGGGCGGCTCGGTCGTCGGTCAGCGTCTCTACGGGACATTCCCCAGCCTCGAGATCGGCGGACCCGACGACACCCGCGGGGGGCGCCTGATCCCGACCACCTCGGCGGATCAATACGGCGCCACGATCGCGCGCTGGTTCGGAATGGCCGACGCCGACCTGAACGCCGCCTTCCCGAACCTCTCCAACTTCACGACTCGAAACCTGGGCTTCATGACGCCCTAGAGTCGGGAGCTGGCTACTTCCCGCTCAGGTCCTCGAACTTGGCGGAGCCTGGGATCGGCGGGCTCACGACTCGCGCCCTGTAGCGCCCTCGCCCGCTCTTGCTCGGGCTCCCCTCGGCGGCGGGCACTCGGAACTTGACCAGCGCGGACTTCTCGCTCCGCTCCACCGAGACGATCTCTGGGGGCGGCCCGCCGCCAGGGCGAACGACGACCACCAGGCTCTGGGTCTTGAAGTCGATCCCGAGGGAGCTCAGGGGCTTGGCGCCGCCTTCGCTCACGAGGCTGGCTTCGATCCCCTTGAGCTTGCGCTCGGTCGTGACGGCGAAGGTCAGGACCTGGGGGCTTCCGTCGGGGTCGTCGAGAGAGATCACCTGGCTGTAGTCGTAGACGCCGGTGAAGTCGACGCCGGCAGAGGCCGGAGCGGGGCTAGCGCTAGGAGCGCTGGCCTGGGGCGTGGCGGCGGGCGTGGCCGGGGCCTGTCCAGGGTCGCAGCCCAGGCTGCAGAGGGCCGCCGTGATCAGCGTTGTGAGGCGCAGTCGGGAGCTCATGAGCCCTCCAGGTTGGTGGAGCTCTGACCTTACCGGAGCGGGAGGTGAGGAGTGCCTTAGGGCCTCGCTCCCTGGATAGAGTGGCGCCTCCCGCCGCGAGGATCTGGATGTCCACAGTCACCCCCACGTCCGAGTCGCCTGAGAGGCGCCTGCGCCAGGTCGGCGTCAGGCCTCTCAGCGCGGTGGTGAAGCTGGGGCTGCTGATCTATCTCGTCGCCGCCTCAGCCTTGGTCCTAAACGCCGAGCTCGTCGGCGAGCGGTTCAAGTCTTGGTCCGAGGCCCTGACTGGATCTGGAGAGTTCGCGAGCCTGGCCTCGAGCACGGGCGTTCTCGTCGGCTGGGCTCCCCTCCTGGCTTGCGTCCCAGCCTTGGTCTGGCTTCAGGGCCGCTTCGGAGGCGCTGAGTGGGGACCTTGGGGCCTCCGGGTCGTGGACTTGTTCACGGGACACGCGGGGACCTTCTTGCCCTGGCAACTCGTGGAGACACTCAAAGAGGTCCCCGGAGGACTCAAGGCCACTCCCAAGCGGGAGGCGGGACGGCTGTTTCGGTTGGGAGCCCCCTGCCTGGTCGTCCCCCCGGGGAGCGAGCGTGAGGAGCTGCTCCGAGCCACCGCTCCCTTCGTCGGTCAGCCCTTCGAGCCTGAGGTGTTCGGGGTCGGGCCCCCTCGTGGCGAGTGGCTCCTGATCGCGTTCGTGCTCGTGATCTACCTCCCAGTGGGAGTGTTCGTGGGCCTCGATCAGGCCGACAGCAGCTGGGGCACTTCGGCCGACGGCCTCAGCATGGCCTTTCTCCTGGCGGCGTCGGTCTCATTCTGTGCCTTGGCTTTCGCGGCGCTCCTCTCGCGCTCTACGAGAGTCGAGCTCTATCAGGGCGGAGGTCGGACCCCCCTCCTGCGAGTCGATCGGGCTCCGATCTCCTTCGACGAGCTCAGGTCTGTGGCCCAGAGCGGGGGCACGTTCTGGTTCGAGACAGCGGGCGGCTCTCGGCTGGCGCGGATCCACGACCCAGTCGAGGCCGAGCGGCTGGTCAGCGCGATCCAGGACCTGGGCCTCGAGGTCTCGGGGTCCCTCTCCTGGCGAGCGCGGCCCGAGATCAGGGTCCCGCTGCTGTGGTCCCTCGCGATCGCCGCGCTGGGCTTCGGCCTCGTCCCGGCTCTCTGGGCCTACCTCGTCCCAGCGCGGCGAGCAGCCCGGGTCTCGGACGAGCTTGGGCAGGACCTCCTGGTGGTCTGGGAAGAGTCCAGCCACCGCCCGCTCCTCCTCCTGGCCCTCCCCCCTGACGCTGGGCTCGAGGTCCGAGGTCTGCGGGGAGCCTACGGCTTGCCCGAGGCTCCGCAGCGCTGGGGCAAAGAGGAGGGCCTCCTGATCGACCTCGAAGCCGGCCTCTGGCGGGATCGCCTCTCAGGAGCCTCGGGGTCTCTGGCGCTGGTGGGCTCAGCCACGGTGGCTTCGAGCACCAGCCACACGCAGGTCTCGTGGGACGCGTCGGATCGGGCGGAGACCTTGGCTCGCCTGGGGCCCTACTTCCGCGACGCGGAGCTCGAACTCATGATCTCGGACAGCGTGGCGCGGATCTGCTTTCGCACTGGCCAGGCTCGGAGCGGAAAGGCCTTCCGCGCGTCGCCGAATCTCCCCGCGACCTACGCCAAGCTCCTCGGCCACCAGGAGGGGTTGCTCGGAGATCTCTTGGCAGGCCGCAGCAGCCGCCGGATCTACGATCTCCGTTGGGTCACGCCGCACGAGGACCTCGTCGCGGCCGTCGCTTGGGGACGTGTTCTGTGGGCGGTCCTGATTCCACGGGACAGTAATCAGTCGCTGAGCGGCGGCGGGATCACCTACGAGATCGGGAATGGCGGGAACCTGGTTCAGCTCTCGCCCGGGCTCTGGCGTGTCGACGTCGGCGGCGCCCTGACTCGTCTCCGGGCCGCTGCCCCCTCGCTGCCCGAACTCCTGCGCGCCGAGGAGCGTCTCTCTCTGGGCTCACCGAAGGACGAGGGACTCCTGAACGAGCTCCTGGCTGCCCCTGGTCAGCCGGCCTCGGAGTGAGCGGCTACTCGAGGTAGGTGTAGCCGTCGAGGCCGGCGTCGAAGAACTTGACCAAGTGCCCGGCCTGGGCCGGGGTGAGTCGTCCAGAGCGGACAGCGCGCTCGGCGTCGCGGCGCATGCTGCGTGAGAGCTCCTTGGCGTTGATCTGAACGTAGCTCAGGACCTCGCTGACTGTGTCGCCGCAGATCACGTCGTCGATCTGAGCGCCGTCCTCCCCGACGCTGACGTGGACCGCGTGGGTGTCCCCGAACAGGTTGTGGAGGGCACCCAGAGTCTCTTGGTAGGCGCCGACCAGGAACGCAGCCAAGTAGTAGCGCTCGCCGCCGCGCACGACGGGGTGCAGCTCGAGGATCTGCTTGTCGCCGCGCCGGAGCGAAGGGAAGCGGTCGATGGTCCCGTCGCTGTCGCAGGTCAGGTCGGCCAGGACGCCGCGTCGGGTCGGCGCCTCGTCGAGGCGGTGGATCGGGCAGATCGGGAAGAGCTGGTCTATGGCCCAGGAGTCAGGCAGGGACTGGAAGATCGAGACGTTGCAGAAGTAGACGTCGCTGAGGCGCTCGGGGAGGTCGGCGAGAGCTTGGGGGATCTCCTCCATGTCCTGCATTTGGCGGAGGACCTCGCTCGCGAGATACCAGTAGAGGCGGTCGCCGGCTGCGCGGACCGTGAGGCTGGCGTAGCCGAGGCCGAACAGGCTCAGGAGCTCGTCGCGCGCCGCGACCGCGTCTTGGTAGACCTCGACCACGTCACGCTGGTCGAGGTCGCGGACGGCTTGGAGGAGGTCGAGGAGGGGCTGGGGGACCTCCTCCTCGCCCTTCAGCTTCTCCTCGATCTCCTCGAGGCGGCAGGAGACGTCGTAGGTCGCGGTGTCGACGACGTCGAACACGAGCACGCTCCCGTAGGCGACCATCGCTCGGCCCGACTCGCTGAGGACCATGGGGTGCGGAACCTCGGCCTCGTCGCAAGCGGACTTGATCCGGTAGATCACGTCCGCGGCGTATTGCTCGACGGTGTAGTTCATGGAGGAGTCGCTGGCGCTCTGCGATCCGTCGTAGTCCACGCCGAGGCCGCCGCCAATGTCGATCATCTCGAGGCCGGCGCCGAGCTGGCGGAGCTCGGTGTAGATGTGGGCGAACTCGGTCACGGCGTTCTTGATCGCGCGGATATCGCAGATCTGGCTCCCGACGTGGAAGTGGAGCAGCTTGAAGCAGTGCTCCATGCCGCGATCCTTGAGGAGCTGGAAGGCATCGAGGAGCTCGCTCACGAAGAGCCCGAACTTGCTCCGAGTCCCCCCGGATTCCATCCAGCGGCCAGCGCCGCGGCTCGAGAGCTTGACCCGGACGCCCAGCTTGGGGTCGACCTGGTATTCCTCGGCGAGCTCGAGGAGGAGCTCGAGGTCCGAGAACTTCTCGACGACGGGGATGATGTTGCGCCCGAGCTTGGTCGCGAGGATCACGGTCTCGACGTATTCGCGGTCCTTGAAGCCGTTGCACACGATCAGCATCTCGGGCTGATCGACGGTCAGGCCGAGGACGGCGAGGAGCTCAGCCTTGGAGCCCGCTTCGAGGCCGAAGCCCAGCTCGTCGCCGATCCCTCGGATGGCCTCGACGACAGCGCGCTGTTGGTTGACCTTGATCGGATAGAGGCAGGAGTAGCCGTTCTGATACTCCTCGTCTTCGATGGCGAGCTGGAAGGCGTCGTGAATCTCGCCCAGGCTGTTGGCGAGGACGTCGGTGAAGCGGAGCAAGACGGGGGTCTCGAGGCCGCGCTCGCGGAGACCCTCGGTTATCTCGAAGAGGTCGACGGCACGCGCGGCCTCCTTCGTCGGGCGCATTTCGATGTGGCCCTTGGCGTTGACCGAGAAGTAGCCCTTTCCCCAGTTGCCGACTCCGTAGAGCTTCTCGGCGACGGCAGGGTTCCAGGCGGGCTCGGGCGGACCCGGCACGGCGGCTCGGCGAGCAGACATGCTCCCCAGTCCACGGGATCGTCCGCGCGCGCGTGTGCTCATGGCTATCCCTCGCTGGAAAACGTTCCTGGAGAGCGATTTACCAGGTTCTCCACAGCAGATGCAAGACCTGTGGAGAGCAGCGATCCCGGTGATTTTTCGGCTTGGCCCCGCTGTATTTCATTTCAAGGAGGCGGAGCTGCACCTGAGTCGGGCCGTGGCTGGGACTCATGGCTCAGCCACCGCCCTAAGTCGAACACTGGCGGTGAGGAGGACTCCTGGCACAGCCCTCGCGATAGAGCTCTTTGGAAGTCAAGGAAAGCTGGAGAGCCATGAACCGGACCCTGAACATTGCCCTATGCACCGCCGCTCTGATCTGCGCGGGCGCGCCCTTAGCCGTGGCCGAGACGATCGAGGTCACCGCGACTCGGCTCAACGTCCGAACGGGGCCCAGCACGCGGAACCGGATCATTCTGACTGCGCAGCGAGGGAACAAGTTCACAGTCTTGCAGCGCAGCGGCAGCTGGAAGGAAGTGGCGCTCTTCGGTGGCAAGGGCTGGCTCTATCATCCCTACACCCGCGTGGTGGCTGCGACTCCTCCCGCCACGCCCCCGGCCAGCACGACTCGGACCGAGGCCTGCATCGTGGGCGTCGTCAACGTCCGCTCAGGGCCCAGCACTCGCTATCGGGTCGTGGGTCGGCTCAGCCGCGGTCAGCGCGTTCCGGTGCTCGGCGTCAGCGGGAGCTGGAAGCGGATCACCTTCAACGGCCAGACGGCCTATGCCTTCGGTGGTTACCTGGGCCAGCCTCAGGGCGCCGCTACGCCGACGCCCACGCCGCCTCCGGTCAATCCTCCTAGCCGGAGGACCTCTCGCGCTGGCTACATTCAGCTCCCCGCCTCTGGGTTTGGGTTCGTGGCCTACTCCTCAAGCTCCAAGCGCTGGGGCCGCCCGAACTTGATCTACGGCATGGAGCGGACCGCGCGGCGCTTCAAGAACGAGGGCCGGACCCGGGCTCGGATTCGGGTCGGGAACATCAGCCGCGAGAACGGCGGGATCCTCCCGCCCCACATTAGCCACCGCTACGGCAAGGACATGGACGTCGCGCCCCTGCGCAGCGACGGCCTCGAGCTGCCGGTCACGATCTACTCCTCACGCTACAGCCGCTCGCTCAACCAGCGCGTGATCGACATTCTCAAGAGCGAGGTCCGGGCGCGGGTCGTGCTCTTCAACGACCGCCGGGTTCGAGGCGTGTCCTGGTATCCCGGACACCACAACCACTTCCACTTCAGCGCTCGCTGATCCCTACTTTCTTCCAGTTGCAAAGAGAGCGCGGTCGCCTTGGCGACCGCGCTCTTTTGTTGTGCGTCGAGGGGGGGGGCTAGCCGCCGAAGATGACCTCTTGGCGGCCATCGATCAGGATCGTGATCCGACTGACCTTTCCGCGGAGCGGGATCAAACGCGCCATGGCGAGGTCCCACTCTTGAGCTTGGCCGTTGCGACTGGGCGCGCGAGCCGGACGCCCCATGGATTGGCTGGGTCGGCCCGTGGATTGGCTGGGGCGGGCCGGCTGACGTCCGCTGGAGCCTGAGCGGCGCGGCGCCGCAGCGCGCGGGCCGCCTTGGCGGGGAGCCCGGCCGCTCGTGGTTTGAGGCCGACGTCCGGTTTGGCGGGGCTGCGCGCCGCTGCGTCGACCCGTCGCGGGTCCGGCGGCGTTGAGCTGACTCCGCTGGAGCGCGCGCGAAGGGCGCGGCGGGGGGTCGATCATGATCTCGGCCAGGTTGGGAGGCTGAACGGCGCAGCCGTCGACTCCGCCGGGCGAGACGATCATTCCCGTGCACACGGCGTCTGTGAAGTCGGCCGATTGGAGCTGGCTTTGGCGGAGGTCTGCCTCCGTCATGCGGGCACCCTCGAAGTAGGTGTCCACGCAGCTTGCCTCGTAAAGCACGGCGGAGGTCAGGTCCGAGTGATCGAAGGCAGCGGCGTCCAGGCGAGCAGCCCGGAGGTTCGCGCCTGTCAGCGAGGCGCTGCTGAGGTAGGCCTCGCTCAAGATCGCGTCCTCCAAGAGGGCGCCGTCGAGGCGGGCCTCCCGGAAGTCAGCGTTCTTGAGGTTCGCTCCAGCCAAGCAGGCTCCGGTCAGGTCTACCTCGTAGAGGTTGACCTGTTCGAGTTGAGCGTTCTCGAGGGGCGCATAGCGAAGGTCAAGGCCATTGGCGACCTCTTGCGAGCCCTCGAGCTCACTAAGGATCGCCGGGAGATTCAGTCCCCCCTCTTCGCGCAGGTCGATGAGGAGGCGCTGAATGATGTCTTGGCCACGGGGACTTCCCCAGCGGGCCTCGAGCTGTTCAGGCGTCATGAAGGGGCTCCCTGGCGCGCGCTGGCGCTCAGAGTTCGGGTCACGCCCAAAGCATAGGCAGGGGAGGAGAGCCGAGCAAGACCCTGAAGGCCGTGACTCTTTCCTGGGGGGCCGCGATCCGAGGCCGGCTGGGGCAGTTCGCGCTCGCGTCTCGGAGGCAAGACTCAGGCGCAGCCACGCTCTGGGCTCACAGCGAGGGTCGCGCTCCCTAGTCGCTTGGCGTGAGTCGAGGGAAGCGAGGTCCGGGGCAATCCCGGCTAAGCTGTGGCATGGCGCTGACCCCAGACCAGGCTCGTGAGGCTCTCGATCTGTTGAGCGACCTCCGGTTGCGCACGGCGCCTCACACGAGCATCGCGGCTGGGCTTAAGGCGCAGCTCCGCACTCGCTATCGGCTCAAGCGGCCGGCGGACGCCCTAGAGGCTTGGCGGGTCGCCCTCTCGGACGGGCCCGGCGACGAGGTCCTGACGCGGGCGCTCCTGGAGTGGTCGCTGGCCCTCGGCCTCCACGCTGCGATCAATCTCTCGGACCTCAAGGCCACGCGAGCAGCCATAGAGGGGCTGGCGGACTCAATGCCTGCCGTCGCCGCCCGAGGCGGAGCGCTCTTCGCCTGGAGTCGCCGCGCGCGGGACGTGACCGAGGCCTTGGCGCACTTGGTGGGACGCTCTCCCCTGATGGACGAGCTGAGGACACAGACTTGGCGGGCGGTGTTCACCGACGACGTCCGGAAGGCCCTCGCGCTCAAGGCCCCCCACAGGCTCTCGGTGCTGATCACCGGTGAGCCGGGCACGGGCAAGGAGATCGTGGCGCGCACGATCGCCGCCGGTCGGGCCTCGCTAGACCCCGAGGGCGAGGCGCCAGGCCCCTATCTGGCGATCAACATCGCGAGCCTCACTCCCCAGCTCGTGAGCTCGGACCTCTTCGGGCATGTTCGTGGGGCCTTCACCGGCGCCACGACCGAGCGCCCGGGGCTCTTTCAGGCTGCCACCGGCGGCGTGCTCTTCCTGGACGAGATCGGAGACGCCCCTCCGGAGGTTCAAGTCCGTCTTCTCAGGACGCTGCAGGAGGGGACCGTGCGGCCAGTCGGTTCGGATCGCGAGCGCGAGGTCGAGGTCCGAGTTCTGGCTGCGACCAACCGCGACTTGGCCGATCCCCAAGCGGGCTTCCGACCAGACCTCCTCGAGCGGCTCTCGGTCCTGCGGGTCGGCTGTCCGCCACTGCGCGAGAGGCGTGAGGACGCCTGCGAGCTGGTGCGACACTTCGTCAACGAGGAGATCGACCTCGCCGCCTGGCCGACCTTGGCCGAAGAGGTCGTCTCGCGACTTAAAGACGAGATCCAGAGTCACGACTGGCCGGGCAACGTGCGGGCCCTCCGAGCAGCTACGAACAGGGTCTTGGCGGGTCAGCCAGCGTTGCTGCCGGCGCGTCCCAGCGCGCCTCAGCGATCGCCTGCTGGCCTGATTCAGGCGGCTGGAGTTCGGCCCCTAGAGGAGGTCAAGCACCTCTACGCCGAGGCGGTGCTCAATGAGTGCGAAGGCAACAAGTCTGAGGCCGCGCGGGTCCTGGGGATCGACCGGAACACGCTCTTCCGCTACCTGAAGGCGCGAAAGGCCGAGGCGGATCGACCGCCCACTGAGGACAATTCCAAAAAACTCTAAAGGGGCATCTGGGAGCCGCCGATAGCGGAGGTAAGAGGTTGTTCCGGTGAGCAATACTGCCCGTTTTGGAGTCTTTGGCCTAATGGCCCTCGCGATCGCGCTCTCGCGCTTGGTCGAAGTCGAGGTCCGACCCCAGGCCCTGAGCGTCGGAGCTCAGCCCGTCGCGAGCGCCCCGGCCGAGCCGCAGCCGCAGCGAGAGCCCGCCGCGCCCCTCTCGCCGGCGCCTCAGCCGCTAGCTGCCCCGCAGGTCGCTCCTGCCCGGTCGAAGGCGGGTCGCACCTACACAGTTCGCCCCGGAGACACCTTGGGGGCGATCAGCAAGAAGGCCTACGGGACGACTCGCCACTGGAAGGCGATCCTCGAGGCCAACCGCGACGTAATCCCGAGCGAAGCGAAAATGCGCGCGGGCGTCGAATTGCGGCTCCCAAACATCCCGCGCTAGCTCGTGACCATCGCCGATTCGAATCAACCTGGGCTCGGCTGCGACACGGAAACGCGATGGATATCGGCCGCTTCGCACGGATTTGGATTCGTGTCGCGCTGCGTCGAAAACCGTCAACGATCCGTGGCAAGTGTTCGAATGGCACGTCAGGTGCGAGGAGAATCTAACGCAGTCATGCCAAGGATCCGGCCCTTCAGGGCACCTTTGATTGCGACTTCGCCAACTCAAGTCCTTTGTTCATAAGGGACTCTGGCGTCAGGAGGCTCGACTATGACTTATCGTATCGACGAACGCTTTCAACAGATCTCCGCTCCCGCGGCTCGGCTGCCCCGCCGCCCGGAGTTTCGGGACCCAGTAATCTCTGCCCTGCAAGGAGTTAGGCTCTCCCACGTCATTGACCAGGAGTTGGACCGATTCCACAATCCCGCTGGCGGACCCGTTGACGTCATTTCACGAGTGTTTCGCCGCATGCGCGGGCACTAGATTATCTAACTCATTTAATAGCAAATAGTTGGCGCGTTAGCGCTCTTTAGCACCCCGTATGGACCTCGAGTTCCGTGCGGGGTGTTGAACTTTAACCGCCGTTCAATTTCTAGGAACTAGGTACCTGGAAGGTTGATGATGGCCAGACGAGAATTGGGAAAGAAGGTCTCGAAACGATCCAATTTCGTTTCGTGACCTAGTGCCGGGGGGCGTCGCCTGGCGGACACGCTAGCCATCTTGGATGGATGTCAGATTCGCCTTTGTTTCGGGCTGGAGAGCGCCGGATATCCATCAACGACAGCGCGACTCTGTTTCATGGCACCCAAGGCGCTTTCGACCTAGGGAGCAGTCAGTAGTATGTGCCCGTGAGCCACGAGGCTGAAAACGCGCTCTTCGCCCTCTACGCGGTCAAGCTGGGGCTGATCTCCGAGGCCCACGTCGAGCGGGCCCAGGGGAAGCTTGAGGAGGGGCAGACCCTCTCGTCCGCTCTCCAGGCAGCAGGAAAGATCAGCGCTGAGGACGCAGAGCGGGTCCTCGCTGGCGCGGACCCGGAGATCTTCCCGGGATACCGGATCGAGGCCGAGGCCGGCCGCGGCGGCATGGGCGTCGTGTATCGCGCCTGCCAGCTCAGCATGGACCGGCCGGTCGCGCTCAAGGTCCTCACGCGACGGCTCTCTCAAGACGCCGACTACGTCGAGAAGTTCCTCGTCGAAGCCCGCAGCGCGGCCAAGCTCAACCACGAACACATCGTGGCCGCGATCGACGCGGGCTCTGCCTCGGACCTCCACTATTTCGCCATGGAGTTCGTCGACGGATGCACCGTTGCGGATCTCCTCGACGAGGACAAGCTGCCCTGGGTCCGGGCCTTCGAGATCGGCGAGCAGGTCGCGCGCGCGCTGGGCCACGCCCACCAAGCGGGCCTCGTGCACCGCGACGTCAAGCCGGAGAACGTCCTCGTCACCAGCGACGGCCAAGCCAAGCTCTGTGACCTCGGCCTCGCCAAGCCCAGTCAGGTCGCGGGGACCGGCGAGAAGGCCGACATGACCGAGGGGACGCCCTATTACTGCTCCCCCGAGCAGGCCCTGGGCCGAACCGATATCGACCCCAAGAGCGACGTCTACTCCTTGGGAATCACGATCTACACCATGATCACCGGAGAGCCTCCCTTCGACGGAGACTCCCCCCGCGCCATCCTCCTCAAGCAGGTCAAGGAGCCCTTCCCCGACCTCGCGACCTCCTTGCCTGACGTGCCTGAGCCCTACCGGGCCCTGCTCGGGGACATGGTGATCAAGGACCGAGCTCAACGCCTGGAGAGCGCCGAGGTCTTCGCTGAGCGCCTCGCGCAGGCGCGTCGCGAAGTGACGAAGAGCGGGCGCTCCGTCGCCGCTCCCAGCTCGGGTCCACCCTTGGGGGCCCTGGCCGTGGGCGTCGGGGTGTTCTTGGCGATCGCGGTCGTGATCGGCGTCTCGCTCCCGAGCGAGGGAGACGCGAGCCCGACGCCGAGCGCGGAGCCCAGCGTGGCGCAGGTCACTCCAGGGGAGACGCCTCGAGGGCCGGTGCGAGTCCAGACTCCGAGGCCGACCCTCGCTCCGGGCTTGGGGCACGAGGGCCTCGCTCAGGCCAAGGCTGCCTACGAAGCGGCTGAGACCTACGCCGAGAAGAACCCCCAGGACGCGGCCGGAGCTGCGAAGCGCTACGCCGAGGTCGCGCGCGCTCACCCCGGCACCGGCTACGCGACGCGAGCCGAGGCAGAGGGCGAGCGCCTGGGCAAGGAGGCTGGGCGGAGCGCTCAGCGGGCCCTGGACTCGCTCTCGAACCGGGTCTTGACCCTCCTGAACGAGCGCCGGTTTCGCGAAGCCCAGGACCTCGTGGACACCTTCCGCGAGGCTTGGAAGGAGCGAGGGGACGAGTCGGTCCAGACGCGCCTCGGGAGAGTCGACGGTCAGGTCAAGCGCCAGGCCGACTCGCGGGCTACGGAGCTCGAGGGAGTCCTGGCCAAGGACCCGAGCAACGCGGCAGCGATTCGTGAGCTTCAGGACCTGGCGACGGTGGTGCCCGCGGCGAGCCTTAAGCGCCTCGAGGCCAGCCTGGCCTCGGCCAGGGGGCGCCTCGCTGGCGCCCGCTGGTCTGAGACCTATGGGCAAGTCCTCCAAGCCTTCGAGCGCGGAGGGGCGCCGGCGGCCCAGGGGATTCTAGAGGGCGCGCAGCGCGACCCAGCCCTCAAGCCCCACGCTGCTGAGATCCGCGAGACCCTCAGCGACGTCGCGGCAGCCGAGCAAGCAGGGCGTGGCCTGGACCGAGCCCTGCGCGGCTTGGTCAGTCGCGGCGAGTTGAGCCTCCGCCTGATCTCCGGGGAGGTCGTCGAAGGACGATTTGCGAACTGGGAGCCGGGGACAGGTGGCCAGTTCCTCCTCAAGGGCGGTGAGGAGAAGCGCGCCCTGAGCGCGAGTGACCTGGCGCCCGACGAGTTCATGCCTTGGATCCTGCCTCCCTCGCAGGGGCGCGCGAACGCCCTCCTCTTGCTCTCGCGTGGGCTGCCAGGGGCGGCCGCTTTGGCCTACAAGCGCTATCGCGACGCGGGGGGCGCAGAGGTCAAGCTCCTCGCAGATCGGATCGAGTCGCGCCGAGGAGCAGCGCTGGAGAGCTTGGTTCAGTCTGCGCTTCAGGCGCTCACCTCGCCGGACCTCGCGCCGACCCAAGTCAGCGCCCGGCTTAACGCCTTCCCGACGGCCTGGCGGCGAACTGCGGCTTTCAAGGCGGGATTCCCGGCGCTGCGCGACGGCTTCGTGACCGCGCGCGGGGCGGAGCTGGCGAGCTCGCCCAAGGGCCTCTTCAAGGGGGAGTGCAAGGTGGATCGTCGCGGGAAGGCGACGCTCAGCTACGACTTCTCCGACCCCGGACAAGGGAGGGACTTCCGCCCGAGCCCGACTCACTTCGCCGGCTCCGAGGTCAAGGTGGCGGAGGGCGCGGCCAGCTTCAAGGGGGTCGTGTTCGTCGAGGCTCGTTTCTTGCCGGGCTCGCTCCGGGTGGTCTACAAGGTTCGGACCTGGGACCCCAAGGCGCCGAACCTGAACCTGCTCCTCAATCCTCAGAGCGGACCCTGGACGGGGATCTTGTGCGGCGTCGGCCTGACCCTGACTGGGATCGACAGCCTCAAGATCGACACTCGAGCCCGCAAACGGGCGGGCTACGTCGTCGACCTCCCGGCCCATGCCCTCCTCGAGCTGACCGGCGCTGCGCCCGAGCGCCGCATGCCTGGTGTCCTGGCGGCAGACCTCAAGCCGACTCTGCGAGGGAAGACGATCCGGGTCACCGTGACGACCAACGAGAAGGGGCTCTTGAAGGTCAAGATCGGGAGCCGGATCCCGCTGAACACCTCCGTCCCGGGCCTGGCCCAGGCTGAACCAGGCTACGTGGCCCTCGCTCCCCTGAGCTCTACCTACGAGGTCATCGAGCTGGAGTTGACGGGGAAGCTCGATCCGGCGTGGCTCCAGGAACGCGCCCGCACCATAGCTGAGCAGGAAGCCGCGGCCCTTCCCGGCCCACTTTGATCCGCTCCCCTCTCTAGGCGACCTGACCAGGTTGTAGGGAGGCGAGGTGGAGGTTGGCGCGAGGAGCGTGCGCCGATCTCCTTGGTGCTTGGTAAAGGTCGCAAAGCAAAACCCTCCAGGGTTCGTGCTTGAACCGATGGCCTGCCGGTGACTTGGCGATGGTCCGACGGGTATCCGTTAGTCCGACAGGCAAAGGGGTTAGGCGCGTATTGTGCCGCGCTGGGGCAACGCTTTGCGGCACCCAGGCTCTCCCCAATGGGGTTAGGCCCGAGGTGTAAGGAATCCTTGCGAACTTCTCGGGAATTCTGCGGCACCTTCCCGCGACATGGTTGTCAGAAGTGCAGAGAGAAGTGGTTCAGTCTGGAGCACTTTGACCTGTCTTGACCGTGCGGAGGACAGACCGAAAGGGGTTATGCGAGCGGCACTCTGGCTGCTTTCAGAAGAACACCATGGATCACACGACCGTTCACAACGATTCCTCTCCTTCGCGCACTCCAAGCGTTGGGGACCTACCCGCTGGCTATCTGATCGCGAATCGCTATCGGCTTGGCGCCGAGCTGGGGCGCGGGGCCATGGGTGTCGTCTATCAAGCCGTAGACACCGAGAACCAACGGCCCGTCGTCCTCAAGCTCGTCCGCCACGGCGAAGAGCAGGCGCTCCTCGCGGATCGCTTCGAGCGGGGAACGCGAATCCTCCTCAACCTCGATCACCCCTCGATCTGTCGCGCTGAAGGCTGTGGCCGGGCCCAGGACTTCCACTACGTCGTGATGCGCGACCTGCCGGGTGTCTCTGTCCTCGACGCCCTCAACACTCGCCTCCGCTTCCCAGGAACCCTGGCTGCGCGCCTCGTGGCCAGTCTCTGCGACGGCTTGGCCTACCTTCATGCCCAGACCGTGGTCCACCGTGACGTCAAGCCAGGGAACCTGATCTTGACCGGGCCCCGAGGCGCTGAGTCCTTGGTCCTCATCGACTTCGACCTCGCCAAGCACTACACGCCGAACCTCGCCGACTCCGGTCGCTTCAACCGCAACATGGTCCTGAATCGACTCTCGACGGCCGGGTGCCTCTCGGGCACGCCGATCTACATGAGCCCGGAGCGCCTCCGTGGTGAGCCTGCGGGCCCCGACTCCGACGTCTACGCCGCGGGCTTGGTCCTCTATCAAATGATCTGCGGCGACCTCCCCACCAGCGGCGAGGCGCACCGCTCCGTGGCGGCGCTCCTCCAGGCCCGCGCGATTCCGGTCCCGCCCCCCTCGGAGTGGGGAGTGAGCCTGACCCCCGCCTTGGAGCGCGTCCTGCTCAAGGCCCTCTCGCCGAAGCGCTGCGAACGCTACGCGTCGGCCGTTGGCTTCGCGCGGGACCTCCGCCAGGCGATCCGCATGCGGGCCCCGACGCCGATTCCCTTCCAGCTCGACCTCTCGAGCGAGCAGGTCGGTTAGGTCTGGGCGACCGCAAGTAGCTAGGAAGCAGTGACTTAGCTCTTCCTCGTTTTCCCTGATACATCGCCGCCCCGACCTGGCACTAAGGGGTGTGCGTTGTTTCGAGACACCCGAGATCGACTCCCTCCTCCACCCCTCCTCCATAGAGGGCGTGGCTGAGTTGGCGCGAGCCGAGGCTCACGCTGCCGAGTGCGCTGCGTGCGCTGAGCGCTTGAGCGGCGTGCGCAGCGCCGACCGCGCCTTGGCCGAGGGGCTCTCGCGCTTCGTGGATTCCTCCCTCTGCCCTGAGCCTGAGGAGGTCGCCGTCGCTGGTGAGGACTTCTCTCAGGCCACAGACGAGCTCGTCTCGCACCTCAGCGCCTGCGGCGATTGCCGGGCTGACCTCTTCGAGGCCCTCGTCGAGGACGCCTTCGCGGTTGAGGCCCAAGCTCCGCAGCGTCGCCGCTCCGGTCGCGTCCGGCGGCCTTCAGCCCGCCTGGCCCATGAGCGCCGGCAGCGTGGATTGGGCTGGGCTGTGGCAGCCGCAGGGCTCCTGAGCGCCGGCCTGGTCGGGATCGCGCTCTTCCAGCCCGAGCAGGGCTCGACGACCGCGGAGCTTCCGGCGAAGCCCTTCCGGGCGATCCAGAGCCCCTCCCCGATCAAGGTCGCCCCGGCTCCCTCGGTCCCGGTGGTTCCCGTCGAGGTTCCCGGCGAGGAGCCGGAGGAGCAGCCCGAGGCGTCCTGGCCTGAGCCCAGCTCCAGCCAGCCCAGGCAGCCGGTCGTCGAGGCGCCCGAGGTGAGTCCGGCGCCGAGCCACACTCGAGTCGAGCCGGCTCCCTCCCAGGAGCCCCGCCCTGAGCCCGCTCCGGTCGCCTCGCCTCAACCCGAGCCCTCAGAGCCTCAGGAGGCGACCAGCGAGCCCGAGGCCACTCCGAGCCCTATGCCGACGGCCGAGCCCGCGTCGCCTGAGGACGTCATGCTGAGCGTGGCGAGCGCCGAGGGGCTCTTCGTTCGCGTTCCTGGCGAGCGGCGCTTCCAGGCCTTCGAGTCGGGGGACCTCCCCCAGGGCGCGATCCTCCGCAGCCAACGCGGCGGGGCGCGCGTCGCTCTCCCGAGCGGGACCCTCTTCCTGGCGCAGGAGGGCGAGGTCGAGTGGCGCGAAGGCCTGCAGCTGACTCGGGGCCAGGTGTTGCTCGAGGGTCGCGCGCTCCGTGTCCTGAGCGCTCAGGGCGCCGTCGACGTTCGCGGTCGGGCTCTGCTCGAGGTCCGCAAGGGCAAGCTCGGAGTTCAGGTCCTGGCTGGCGAGGCTCGCTGGGTCCGCGGTCAGGATCAACAAGATATGTCTGCTGGGGACGTCCTCATGGCGTCCGGCAAGGGAGCCCCTCGCGTCGGTCGCGGGAAGGGCACCGGCCCCCAAGCCGCTCCGGCTTGGGTCCGCAAGCTGCGCGTCGCTCGCCGGCGCGCTGGGCGGAAGGGCGGTCCGGGCGTTGGTCCGGGCGGCTCGGGTCCGCGCAAGTCAGGAGGCGGCCCGGGGGGTCGCCGCGGCGGGGGTCGCTCCCGCTGAGTTTTTCCATGGGCCCGTTCACGAGGAGCGAGCCCGAGAACACGCAGCGAACGAGTCGCTGCTGGAGGTTCTTATGAGTCGATTGACCACGATCTTGAGCGCGACGCTCTTGGCCCTTTGCGTTGGCGGCATGGCCGACGCAGCTCCCCGCGGCGGACGCGGCGGACCCCAAGCTGGCGGCGGCCAGGGCGGACAGCAGGGGCCCCAGGCGGGTCGCGGCGGGCAGCGCGGGCCTCGCGCAGGCAAGCGCGGACGGCGTGGGCGACGCGGACCCCAGGGTCGCCGCGGGGGTCAGCAGGGACCCATGCAGAAGGTCTTCGACCGCCTCGACGCGGACAAGGACGGCAAGCTCTCGGCTGCCGAGGCGGCTGCAGCCGGCACCGCTCGCGCGGCCCAGATCATGGCGGCTGACGCCAACAACGACGGCTTCGTGACCCTCGACGAGCTCAAGGCCTACGCTCGCCAGCAGCAGGCCACGAGCATGTTCTCGCGCCTCGACAAGAACAACGACGGGTCCCTCGACGCCGCCGAGCTGGGCCGCAAGGGCGCGCGCCTCCTGGCCGCCGACAAGGACGGTGACGGCAAGGTCACGCTCCAAGAGCTGACCGACTGGCTCGCGGCTCAGGCCGCCGCTCGGACCGCTCGCCGTCAGACGCGTCAGCAGCTCCTGACCGCCTTCAAGGCCGCCGACGCGGACAACGACCGCAAGCTCTCGGCCGCCGAGTGGCCGGCGGGCGCCGCGGCGACCCACGCCGTGGTCGACGCCGACAGCGACGGCTCGGTGACCCTCCGTGAGGTCGCGGCCTACGTCCGCGCCAACAACGGCACCTCGCCCTTCTAGGTATCGGACCCACCACCGTGCTTCGTTCGGCGCGTCCCCTCGCCGATTGAGCTCGCGCGCCTCTCGACGAGCGCCGGACGAAGCGCACCCCAGAGAGCCCGCCCTTCTCCTCCCGGAGGCGGGCGGGCTTCTGTCTTTCTCCTCGAGTCAACGATCACGATCGCGCCATGCACCTCTCCCCTCAGTCACGCGACGCTCGCCCGAGCGACGCTCGCCCGATCGACGCGGGGCTCCGGCCTCGCTCGCGGCGGGAGCGGGGTGGTCGTGGACCGGCTGGACTGAGAGCATCGCGCTCAATGCCCCCGCCCGATCCTGCGCCAGCGAGCCCCGAGCGAGACGCCGAGTTGGCCCTGGCCGCCGCCTGCGCGAGCGGGGACGAGGCGGCTTGGGAGTCCTTCTATTCGGCCTATCAGCCCCTCGTTCTGCGGGCTGCCGAGCGCGCGGCCCAGCGTTGGGGCGTGGCGGATCCGAGGGCGATCGCGCCGGACGTCGCAGCGGACCTCTTCGCGCACCTCCTCGCTGACGAGGGGCGGGTGCTCAAGAGCTTCGGGGGTCGCGCCAAGCTCTCGACTTGGATTCGTGTCCTCGCGCGACGTCGAGCAGGACGCTTGCTCCGCAAGCGCTTCCCCCAGGAGCTGGACGAGGACTTCGAGGCTCCCGCGGGAGGCCCCTCGCCCTCTGAGGTCGCCCAGGTCAGCGAACGCCAGACCCTCGTCCGCGCCCAGCTCGCCAAGCTCCCGCCGCGGGACCGGCTGGCGCTCCAGCTCTTCTACGAGGGCGAGAAGAGCTACCAAGAAGTGGCCGCGGTCCTCGACCTCCCGGTCAATCGGATCGGGACCCTCTTGGCCCGAGCCCGCGCGCGGCTGGGCAAGATCCTCGGCGACGAGGCTTAGCCCTCCGACTCAGCCTCGCGGTAGTCTGTAGCCCGTGGACAAGCCCCCGCTAGACGGCATTCAGCAGCGGCCCCGCAGCGGCGCGACCCGCTGCCCCTTTTGCCACGACGAGTGTCAGGCGGGCCAGGAGGCCTGCGCCTGCGCCGACTGCCTCTCGCGCCACCATCTCGGCTGCTGGGACGAAGCGGGTGGATGCTCGAGCTGCCGCTCGACAAATCGTCTAGTCGCGACACCTAGCGCTAGCGGCGTCAGGGTGCCGGGAAACGACCCGCGCTACGCCGAGGTGATCGACGCTTGGCTGAGGTTGGGTCTCGTCTACAACGGCAGTCTTGGGGGACTGACGGCTCTGATCCTTTGGCCGCTCATGCTCGATGGCGGAGTCATTGCCTCGGTGGTGGCAGGAGCCCTTGTCGCCAACGTGTGCTTCTTGCTAGGTCCGGGGATCGAGCTTGTGGCGCGCCGGTTCGGGTTCAAGAAGACCCGGCCCCTCCGCTGGACCTTGTTCGTGGCCGGCCTCGGCATTGCTGGGATCCTAGCCATAGTGAGCTGCGTCTCGCTCTACTACTGAGCGGAGCCTAGAGGTTGCGGAGGGACTCTTCCTTGTCCTTCTCGATGAGCTGCGTGAGCAGGTTGTCGAGGTTGCCGTCGAAGAGCTGGGGCAAGCCGTGGACGGTCACGCCGACGCGGTGGTCGGTGCAGCGGTCTTGGGGGACGTTGTAGGTCCGGATCCGCTCGTTGCGGTTGCCGCGACCGCGGAGCGAGCGGCGCTGCTCGCCTCGCTCGGCGTCGGCCTTCTCGCGGAGGAAGTCGGCGTAGCGGGCGCGGAGGACCTTCCAGGCCTGGGCCTTGTTCTTGTTCTGGGACTTCTCGTCCTGGCACTGGGCCACGAGGCCGCTGGGCTCGTGGGTCAGACGGATCGCGGACTCAGTCTTGTTGACGTGCTGACCGCCGGCGCCCGAGGCCCGGTAGGTGTCGACGCGGACGTCGTTCTTGTCTATGTGGACGTCGACCTCCTCCGCCTGGGGGAGGACGACCACCGTGGCCATGCTGGTGTGGATCCGGCCCTGGGTCTCGGTCTCAGGGACGCGCTGGACGCGGTGCCCGCCGGACTCGAAGCGGAGCTGGCGGTAGACGCCGGTCCCCTCGACGGTGAACTCGATCCGCTTGAAGCCGCCCTGGTTGCCGGGGTTCATGTCGACGACGTCGAGCTTCCACTTGTTGACCTCAGCGAAGCGGCTGTACATCCCGAACAGGTCGCCCGCGAAGAGGGCGGACTCGTCGCCTCCGACGCCGGCCGTGATCTCGACGATGACGTCGGACTCGGACTCGGCGTCTTGGGTCACGAAGACCTCCTTGAGGCCCAGGGCCGCCTTCTCGCGCGCCTCCTGGAGCTCCGGAAGCTCGGCCTCGGCCAGCTCGCGCATCTCGGGGTCCTCGTCCTCGAGGAGCTCCTTGGCCTCGGCCAAGCGCTCCTCGATGAGGAGATACTCGCGGTAGGACTCCACGACCGACTTCAGCCGACCGTGCTCCTTGAGCTTGATCCGAGCCGAGTCGGGGTTGTTGAAGAGCTCAGGGTCCTCGATCTCCTTGCCCAGGGTCGTGAACTGCTCGTCCATTTCGCTGAGCTTGCGGAGCAACGCCTCTGGCATTTCCTCGGTGCTGGCCGGGTCGGCCATGACTCAAGACTCCTTCGGCCGGCTCGCGCCGACCCAAAGTGAAGCGAGGGCGCCCGAATGACGGGGCGCCCTCTGTGGGTTAGCAGGGTCTAGCTGGCCTCGCGGCGCTTCCGCCGGCGGCCCTTGGCCGCGACCTTCTTCCCGCCGGTGGGGGCGGGGTCAGGCGTCTTGGCCTCGGGCCACTTGAAACGTCCCTCGCGGACGATTTCTTCGGTCAGGACGAAGTGGTTCACGTCGTCGCGGCTCGGGAGCTCGAAGAGGATGTCGAGCATCACCTCTTCCATGATCGAGCGAATTCCGCGAGCCCCTGTTCCCCGCTCGAGGGCCTGTTTGGCTAGGAGCCGGAGCGCGTCCTCGGGGACCTCGAGGTCCGCGCCCTCCATGGCGAAGAACTTCCGGTATTGGCGCACGATGGCGTTCTTGGGCTCGAGGCAGATCTTGACGAGCTCGTCCTCACCGAGGGGGCGGAGGGCCGTGATCACCGGCAGGCGGCCAATGAACTCGGGGATCATGCCGAAGTTGAGCAGGTCGTCGGTGGTGACCTGCATCAGGAGGTCGCCCTCTTCTTGGACCTTGGAGACCTCGACGGGGACCTCCTCCTCACTGGGGCTGCCGAAGCCGATCAGGTTCTTGCCGATCCGGTTCCCAATGACCTCGGTCAGGCCGACGAAGCTTCCGCCGCAGACGAAGAGGATCTTCGAGGTGTCCATTTGGATGTATTGCTGCTCAGGGTGCTTGCGCCCGCCCTGAGGAGGAATGTTGCTGATCGTGCCCTCGAGCATCTTGAGCAGCGCTTGCTGGACGCCCTCGCCCGAGACGTCGCGCGTGATGGAGGGGTTGTTGGAGGTCTTCTGGATCTTGTCGATCTCGTCCAGGAACACGATCCCGCGCTCGGCGCGCGCCAGGTCGTAGTCGGCGTTTTGGAGCAAGCGCAGGAGGAGGTTCTCGACGTCCTCGCCGACGTAGCCCGCCTCGGTCAAGGTCGTGGCGTCGCCGATCGCGAAGGGGACGTCGAGGAAGCGGGCCAGGGTCTTGGCGAGGAGCGTCTTGCCGGAGCCCGTGGGACCGATCAGGAGGACGTTGCTCTTCTCGAGCTCGACCTCCTCGTCGGGCGGCGAGAGGACCCGCTTGTAGTGGTTGTAGACCGAGACCGAGAGGACCTTCTTGGCCTTCTCTTGTCCGATCACGTAGAGGTCAAGGAAGTCCTTGATCACGCGCGGCGAGGGGATCTCTTCGAGCTTGAGACCGAACCCGTCGACGGCGGCGTTGCGCCGCTCCTCGTGGATCAGGTTGTAGCAGAGCTCGATGCACTCGTCGCAAATGTAGTTGTTGGACGGCCCCTCGATGAGGCGGTCCACCAGCTTGCGGCTCTTTTTGCAGAAGCCGCATCTCTCGTCGCGAGCGCTCATGAACTCTCCAGCCAGTAAAGGTGCGCGGCCCCTAGGAAGGGCCCAGGAAGGGTGCGCGACCCTTACTTCTTCTTGTCGTTGTAGACCGCAGCTACGACGTGGTCCACCAGTCCGTACTCGCAGGCGGCCGGAGCCGTCATGAAGTTGTCGCGGTCGGCGTCCTTGCTGATTTGCTCCACGCTCTGACCAGTATGGCGCGCCAGGACCTCATAGAGGGACTTCTTCTGGTGCTTGATCTCGGCAGCCTGGATCTCGATGTCGGCCACCGTTCCTTGGGCGCCGCCCCAGGGCTGGTGGATCATGACGCGCGAGTGGGGCAGCGCGTAGCGCTTGCCCGGGGTCCCGGCGGCGAGCAGGACCGCGCCCATGCTGGCGGCTTGACCAATGCAGTAGGTCGCGATGTCGCACTGGACGAACTGCATCGTGTCGTAGATCGCCAAGCCAGCGGTGATCGAGCCACCGGGCGAGTTGATGTAGAGGCTGATGTCTTGGTTCTTGTTCTCGAACTGGAGGAACAGGAGCTGAGCCATGACGACGTTGGCGATCATGTCGCCGATCGGATCTCCGATGAAGATGATCCGTTCCTTGAGCAGGCGACTGTAAATGTCGTACGACCGCTCACCGCGTCCGGTCTTCTCGACGACGGTGGGAATCAAGGTCACGAGGCCTCCTCTTCAGCCCAATTCTAGGTTGCCCAAGGGTATCCCCGTCCATTCCGGGCGCAAGGGGCGGGGGGGTCTCGTGAGTCGGAAACCTCGACTTGGGGTCGTCCTGTGGAGCTTCACACGAGAGACGCCCCGCAGAAGGGCTCCACGGGGCGTTCAGCTGCTAGGCGGGTGTCGCCTTAGGCGTCGGGATCGACCTCGGTGACCTTGGCGGCTTCGCGGAGGAAGCTGCGGGTCTTCTCGTTCATGAGCTCCATGTAGAGCTGGCCGATCACCTTGTGCTGAGTCAGCTGCTGACGGAGCGCCTCGGGGCTCTGACCGCGCTGGGAAGCCATGACGGCGATCCGCGCGTTGATGTCGGCCTCGCCGACCTTAATGTCCTCGAGGGTCGCGATCTCCTCCATCAGGAAGGAGGCGCGGACGCCCTGCTCGACTTCCTTGGCGAGGTCGGCGGACTCCTCCTTGACGCGGGCCTCGGCAGCCTCCTCGCTGAGGTGCTCCATGTAGCGGAGCTCGAGGGTCTTGCGCTTGTTGGCGTTCTCGATCTCCTGCTCGACGAGCTCGCCGGGGAGGTCGAAGTCGCCAGCCGCCTCGAGGAGCTTGGTGATCACGCGATCTTCAATGTGGCTGTGGCGCGCGTGCTGGAGGCGCTGCTGGAGCTCCTCGCGGATCTCGCGACGAAGGTCGGCGATCGACTCCTGCCCAGCCTCCTTGGCCATCTCCTCGGTCAGCTCGGGGAGGAACATCCGGTGGATCGACTTGACCTGGATTCGGAGCATAGCCGGCTCACCACGTCCTTCGACGACGTCGAAGTCCATAGGCAGGTCGGTCTCTTGCTCGCCCCACTCGCCGATCTTGAGGCCGGTCAGGCTGTCGGCGAGGTCCTCGACGGGGTAGTTGCCGAGGCGGTCGAGGGGGAGCTGGACCTGGATCGCGCTCTCCTCCTTGAGGGGCTTGAGGCTCGTCTCCTCGCCCTCCTCGCTCTGCTGGACGAAGGTCTCGTATTCGTCGGCCATCCAGACCTGGACGTCGACGGTCAGGCGGTCCTCGCCCTCGACGACCGAGTCCTCACCCTCGACGGGCTTGACCTCGCCCTTGGTGGCGCGGAAGCGATCGAGGGCCTCGTCGACCTCCTTCTCGTCGATGCGGATCTCGTCGATCTCGACCTCGAGTCCCTTGTATTCGGGGAGCTCGAAGGTCGGGCGCGTGTGGATCATGACCTCGTAGGTCAGGCCCTCCTTGACGGAGAAGGCGACGTTCTCGATGCGGCCTTCGCCGATCAGGTTCTTCTCGCCTATGTTGTTCTCGACGGCCTTGGTGTAGGTCGTGCGCAGGAGCGAGTCCCGCGTATCGGCGCGGATCGCCTTGCCGTAGATCTGCTCGATCCGACTGCGCGGGGCCTTGCCGGGCCGGAAGCCCTTGAGGTGGACGTTCTTGCGATACGCCTTGATCCGCTCGTCGATCTCCTTGGTGACCTCGTCCTTGCTGACCTCGACCTTGAGGAGCTTCTTACAGGGACCTATGTCCTCGAGGACAGCGGTCAGCTGCGGCCCCTCGTGGTCGTGGGAGCAGTTCTCGTCGTGGGTGTGGCTGTGATCGTGGGCCATGGGTGCGTCTCCAGACAGGGAGCAAGGGGCCGGGGCAGAGGGATGAAGTCGCCTCGCCTGGCTGCAATGTGAGCCGCGTAGTTCAACCGAAGTTCTGGCCGCTGCCAAGAATCAAGTGTGGCCGACCTCGACGAAAGAGGGGAACCAACGAAAAAGGGGCGCTGGAAAGACCAGCGCCCCTAAGCGGGCGATGAGATTTGAACTCACGACTTCAACCTTGGCAAGGTTGCGCTCTACCACTGAGCTACGCCCGCGTTGCGTCG